>LFIK01000036.1_pt1 | contig 83663 bp, 78 predicted proteins | sample 643401 | NCBI WGS metagenome assembly LFIK01 (sample SAMN03777447, study PRJNA286221) | soda lake metagenome | biome: soda lake; feature: Kulunda steppe; material: water; isolation source: sample T5-Br brine of Lake Tanatar-5 | place: Russia: Kulunda steppe | collected 2010-07
ACGACCGCGGCCGGGATCGCGAACTCGCGCGACAAGCTGCGCTCGATGCAGATCCTCTCGCGCCACGAGATCGGCATTCCGGCGACCACGTTCGTGCGTGACCGCAAGGACGTGCTGGCCGCGATCGAACGGGTCGGTGGCGCCCCGGTCGTCATCAAGCTGCTCGAGGGCACCCAGGGCATCGGCGTCATCCTCGCGCCCGACAAGAAGGTCGCCGAGGCGGTCATCGAGACGCTCCAGTCCACCCGCCAGAACGTCCTGATCCAGCGGTTCGTCGCCGAGTCCCGGGGCACGGACATCCGGGCGTTCGTCATCGGCGACCGGGTCGTCGCCGCCATGCGCCGCAGCGCCCAGGGCGACGAGTTTCGCTCCAACGTCCACCGCGGCGGCAGCACGGAGGTCGTCGAGCTGTCCGAGGAGTATCAGGAGGCTGCCGTCCGGGCCGCGCAGATCATGGGGCTGAAGGTCGCCGGGGTCGACATGCTCGAGTCCGACTCCGGTCCCATGGTGATGGAGGTCAACTCGTCACCCGGGCTCGAGGGCATCGAGACGGCCACCGACCTGGACATCGCCGGGGCCATCGTGGACTTCGTCGCCAACCAGGTCGCCTTCCCCGAACTCGACGTCCGCCAGCGGCTCACGGTCAGCGCCGGGTACGGCGTCGCGGAGCTGCTCATCGGTGAGTCCTCCACCCTGGTCGGCCAGCAGCTCGCCGTGTCGGGCCTGCGCGATCGCGACATCACCGTGCTGACCATGACGCGGGGGACGAAGGTCGTGCCCAACCCGAGCGGCAAGCGCGAGCTGGAGGTCGGCGATCGGCTGCTGTGCTTCGGGCGGCTCGAGGAGATGCGCGACCTGGTGCCGGCGCGACGTCGACGTCGCGCGCGGCCGAAGCTGGAGCCGCTCCCGCACGAGGAGCCGGACGAGGATGCGGACGAGGTCGACACGGGAGGGTGACACGTGCCATCTCGGCGTTGCTAGCGTCGGCACCCGTCACGACAACGGAGTTCCCATGAGCGAGCTGATGCCGGGTGTCCGCAGTGGTGAGGTGGCCACGGCCCGACTGCGGATGCAGGTCTACGAGGCGGGGCCTGCGGACGGGATCCCGGTGGTGCTGGTCCACGGGAACCTGTCGACCGGGCGCTTCTACGAGCACCTGATGTCCGGCGCGCCGGATCGCTACCGGCTCATCGCACCCGACATGCGCGGCTTCGGCCGCACCGAGCGGGTGCCGATCGACGCCACCCGGGGGCTCGGGGACTGGACCGACGACATCCGCGCGCTCGTCGAGTCGCTCGGGATCGAGGTGCCGGTGCACCTCGCCGGCTGGTCGACGGGCGGAGCGGCGGTCGCCGGGTACGCCCGGGCGCATCCGACCGCCTCGGTGACCCTGATCGACCCGGTCTCGCCCTACGGTTTCGGGGGCACCCACCGCGACGGCACGCCCTGCTTCGACGACTGGGCGGGCAGCGGCGGCGGGACCGGGAACCCGGCGTTCACGGCCCGGATCGCGGCTGGCGACCGTGGCAGCGACGATCCGGTGTCACCCCGCAACGTGATGAAGGCCGCCTACTGGCGTCCCGACCACCGCGAGCCGCCGGAACGCGAGGACGTGCTCGTCGACGAGATCCTGTTGTCGGTCACCGGTGACGACGGCTACCCGGGTGACAGCACGGCCTCCCCGAACTGGCCCGGCGTCGCTCCCGGCACGCGGGGGATCCTCAACGCCCTGTCGGGCCGGCACTGCCACTGGGCGGACATCGTCGAGATGGATCCCAAGCCGCCGATCCTGTGGGTCCACGGCTCGGCGGACGCCATCATCGCGGACGGTTCGCCGTGGGAGATGGGCACCCTGGGATCGTTGGAGGCCGTGCCGGGATGGCCGGGTGCCGAGGTCTTCCCACCGCAGGAGATGGTGAGCCAGATCCGTGACGTGCTCGATGCCTACGCCGCACGCGGCGGTTCGGTCCGCTCCGAGTGGTTCGAGGGTTCCGGCCACGCCCCGATGTTCGACGCGGCCGACCGGTTCCGCGCGACGTTCTTCGGCTTCCTCGACGAGCTGGCCTGACGGCGCTCCCAGGAGCCGACGATGTCCGACAGCATCGCCCGTCGACTCGAGGTCCACGGCCGGGTGCAGGGCGTGTTCTTCCGGGCCGGGACCCGCCGTCACGCCCGCGCGAACGGGATCGACGGGTGGGTCGCCAACCGGTCCGACGGGACCGTCGAGGCGTGGCTCGAGGGCGACGGGGCGGCGGTCGAAGCCGTCGAGTCCTGGATCCGTGCCGGTGGCCCACCGCAGGCGCGCGTCACGCGGGTCGATGCCCACACGGTCGCGGTCGCCGGTCACGACGGCTTCGAGGTACGGGCGTGACCGCAGCCGCCGCGTAGCCTCGTCCCCGCCGGGCGGCGCGCGCGGTCGTGTCGGGACGTGACCTCCGGGATCGGAGCAGGGCCGTGGTGGACAGTGGCACGCTGGGAACCCTGATCATCAGCGTCCTGGTGGTGCTCGTCGGATCCGGACTGTGCTCCGGCACGGAGACGGCCCTGTTGTCGGTGCCCGCGGTGCGGGCGCGACAGCTCGCCGAGGAGGGCGGCAACCGCGCCCGGGCACTGTTGGCCATCAAGCAGCAGATCGCCCGGCCGATCGCCGCGATCGTCGTGCTCAACAACGTGTTCAACATCGTCGGCAGCATCGTCGTCGGGGCGCTGGCGACCACGACCTTCGGCAGTCGCTGGGTCGGGGTCGTCTCCGGCGTGCTCACCTTCCTGATCATCCTGTTCGCCGAGATCATGCCCAAGACGCTCGGTGAGCGGTATGCCGAACAGGTCGCGCTCGGTGTCGCCGTGCCGATCCGGGCGCTGACCACCCTGCTCACGCCGATGGTCGTGCTGCTCGAGGTGCTGATGCGGCCGCTGACCAGCGGCGATCGGGGACCGTCGACCAACGAGGCGGAGATCCGCCTGCTCGCCGGTATCGGCCGTGCCGAGGGGGTGATCGAGGACGACGAGGTGGAGATGATCCAGCGTGTCTTCCAGCTCAACGACCGCATGGCACGTGAGCTGATGTCGCCGCGTATCGCGGTCACCTGGCTCGATGCCGACACCCCCGTCGCCGAGGCCCGGGGCGACATCCTCGCCTCGGAACACACCCGCATCCTGGTGGCGTCCGGGGACCTCGACAACGTGGTCGGGATCGCGCTGAAGCACGAACTGCTCGCGGCGCTGCTCGATGACGCCACCACGACCGTGGGCCAGCACGCCCGGCCCGTCGGGGCCGTGCCCTGGCTCGCCCGGGCGGACGACCTGCTCCGGCAGTTCCGTCTCGGTCGGGAGCACCTGGTGCTCGTGATCGACGAGTACGGGGGCATGCTGGGGGTGGTGACGCTCGAGGACGTCGTCGAGGTGTTGACCGGACCGATCGTCGACGAGACCGACCGTCGGGCGGATCTGCGTGACTACGCCCGCATCCGGGCCCGGCAACGCATCCATCCGCGCCGGTCGTAGCCGGAGGCCCATGGCGCGTCGGGCTCGGGGCTGGGGGCTCGGGCTGGGGGCTGAGGGCTCGGGGGTCGAGCGCCTACCGTGCTCATCGAAGGAGAAGGGGACACATCGTGGACGTGCAGCGGTCGGAGGAGCGGCCACCGTGGGCCTGGCGTGTGGCGATCGCCGTCGTGGTCGGCCTGTTGCGGCGGTTGTTCGGGTGGCGGGTCGAGGCCCGGCGACCCGCGGTGCTGCCACCTCCCGACCAGCCGCTGGTGGTCGTGTTCAACCACACCTCGAACGTCGACGCGTTCCTCGTCGCGGACACCATCTGGCGTCGGCTGCGCCACTGGAGTCGTCCCCTGGTCAAGCAGGAGCTGTTCGAGGTGCCGGCGCTGCGGCTGCTGGTGCACCGTGCCGGCGCGATCCCGGTGCTGCGGGATGCGGGGGCCGGTCGCGAGGCGGCCTACGGAGCCGCGCTCGAGCGTCTCGGCGCCGGCGGCACGGTCCTGCTCGCGCCGGAGGGCACGATCACCCACGACGGCTCGTTGCTGCCGCTGCGTCACGGTGCGGCGCGGATGGCGCTGGGAGCCGGTGTTCCCGTGTTGGTGGCCACGCACTTCGGGGCGCAACGAGCCTTCTCACCGGTCGTGCGGACCCCGCAGCGTCAGGTCGTGGTGACCATGGCCTTCGATCTGCTGCGGCCCTGGCCCGACGAGGACGCCGGGGCACTCACCGGTCGCATCGCCGCGACCATGATCGACCGCAGCGAGCAGCTGCGGCGCGAGTATCCGCAGGCCGCCCCCGATGCGGCCTGGTGGCCCCCCTACGCCCGGCCCGGATCGCCCAGCGCGACGGCCCGGGACAGCCTCGAGCGCTATCGCCACAGCATGGGTGAGGCGGTCGACCAGGCCCGTGCCCGGATGGCGGCCTTCGCGGCCGACCACGACGTCGAGCAGCGGGTGGCCGCGGCCCGTGCCCGGGCGGACGAACTGACCGACGAGGCCCGTCACCGACTCGACGACTTCGCGGAGCAGACCCGCGACCGGGCCGAGGAACTCGCCCAGCGGACGCGCGTGCGGACCGACGAGTTGACCGACGAGGCCCGCCACCGGCTCGACGAACTGACCGAGCGCACCCGCCATCGGGCCGAGGAGATCACCGAGGAGGCCCGGCAGCGACTCGACGAACTCACCGAGGACGCGCGTCACCGCTTCGACGAACTCGTGGGGCGGCGCGGCGACCCGGACGATCCGGCCGCCTGACGGACCGGCCGGGCCGCGACCGCGACCGCGACGGTCAGCTCGGGTCGATGCGGGCGACCCGGCCCCCGAGGTCCAACACGTACAACTCGCCGTCGGCGTCCTGGGCGAAGGAGACCACCTGCCCGCCGTCGATACCGAGCCCGGCCTGCGCGGTCACCTGGCCGTCCGCATCGACGACCAGGCCACGCACCTGACCGTTGCAGAAGTCGGCGTACAGGTAGGCACCGCGCAGCTGTGGGATGGCGGTCCCCGTGTAGACGTAGCCACCGGTGACCGAGCAGCCCTGATCGCCGCGCGTGGCGTACTCGTAGACTGGCGGGACGTGGTCGGCGGGTTCGGAGCCGGCGAACGGCAGCGTGCCCTCCATCAGGTTCCAGCCGAAGTTCGCACCGCGCCCGTCGCGGATCGTGACGCGGTTGATCTCCTCGCGCGTGTTCTGGCCGACGTCGGCGATCCACAGCTCCGCGGTCTCGCGGTCGAAGGAGAACCGCCACGGGTTGCGCAGCCCGTAGGCGTAGATCTCGTCGGCCGCGCCGTCGCGGCCGACGAACGGGTTGTCCGCCGGGATGGCGTAGTAGGCACCGGAGCGCGGGTCGATGCGCAGGATGGTGCCGAGCAGGTTGCCGAGGTTCTGGGCGTTGCCGGCCGGGTCGCCGGCCCCACCACCGTCACCGATGGCCACGTACAGCAACCCGTCGGGTCCGACGGCGACATCACCACCGTTGTGGTTGCTGGCCGGCTGCGCAATCGTCCGGATCGTGCGGATCTGCGCGGGGTCCGGCGTCCCGTCGGCCGCGAGCATCATGCCCGCGATGACCGTGTCGCCGTCCGGGTCGGTGTGCACCAGGTAGAGCTCGTCGGGGCCGAAGGCAATGCCGAGCAGGCCCCGTTCGCCATCCGTGGTGGTCGAGCCGGTGATGTCCAGCACGGCCGGGCCGACGCCGTCGTCGGTGAGTGCGTGCACGGTTCCGGCCCGCTCGGCGAGGTAGAGCGTGCCGTCCGGGGCGACGGCCCCGGCCGTCGGTGACGCCATGGACGCCACCTCGGTGAGGCGCACGTCGACGTCGAGCGCGGCCGGACGGGGCAGGAGTTCGCCCGGCGGTGCGATGCGCTCGACGAGGTCGAGGCCGCGGGCGAGGAACGTCGCCAGCTGACCGCGCGTGACCGTGGTGCCCGGCTCGTAGCGTCGGGCGATGACCCCGCCGGTGATGCCCGCCGCGGCGAGGCTGTTGCTGGCCGCGGCATGGGTGGTCCCGTCGACGTCGACGAACCGGGTGGTCGCGTCGACGTCGAGTTCGAGGGCGTTGGTCAGGAACGTGGCGAGTTGCCCGCGGGTGACGTCCGAGCCCGGCCGGAAGGTGCCGTCCGGGTAACCGCTGGCGATGCCCGCCTCGAGCAGCGCGCCGATGGCCGCCGCATGGGTGGTGCCCTCCACGTCCGTGAGCGCGGACGCGTCACCGTCGCCGAGGTCGAGGGCGTTGCGCAGGACCGTCGCCATCTGCCCGCGGGTCAGGCCGGTGCCCGGCCGGAAGGTGGCGTCCGGATAGCCGCCGGCGATGTCCGCGTCGACGATCGCCCGGATGGCGCTGGCGTGGGTGGTCCCGTCGATGTCGGTGAGTTGGTCCGGTCCCACCGCGGCGCTGCCCGTGGTGCCGACCAGCAGCAGACCGAGGGTCGTGACGGTGGCGAGCAGGGCACGCATCGGCGGTCCTCGGTGGCGGTCCCGCGAGCATGACGTGCGGCACGCCGTCTGTCGACCCGTCGTCGCCCGCCGGGTCGTCGGGGACCGTGCAGGCTCAGCGCACCAGCCAGGTGGCGAGGCCCACGGCACCGAGCAGGTACAGCGCCGTCAGCGGGATGCCGATCCGGGCCTGGACCAGGCTGCGACCCAGTTCCTGCGGCGCGTCGATCAGCGTCGCATCCGGTTCGGGTTCCAGCTCGCCGCGGCGGTGGGCGGCCTCGTGGCGTCGACACCAGCGGCCACCGGCGTCACGCGGTGTGCCACACCGGTAGCGACGCCGGGGGAGCCCCGCGATCGTGACCCAGGCCTGGCACCCCCGGCGGGGATCGGCGTCGCGGGCGCGCTGTGCGTTGCGCAGCGCGCCGATGGTCAACGCCCACAGCACCGGGATCGCGGCGATCGCCCCCGCGGCGATGAACAGCACGATGGCTCCGGCGTCGGCGTCCTGCGGGCGACCGGGGACCGTAGCGGCGGGTCAGCGCCCGAGGTCGGCCGCGGCGAGATCCGACAGCCGACGCGCCCCGACGAGCATCGCGAGCGACGCGAGCAGGGCCAACCCGCCGGCGATGCCCCAGGCGACCGGGTAGCCGGCATTGGTCGCGATCGCACCGAACCCGACCGGTCCGATGACCCCGCCGATCGCCGCCGGTGCCATGGTCCCGGTGATCCGCCCGGGAGTCGTCGGATAGGCCCGGACCAGTGCGAACCAGAACACGCCCGGAAAGCCCCAGTTGCCGGCCAACGCCAGCACCGTGCCGACGGTCAGCACGGTCGGCCGGCCCGTCGCCAGCAGCCCGACGCCGACCGCTCCCAGGGTCAGCAGCAGTGCACTGAGGTTGAGGGGCGCGAATGTGTAGCGGTCGCAGGCGACGCCGGCGGTCAACCGGGTCGCGATCGCGGTCAGGCTCGCGGCGGCGAAGATCAGCCCGGCACGCTGCGGGCTGATGCCGGCGCGGACGGCGGAGTCGACCGCGAAACCGAGCACGACGGAGCTCGCCGCGAAGGCCAGCCCGAAGCCGAGCGCCAGGGTGACGAGCGTCAGGCGATGGGGGAGCGGATCGGGTCTGGTCCGGGCGCGGCGCCCCACCCGGGCCGGGGCGCTGTCCGGTCGTGGTCCCACGGCGATGGCCACGGCCAGTGCCAGGACCCCGGCCCCGACGTAGGCGAACCGCCAACCGACGGTCAGTGCGATGGCGGGAACAGCCAGACCGGCCAGCATGGACGCGATCGGGGGTGCCGATTGTTTCAGACCGAATGCGCTGCCGAGCCGCGCGAGGCGGACCCGGTTCATCAGCAGGCGGTTGGCGGCCGGCTGCGCCAGCGAGGCAGCCAGTCCGGCGACCACCAGCCCGGCGAGCAGACCGGCGAAGTCGCGCACCCCGAGGGCGATGCCGAAGGCCGAGGTCGCGGCCCCGAGCGTGGCGATGCGCAGCGACAGCGTGGCCCCGAGCCGATCGGCGACCCGGCCGAGGTACATCGAGGCGGCGGCCATCGTGCCGAAGAACGTCCCGACGGCGGCACCGATACCGACCGGCCCGAAGCCGAGGTCGGCCGACAGTTGCACCGCCATGGCCGCGGTGAAGAAGACCGGAAGCGACCCGACGACGGTCGCCGCCGTCCCGATCGCCATGGCGCGGCGCGCGGTGCCGTCGCCCACCGGTGTCACCACGATGTCAGCATGCGCCGGCCGCCTGGCGTCGGGTCGGACGGTGGCACGGCATCGGTTGTTCCTGGCGGGCGATCGGTGGTTCCTGGCGGGCGTCGGCGGGCGAGCGTAGGACTGTCGGCGGGCATCCGGGCGCGCCGCGGGCGGTGGCACCACACAGCCACGGATGTCCGCCACCGATCGCGCGGGGGCTGCGGGGACGCCGCCCGACTCGCTCGCCGAGATGTCACGCTGCGTGGTTTTTTGCCTACCGCTGGTGTGAGTGCACCGTCAGCGCCCTTCCACCGCGGCCCGGTCACCGGCTGATCGCCCTTGACGGTGCGGCCCGTTCGGCCGGTTGACCGGGCGGACAGTGTCCGAAGGGGACGCGTGTTGTTTGACGGTCCCCCGGCTGCTGGCCACTCTCTCCGGCCGTGTGACCCAGCCCCGCCACCTCCCCCCGGTGGCCGCGGTCCGCAACTACCCCTGCTTCGCCCCCCGAAGGTCGATCGTTCCGGTTCGGATCGAACCGGTCGTGACACCACCCAGCATCGGTCGTCGCGCCCTGCCCGCTCGGGCTCGGTGCCCGCTGAGCTCCGGAGCGCCCGTGTCGTCGCATCGCATCCTGATCGTCCTGCCCGCCATGCTGATCCTGAGTCTGTTCGCGTCGTCGGCGGGCGCCGCCGAGGACGTGTCGTTCACCGACCTCGGCAACGACGCGCAGCGCCAGGCGGTGACCGAGCTCGCGGCGGCCGACATCATCCGCGGCTGTGAGCCCGACCGCTACTGCCCGGAGGACGCTCTGAACCGCGCCCACGTCGCGGCGCTGATGGACCGGGCGCTGGGCCTGTCCGCGGAGATGGACGCGGCGCTCTCGGGTGCCGGCGAGGACGCCGACGACCCCCTCATCTCGTTCGGGGACATCCGCGACAACGTCCACCGCGAGGCGATCGAGGCCGTCGCCCACGCCGGGCTGATGGTCGGTTGCGACGCCGGCGACTTCTGCCCGGACCAGCCGATCACCCGCGGCCAGCTCGCGGCGGTGTTCCACCGCGCCTTCGAACTGCCGGATGCGCCGGTCGGGAACCGCTACTTCATCGACGCCGGCGAGACGCACCAGGTCGCCATCGATGCCATCACCCACGCCGGTATCAGCAACGGCTGCGACCTCGTCCACTTCTGCACCCAGCAGCCGCTGAATCGTGGTCATGCCGCCATCTTCATCGCCCGTGCGCTCGACCTGGTCGAACGCGTCGAGATCGATCCGTTCGACGAGCGCAAGGCCGCCTACGAGGAGCGGGTCGCCGAGGAGGAGGCCGCCGCTGCCGCGGCTGCCGCCGAGGCGGAGGCCGAGGCCAAGCGGCAGGCGGAGGCCGAGCGGGAGGCCGAACTCGCTCCGGGGCGCAAGGCGGTCGAGGTGGCCCTCGCCCAGGTCGGCAAGCCCTACCGGTACGGCTCGGGCGGTCCCCACAGCTTCGACTGCTCCGGACTGACGTCCTTCGCCTGGCGGGCGGCCGGGGTCGACATCACGCGGACCTCGCGGTCGCAGTACAGCGCAACGCAGCGGATCTCGCGCAGCGAACTGCGTGAGGGCGACCTCGTCTTCTACCACTCACCGATCAGCCACGTGGCGATGTACATCGGTGACGGCAAGGTCGTCGAGGCCGCCAACAGCCGCTACAACGTGCGCATCCGCCATGACGGTCTCACCCGTCGCGGCATCGTCGGGTACGGCCGGCCCCGCGTCTGACGGCCGTCGCCGCGGTTCGTTCACCCGCGGCGACGGAACAGGCCGTCGAGGAACTGCTGCGGTCTGCCGTCGGGCCGCACCGACGACCAGTGCGCAGCGGAGGTCGTGTCACACGGGCTCCGGTCCGGGTCGTGGTCGAGCGTGGTGATCGCGTCGACGCCCGGCAGTGGTGAGGTGTTCCGGTCGACCGCGGCCGCGCCATGGCGCTCAACTCACGGCGAGCAGGAACGGGACCGATGCGACGTAGAGCACGATCAGCGCGATGCCGGCGATCCGGCTGACACGCGGCCGACGCCACAGCCACCAGCCGACGGCCAGCGTCACCACCCCGGCGGCGACGACCACGACGAGCCCGGGGGTGTCGACCACCAACGGCTCGTCGCGGGCGACCCCCAGCAGGGCGGCGACGCCGACGACCCCCAGGGCGTTGAAGGCGTTGGAGCCGATGAGGTTGCCGATCAACAGCTCGGTCTGGCCACGTCGGGCGGAGGCCACGGCGGTGGCGAGCTCGGGCAGGGATGTCCCGATCGCGACGAGCACGGAGCCGATGACGATGGCCGGCACGCCGAGTTCCGTGGCGATCGTCGTGGCCCCGAACACCAGCAGCTGGGCACCGACGACCACGCCGACGAGCCCGAGGACGACACGTCCGAGCAGCGGTCCGGGTCGGCCGGTCGCCGCCACCTCGAGGTCGTCCGCGCGGCCCGTGACGACCTGCCAGGCGACGGTCGCGAGGAGCGCCGCGACGAGCAGGACGCCCTCGAGGAGACCCACCGCGCCACCGAGTGACAGCACGATCAGGAGCAGGCCGCCACCGATGGCGATCGCGATGTCGCGGCCGGGTCCCCGCCCCGTGCCACGGAGCGGGGCGATCGCGGCGGCCGTACCAAGGATCAGCAGCAGGTTGGCCACGTTGGAGCCGGCGGCATTGCCGATCGCGATCTCGGCCTGGCCGTCGAGTGCGGCGGCTGCCGAGGTCACCAGTTCGGGCAGCGAGGTACCGAACCCCACGACCACGGCCCCGATCACCGTCGGCGACCAGCGCAGGTGCACGGCCACGCCCTCGGCGGCCCCGACGAACGCGTCCGCCGATTTCGTCAGGATCACCAGCCCGGCGACCAGCGCTGCGATGGCGGCCAGCGTCAGCACGGCAGCAGCTGCTCGGTACGCATCGCTCGCCCGTCTCCGTGACCGCGGGGTCGATGGCGGGGGTTCGCCGTTGCCGCAGGCCGTCGGCGATCATCGCAGGTGCGACGCGATGACACGGTGCCCGGCGTCCGGCCTCACCCGGCGGGTCGCGGCTCCACACCCGAGCGGATGACGTCCACGCAGACGAGGTCCGTATCGACCCGGTCCGCGATGGCGTCGAGCGCCGCGCGGGTCGGGTCGACCATCCCGATCGCGACCGGGCCGGGTGCCCCACTGGTCGACACGATCGCCCCGGGCCCATCGCTTCCGGGCCCCATCAGCTCGTTGAGGGCCTCCTGGGCCGCCTGCACCTCACGGGCATCCCACGGGTCGGCCCAGACGGTGACGGTGCCCGCACCGAGCTCGGCGTCGAGCAGGTCCTGGACGTCGTCGGCCTCGGGCGCGTGGACCACGACGGCCGCTCGCGCCGTGCCCGTGGAACGGTCGATCAGGCCGGTGACGTCACGGTGGGGCTCGAACCCCGCCTCGCGCAGCAGCGCGATGGCGGCGTCGACCTGCTCGAGGGCGGTCTCCTGGGCGGCGTCGGCGTCGCCGAGCCCGTCGACGGGTTCGTCGAGCGGCCCGAAGGCATCCGCGATCGGGTCGTCGTCCGGTCCGCAGCGTCGCACCGGATGGTCGGCGAACACGGCGTCGAGCTCGGCGTCGGTCATGGCCCGGGGCGGGCTCGGGGCCACCCGGTCGCCGTCGTCGGTGAACGGCGGGAGGGCGACGGTGACCGGGGTGAGCTCGTCGCCGAACGGCGCGTCGAGCGCGTAGGTGAACGCCTCGCCGAGCACCCCCCGGTGCACCTGCACGGCATACACCCAGTGGATCAGCGGGTCGACGCAGTCACCCGGCGGTTCGAGCCAGTCGGTGATCAGCCGGCCGTCGACCACCTCGAGCCCGATGAGGTCGGCCGGACAGGCGTTGTCGGCCCGGCCGAGCAGGAGCAGAACGTCGGTCGCCGGGTCGATGCTCGGGACGTCCCCGTCGAAGCCGACACGGGCCCAGGCGGCGTCCATCTCGTCGGGGTCCTCGATGACCTCGGCGGCCGCGCGATCCGGCAGGATGGCCTCGACGACGTCGAGCTGTTCCCAGGCCGGCAGGCGCGCAGCCGCATCCCGGTCGTCGGTCGTCTGCGCGCCGGGATCGCTCGGCTCGGGTGGCGGCTCGGTCGGCCCGCAGGCGCTGAGCACCAGGGCCACGGTGACGGCGACAGACGAGACGGTGGACCACCGTGGTGCCCGCCGGCGGGTGGCGGACGGCGGTGTGGGGTGTGCGGCGCGATGGGTCATGACAGGCCCCGTGGTCCGGTGACGCTGCACCCGGGTGCAGCCGGTGGGTTGGACGTCCCGTCGCGCGGTGCGGTTCCCATTCGGTCCGAGCCGTTCAGGGCCGTTCAGGGCCGTTCAGGCGTCCGGCGTCGGCGGGGTGAACCGCCCCTGCGCATCGGGTGGGTAGGGCGTGACGGCCACGATGGCGTCGTGGTCGATCGGGGCGTAGACGTGCGGGAAGGCCTGACCGTGGTCGTAGCAGTCCTCCCAACGCAGTTCGCCGTCGAGACGTGCCGGATCGATGTGCAGCAGCAGCAGATCGTCCCGACCGGCGAACAGGCCCGTCGCCACCCCGACGACCTGTGTCGCGGTCGAACAGTGCACGAAGCCCTCGGCGGCGACGGACGCCGGTGCGTAGGGGTCGGACGCGGCCGCCCACTCGGCCTGTGGCACGAGGTGGTAGAGCAGGGGCTGGATGGCTGACTCCGATCCGTCGGGTGGGGCGCTCAGGGTTGACGCCCGTCCATGGTGCGCTGCTGCTTGGCCGCGTACAACGCCCGGTCCGCGCCCCGGAGCAGCTGGTCGAGGTCCTGGTGCTCGTCCCAGGTCGCCACCCCGGCGGAACATGCCACCGGACCGGTCAGGGCCGCGACCAGGCGGGCGGCGACCTGGTGGGCCTCGTCGGCGTCGGCACCCGGGAGGATGGCGACGAACTCGTCACCGCCGGTCCGCGCCAGCACGTCCCGTTCACGCAGCTGGGCGCTCCAGGCCGCCGCGGCCGCGACCAGGACCGCGTCGCCGGCCGCATGGCCCTGGGTGTCGTTGACGCGCTTGAAGTCGTCGAGGTCGAGCGCGATCAGGCTCAGCGCCTCGCCGGTCCGCGCGACCGTCGCGCGGGCGTGGGCCAGGGCCGCATCGAACGCCGCCCGGTTCGCCAGACCGGTCAACGGGTCGGTCGCGGCCTGGCGCTGTACCCGTTGGGTCAGCCAACTCGTCACGCTGACGAGCGTCCCGTAGATCAGGACGAATCCGGCGGTCAGCGGCACGGCGGGCAGGCTCGGTGCCCCGATCGTCAGGGCGACGATCGCGGACAGGGTCGACCAGGCGAACAGCCCGGCGGCGTGCTGCCAGCGCAGGACCAGTGCCGTGTGGACCGCGACGAAGGTGTAGGTCGCGCCGATGAGGCTCGACGCCCACGTCTCCTGCCCGGCGACGATGCCCGTCGCGATGAGCACCGGGCCGAGGACGCTGGAGAGCAGCGTCGCCCGGTAGTCGAACCGGTCCCGCCAGATGAAGGCGACGGCGCTGACGGTCAACGCGGCCGCCGCCAGGAGGAGCATGATCGGTCGGCCGGTGGGCTCGATCGCCGCGACGAGCACGATCAGACCCCCGGCACCGAAGAAGACCGCGGCGAGGTGGCCGCGCTCGGCCTCCCCGGTCAGCATCGAGCGGCCGACATGGCCGGGCACACCACCCGGGCGATCGCGCACGGCGCTGGCCACCGTCGTGTCCCTCCTGATGGGGCCTCGCGGTGCGGCGGCCACCCGGTGGGGATGGAGCCGCGATCCGCGTGCTGCGGCCACCGACCCTATCCGGGATCCGGACACGATCGACGCCTTCGACCCGCGCACAGGCCCCCGGCTGCGCGACCGATGACCGCCCGCACCCTGACCGACCGCCCGGGAACCACGGGCGGCGATGCCCTAGCGTCGTCGCCGTCCACGACCCGAAAGACCACCGCATGCAGCCGACGATCGAACTCGAACGTGGCTTCGAGGTCCCCCGCCTCGGCTACGGGACGTTCCAGCTCGACGGCGACGAGGCCTACGACGGCGTTCGGACGGCCCTGGAGGCTGGCTACCGGCACATCGACACCGCTCAGGGCTATGGGAACGAGGCCGAGGTCGGCCGGGCCGTGGCGGACAGCGACGTCGACCGGGCGGACGTCTTCATCACCACCAAGATCAAGCCGTCGAACGCCGCCGCCGGCGACGTGGTCGCCACGACGCGCGCGAGCATGGGTCAGCTCGGTGTCGACCAGCTCGACCTGCTACTGCTGCACTGGCCGGCGGAGCACGTCGCGCCGCTCGAGGAGACGCTGGCGGCCATGACCAAGCTGTGGGACGACGGTGCCACCCGTGCCATCGGTGTGTCGAACTTCCCCTCGGCCATGTTGACCCGGGCCTGCGGACTCGCGCCGATCGTGACCGACCAGGTCGAGCACCACCCCTACCTCGGTGTCGACCCGATCCGGTCGGTGCTCGCCGACGAGGACGGTTTCCTGACCGCCTATTCGCCGCTGGCGCGCGGGAAGGTGGCGACGGACGACACGCTGATCGAACTCGGCGAGGAACACGGGGTCGGTCCCGCCCAGGTCACGCTGCGCTGGATGCTGCAGACCCCGGGCACGGTCGCCATCCCCAAGTCGGCCACGGCGGAACGGATCCGGTCCAACATCGAGGTGTTCGACTTCGAGCTGTCCGACGAGCAGATGCAGCAGGTCGACGCGCTCGAGCGTGGCGAGCGGCTGATCGATCCCGACGGCGCTCCGGACTGGGACTGACCGCGACCGCTGACGGTGCCCGTCACGGTTCAGGTGACCGCCAGTCGGGCGCACGGATCCGGGGTCGGTCGGGCGAACCAGTAGCCCTGCACCAGGCCGCAGCCGACCCGGCGGAGCGTGTCGAGCTGGGTCTCGTGCTCCACGCCCTCGGCGATCACGTCGTGGCCGAGTGCCCGGGCCAGGGCGAGGACCCCGACGATCAGGGAGCCGGCGTCCGGATCCTCGTCGAGGGCCGCGACGAAGCTGCGGTCGAGCTTGATCTGATCGATCGGCAGGCGCTGCAGCCAGGTCAGGGTCGAGAACCCGGTACCGAAGTCGTCGAGCGCCGTACGGACCCCCAACCGGCGCAGGAAGGTGAGTTGCTCGGTCACCCCCGGCAGGTCGGTCAACGCCCGACTCTCGACGATCTCGAGGGTGAGCCGTTCGGCCTCGAGGTCGGCCTCGGCCAGGGCCTGGCGGACCGCACCGCCCAGCCGGGGATCGACGAGGGTCTGGGCCGCGACGTTGACGGCCACGTGCCAGTCGGCGGCCTCGTCACGCCACGCGGCGGCGGTACGCACCGCCGTGGCGATCGCCCACAGATCGAGGTCGACCACGCTGCCGTGTCGCTCGGCCAGGGGGATGAACGAGGCCGGAGCCAGGAGCCCGAGCTCGGGGTGGCGCCACCGGGCCAGGGCCTCGTGGCCGACGATCCGGGTCCCGGTCACATCCGGATCCGGATCCAGCGCGACGATGGGCTGGTAGTGCAGTTCGAACGCACCGTCCGCCAGGGACCGACGCAGCTCCTCGCCGGACGACCGAGCGGACAGCTGCACCGGTGCACGGTCGTCGGCGAACGCGATCTGGTTGCGCCCCCGGCGTTTGGCCACGTACATCGCCGCATCGGCCCGCTGCAGGAGGCGGTCCGGATCGTCGCCGTCCCGCTGGACGGCGACACCGATGCTCGCACTGATGCGCAGTTCGTGACCGTCGACCTTGAACGGTTCGGCGAAGCCGTCGGCGACCCGCAGGCCGACCTCACCGGCGATCGAGTCCACGCCGATGCCCGTGACCAGCAGCGCGAACTCGTCGCCGCTGAGTCGGGCCACGGTGTCGCCGCCGCGCAGCACGGCACGCAGCCGGGCGGACACCTGGCGCAGCAGTTCGTCACCCGTGGCGTGGCCGTGGCGGTCGTTGACGTCCTTGAAGCCGTCGAGGTCGCAGAACAGCACGCCGGTGCAGGTGTCGTCGACCGCGCAGGCCGCGTCGATCCGTTCGCGCAACCGGGTCATGAACATGGCCCGGTTCGGCAGCCCGGTCAGTCCGTCGTGGGTGGCCTGATGGCGGATCTGGCTCAGCAGGCGGGTGTTGTACATCGCCGAGGCGGCCTGGTCGGCGATACCCCGGACACGGCCCATGGTGTCCGCGTCGGGCCAGCCCGCGGGGACCTCGTTGCCGGTCGAGGCGGTCGCGACCCCGAGCAGCTGGTCGCCGGCAAGCAGGGGCATCGCGATCGCGGCTCGGGATCCGACGGCCGCCAGCAGCTGATCGAGTGCCGGGCTCTGCCCGTTGAGGTGCAGGGTCGTCGGTTCGTGGCGCGCGAGCATGCGCGCGAGTTCCGGGGTGTCGTCGGGCCGGAGCCGGGAGGCGAACAGGGCGGCCGACTGCGCCTCGGACAGACCGCTGCAGGCCAGCGCCTCGAGCTGGCCGGTGCCCGCGTCCCAGCGCAGCACCGTGGCGCGCGACGTGCCGACGATCGTCCGGATGGCCTCGATGACGGCGTCCGCCACCGCCTGCTCGTCGCGGGCACGCGACAGGCGTCCGGCGAGCGCGACCAGCTCCCGGGCCCGGGCCGCGTCCCGGCGGGAGGCGTCCCGACTGAGCACGAGTTCCAGCGCGGCGGCGACGTGGTTCGCATAGGCGGCGAGCAGCGCTGCCTCGTGGGCCATGCTCTGCTGGTCCGGCCCGTAGATCGCGGCCAGGTGACCGTAGGACCGACGGGCGGTGCGCACCTCGACGGCGACCGCCTGTTCGTGCAGTCGCTCGCCCGCCAGGAGCTGTTGGGCGACCCGGTCGGCGGTGGCCGGATCGAGTCCCGCGCTGCGGATGAGCGGGGTCGTGCCCTCGGCGGGGCGGACCGCCAGGACGTAGCCGGGCGCGATCACCGCGGCGGCGGCACGTTCGGTGATGCGGCGCAGCGTGGTGTCCAGGTCGTCGGAGGACACCAGGTCGGCCGCGTCGGTCTGAAGGGTCTGGAGTTGCTCGCGCAGGGCCCGTAGTTCGTCGACCGTGTCGCGGTCGTAGCCGCGACGCCAGGGCAGGCGGGAGCGCCGCCGCCAGTGCACCTCGTAGATGCAGGCCGGCGCGCCGTCGGACTCACAGGCGCGGTGGTCGATGGTCGCGGGCGGCAGGCCGCACAGCGTCGGGATGTTGGACAGCAGGCCCTGGGCGTAACGGCAGTCGAGCCGGGAGTGCGTGTAGCCGTCGTGGAGGCGGAAGCGCAGCGAGGCGTGGGTCCGCCCGAGCTCGAGCACCTCCATGGTCGAGGTGGTCGAGAACTTGGTGACCGCCGCCGGCAGTTGGCGGATGATCTGCGCGGGCGTGCCCACGGCCTGCAGCAGCAGGATGACGGTCGGGGCGAGTCCGTTCTCGGGGGCCGTCGCGCCGATGGCGAACGTGACGTCGGGGTCACCCGTGACCTGCGTGGCCGCCTCGAACAGCCGGATCCGGGTGGCATACGAGTACCACCGCGACGGATCCTCGAGCTCGGCGGCCGTGAACCCGACGTCCGCCACGCGCAGCAGCAGGTCGACGGCCGCCTCGCCGCCCCAGGAGCGCAGGAAACCGACGACCAGGGCAGTGGTGGTCGCCGCGGTCTCGCGCGGTTCGTCGGACACGGGCGTGGAGCCCGTGGAAACCTCGTCCACCCCGTCATCCGATGTGCGGTCCCGATGCCGGTCGGCCGATGGGGGTGGATCTTGAGTACTTCGGGGCGGTCAGCCGGTCGCGGTCAGCCGGTCGCGGTCAGTTCCTCAGTCCGGCCGTCGGCGTGTCGCGCGAACCGACGCAGGTCCGCACCGTGGTTGGGCTCGTCCTCGGACCACGGCCACCCGCCGAAATGGGTCTCCTGGTAATCGTGGTAGGCCTTCTGGATCTCGGCCTTCGTGTTCATCACGAACGGGCCGTACTGCACGATCGGTTCGCCGATGGGCCGACCCTGCAGCACCAGGACCTCGGCCCCGTCGCCGGTGTCGGTCAGGGTGAGGTCGGCCTCGGAGCGCACCACCGCGCCGTGGCCACCGGCCACCTCGGTGCCGCCGATGCGCACCGAGCCGCCCCGGAAGACGTAGACGGTGCGGATGGTGTCCGGGTGCGCGGCCGCCGGCAGCCGCCACGAGCCCTCGGGGGCGATGGCCGCGTGGTAGATCCCGACGTCGGTGTCCGGTCGGGAGGCCCACGAGTGCGGTGGCGGCTTGGGCGCACGCTGGCCCTGCACCAGCTCACCGGCCACCACCGTGACCGACGTCGGTCGCCCGGCATCGTCGAGGAAGGTGTGCTGGGGGATCTCGTGGTTCCACAGCATCGAGAAGTGCGGCGGCACCATCTTGTCGGTCGCCGGGAGGTTGATCCAGATCTGGAACAACTCGGTCTCGTTGTGCTCGTCGCGCTTGAGCAGCGGGAACATCTCCGCGTGGACGATGCCGGAGCCGGCCGTCATCCACTGCACGTCGCCGCGGCCGAAACGTGCGGCGGCACCGAGCGAGTCGGAGTGGTCCATGAACCCCTTGCGCATGAACGAGATGGTCTCGAACCCGCGGTGGGGATGCTGCGGGAACCCGGGGACCTGCGAGCCGTGGTACATCGACCAGCCGTCACGGCCGGAGAAGTCCATGCCGAGGTTGCGACCCACCAGCGGGGCGCAGGGGCCGAACTCCTCGTCGCCCTCCGGGTAGTCGTCGTTGTGGTGCACGCAGAACAGGAACGGGTCGACGGTCTGCCAGACACGGTCGAGTCGGACCTGCTGCAGGACGAGGTCGTCGGGAGCGGCCATGGCGCACATCCTCGGTCTGATCAGGGGTTGGTTCGCAGTGCAATCATATGCGGCGTCAGAGCAGTCGGTCGCCGTACATCTCACCGAGCGGGTCGGCGATCAACTCGACGCGGGCACCGTCCGGGTCCTCGAAGTACAACGAGACCTCGCTCTCGAGCATGTAGGGCACCTCGGCGGCGTCGAGTTTGGCCTTGAGCTGGCTCCAGCGCTGCGGCTCGACCGAGATCGCGATGTGGTGCAGACCACCGAGGACCTCCCGGTACCCACCGAGGCCGAGGCCCGGCAGATCGAAGAAGGCGATCGTGTTCCCGTTGCCGATGTCGAAGAAGAAGTGCGTGGACCCGGCGTAGTCGCGGTTCTCGAACACCTCGACCAGTGGGAACTCGAGCAGCCCCTGGTAGAAGTCGATCGTCTGTTCCACGTCGGAGGCGATGAGGGCCGTGTGGTGCAGGCCGCGGGCCGACGAGGCGGGGCGCTCGCCCGCGGGGCGCAGATGGGCGGCCTTGAGCCGTTCGCGCACGGCGTCGAGTTCGGTGATCTGGTCGTCGGTCAGCGCCATCGAGGGTCCTTAGTTTGCGTGCGGACGTCGCCGACGCCCGGGTCATTGCTCCCGCAACCGTCGTCGTCCATCTTCGGAACCCGGGGGCTGGCGTGGATGGGGCGCGGGTGGGGTCGTCGTCCGTCCGCGGCCCCCGAAGCGGTCTCGGGCGGTGACGCGACCACTCTAGGTGGCCGTAGCACGCCGGCTGACGGGGCGCCACCGATTCCCGTGGATCGTGGCCTCCGGGCCCGCCCGGTGTTCGGTGGACGAACACCTACGAGCAGAGTCGTACGGGGTCCGTTCGTTCATGTTGGCGTGTCACTACCGTCACCCGCAGCCCGGCGGTGCCGGGTCGGGAGAGTGCCCGGGGGACGACCGACGAGATGGAGAACTGATGCGTGGTATGAAGATCGGCAGGGGACGTGCGCTGATGCGCGTCGTCGCCCTGTCCGCCGTGGTGGGCCTCGTGGTCACCGCATGTGCGCCAGCGGATGATCCGGAGGAGGTCCTCCAGGACACCGAGGACGATGCGGACGACGTCGCGGACACCGATGACGATGCCGATGACACCACCGCCGACGACGCGGCCGGTGACATCGCCGACGACGAGCGCTTCACGATCGCGGTCGGGGTCGACTTCGACACCTTCGACCCCGCAGGGACCACGACCACCACGGTCGGCAACATGGTCTCCTACATGGTCGAGACGCTGACCCGGATCGACGAGGAGGGCGAGGTCCTGCCCCAGCTCGCCACCGACTGGGAGATCAGCGACGACGGGCTGACCTACACCCTGTCGCTGGTCGAGGACGCCACCTTCCACGACGGCACGCCGTTCAACGCCGACGCCGTCGTCTACACGATGGACCGGGTCCGCGACCCGGACGTCGAGGTCCCGATCCGCGCCGCGTTCGAGGCGATCGAGTCGGTCACCGCGCTCGACGAGTCCACCGTGGAGATCACGCTCGCCGAGCCGTTCCCACCGCTGCTCGCCGCGCTGTCGTTCGAGGGTGGTGCCATCATCTCGCCCGACTCGGTCGAGGCCGAGGGCAACTCCTACACCGACTACACCCAGCCCGTCGGGACCGGCCCGTACGTCTACGGGGAGTACAACGCCGGCGAGAACTTCCAGGTCAGCCGCTACGACGACTACTGGGGCGAGCTGCCCTACTACTCCGACGTCACGTTCCAGATCGTGCCCGAGTCGGCTACCCGCGTCAGTCTGCTGCGGGCCGGCCAGGCCGACATGATCATCCTGCCGCCCATCTCGGACCTCCCCGCACTCGAGGAGGCTCCGGACACCGAACTGCTGCTCGCGCCGGGTAACCGCACGATCTTCATGGCGATCAACAACAACACGATCACCGACCCGTTGGTGCGCCAGGCGATGAACCTCGCGGTCGACCGCCAGGCCATCATCGACAACGTGCTGTTCGGAGCGGCCGACCCGGTCGACGCGCCGATGGACGAGTCGCTCGTGGGCTACTGCTCCGTCCGTGACCTCGAGTACGACCCCGACCAGGCGCGTGAACTGCTCGCCGAGGCCGGTGCCGAGGACCTGGAGGTCGACTTCATCGCACCGACTGGTCGCTACGTCCAGGACGCCGAGGTCGCGCAGGCCGTCTCGGGCTTCCTCGAGGAGGTCGGGATCTCGGTCAACTTCGAGACCATGGACTGGCCGACCTACGTCGGTCGGATCACCGCCGAGGCCGACGACCAGGAACAGGACGTGCACCTGCTCGGGTGGGCCCCGTCCTACCTCGACTCGTTCCAGCACATGGTGATCTTCCAGTCGAACCAGGCCCCGCCGAACGGTCTGGGAACGTCCTTCTACGACAACACCGAGGTCGACGACCTGCTGGCCAGTGCGGCCATCGAGGTCGACCCCGACGCCCGTCAGCAGCTGTACTGCGACGCCTCCGAGATCATCTTCGACGAGGCTCCGCACATCTTCATGTACAGCCAGCGCTTCCCGATCGCCTACTCGGCGGACGTGACGAACGTGTCCTTCCGGCCGAATGAGAGCTTCTACGCGGTCTACGCGCGTCCGGCCTCGTAAGCGGTCGTCGTCCGTGAAGTCGGCGGGGGCCGGTCGAAGCTGACCGGCCCCCACCGGCCCGCGGTTCGAGCTGCCCCCGGTTCGTACGGAAGGGTGCTGCGCCCATGCTGAGCTACATCGGACGCCGGCTCGCGGTGTCGGTCGTGACGCTGCTCGGCGTCTCGATGATCGCGTTCGCGCTGGTGCAACTGCTGCCGGGTGACCCGGCACGCACCATCGCCGGCCTGCTCGCGAGTCCGGCGGAGGTCGAGAACGTCCGCCAGCGGCTCGGTCTCGACCGGTCGCTGCCGGTGCAGTACTGGCAGTTCATCAGCAACGTGCTCCAGGGCGATCTCGGTATCTCCGCACGCACCCGGCGCCCCGTCGCGACCGAGCTCGCGGTCCGTCTGCCCAAGACCATCGAACTCGCGGCGGTCGGCACCATCCTGGGATCCGTGGTCGGGATCGTCGGGGGGGTCATCGCCGCCCGGTTCCGCAACCGCTTCACCGACCACGCGATCTCGATGGGGTCGCTGTTCGGGATCTCGATGCCGGTCTACTGGCTCGGGTTGCTGCTCATCCTGGTGTTCGCCGTGAACCTCGGGTGGCTGCCGGCCGCCGGCGCGGATCGTCGGACCAGCATCATCCTGCCGGCGGTGACCATCGGGCTGTTCACCGTCGCGCTGGTCGCACGCATGACGCGGGCGAGCATGCTCGAGGTGCTCGAGCAGGACTATGTGCGCACCGCGGTGGCCAAGGGGGCGATCAACACCTCGGTGGTCTACCGCCACGCCCTGCGCAACGCCTTCATTCCCGTGCTGACCGTCATCGGCATCCAGTTCGGCTCCCTGCTCGGCGGCGCGGTGCTCACCGAGTTCGTGTTCGCCTGGCCGGGCATCGGACGACTCCTGGTCGACTCGATCTTCGCGCGTGACTTCCCGATGGTGCAGGGCATCATCCTGGTGTTCGCGCTGATGTTCATCGTGGTCAACCTGATCGTCGACATCCTCTACTCCTACATCAACCCGAAGATCACCTTCTGATGGATGCCTGGCGCCGCTTCCGTGCCCACAAGCCCGCGATGGTCGGGCTGGTGATCCTCAGCCTGTACACGATCCTGGCGATCATCGCCCCGTGGGTGACGCCCTACGACCCGGTGCAGCAGAACCTGGTCGCGTCGCTGCAGACGCCGTCGGCCGAACACTGGCTCGGCACCGACCAGCTCGGCCGCGACGTGTTCACCCGCATCCTCTACGGCACGCGGATCTCGTTGCTGATCGGGGTCGCCGCGGTGGCGTTCGGCATGATCATCGGCGTGCCGCTCGGCGTGGTGTCGGGCTATTACGGCCGCTCCACCGACATGATCATCCAGCGGCTCGCGGACATCATGTTCTCGTTCCCCTCGATCCTGCTGGCGCTGGCGCTGGTCGCCGTGCTCGGGGTCGGGCTCCAGAACGTCATCATCGCCGTCGGCATCGCCGTGGTGCCGATCTTCATCCGCCTGGTGCGCAGTCAGGTGCTGGCCGTGCGCGAGGAGGTCTACGTCGATGCCGCACTGGTGATCGGCTCACGTGACCTGCGCATCCTGTGGCACCACGTGCTCGCCAACTCCTGGGCCCCGATCATCGTGCAGGCCACGGTGTCGCTGGGCATCACGATCCTGGTGGCCGCCGGTCTGGGCTTTTTGGGTCTGGGCATCCAGGCGCCCACCCCCGAGTGGGGCTCGATGCTCGGTGAGGGCCGCAACTACATCTACAGCCACCCGCACATGACCACCTTCCCCGGCCTGGCGATCTTCCTCGCCGTCCTGGCCTTCAACCTGATGGGGGACGGGCTGCGCGACGCGCTCGATCCCCGTATGCGTGCCTTCGAGGCATGAGAGGCTCCATGGCAGACGAACCGGTCCTGTCCGTCCGCAACCTCGGTGTCGAGTTCGACACGCCCGAGGGGGTCGTCCACGCCGTCAACGACGTGAGCTGGGACCTGCAACCGGGCGAGACCCTCGGCATCGTGGGGGAGTCCGGCTCCGGCAAGTCGGTCAGCGTGATGTCGCTGCTGAAGCTGATCCCCTCGCCGCCGGGGCGTATCGTCAGCGGCGAGGTGCGCTTCGGGGACCGGGACCTGCTCAAGCTGTCGCGTCGCCAGCTGCGCAAGCTGCGGGGCAAGGACATCGCCATGGTGTTCCAGGACCCCATGAGTTCGCTCAACCCGGTGTTCACGGTCGGCAACCAGATCGCCGAGGCGATGACGGTCCACGACCGCAAGCTGACCGACAAGGAGGCCCGCCGGCGGGCGATCGGCCTGTTGGAGCTCGTCGGGGTGCCGCAGGCCGAGCAGCGGTTCCGCGAGTACCCGCACCAGTACTCGGGCGGGATGCGTCAGCGGGCCATGATCGCGATGGCGGTGGCGAACAAGCCGCGGGTCCTGATCGCCGACGAGCCGACGACCGCGCTGGACGTGACCATCCAGGCCCAGGTCATGGAGACGCTCAAGGCCGCCCAGGAGGAGTCCGGTGCGGCGATGGTGCTGATCACCCACGACCTCGGGCTGATCGCCGAATCGACCGACCGGGTCGTGGTGATGTACGGCGGGCGGGTCATCGAGACCGGCGATGTGCGCACCGTCTTCCACGAGCCCCGCCACCCCTACACCTTCGGTCTGATGGCGAGTCTGCCGCGGCTCGACACCGACGCGGCCGTCCTGCCGACCATCGACGGACAGCCACCGAGCATGATCACCCCGCCGACCGGCTGTGCCTTCCATCCCCGCTGCCGGCTGGCCCGGGGGCGTGACGCCTGCACCGGGCAGGTCCCCCAGCTCGAGCAGACCCATCCGGGGCACTTCTCGGCCTGCCACTTCCCCGACGAGGTCGTCGAGCTGGTCGCGCAGGTCAAGGCCGAGGTCGGCATCGACGTCACGGGCGGTCCCCGATGAGCGCCACGAACCGGTCGACCGGGCTGGACACCGGCGGGAACCCCACCATCTCCGCCCGCGGCGAGCAGATCCTGGAGGTCCGCGACCTCAAGACCTACTACCCGATCCGGGCCGGGCTGCTCAAGCGCGAGATCGGCGCGGTCAAGGCCGTCGACGGGGTCAGCTTCGAGCTGGCGGCGGGTGAGACCCTCGGCCTGGTCGGGGAGTCGGGCTGCGGCAAGTCCACGATCGCGCGGACGATCATGAAGCTGGTCGATCCGACGGCCGGGCAGATCATCTTCCAGGGCGAGGACATCACCACCCACAGCCGCGCGCAGATGCGGCCCATCCGCCAGCGCATGCAGGTCATCTTCCAGGACCCGTACTCGTCACTGAACCCGCGGATGAGCGTCGAGGACATCGTCGGCGAACCGTTGAAGGTCCACGGTCGGTGGAAGGACGGTGGATCCAAGCGGGTGGTGGAGCTGCTCGACACCGTCGGCCTGTCGCCCGAGCACGGCAAGCGCTACCCGCACGAGTTCTCCGGTGGCCAGCGCCAACGCATCGGCATCGCCCGTGCGCTCGCGCTGAACCCGCAGCTGCTCGTGCTCGACGAACCGGTGTCCGCGCTCGACGTCTCCATCCAGGCGCAGATCGTCAACCTGCTCAAGGATCTGCAGCAGCAGTTCGACCTCGCCTACCTGTTCATCGCGCACGACCTGTCGGTGGTGCGCCACATCTCGGACCGGGTCGCGGTGATGTACCTCGGTCGGATCGTGGAGACCGGCGCACGCCGTGACGTCTACGACCGGCCGACGCATCCCTACACCCAGGCCCTGCTGTCCGCCGTCCCGCGCCCGGATCCGGACCTCACCCACGATCGCACCCGGATCGTGCTCACCGGCGACGTGCCGTCCCCGTCCAACCCGCCATCCGGTTGCCATTTCCGGACCCGGTGCTGGAAGGCCGAGGACCGCTGCGCGGAGGAGGACCCCTTGCTCCGCCAGCAGGAATCCGGAACGCTCGCCGCCTGCCACTTCGCGGAGCTGCTCGATGGGGCACCCTCGCGGTGAGGCCGTGTCCGTCCCGTGCGTCGGAGCCGGCCCGAGCGTGCTCGACCACCTGCTCGACGACGTCGCCGGCCAGGTCTGGCGCCTGGTCCTGCAGCGCGCGTGCGCGGGGGCGCGGGCCGGCAACCTTCAGGCCATCAGCCGGGCCTACGACATCCCGCCCGCGGCCCTACGACGCGTTTGACACCTGCGGCCCTACGGCGTGTCTGACGCCGGCGGCGCCTCGAGCGGCGTGGCGGCGTCGAGGTGGCGCAGCCGCCCGGCGATGACCACGGCCCCGAGTGCCGCCGCGATCGCGACGATCAGGGCGAGGCGTGGTCCGACGGCATCCGAGGCGGCACCGTCGATCGTGGCCGCCAGCGGCCGGTTGCCGAGGAAGGCGACGCTCCACAGCGCCATCACCCGTCCCCGGTAGGTGTCGGGCACCCGCCGTTGCAGCAGCGTCGTGAAGCCGGTGACGGCGAACACGAACCCGGCACCGGTGAGCCCGAAGCCGATCACCGCGACCGCCGCGACCGGCGCGAGGCCCACGGTCGCCAGCCCGAGCGCCACTCCGGATCCGCCGATGCCCGCGGTGCGTTGGCCGCCGAGCGTGCGGGCGACGCGGCCGGACACGGCCGCGGCCGGAACCGCGGCGATCCCGAAGGCGCTGACCAGGATGGCCGTCAGCGTCTGCCCGCCGCCGAGTTCGGCGGCCAACGGCGGGGTGAGGGTGATGGCCGGATCGGCGGCGAACCCGGTCGCGGCGATGCCCGCCAGCAGCAGCACGGTGACCCGGTCGGCGCGCACGAACCGCAGGCCGGCCCGCACCGACCCGGCGGCGCCGGTGGTCCGCTCGGCCGGCCGGACCCGGATGACGAGCAGCGCCGCGATCAGGGCGACGAAGCTCAGCCCGTTGGCCACGAAGGCGGCCTCCGCGCCGAGCGTGGCGAGCAGGATCCCCGACGTCGCCGGTCCGAGCGCCCGGCCGACGTTGAAGGTCACCGAGGTCAGCGCCACCGCGCCCTCGAGGTCGACGTCGTCGACCAGCGCGGGGACCAGGGCGTTCAGTGCCGGCGCGGCCACGGACTGGCCGACCCCGATGCCGAAGGCACACAGCACCACGGGCCAGGCCCCCGGGAAGTCGTCCACCCCGATGACCACCGCCGCGATTCCGAGTCCACCGGCGGCGCTCGCCGAGAACGCCTGGGATCCGAGCAGCAGACGGCGCCGGTCGAAACGGTCGGACCACGCCCCGGCCAACGGTGACAGCAGCACCAGGGGCAGGAACTGGGCGACGGAGACGGTTCCGACCAGCAGGGCCGAGCCGGACAGCTGGAAGACGACCACCGCGGCGGTCACGTTGAACAGCCAGTTGCCGCTGTTGGAGACCACGTTGCCCCAGAACCACGGCCCGAAGGTCCGGTCGGTCAACAGCTGCGCGGTGCTGCGCGCCACTGGTGGTGCGGGGTGCCGTGGCATGGTCAGGGTCGCGGCTCCGGGTCACCGACCCGTGCCGCACGCAGCCGCGCGATCAGGTGATCGGCGGCCGCCTGGGCCGCACGTGCCACCTCGACGCTGCCGTCGGCGAGCCGGTGGGCGGAGTCCGTCATCTGCACGGCGACCTCGGCGTCGCCCCAGCGGCCACCACCGCCTCCGGCCTCCTGCTGACGGTCGGTGGCCTCACGGCGCCAGTAGACGGCCTCCTCCTGGGCGATGGACGCCACCATGACCAGGCGTTCGAGCAGCCGGTCGGCATCGTCGAACGGGAGCGGTTCACGAATGGCCCGGTGCTGTTCGAGCACGGTCACCGCGTGCAGCACCGGGGCGGCATCGGCCGCGTCGAGGTAGACGTCCCACAGCGCGGTCATGGCGCCCACGGGGCGGGCCGTTCGTCGTGGGGGGGCTCCTCGGGCATCAGGAACCAGGCGATGAGGTAGGCGATCACCGACGGCCCGGGCAGGATCACGGTCAGCGCGGCCACGATCCGCACGATGGTGACGTCGATGCCGAAGTACCGCGCGAGCCCGCCGCACACTCCGGCGATCATGCGGTCGTCGCGGGAGCGTTCCGGGCGTCGCGGGCGGTGGCTGTCGCCGCTCATGCCCGCACCACGGCGACGAGGTGGGCCACGGCATCACCGATCGCGACGTCCTGCCGATCGCCGCTGCGTCGGTCCTTGACCTCGATGGTGCCCTCGGCGAGGCCCTTGCCGACCACGACGATGGTCGGCACACCGATGAGCTCCGCGTCCTTGAACTTCACCCCGGGTCGCTCCTTGAGTCGGTCGTCGAACAGGACCGTCAGGCCGGCGTCGAGCAGATCCGCGGCCAGCTGCTCCGCGCCGGCCACGACGTCGTCGGACTTCCCGGCCAGAACCAGGTGGACGTCCGCCGGCGCGATGGCGCGGGGCCAGCACAGTCCGAGGTCGTCGACGGTGGTCTCCGCGATGGCGGCGACGGCGCGGGACACGCCGATGCCGTAGGAGCCCATCGTGACGGTCACCAGCTTGCCGTGCTCGTCCTGGACCTGCAGGTCCAGCGCCTCGGCGTACTTGCGACCGAGCTGGAAGATGTGGCCGATCTCGATGCCGCGGGCGAGCTCCAGTGGCCCGGAACCGTCGGGTGCCGGGTCGCCGTCCTTGATCTCGGCGGCCTCGATGGTGCCGTCGGGGGTGAAGTCGCGGCCGCACACCAGATCGAAGACGTGGTGGCCGTGCCGGTCGGCACCGGTGATCCACCGCGTACCCGTGACCACGCGCGGGTCGACCAGGTAGCGGATGCCGCTGGCATTGCCCTCGCCGAGCACGCCGGGCCCGATGTAGCCCTTGGTGAGGTCCGGGTGACGCTCGAAGTCGGCCTCGGTGAACGGCAGCACCTCGGCGGGTTCGAACTGCGCCTCGAGCCGCTTGAGGTCCACCTCGCGGTCACCGGCGAGCCCGATCGCCAGTGGGGTGCGGGTGCCGTCGGGGTACTGCACCGCGACGAGCACGTTCTTCAGCGTGTCCGCGGCGGTCCAGGGTCGGTCCGCGCGGGCGTGGTGCTCGTCGGCGAAGGCGACCAGCGTGTCGATCGTCGGCGTGTCGGGCGTGTTCTCGACGTGGGCGGCGGGCACGTCGTCGAAGTCCACCGGGTCCGGCACGGGCGTGGCGACGGCCTCCGCGTTGGCGGCGTAGCCCCCGGCGGAGCGCACGAACGTGTCCTCCCCGACGGGGGTGGGACACAGGAACTCCTCGCTGCGTGACCCGCCCATCGCGCCGGACATGGCGGCGACGATGACGTAGGGCAGTCCGAGCCGGTCGAAGGTGGCGATGTAGGCATCACGGTGGGCGCGGTAGGAGGCCTCCAGCCCGTCGTCGTCGAGGTCGAACGAGTACGAGTCCTTCATGAGGAACTCGCGGCCCCGCAGCAGGCCCGCACGGGGGCGGGCCTCGTCGCGGTACTTGGTCTGGATCTGGTAGATCGACAGCGGCAGGTCCTTGTAGGAGCTGTACAGATCCTTGACCAGCAGCGTGAACATCTCCTCGTGCGTCGGCGCGAGCAGGTGGTCGTTGCCGCGCCGGTCCTGCAGTCGGAACAGCGTGTCGCCGTACTCCGCCCACCGGCCGGATGCCTCATAGGGCTCGCGGGGCAGCAGCGCCGGGAAGTGCACCTCCTGCGCCCCCATGGCATCCATCTCCTCGCGGACGATGGCCTCCACCCGGCGCAGGACCTGCCACCCCAACGGCAGCCAGGTGTGCAGCCCGGAGCCGGCTCGGCGCACGTAGCCGGCCCGGACCAGTGCCTGGTGGCCCGGCAGTTCCGCGTCGGACGGCGCTTCACGCAGGGTGCGGACGAACAGCTTCGACATGCGCAGCAGCACGGGGGACCTCATCGGTGGTGCGACGACGACAGCGGGCGGGGCAGACGCTACTACGGCGCTCGCCGTCGCCGGTCGGTGGCGTGTCGCCGGGTGGTGGCGTGTCGCCGGGTGGCGGTTCAGGGGTGGCGGTTCAGGCGTGGCGCATCAGCGGTGTCGGATCCAGCCGGCGACCAGGCCGCGCAGCCGGTCGATGTTCACCCCGGTCTGGGCGCTGACCCACACGACGGCCTTCGGGTCGAGCTCGCACCCGGCCGCCAGGTCGCGCTTGCGCCGCTCGCGCTTCGAGGAGCGCACCTTGTCGTGCTTGGTCGCCACCACGGTGAGCGGCAGTTCGTGGCGGCGCATCCAGTCGAGCATCTCGACGTCGAGCGCCGTGGGGCCGACCTCGCCGTCGACCAGCAGCAGCGTCATGACCAGCTGTTCACGTTCGACGAGGTAGGTCTCGCTGCGGCGTTGCCAGGCGGTCCGCTCGGTGGCGGAGACCTTGGCGTAGCCGTAGCCGGGCAGGTCCACCACGCTGCCGCCCGTCGGGCTCGAGAACACGTTGAGCAGCCGGGTGCGGCCGGGGGTCTTGGAGGTCTTGGCGAGTTTCTGCTGGCCGGCGAGGGCGTTGATCAGCGAGGACTTGCCCACGTTCGAGCGGCCGATGACCGCCACCTCGGCGGGGGAGTCGGGTAGTTGCCCGACGTGTTCGGCCGAGGTGGTGAAGCTCAGGCGCAGCGGTGGCATGGGTCCTCGCAGGTCGTCCGTCGGCGGAGCCTAGGCCTCCGAGGCCCGAGGGCTCAGAAGATCGACAGGTTGAGTCGTTCGGCGAGCTCGTGCAGCGCGAGCCGGCCGGCCACCGAGTTGCCCGAGGCGTCGAGCGGTGGCGACCACACCGCGATCGTCATCCGCTCCGGGACCAGGGCCACGATGCTGCCGGCGACCCCGCTCTTGCACGGCAGCCCGACGCTGTAGGCGAACTCGCCCGCGGCGTCGTAGGTCCCGCAGGTCAGCATGATCGCCGCCACCCGGCGTGCGAAGGCCTTGCTCAGGATGCGGTCACCGGTCGCCGGGTCGACCCCGTCGTTGGCCAGGAAGCGGAACGCCCGGGCGAGCTGGCGGGTGTTCATCGAGATCGCGCAGGCGGCGACGTAGCTGTCGATGACGTCCTCGACGGGGTGGCGCAGATTGCCGAACGACGCCATCAGGTTGGCCAGAGCGAGGTTGCGCTGACCGGAGCCGAGTTCGGCCTGCAGGACCTCCTCGTCCAGCCCGACCGGTTCGCCGATGAGTCGCTCCACGAGCGCCAGGGTCGAGGTCGGGACGTGCTCGCAGTGGTCGAGCAGGACGTCGTCGACGACCAGCGCACCGGCGTTGATCATCGGGTTGCGTGGGATACCACGTTCCTTCTCGAGCTGGACCAGCGAGTTGAACGGGTCACCGGACGGTTCCCGTCCGACCCGGCTCCACAGCTCCGGACCGATCCCCTCGCCCTGCTCGGCCTTCTGCGCGGCGAGCACCAGCGACAGGACCTTGGAGACGGACTGGATCGGGAACATGGCGTCGGCGTCACCGACCGCGATCTCGCGACCGTCGAAGGTGGACACGACGAGCGCGAAGCTGTGCGGGTCGGCATCCGCCATCACCGGGATGTAGGACGCGACCTCGCCGTCGGCCGCCGACGAGCGCACCGAGTCGGCGACCTCGGTCAGGATCGCCTCGAGCTCATCGGTGTCGGGCAGGTCGGTGGTGGTGCTCATGGACTGGCCGATCGGGTGGGATGACGACGGTGGTGCCGGGGAGGGCGACGACGATGGTCGCATCCTCGTCGCCGGGGATCACCCCGGCGACCGGCCGTCTGGCCGGACCACGACGTCCGAACTCCTGTCATCCTCGGGCCCGCGACCGCCCCGGCGAACGCAACCGGGCCCGGTCATCGACCCCACACGCCCCGCCAGGAGTTCGTCCATGCCCGTCCCCACGACCATGCAGGCCGCCCGGATCCACGCGTTCGGTGGGCCCGATCGGATCCGGATCGACACGCTCGACGTGCCCGAGCCCGGCCCCGGCGAGGTGCTCGTCGCCGTGCACGCCGCCAGTGTCAACGGCGCGGACCTGCAGCTGCGTGAGGACGGGTTCGACGGCTACTTCAGCCCGCCGTTCGTGCTCGGGATGGACCTCGCCGGCGTGGTCGTCGCCCGGGCCGCGGGCGTCGACGGTGTCGCGGTCGGCAGCCGCGTCCACGGCCGCCACGGCGGCGCGGCACGGGGCACGTTCGCCTCGTTCGTGGCCATGCCCGCCGACGAACTCGTCACCGTGCCCGACACCATCGACGACACCGTCGCCGCGGCCATCCCGGTCGTCGGCCTGGCCGCGTGGCAGTCGCTGTTCGATCTCGGTGACCTGCAGTCGGGACAGCGCGTGCTGATCCAGGGTGCCGGCGGCAGTGTCGGCCACCTCGCCGTCCAACTCGCGACGGAGGCCGGCGCGTACGTCATCGCCTCCGACGGGGCGCACGCGCTCGAACGGCTGCGTGCGCTCGGTGCGGACGAGGTCCACGACCACCGCCAGACCGACGTGGTCGCGACCATCGACCCGGTCGATCTGGTGCTCGACACCGTCGGTGGGCCGGTCACCGCCGCCTCGCTGCCCGCGGTCAAGGACGGTGGTCGGCTGGTCACCCTCGCGGGTGACCCCGACGAGGAGGCCGCGGCGGCCCGGAACATCACCGCCCGGATGATCGACTCGTGGATGGACCGCGAGGACCTCGTCGACCTCGACGCCCGGCTGGTCGACGGTCGGCTCACCATCGACATCGCCGAGGTGGTGCCGCTGGCCGACAGCGCCCGCGCCCACGAGCTCGCCGCACAGGGCCTCGGCAAGGTCGTGGTCGTCGTCGCGCACTGACGGTCGTGGCGCGACCGGCTCGTGCATGCGCACCCCGTCGCGGATCAGCGCGACCTCGCGGCCGGGACGGGTGCGTCGCGCTCAGCGCATCGCGGCGCGCTTGTACTGCCGCACCGACAACGGCACGAAGATCGCCAGGATGATCCCGACCCAGATGAGCGCGTAGATCACCGGGTTCTGCAACGCCCAGGTCTCCGGCTCCGGGATCGTGCCGGGCGGCGCGGTGTTGCCGAACGCCTCCCGGGCGGCCTGGGTGACGGCGGACACCGGGTTCCACTCCGCGAAGGTGCGCAGCGGGCCGGGCAGGTTCTCGGAGGGCACGAAGGTGTTGGCGATGAACGTCGCCGGGAACAGCACCACGAAGCTCGCGTTGTTGATCACCTCGACGCTGGGCACCAGCAGCCCGATGAAGGCCATGATCCAGGAGAAGGCATAGGCGAACAGGATCAGCAGCAGGAATCCGCCGAGCGCGTCCAGGAACGAGCCGCGGATCCGCCAGCCGACCAACAGGCCCGTCAGCGACATGATGATGACCGACAGCACGTTGTAGATGATGTCGCTGGAGGTGCGTCCGACCAGCACCGCCGAGCGCGACATCGGCAACGACCGGAAGCGGTCGATGATGCCCTTCTGCATGTCCTCGGCGAGCCCGGCCCCGGTGAACGTGGAACCGAGGATGACCGTCTGGGTGAAGATCCCGGCCATGAGGAACTCGCGGTAGTCGACCCCCGGGATCGGGATCGAGTCACCGAAGACGTAGGCGAACAGCAGCACGAACATGATCGGGCTGATCAGGACGAAGACCAACACCTCGGGAACGCGCTTGATCTTGATGACGTTGCGTTTGGCGACGGCGGTGCCATCGCCCAGGGCGGCGATCAGGGCGCTCATCAAGCCACCTCGTGGTCGTCGGCGGCGTCGTCGGCCTGTTCGGCCGCGTGCCCGGTCAGGATGAGGAACACGTCGTCGAGCGTCGGGCGGCGCAGACCCACGTCGAGCAGGGCGATGTCGGCCTCGTCGAGCCGCCGGAGCGCGGTCATGAGCAGATCGGCCCCGCCGCGGACGGGCACGGTCAGCTGGCCCCGGTGCACGTCGTGCTGCACCTCGCCGACGGCGAGGTCCCGCACGAGTCGTTCCGCGGCGTCGAGCTGGGTCGCGTCGCGCAGCGCGAGTTCGAGCCGCTCACCCCCGACCTGCGCCTTCAGCTGGTCCGCGGTGCCGTGCGCGATCGCGCGGCCCTGGTCGATGACCATGATGTCGTCGGCGAGGCGGTCCGCCTCCTCGAGGTACTGCGTGGTCAGCAGCAGGGTGGTGCCGGTCGCCACCAGTTCCCGGATGACGTCCCACATGCCCGTACGGCTGCGCGGATCGAGCCCGGTCGTCGGTTCGTCGAGGAAGAGCACACCGGGAGCGGCGACGAGCGCACCGGCGAGGTCGAGTCGCCGACGCATGCCGCCCGAGTAGGTCTTGACCGGCCGGCCGCCCGCCGCGGCCAGGTCGAACCGCTCGAGCAGCTCGTGCGCGCGGGCCCGCGACCGCTTGCGGCCGAGCCGGTAGAGCCGCCCGATCATGTCGAGGTTCTCGAAGCCGGTCAGCTGCTCGTCGACCGCGGCGTACTGGCCGGACAGGCCGATCCGACGGCGCACCCCGGCCGGATCCGCGACGACGTCGATACCGGCCACCTCGGCGCGGCCGGCGTCGGGGATCAACAGGGTGGTCAGGACCCGGACTGCGGTGGTCTTGCCCGCACCGTTCGGTCCGAGCAGGCCCATGACGCTGCCCTCCGGGACGGCCAGATCCAGACCGTCGAGGGCGACCACGTCGCCGTAGCGTTTCACCAGGCCCTCGGCCCGGATGGGCGTGGTGGTGCGTGACGACGTCGGCGCGGCGACGGACATGGAAGACCTCGGTGGGAGGAGCGTGGAGGTGGGGGCGACGGCGCGACGGGGGGACTGGAATCGACGCGTGGTGCCCGACAGGATCCGGGATTCGTCGGAAGCTAACCCCGGCCGGGGCCGTTCGGCGACCGCCCGTGCGCTGCAGCGGCCAGGGTCGCGGCCGATGGATGCCGTACCGTCTGAGGACCCTTTCCCCGTCAGGAACGCTCCTGCGCGCGCTCGTCCGCTCCCTTGCCGCTGTCGTGACCCGAACCCCCTGGTTCGTGCTGCTCGGCACGCTGCTGCTGACCGGGGTGTTCGGATACCTCGCGACGACGCTCGAGACCGGTGCGGGGCAGGACGGGTTCGCACCCGAGTCCGAGGAGATCCTGGCCGCCGAACGCATCAGCGAGCTGTTCGGGGAGACCGCGACCACCACGGTCATGCAGGTCGTGGTGCGGTCGGCCACCGGTGACGTCCTGACCACCGAGGCGCTCGACGCCACCCGCGAGGTCGCCGAGGCGATCGCGGCCAGCGACGCCGCGGCGGCGGTGTCGGACGACCCGACCCAACCCGGGGTCGTCTCCTTCCTGGCCCCCGTCGAACAGCAACTGGCCATGGAGGGGATCGACCCGGCGACGATCGACGACGACGAACTCCGGGCGCGCTATGCGGCCGCCATCGAGCAGGCCGGTCCCGAGCTCGGCTTCGCCGCCTCGCTCGTGCCCGAGGACGCCGGTGCCACCCCCGACGTCGGCCTGTTGCTCGTGTTCATCGACACGTCGGCCGACATCGATGCGCAGATCGGGCGGGAGTCGGCCATCGCCGAGGCGGTCCGTGGCGTGGACGTCGGCGCGGACCTCGAGCTGCTGCCGTTCAGCTTCTCGCTGCTGTTCGAGGACGCGGACGACTTCGCCGGCGAGGTCGCGACGCTGTTCGCCGCGGCGTTCGTGATCATCATCGGCGTACTGCTGTTCGTCTACTGGCTCAAGCCCCGCGGCACGACCCGCCGATGGGAGGCGGTGCGCCGCACGGTGGCCGACACCGGCGTCACGATGCTCACCATCGTGCTCGTGGTGCTGTGGATGAACGGCATCGGGGCGCTGCTGCAGTCGGCCGGGGTGCTCGGTCCGCTGACCGAGGTCGCCCAGATCGTGCCGATCCTGCTCGTCGGGCTCGGGGTGGACTACGGCATCCACCTGACCTCGCGCTACCGCGACGAGGTCGGGGCCGGTGCCAGCGTGGCGGTCGCGATCCGAACCGCGATCGGCACGGTCGGTGTCGCGCTGGTGCTCGCCACCGTCACCACGGCGATCGGGTTCCTGACCAACGTCGTCAACCCCATCCCCGCGCTGTCGGACTTCGGCATCCTGGCCTCGGTCGGCATCGTGGTCGCCTTCGTGCTGATGCTGACGTTCGTCCCCGCGCTGCGCCTGCTGCTGGACCGGCGGGCCGAGTCGGCCGGTCGTCTGCCGACCGATGGCATGAACGCGACCCGTGAGCGGCTCTTCCCGGCCGTCGCGGCCCGGACCTCGATCCTCGCCGAGAAGGCACCGGTGCCGACGCTGATCGTCATGGCCCTGCTCGGGGGCGCGGGCTGGCTGGGCCTGAGCAACATCTCCACCGAGTTCTCGTTCACCGACTTCCTCCCCGAGGACGCACCGGTGGTCCAGACCCTCGAGCTGATCGAGGACCGGTTCGGCGGCGGGTTCGGGGAGTCCACGCAGGTCCTGGTCGAGGACGACGACCTGGCCACACCCGCGGGTTTCAACGCGCTCGTGGACGCCACCCGCGCCATGGCCGACACCCCTGACGTGCTGACCGTGCCGGGACCGGACGGAGCCGTCGCATCCGCCACCTCGCCGACCACGCTCGTCCGCGATCTGCTCGTGCCGGTGCCCGGTGGCGACGGGCCCGACGAGACGTTGCTGGCCACGCTCACGCAGGCCGGCTACGACCCGGAGACCGGGCGGGTGGCCACCGACGGCGACGTCGATGCCCTGTTCGACACCGTCGCGGCCGTGGTCCCTGGTGCACTCGATGCGGTGCTGGTGCGCGAGGACGGGGTGGCGAGCGCCGCGCTGATCGAGATCAACACCCAGGCCGGTGACGACCGTGCGCTGGCCCTGCGCGACGCTCTGCTCGACGACCTCGCACCGCTGACGGCCATCGGGGCCGGTGTCGCGGTCACCTCGAACGCGATCATCACCGGGTCGATCGTCGATTCGCTGTCCGCCTCGCAGGTCCGGTCGCTGCTGATCACGCTGATCGCGGCGACCCTGGTGCTGTCGCTGAGCTTCTGGATCGAGAACCGGCGCCCGTTCCTCGGGGTGCTGACCATGATCCCGGTGGCGTTGGTGGTGCTGTGGACCTTCGGGCTGATGTACCTGTCCGGTATCCCGTTCGGTCCCGTGACCGCGACGCTGACCGGGCTGGCCGTCGGGATCGGGGTGCCGTACACGATCCACATGGCACGGCGGTTCGAAGAGGATCGAAGCCGATTCGATACCATCGAGGAAGCGATCCGCGAGACGACCCGCAACACCGGTGGGGCGCTCGCCGGCTCCGCGGTCACGACCGCGGCCGGGTTCGGGGTGCTCATCACCTCGACGCTGGTGCCCTTCCAGCAGATGGGCTTCGTCACCGCCTACGCGATCATCCTGTCGCTGTTCGGTGCCCTGCTGGTGCTGCCGTCGCTGCTCGTGCTGTGGGAGCGGTGGCACCGCCGTCGCGGTCAACCGATCGTCGAGCGCGAGACGGTGTCGGTCGTATGACGGCCGTGCGTGCGCTGCTGCGCAGGAAACCCGCGACCCATGATCTCCCGTTCGCGGTGGACCGGCCCCGTCTGCGCGGCTGGGTGCACGCGGCGTCGGTGCCGGGTGCCGTCATCGTCGCGGTGCTGCTGATCCGGACCGCGAGCTCCGGGTTGCCCCGCATGAGCGCCGCCGCGTTCGGTGTGGCGCTGGTCGCGCTGTTCGCCACCTCCGGCACCTACCACCTGTGGCGCTGGTCGGGGCGGGTCCGGTACTGGCTCTCGCGGGCCGACGTCGCCATGATCCAACTGTTCATCGTGGCCTCGTTCACCCCGGTCGCCGTCCACACCCTCAGTGGGGCATGGAAGACGTGGAGCCTGGCCGTGGCGTGGGGGGTCGGCATCATCGGTGCCGTCGTCGCCGCCTCGCCCATCACCGGTCCGAAGTGGCTGTCGGTGCTCGGCTACACCTCGACCGCCGCACTGGCGATCGTCCCGATCACCCGCATCATCAGTGCGCTGTCGTGGCAGGGCATGGCGCTCATCGCCCTGAGCGTGGTCCTGTACCTCGCGGGCGGCGTCGTGTACGCGCAGGGGCGTCCCAACCCGTGGCCCGGCTGGTTCGGCTTCCACGAGGTGTTCCACGTCCTGGTCGTGCTCGGCGGCGCGGTCCACGTGGTCGCGGTGTGGGAGCACGTCCTGCCGCTGCGCTGACGGCCCGCCCGGCGAGCCGCAGGGCGACGAACCAACCACTGACGCCCCGAACCTCCACGCCCCGAACCACGAGACGAGTGATCATGGCCATCGCCGATCCGCGTGACACCGACAGCTACATCGAGGACGAGTACGACCGCGACACCGACTACGTCGAGGACCGGATCACGCGCGACGGCTCGCACGGCTGGCCGGTCGAGGCCGGGCGCTACCGACTCGTCGCCGCCCGCGCCTGCCCGTGGGCGAACCGCACCATCATCGTGCGTCGCCTGCTCGGGCTCGAGGACGCCCTGTCGATGGGCATCTGCGGCCCGACCCACGACGCCGACAGCTGGACGTTCGACAAGGACCCCGGCGAGGTCGACCCGGTGCTCGGCATCCCGCGGCTGAAGGACGCCTACGAGGCCCGGTTCCCCGGTTACCCCAAGGGCATCACCGTGCCCGCGATCGTGGAGGTCGACTCGGGGAAGCTCGTGACCAACGACTTTCCGCAGATCACGCTCGACTTCTCCACCGAGTGGAGCGACCACCACCGTGACGGTGCCCCGGATCTGTTCCCCGAGGCGCATCGCGACGAGATCCTCGAGGTGTCCGAACTCGTCTACACCGACGTGAACAATGCCGTCTACGAGGCCGGCTTCGCGGGCCGGGCGCGCAGCTACGAGCGGGCGTACCACAAGCTGTTCGACCGGCTCGACTGGCTCGAGGACCGGCTCGCGACGCAGCGCTACCTCGTGGGGGACACGATCACCGAGGCCGACGTGCGGCTGTTCACCACCCTGGCGCGCTTCGACGCGGTCTACCACAACCACTTCAAGTGCAACCGCAACAAGCTGGCCGAGATGCCGGTGCTGTGGGCCTACACCCGTGACCTGTTCCAGACGCCCGGGTTCGGCGACACGATCGACTTCGTGGACATCAAGCGCCACTACTACGAGGTGCACCGCGACATCAACCCGACGGGCATCGTCCCGGTCGGTCCGGACCGGGCCAACTGGGCGACACCGCACTTCCGTGAGCAGCTCGGTGGGTCGCCGTTCGGTGACGGCACGCCGCCCGGTCCGGTCCGCGACGGTGAGGTGGTCCCGACCGACGCCAACCCGGCGCTGTACGCGGTCGCCGCACCCGAGCAGCACTGAGTCCGGCCGCGTTCAGCGCTTCTGGTCGCGCCGGACCTTGGCCTTGCGACCTTTGATCGTGGAGTGCTTCAACGCGGCGATGATCTCGTCGGCCTTGTCGGCGGGCACGTCCACCAGCGAGAAGTTGCGGGTGATCTCGATCGCGCCGATCTCACGGCCGCCGACACTGGACTCCCCGGCGATCGCCCCGACGAGGTCGGCGGGCCGGATCCCGGACTGGCGACCGGCGGAGACGAACAGCCGCACCATGTCGGCACCGGGTCCACTCGAGCCCCGGGGGCGGGGCTTGCCGCCCTTGCCGCCGCCGCCGGAGCCGCCACCCTTGTCACTGTGCAGGGACACCTGGGGCAGCTCGTCGTCGTCGTCCTCGCCGGCGAGTGACTCGTGGGCGACCTTCACCGCGGCCAGCGCGATGTCGACCAGGTCGAACTCGTCACTGAGCGACTCGACCACGGCACGGAACCGATCGGTGCTGGCATCGTCCAGCAGCGTCTCGCGCAGGCTCGCGCGGGTCAGCTCCAACCGACGGGCGTGCAGGTCGGCGACCGTCGGGATCTTCTCGATGTCCATCTTCTGGCGGGTGTGGCGTTCGATGGCCTTGAGCAGCCGGTGCTGGCGTGGCTCGACCAGGGTGATCGCCACCCCGTCCCGCCCCGCACGGCCGACGCGCCCGATGCGGTGGGTGTAGGACTCCGGCGCGGAGGGCACGTCGTAGTTGATGACGTGGGACAGGTGGTCGATGTCGAGCCCGCGCGCGGCGACGTCGGTGGCGATCAGCAGCTCCGCGGTCTGGTTGCGCAGCCGGTCCATGACCCGGTCCCGCTGCTCCTGGTCCATCCCGCCGTGCAGCGCCTCGGCCCGGTAGCCACGCCCGTTCATCGTGTCGGTGAGCTGGTCGACCTCCGTGCGGGTCCCGCAGAAGACGATGGCGGCGACCGGTGCCTCCACGTCGAGCACGCGGCCGAGCGCCGCCGGCTTGCTGGCCCGCGGCACGACGTAGGCGACCTGGCTGATGTTGGGTTGCCCCGAGGTCTCCGGTCCGCGGTCGCCGAGCGTGACCCGCACGGGGTCGTCGAGGTAGCGCCGCGCCAGCCCGGCGATCCGGCCCGGCATGGTGGCGGAGAACAGCATCGTCTGGTGGACGTCGGGAGTCTGGTCGAGGATGGACTCCAGGTCCTCCGCGAAGCCCATGTCCAGCATCTCGTCGGCCTCGTCGAGCACCACGACGTCGAGGTGGCTGAGGTCCAGGGTGCCCCGCGCGAGGTGGTCGATGGCGCGGCCCGGGGTGGCCACGACGACGTCGACGCCGCGCTCCAGGGCGCGCAGCTGGTGGCGGATCGGCTGGCCGCCGTAGATGGGCAGCACCCGGGCGTCGAGCCGACGGCCGTAGCGGTGCACGGCCTGCGAGACCTGCATCGCGAGCTCCCGGGTCGGGACCAGGATGAGCGCGCTGGGGGCCTTCGGCCGCGATTCGACCGGTCCGAGCCGTTCCAGCAGCGGCAGCGCGAAGGCGGCCGTCTTGCCCGTGCCCGTGGCGGCCTGGCCGAGCAGGTCGCGGCCCTCGAGCAGGGCCGGGACCGACCGATGCTGGATCGGGGTCGGCTCCTCGTAGCCCAGTTCGTCGAGCACCGCCAGCACCTCGGGGCGCAGGCCGAGCGACGCGAACGTGACCTCGGCGTCGTCCGCCGTCGATGCGGACGCCCCGTGGTCGGGCGTGGTGGAATGGTCGGCCATGGCTGGACTCCTCGAGGGCAGCAGTATGCCCCGCGGCGGGGGTGCCCGGATCCGCGGGCGGTGGCGGACGCGCCCGCCTGGCGGGTGTCAGGCGGGCCCGGCGGGTCGCAGTCGGTCGCGGTCGCGCACGGCCGCCGTCGACCACAGGGCCAGGGCGACGAGCACGGGCTGGAAGGCGAGCCGGCCCCAGCGGGCGGCATCGCTGTCCAGCCCGAAGGCCGCCGTCCCGGTGACGGCCTGGGCGATGTTGCCGGGCAGGATCGCGACGAAGAACGCTGCGAGCAGCCAGCCGGTGAGCACCCGCCAGCGGGGGAGCGCCACCAGCGCCACGGCGAAGGCGAGCTCGACGATGCCGGAGACGTACACGATGGCGGTGCGCCACGGTAGGAACGGGGGTACCTGGGCGAGGAACTCCTCGGTCGCCACGAAGTGCCCGATCCCGGCGACCGCCAGGAACGCCGCCAGTAACCACCGCACCAGGGTGCGTGGCCAGGCGGTGGTGTCGGTGGTCGTCATCGAGGGCACGCTACCGGTGTGCACGCCCCGACCGGACCCGGTGGTGGCGGGGACCGCTCAGCGGCGGGCGTCGGCGAACCACAACGGCTCGTCGCGTCCGTCGGCCCGGTAGGACACCGTGACCTCCGTGCCCGCACGGATGGTCCGGGTCGACCACAGCTCGGCGGTCGAGGTCTCCGGCAGCAACCACAGGAACGCGTTCGGTTCGTCGTGGTGGTTGCAGATCGACGAGATCCCGAGCACCAGTGCCGCCGTGCCGTCGTCGTCCCACTCGTAGACGTAATCATCGACCAGCGTCTCGGCGAGGTGGTCGCGCTGGTCGCCCGGGACGATGAGCAGCGGGGCCTGCATCAGCAGGGTGTCCGGGCGGATCCGCCGCGTCGCGAACACGGCCCGGCCACCGAACGGTGACGGTCCGACCTCCAGCATCCGAGCCATCCTCACGTCGTCGGCTGGCGGTGCGGCGCGCACCGCGTCTGAGCGCCCCGGACGCTACTGGGCCATCGGCCGGGCCGTCTGCTTGGCTGCGGCGCATGTCGTCCCCGCCGCGTTCCGATCACCCGCGCCCCGAGCCGCCGCGTCCTGATCCACCCGGAGCCGTCGTGGTGCGTCACGCGACCCTCGCCGACGCCGGTGAGCTCCACACCCTGCTGCGGGCGGCGTACGTCACCGAGGCGCAGCTGCACGACGACGCGCACCTGCCGCCGCTGCGTCGGAGCCTCGACGAGGTCGCGGCGGACCTCGCCCGGGGCGTCACGCTCGTGGCGGTGCGCGACGGACGGATCCTGGCCACCGCCCGGGGCGAACGACACGGTGCCGTCGCCCGCCTGGGGCGATTCGCGGTCGCCCCGGACGTGCAGGGTCGGGGCCTCGGGACCCGGTTGATCGCCGCGCTCGAGGTGACGTTCGCGGCCGAGGTGGAACGCTTCGAGTTGTTCACCGGCGAATATTCGGTGCGCAACCTCGCCCTCTACCACCGGCTCGGCTACCGCGAGATCGCTCGGGAGCCGGTCGACGGCCATCACATCGTCCACCTCGTCAAGCCGGCAGCCGCGTCGACCGGGACACCCCGCGATCCCGGGCTCGGCGTCTCGCCGTGGATCGCCCGGTTCGCGCCCCGGGTGCCGGCCGACGGGCGGGTGCTGGATCTGGCGGCCGGCGGCGGACGCCACAGCCGGTTGTTCGCCGACCGGGGGCAAGCCGTGGTCGCGGTGGACGTCGACACCTCGGCGCTGTCGGACCTGCAGGGACATGCCGACGTCGAGGTACGCCGGGCGGACCTGGAGGCGCAGCCGTGGCCGCTGGGGACCGAGCGGTTCGCCGGCATCGTGGTGACCAACTATCTGCACCGACCGCTGCTCGCGACGCTGGTGGACCGGGTCGCGCCGGGTGGCTGGCTGCTGTACGAGACCTTCGCCCGCGGGCACGAGGCGTTCGGTCGACCGTCGAAGCCCGACTGGCTGCTGCATGACGGCGAGTTGCTGGCCGCGGTCGCGGGTGCGCTCGACGTGGTGGCCTACGAGCAGGTGACCACGCCCCGGCCGGCGCGGGTCCAGCACCTCGCCGCCCGTCGGGCCGACTGACGGCCGTCGGCTGACGGCCGCCGGATGACGGCCGCCGTCGCCGTCGCCGTCGCCGTCTGCGGCCCCGATGAACCGAGTCCCGACGACACCGTGCCGGACGACGAGGGCGAGGCCGGCTGGTTCATCGAACCCACCGATGAGCCGCGCGCCCAGGGCTCCGGCATGCCCCTCGAGGTCGATGGGGAGCACACGTTGCTCGCCGCCGTACGGACCGTCGTACTGCCGGGCGACGAGCCCGGATCGGTCGACCCCGATGCGCGCTTCGCGACCGAGCAGGTTGCGGGCCCCGCTGGCGGTGCGATTGTCGAGGTCGTGCGCGACACGCTGTTCGAGGGCATCGAGACCGTCGCGATCGGGCTCGACGAGGAGCGGCCCTACCGGGTCGGGCGTGTCGCGGATCCGGAGCGGGCCGTCATCGACGTCGAGCGGTGACCACCGACGTCACTCGACCGTGATGCTGATCGTCTCCGTGTCACCGAAGGCGCGGTGGACGCCGTCGGCGAGCTGGATGCACAGTTCGTAGGTGCCCGGCTCGAGCTCGAGCTCACCCTGGGTGGAGCCGTCACCGAAGTGGATGTAGCCCTCCTCGGCGGTCTCCTCACTCGGACCCGGGATGATCTCGCCGGCGTCGACGCACGGGATGTCGCGCATGATGTGCAGGTGCGCCTCACCCACAGCCGGTTCACCCGCGGGTTCGATGTCCACGCCGTCCCAGGCCATCTCGACCATCACGGGGCTGGTGACCGTGTCGCCGTCGGCGAGGTTGGCGAAGGACGCGGACCCGGACTGGGCGTCGAAGTCGTAGCCGGCCTCCTCGTCCATGTCGTCCATGTCGTCCATGTCGCCCGTGTCCTCGGTCCCGTCGGCGTCGGGCTCGTCGAGCGCGTCGTCGGTGTCGCCACAGGCCGCGAGTGTCAGCGCGAGTGCGGCGACGAGCGCACCGATGCGCATCGGAGCGCGACGGTTGGACGGGTGGTGGTGACGTACACGCATGAGGTTCCCCCAGGGAATCGTGGAATGGTCGGACGACCCCGCGTCGCGGTCGTCGTTCGCCAGTGACGTGCGGCACATCGTGCCGCCTACGAAAGAGTTCGTAGGCATCCATGGAGCCGTATCGTCGCCCCGTCGTCAAGGCCCGGTCGCCGCGCCGCGTCAGTCGCGCGTGCCCCCGGAGCGGTCCATGCGCCGGGCCGCAGCCCGGTACACCGGAGCCGCCACGTGGCGGGTCACCACGAAGCCGCGGTACCACCGCGGCACGGTGCGTTCGGTCGCGCCGGACCGCAGCACCTCGTGCACCGCCCGGGCGACGTCGTCGGGGGTCCCCACCAGTCGCCCCATCGGTGAGCGCTTGATCTGGGTCTGGGGAAAGCCCTCGGTCTCGATGAACCCGGGGTTGAGCTGACAGACCGTGATGCCGCGTGACTGCCAGGCCAGTGCGGTCGCCTCGCTGAAGCCGACCAGCCCGAACTTGCTCGCGGCGTACCCGGCCGGCCCGATCCCGAGCTTGCCGGCGACCGAGGCGATGTTGACCACCCGCGACGGTGCGCTGGCCACGAGCAGGTCGGCGAATGCGGCCATGCAGCGGATCGGTCCGGCGAGGTTGACGTCCAGCGTCCGCAGCGCGTCGTCGAGATCGCGACGGCCGTTGAACGCCGCACCACCGACGCCGGCGTTGTTGACCAGCGCGTGACACGCACCGAAGGTGTCGCCGACCCAGGCCGCCAGCGCATCCATCTGCGGCGTCGAGGTGACGTCGGCCACGTAGGCGTGGATGTTGTCGTGTCCGGCCGTCAGCGTGGCGAGCCGGTCCTCACGGCGGGCGACGGCGACGACGTTCATCGACAATCGCGCGAGCCGTCTGGCTGTCGCCTCACCGATACCACTCGACGCGCCCGTGACGACCACGGTCCGGCCTGCCTCGTCCCAACCCACTCGTGCCTCCTCGATGCCCGCGGGAACGCTACTCGTCGGTCACCACCCGGGAGCGCGGGGCGACGTCCGGTCGGCGTTCGCGCTCCTGCGCGGCGCGATGCTCACGCTCGAGCCGGCTGATCCGCGTCAGCAGTTCCGCACGCACCCCGGAGGCGTTGTGCGGCGGGAGTTCGGGCAGATGACGGCGCAGTTCGGCCAGCTCCGCGCCGATCACCCGGCTGGATCGTGGTGTGCTCATGCCGCCAGCCTGCCCGGTCCGGTGGCTGGGCGCGAACCGGTGGTGACGGGCGACCGGGCGCCGGTCGGCCGAGTGCCGGTCGGCCGGTGACGCCTACGGCTGGATGAAGTCCAGCGGGTTCAGGCCCAGGGCGACCGCGTCGGCCATCCGCTGCAGCGCGCGGGTGTCGGTGTGGATCACCCGGGGGGCGCTGTGGGCCCGTCGGGCGAGCAGGGTCGGGTCGAGGTAGCCCTGCCGGATGACGACGCCGTGGGCCCGTCCGGTCTTCCCGAGCCGCAGATAGGCACGGGACAGGGCGAGCTCCGGCTCGTCCCGGACGTGGACGACGATGAACGCCAGGTTCGGCAGCAGCACGAGGTCACCGTCACGTTCCGTCGGATGACCGGCGACGGCGAGCAGCGCCTCGAGCACGCTGACGTGGTCGGCATCGGGCGGGATCACGGCCCGGACCGTGGCCGGGAGCTCGAAACGCTGCGCCGCCGGACGCGGGCCGAGTGGCCGGACGTGGGTGGCGGTGTCGCCGCCGTCCGCGCCGATGCTCGATCGGCCGTCCGCCGCGACCGACCGACGGTGGCCGCCCGACGGCCCACGACCGGGACCACCGCTCGGATCACCGACCGGCGACGGGCCGCGTCGGGGGCGCACGTGGGGTTCGTGCAGCGCCTCGGGCAGTTCGATCGTCCGCGGACGTTGCGTGCGATGCAGGCGGAGCACGTTGTGGCCGTCGCGGTCGACCACCTCGACGACCGTCAGACCGGGATCGTGTTCCAGCGCCCGTTCGGCCACCTGCGTCGCCAGGCGTCGCAGCGCCCCGTCGTCCACGTCGTGCGTGGGGACCTCCAGGGTGATGCGGCCGTCGACCGGACGTAGCAGCGCACTCGCGCGGGGGGTGCCCACGTCGCGTGCACGTCGCCGCGGGTGCCGCCGCGGGAGGGTGACCGCCACGGCCAGCACGAGGAGCAGGGCCAGCGCGGCGATGATCGTCACGGTCGCGGTCTCCATGGTCGACCCCTCCTGTGGCCTCACGCCGCGGGCTGGCCGCGCGTCCGACGTCGTCGTGGGTCCATCCTGCGCCTGCGCGCGATGGGTGACCAGAGCCGGAGGCCCCGGATCCCGGACACATCGATGGTCCGTGCGCCATCCGCATCCACGGTCGATGCAGCGCGCACACTCCCTATCGTTCGGCTCGTGGAACCGACCCGCCTGTTCACCAGGAGCTACTCGCTCGTCGCCGTGGCGACGTTTCTGTTCTTCGCGGCATTCGGGGCGTCGTTGCCGATCCTGCCGCGCTACGTGGTCGACGTCCTCGGTGGTGGTGACGCCACGGTCGGCGTCGTGTTCGCCGTCTATGCGGCGGCGGCCGTGGTCGTGCGACCCATCATCGGGCGCATCGGGGACCGCTCGGGGCGACGCATCCTGGTGCAGGGCGGGGCACTGCTGACGGCGCTCGCCCTGTTCGGTCACGTGCTCGCCGACTCGGTCGGCCTGCTGATCGCGCTGCGGATCCTGGCTGGTGCCGGCCAGGCCGCCGTCGTCGTCGGGTTCAGCACCCTGTCGATCGATCTCGCACCACCGGCACGCCAGGGTGAGGGGGCCAGCTACGTCATGGTCGCGCTGCAGCTGGGGCTCGGTCTCGGGCCCGTACTCGGTGAACTGGCCCTCAGCGTCGGCGGTTACGACCTGGTCTGGATCGCGTCCGGGATCGGGTCGCTGGTGTGCCTGCTGCTCGCCATGGCGCTGCCACGGCCCGCAGCACGGCGGGCGCTGACCTCGACGGGGCTGTTCCATCCGGCGGCGATCCGGCCCGGGGTCGTGTTGTGGCTCGGCACCCTGGGGTTCGTCGGCTTCCTCGCGTTCGTGCCGTTGTACGCCCGCACCATCGGCGTCGGCCGGGTCGGCCTGCTGTTCCTGCTCTGCTCCGGCACGATCGCGCTGGTGCGCACGCTCGGCGCCCGCCTGCCGGACCGGCTCGGTGCCGTCCGGCTCGGGTCGGTCGGGCTGGTGCTGGTCACCGCGGCGATGCTGGTGCTCGGCCTCATTCCGACGCCGGCGGGGCTCTACACCGCCACGATCCTGCTCGGGCTCGGGGCCGCGATCGTCGCACCGTCCATGGTGGTCGCGGCGGTCGCCGGGGTACCCCACGATGAGCGCGCCCGGGTCATGTCGACCTTCACGATGTTCCTGGATCTGGCCTCGGCGATCGGGCCCTTCGCGCTCGGACTCGCGGCGGCCTCGACCGGCTACGGCCCGACGTTCGTGGTCGCCGGCGCGGCGGCGGGACTCGGTCTGGTGCTGCTGCGCCTGTGGCTCGCACCGCGCCTGGCGACCACGCCGCGCGTCGTGCTCGACACCCCGAACTGACCGCCGATGGCCATCCTCGTCGACCACGCCATCTGGCCCCATCGCGGCCGCCGTTTCGCCCATCTGGTGAGCGACGAGTCCTACGCCGAGCTGCATGCCTTCGCCGCCGGGCTCGGCCTGCAGCGCCACTGGTTCCAGGGCGACCACTACGACATCCCGACCGAGGTGCGCGTGCGGGCCATCGAGCGGGGCGCGCAGCCGGTCAGCGGCGCGGAACTGGTCCGCCGGCTGCGGGCCGCGGGGCTGCGTCAACGGTCCCGTGTCGCCCACCTGCCCGGAGAACCGTCGGCCACCGGCGACGGGTGAGCGCGCGGACCCGTGCTCAGGCGGACCGGGTCGTCGGTCGACAGTCGGCCGTGTAGTCGTCGAAGTCGAACTCCTCGAGGAACGCGGCCATCGCGGCGTAGCCGTCGGCGAACAGGTCGTGTTCGCCGTCGACATCGAGGTCGAGGGCACCCACCCGCGACAGGTCCACGCGCACGGTCCGGCGTTCGTCGCACACGGTCGTGGGGGCGAGCAGGTCGTTGGCGTCGAGCAGCGCTTCGACCACCATCTTCGCGAGCGCCAACCCACCGTCGGGAATGTCCTGCTCGTCGGCCGGGCGTGACAACAGACGGACCCCGAAGGTCGGCCACCGTGGTGGTTGGCCGTCGTGTCGATCCAGCACGTCGACGGGGAACCCTGTCGCCAGACCGCCGTCGATCAGCAGGCCCTGGCGTCCGGTGTCGCGATTGCCGATGCGCACCGGGTCGTAGACGAACGGAATCGACATCGACGCCCTGACGGCCTCGGCGACGGATTGGGCATCGGGATCCAGGTCGTAGCGGTGGTAGTCCCAGGGCAGCCGGATGACGCGACGCTGCAGGACGTCGAGGCAGCGGACCACCAGCCGGTAGCGGCGTTCGGGCGGGGCCGTGGCATCGGCGTCGGGGATCCGCAGGTCACCGAAGGTCTCCACGCCGTGGTCGGCGAGGATCTCGGTCAGCCAGGCGAGCGGTTCGACCGAGTCGTCCGCCAACCGCTGCACCAGCTTGCCCACGGCCCGCCGTGACCGCAGTCGACCGAGCACGTCGGCGGTGACGAAGCCGGTCAGGTCCAGCGCCTCGAACAGCTCGCGCAGGGTCGACCCGCCCAGTCCGGCGACGGCGAACGCGCCGGCGATCGCACCGGCGGACGCGCCGGCGGCCCGGACCACCTCGAACCCGCGCTCCTCGAGGGCCGTGAGGGCTCCGATGTGGGCGACACCACGGACGCCGCCACCGCCGAGCACCAGATCACAGCGGGGTTGATCGCCGGCCATCGTTGCCGCCCTCCGTCCCGTCGCACGTCCCGCCCGCCACCTGGACACCCGGGCCGGGCTGGGCGGTGCCCGACACCTCGGCGTGCGGGCCGGCGGCGACGCTAACCGCTGGTCCGCCCCGTGTCGGTGGTCCGTCCGGCACGACGGCCGGTGGCCGGGTGCCATGGGCCGGCGACCGCCCAGCGGTATCGTGCGTACCCGTCACCGTCCAGGACTGCCGTGCCGTTCATCACCTCGCTGCAGGCCGAGCTCGGCCGCGTGCTGTTCATCGTGGCGGTCATCGGCCTGGTCGTGGTGACGTTGTCCGTGATCGCATCGCTGCGTCGGCTCGGGGCGCTGCGGACCGCGGCGCTGGCGGCGCGTATCGGGCTGCTGGTCGTGCTGGCCGGGGTCGGGTCGTTGACGCTGTTCGGCACCGAGCCGCTCGGTCAGGCGCCGCGAACCCTGATCCTCGACCCGCTGGAGGGTGCCTGGGGATGGGATTCCATCGCCTGGCGTCCGGTGATCGACAACGTGGCGATGTTCGTCCCGGTGGGCGCGCTCGTCGCCGCCGTGTGGTGGCGTCGTTCACCCGTGACCCTGTGGCTGATCACGCTGGGCATGTCGGTGGGCATCGAGACGTTCCAGTGGCTGGTCCCGACCGGGCGGGTCGCCAACATGGCGGACCTGCTCGCCAACGGACTCGGTGGCCTGCTCGGGTTGGGGCTCGCCGGGCTCTGTCGGGTGCGTCGGGGTCCGAGTGGGCCGCGGCAGCCCGACATGGTCGATCAGCCGCTGAGCACCTCGAACGAGATGCCGCAGGCGACCAGGCGGCGCTGATAGGGCGCGCCCAGGCCGACGGCCGGCGTGAGGATCCCCGCGGTCGGGACCTGCTCGGCCCCCGCGCCGCTGTGCCGGTCATCGCGGTCGAACGCCAGCGACAGGGCCGCCTCGCCGAGCATCCGTGAGGTCTCGCCGTAGCCGGGGTCGCCCCCGGCGACACGGGTCACGACCTCACGGTCGCCGGCGGAGGCCAGGAAGACCACCTCGAAGCTGCCGCGGGCCCGCTGGGACGCCGTCGGCCCCTCGCCCTGCTCGGGCAGCAGCCGCTGGAGCAGCCGTCGGGTCGGCGGGGTCCGGGCCATCGCGGCGATGCCACCGATCGCACCGATCCCGGCGACCACCGTCGGCAGCCGTCGCACGCGGGCGTAGTGCCCGTAACGGAAGGCGGTGCCGTAGCCGGGGAGGACGGCCGCGGAGCGGGCGACCATGATCGGGTCGATGGTCGGCAACGGCACGCCGTAGGCCTGCAGGACCGCCGAGCGGTGGATGCGTGCCGGGAGCAGGTGCACCGGCCGGCGGGCCGGCTCCGACGGGTCGTGCGCATCACCGGATCGCGGGCGCGTCCCCTCCGCGATGGCCTGCACGGCGGAGGCCGCGGTCCCGCCTGAGACCCGGCCGCTGCCACGGACGTAGCCTCGCACGGTGACGGGCACCTCGTCCGGCAGTTCGGCGACGGTGAACCGGACACCGAGGTCGTGGGGGACCGAATCGAACCCGCAGCACGTCACCACGGCGACACCCGCATCACATGCAGCCCGGTCGTGGCGCGCACGGATCGCATCGACGAACGCCGGTTCACCGGTGATGTCGACATAGTGGGTGGCGCTGCGGACGCAGGCGGCCACGACCGGCTCGCCGTGACGGACGTAGGGGCCGACCGTCGTGGCCAGCACCCGCGTCCGGGCGGCCAACACCTCGAGGCTGTCGGGGTCGTCGATGTCGGCGACCACGATGTCGGGCCGCGCCGCCTCGCCGTGGCGCAGGGCCAGGTCGTCGGCGAGCCGCTCGAGCTTGTCCGGGTTGCGGCCGGCGATCGCCCACCGGATCGCCGCGTCGCGCGGTCCGGTGCCGTTGGTCCCGGCCTCGTCCCGGTCATCGTCGGCATCGGCTCCGAGCGCCCCGCGTCCGTCGAACGCCCGCGAGGCGAGGTGATCGGCGACGAGCGTGCCGGTGAACCCGGTCGCGCCGAGCAGCGCCACGTCGTAGGACCGCGGCGTCGGGCGACCTCGGCGGGACGGTCCCGGGTCCCGCTCGGCGGCTGCGTTCGTGGCGGCGCTCACAGCCAGCGTCCCGGATTGAGCAGCCCGTCGGGGTCCAGGGTGCGCTTGATGGCCCGCTGGACGGCGAGGTTCCCGGAACCGACCTCACGTTCCAGGAAGCGCGCCTTGATCGAGCCGACCCCGTGTTCCCCGGTGATGGTGCCGCCCAGTTCGAGTGCCGCCACCAGGATGTCGTCGAAGGCCCGCAGTGCCGCCGCCCTCGCGTCGTCGTCGCCCCGCGGCACCAACAGTGTGGGGTGCATGTTGCCGTCACCGGCATGGCCGAAGGTGTAGACGGACGCGCCGTGACGGTCGGCCGCCAGGTCGATGGCCTCGAGCAGCTCCGGGATCCGCGAACGGGTGACACCGACGTCGTCCCAGATCAGCTCCCCCTTCGCCTCGAGCGCCGGCCCGGCCAGCCGGCGGGCCTGCAGCAGCGCCTCGGACTCGTCAGGATCGTCGGTGAACGCGGTGTAGGAGGCACCGGCCTGCTCGCAGAAGGTGGCGGCCCGCTCGACCTCGACGCGGCGCAGCGGCTCGGGGCTGTCGGACTGGATCAGCAGCAGGGCGGCCGCCTCGCGGTCGAGTCCCATCTGGGCGTAGTCGTCGACGACGGCGACGGTCGCCCGGTCCATGATCTCCACCAGGGAGAATTGCAGACCCGACGCGGTGATCGCGGCCACGGCATCGCCCGCCGTGCCGAGCGTGGGGAAGAAGGCCACCATCGTCGAGGTGCCCGTCGGCGACGGTCGCAGCCGCAGCCGGATGCGGGTCACGATGCCCAGCGTGCCCTCGGAGCCGACGAACAGGCCGGTCAGGTCGAGGCCCGCGACGCCCTTGATGGTGTCGTGGCCCGTCTCGATCACGGATCCATCCGCCAGCACGACCTCGAGCCGCTGGACGTAGTCGCGGGTGACGCCGTACTTCACGCAGCACAGGCCCCCGGCGTTGGTGGCGATGTTGCCGCCGATCGAGCAGTAGGCCTTGCTGGCCGGGTCCGGGGGGTAGAACAGTCCGTGGGGGCTGGTGGCCGCGGAGATGTCCGCGTTCATGACGCCCGGTTCGACGATGACGGCCTGGTTGGGGCGGTCGATCTCCAGCACCCGGTCCATGCGCTCCAGTGACAGCGTGAGTGCGCCGTCGATGGCCTGGGAACCGCCGCAGAGGCTGGAACCGGCACCCCGGGGCACGATCGGGACCCGATGGGCGGCCGCGACCTTGACGGCGTCGGCCACCTGGGCGGTCGTGGTCGGGAACGCCGCGGCGACCGGATGACCGGGGGTCAGCCACGTGGTGCGATCGTGACGGTAGGTCTCGAGCAGGTCGCTGTCGGTCACCACCGCCCCCTCGGGCAGCGCAGCGGCGAGTTCGTCGACGAATGCCATGCCGTCTCTCCCTCAGCTCGGCCGGGTGCGTTCCGCACCCGGCCGGCAGGATACGACCTGCTTCGCGGGCTCCGCCGGTCGGTTCCATCGCGGGTGCGCCGGTCCCGCCGCCGACGGGTCGGGTCGAGCGGTGTCGCGCGGGGTTCACCGACGGGTCGCGTCGGGCTGCGTCGCGCCGGGTCCACCGAGGGCGCGTCGTGACGCTACGGTCCACGGCCATTGACCCGGTGGCAGGAGGCGGCGGTGACCACGACGACAGCGTCCACGACCACGGCGGCGACCCCGTTCGGGACGGTGCCAGCACCCCACATGGTGGTCTGTGAGGTCGTCGACGGCGTCTACGAGACGCCGCGGGTCGTGCCGACGGCCGACATCACGGTGCATCCCTTCGCACATGCGTTCCACTACGGCAGCACCTGTTTCGAGGGGCTCAAGGCCCATCGCGGGGTCGACGGGGTGGTGCGCCTGTTCCGCCACGAGCGCCACGTCGAACGCATGCGTCGCACCGCGGAACTGCTGGTCATGCCGCCCCCGCCGGCGGAGTTGCTCGCCGACGCGATCGTCGCGGCGACCGCGCACAATCTCGACGTGGCACCCGAACCACCGGGCGCGCTGTACCTGCGACCCCTGCTGATCGGGACGGAGGCCAACATCGGCGCGGCGGCCGCCCCGTCGGCCACGGCACTGCTGATGGTCCTGGCGTCACCGGTGGGGGACTACTTCGCCGGTGGGGGGCGGGCCCTGACGCTGAAGGTCGAGACCGATCTGCCGCGGACGACCCCGCAGTTCGGGGAGGCCAAGGCCGGCGCGAACTACGTGATGGCACTCGGCGTCACCCGTCGTGCCCGTGCGGAGCACGGCGCCGATCAGGTGCTGTTCGCCCCGGGCGGGTCCGTGCAGGAGACCGGAGCCGCCAACTTCCTGCTCATCGACGACGACCGGATCATCACCCGCGCGCTGGACACCTCGTTCCTGCACGGGGTCACCCGCGACTCGATCCTCACGCTGGCCCGTGACCTCGGGTACGGCATCGAGGAACGCGACGTGACGGTCGACGAGCTGCGCTCCTGGTCCGGTGAGGCCGCGCTGGCCGGCACCGCCGCGGTCCTCGCCGGCGTGGGCACACTGGTGACCGACGACGGGTCGATCACCCTCGGTGATGGCGGGCCGGGCCCGAACACCATGCGTCTGCGCGAGGCGCTGGTGGCGATCCAGCGGGCCGAGTCCCCGGACCACCACGGTTGGTTGGCCGACGTCACCGGCTGACCGCGACGCCTCCGGCTGACCGCGACGCTTCCCGGTGCGCCGCGGTGCCGGTCGCGGTCGATCAGGAGCTGCTCGCCACGATCGAGCGCTCGAGGATCGCGACGAGCTCGCGGTGGTCCGCGGTGGTGATGACCTCGTCGAGCTCCGCGTCCCGACCATCGAGGTGCAACCGCAGCAGCCCGAGCCTGCTGGCCTCTTCCGCGGCGGCGATGAGCGATTCCGCGTCGAGTGGACGAGGCTGGCGCATGTGGAACCCATCGCTGTGTCGGACGCCGTCCGCGGGCTGGACGAGACCGCGGAACACCGGTCCTGGATCGGCGTTGTAGGTCGCGACCTCCGACCGGATGCGGGCGCGGAGGACGTCGCGGACGGTGACCTCGTCGGCGAGACCGGTCACCGTCGCACCGCCCAGCACATGGCCGGCCCCACTCTGGTCGCGCATCGCCATGTCACCCATGGGCACGAGCGTAGGCCGCCGCGCCGCCCGTCCGTGTCGATGGTCAGCCCGGATCGGGATCCGGTCCGGCCCGGGCGTCCTCGGCGAGGCGGAGACGTCGCGTGCGCGGGGCCGTGTCCACGGTGAGACCCGAGCGTTCATGGTGATGTCGTCGCCGGCCATCGGGCAGGCCGTAGACGTACCAGCCCTGGCGTTCCTTGCGGATGTTCGCGCTGCGACACAGGGCGGCGAGGTTCTCGATGTCGGTCGCGCCCGCTTCCCGGTCGGCGTGCGGGTGCCACGGTTGGGCGTGGTCGACATCGCAGACCACCGCGGATGTCTGGCATCCCGGTTCCCGGCAGACACCGTCGCGGACGGTGATCGCCTCCCGGAGCCACCCCGGCGGCACCCGCGTGGAGCGTCCGACCCCCAGGATCTGCCCCGTGTCGTCGAGCACGATGCCACGGAGGCGCGCACCGGCCTGTTCGACCAGTCGCTGTGCGGTCGGGGTCGACACCTTCAGGCGGCCACCGGTCAGGCGGGTCAGCAGTTCCGGTGGGGGACCGGTGCCGTCGAGCAGATTGTCGAGTGACATGGTCAGCAGCACGGTCGGTGCCACCACGGCCGGCGCGGCGGCCGTGCCCTGGGCGAGGGCCCGGGCACAGAGGCTGACCAGCCGATCGGCGCGGCGCGCACCGAGGGTCCGGGCCAACGCCCAGCGTGCCGCCGCGTCGCGCGGGGCCCCGAGGTGGCGTTCGTCGAGCTGGTGCCCGGACCCGACCACCCCGTCGGCGTCGCCGTCCGCGTCCTCGGCGTCGTCAGGGGCGTCAGGGGCGTCCACACCAGCGTCCGCGTCGGCGTCGTCGCGGCGGGCGTCGAATGGCGACGGCGGGGTGCCGGCATCGAGTGCCTCCGACACGATGGCGAGGCCGAGCGCGTCGAGCTCGGCGAACAGCTGGCCGCCGGAGCCGTCCAGACGGGGCTGGATGTTCACGAACCGATCGCGTGTCGCTGCCTGCTCGGCGCGTGCGACCTCGTCGGCCTCCGCCTGCAACGAACCGAGCAGCCGGGACACCACGGCGACGAGATCGTCGGGCTCGGCGGTCGCGAGTGCCTCGATCTCCGGGGCCAACGCGTGGTCGACCGCCGCACGCAGGTGGCCCGGGAGGCGTTGGCAGGCCAGTGTCAGCGCGCGGACCTGCGCCCAGGAGACCGCACCGCCGTCGAAGGCCCGTGCGAGCGTCGGCATCGACGGCCGCAGATCGGCCCAGGCCTGCAGCATCCGGCGATCGGCGCGGGTCCGCCGACCGGCCGCCGACAGCCACAACTCGATCGACACGCCCGTGGCCGCCTCCACCTCGCCGGTGTGGTGGGCCCGTTCGAGCAGCTGCGAGACGTGGGCGGTGAGCTCGTCGATCTGGTGCAGGCTGGCGACGAGATCGACGAGCAGGTCGCAGGAAGCGGCCGGACCGTCCGTGAGCGCCGCTGGCAACGCCCGGATCGGATCGCGGGCCTGGCGGACCGCCTCGAGCGGGCCGAGTTCGCCCACCCGCGCGCCGGTCACCGCTCGCTCACCCCGGTCGACGGCGCGGCCGGCGACGAGCCGCGGGTCGGCGCTCCAGCTGCCGGTGTCCACGCGGGCCGTGGCAGGGTCGTCGTGGTCGGAGGCCGCAGCGGGGTCGCCGTGGATCGGTCCCGCGGCGGGATCACCGACGCGTGCGGCGTCAGGGCCGTTCTCGGGAGTGGGGGTGTCGTCGAGCATGGGACAACCATGCCAGATGCCTGTGACACGACCGCGAGTTGTCCACCGTCGGTGGCACCGCAGTCGAGGTCGCCGGCACCGCTGCCGCCGGGATCACTGTCGCTGGCCTCGCCGTCGCTGTCGCTGGCCCCGCTGTCGCTGGCCTCGCCGTCGCCGGCACCGCTGTCGCCGGCATGGCCGCCGCGGCGATCGACGTCACGGCGTCGGCAGGTCGTGCGACACGCCGGTGAGCTGTTCGGTCGCGGTCCACAGCGCCGCGGCCAGACCGGCATCCATCGCGTCGCGCGACCGCCCGGCCGGCGCGGGCAGACCCCGCATCTCGCCGGGTCCGTCCGGACCCCAGTAGGAACCGCCGGGGACCTCCGGGGCGACGGTCGCGTACAGCTGGGGCAGGACCCCCTGGGAGGCGGGCTGCGCGACCAGCTGATTGCTCACCGACGAGACCAGCCCCGTGACCAGGCCCGTCAGGCCGCCGCCCATCGTGGGGCCGGTCGTCTGCAACGCGGTGCGCGCGTAGCCCGGATGGGCGGCCACGGCGATGGCATCCGAGTCGGTCAGGGCCAGCCGGCGCTGCAGTTCGGCGGTGTAGAGCAGGTTCGCGAGCTTCGAGCGGCCGTAGGCCGGCCAGCGCTGGTAGCGCGTGTGGTCCCAGTTGAGGTCCGCGAGATCGATCCGACCGACCCGGTGCGCGCCGGACGACACCACGACCACACGTCCGTCCGCGGCGAGCACGGCCGGCAGCGCCTGCGCCACGAAGGCGGCGTGGGCGAGATGGTTGACGCCGAACTGCAGCTCGAAGCCGTCGACGGTGCGGGTCAGCGGTGGAGCCATGATGCCGGCGTTGGCGACGATGCCGTCGAGCTTCTCGTGGCGGTGGAGCAGTGCGGCGGCGGCGTCCGCGACCGAAGCCAGGTCCGCGAGGTCCAGCGACAGGTGCTCCATCGAGGCGGCCGGGGCCCGCTGGTGGATGCGGTCCATGACCTCGACGGTCTTGCCCACCGACCGGGTGGCGAGCACCACATGCGCGCCCCGGGTGGTCAGGGCGACGGTCATCGCCTCACCGAGTCCGGAGGAGGCCCCGGTCACGACATAGGTGCGGCCGTGCAGATCGGGGATGTCATCGGCGGTCCAGGACATGTGCGGGCCTTCGCTCCGGGTGCCGGGGACGGGGGTCGCCCGGCTTTCGGGCGCATGCTGCCCGACGCGGCGACGATCCGCAGGTCGTGCCCGGCCGTCGGCGCGTGGCACCCGGCAGTCCGCATGCACCCGGCCGGAACCGTTAGCCTGCCCGCTTCCACCCCCGACGCCGCTGTCTCCACCGAGGACCTCTCCGATGGCCAACCCCGTGTACGCGGCCGTCATCGGTGCCTGCATCACGTCGTTCTCGCTGCTGCGCTGGGACGTGCGCGTCCAGGGTGTGGAGCACATTCCGGCTTCCGGTGGCGGCGTCGTGGCGACGAACCACGTCGGCTACCTCGACTTCGTGTTCTCGGGCTACGGCGTGCGTGAACAGGGCAAGCGCCGGCTGCGCTTCGTCGCCAAGCGGGAGGTCTTCGACCACCCCGTGACGGGTCCGCTCATGCGGTCGATGGGCCACATCCCGGTCGACCGGGGCGGCAACACCGGCACGGCCATGCAGACCGTGGCGGACAACCTCGCGGCGGGCGAGTTGGTCGGCATGTTCCCGGAGGGCACGATCTCGACGTCCTTCGTGCCGCTCGACGGGCGGCCCGGTGCCGTGCGCATGGCGATGGGTGCCGGCGTGCCGTTGATCCCGGGTGTGGTGTGGGGCAGCCAGCGCATCTTCACCAAGGGCCGCAAGGTCAAGGCCGCCCCGGGCACGGCGATCACGGTCCGGTTCGGTCCGGCGATCGACTACGAGCCCGACGAACCCGCCGTCGACGTCCACGAACGTCTGATGGCGGCGATCCGTCAACTCGTCGACACCGCCCAACGCGAGTATCCGCAGATCCCGCGCAGCCGTGACGAGGCCTGGTGGCAGCCGGCGCATCTCGGCGGCACGGCACCGACGCCCGACGAGGCGCGCGAGCAGGCCGAACGCGAGGCCGCGGAACGCCGGGCGCGCCGTGCCTCCGGCGGTGACGCATGAGTGCCGCTGCGTGATCCGGCCGATCCGGATCGAACAGGCCGACGATCCACGGCTCGCCGACTACGCCGCGCTCACCGACGCGCAGCTGCGCAAACGTTACGAACACCAGCACGGTGTGCTCATCGCCGAGGGGCCGAACCCGGTGCGGGCGCTGATCGACTCGCCCTATCCGGTCCGCTCGGTCCTGCTGGCCGAGGAGCGGCTCGAGGCGATGCAGGACGTGGTCGCCGCGCTCGAACCGTCGGTGGACCTCTACCTCGTCTCGCGCGAGGTCCTCTACGAGGTGGTCCGCTTCAAGCTGCACCAGGGCGTGATCGCGTGTGCGGGGCGGCTGCCACCCGCGCCGCCGGCGGCGATCGTGCGCGACGCGCGACGACTGGTGCTGCTCGAGGGGCTCAACGACCACGAGAACCTCGGCACGCTGTTCCGCTCCGCCCGCGCGCTCGCGGTCGACGGGGCGCTGCTCGGTCCGGGCTGCGCCGATCCGCTCTACCGCCGCAGCGTGCGGGTGTCGATGGGCCATGTCCTGCACGTTGCGCACACCCGGGTCGACGACGTGGCGGCGACCGTCGCCGACCTGCACGCCGCCGGGGTCACGACCCTGGCCCTGACACCGGCCTCCGACGCCGTCGATCTGCGCGACCTCGAGCTCCCGGCCGATGCCCGCACGGCTGTGCTGCTCGGCGCGGAAGGGCCGGGTCTGACCGACGAGGCCATCACCGCCGCGCATCACCGGGTGCGGATCCCGATGCACGCCGGGGTGGATTCACTGAACGTGGCGACCGCGGCGGCGATCGCGTTCGCGGCGCTCAGCCCGCGCCCGTCGGGCGGCGTCGATCCGCGCCCGTCGGGTGGTAGGTGACCACCGTGAGCTGCCCGGACGGCCGGAGCGTCGCCGGCGTCGGCCGGTGGCCCCTGCACTAGCCTCACGGGCGATCCGCCGTCCGTCCCGGTCGAAAGCCCCCTGCAGGTGTCGCCAGCCCCGTCCGTGCCGCCGTCGACGACGATCGACGTGCGCTTCTACGAGCTCGATCCCTACGGCCACGTCAACCACGGCGTCTACCTCAACTACTTCGAGGTGGCCCGGATCGAACTGCTCGACGCGATCGGCTATGGCCTGCCGCGCCTCGGTGAGCTCGGCTTCCACCTCGTGGTCGTCGAGGCCCGTGTGCGCTTCCACGCGCCGGCCCATGCCGGCGACCGGCTGGTCGTGACCAGCACGTTGAGCCGGTTGCGTCGGACCTCGGCGGTGTGGGATCAGCGGCTGCACCGTGGCGACGAGCTGATCGCCACCAACGAGGTGCGCTCGGGCATCACCGATCCGACGGGCCGACCGACCGCGGCACCGGCCGGGCTGATGGACGCGCTGGGCGCACTGCTCGCCCCCGAACCGACCCACCAGGAGTCAACGTGAGCACCACCGATCTGCCCGCCACCGCCGCCGGCACCTTCACCCTCGGCGGCCAGACGACCGTCAACCGCATGGGTTACGGCGCGATGCGCATCACCGGTGAGGGGGTCTGGGGCGACCCGCCGGACCGCGAGGCCGCCAAGGCCCTGCTGCGTCGGACCGTGGAGCTCGGTGTCGACCTGATCGACACCGCCGACAGCTATGGCCCGTTCGTGTCGGAGGACCTGATCCGCGAGGCGTTGCACACCGGCGGCAGCGATCCCTACGACGGCGTCACGATCGCGACCAAGGCCGGGCTCGTGCGCACCGGACCGGGGGAGTGGCACATGCTCGGCCGCCCCGTCTACCTGCGCGCGGCGTGTGAGATGAGCCTGCGCCGCCTGGGCGTGGAGACCATCGATCTGTTCCAGCTGCACCGCATCGACACCGAGGTACCGGCGGAGGACCAGTTCGCCGAGCTCAAGGCGCTGCAGGACGAGGGCAAGATCCGCCACATCGGGCTGTCCGAGGTCAGTGTCGAGCAGCTCGAGCACGCCCGCACGATGATCGACGTGGTCAGCGTCCAGAACCGCTACAACCTGCTCGACCGTGGTTCGGAGGACGTGCTCGACGCCTGCGAGGCGGCCGACATCGGGTTCCTGCCGTGGTTCCCCGTCGCGACCGGCGATCTCGCGAAGCCGGGCGGGCCGCTCGACGAGCTGGTCGACCAGACCGGTGCCACGCCCGCCCAGATCGCCCTGTCATGGCTGCTGCACCGCTCACCGGTGATGCTGCCGATCCCCGGCACCTCGTCGATCGAGCACCTCGAGGAGAACGTCGCGGGTGCGGGCGTCGCGCTGAGCGAGGCGCAGATGGCGACGCTGGACGCCGTGGCGTGACCATCCCGACGGGTCCGACGGTGGCGCGGTGAGCGGGCTCACCGGGCTGGACCTGGAGCGTGCGCCACGCTTCGGCCCGGTGCGCCGCGGCATCGTGATCGTCGGTCTGCTGCTCGGCGGGCTGGCCTGGGTCCAGGTCGGTGATCACGGCGACATCGAGGTGACCGAGACCACCGTCGGCACCGTGCCGGTCACGCTGTACGAGCCGGCGGCCGACGGGGACGACAGCGGCGGCGTTGACGACCGCATCGATGAGGGCATCGGTGACGGCGTCGGTGACGGGGTCCCGGATGCGTCGCACCCGGGCGTGGTCGTGGTCCATGGCTTCGCCGGTTCCCGGCAGCTGATGTCCACCGGTGCCGTGGCGCTCGCGCGGGCCGGCAACGTCGTGGCCGTCCCCGACCTCGCCGGGCACGGTGCCAGTCGCGTTCGGCTGCCGGTCGCCGGACGGGCGACGTCGGGTGCCGGCTCCGGGGACGCGGACGAACGCCTCACCGACGAGGTCGTCGCCGTGGCGGGTCTGCTGGCGGAGCTGCCGCAGGTCGACCCCGCCCGGATCGGCGCACTCGGCCACTCGATGGGCTCCGGCGCGGTCATGCGGGCCGGGATCCGAGCGCCCGACCGGTTCGCCGCGGTCGTGGCGGTGTCCCCGACCGACGCCGAGGTCGACGCGGAGCTGCCCCGCAATCTGCTCCTGCTCGCCGGTGAACTCGAGGCACCGTTCGCCGCGAACGCCGAGCGGCTGCTCGCCCGGGCCGGTGGCCCGTCCGACGATCTCGATGCCGCCCTTGAGGCCGGTGGGGGCCGGGCCGCCGAGCTGGTGGCCGGGGTGGAGCACATCAGCATCCTGTTCAGCCCCACGGCCCACGCGGCGGCGGGCGACTGGTTCGCGGCCGCGCTCCCGCCCGCCGGGCCCGGCGGCGCGGACGATCCGGCGGATGCAGCGGACGCGGGGGTCGCGCCCATCACCTGGTGGGCGCTGCACCTCATCGCGGTGGTCGCCATCTGGCGTGCCGTCGTCCCGGTCGTGGCCGAGCCGAGCATCCAGGAGGGTCGCGACGGGCGGGCGGTGCTCGGCGCGGTCGTCGGCGCGGTGGTCGCCACGCTGCTGCTCGGTGTGCTCGGCGTGGTCGTGGCGCTCGGCACCCTGGGTGGGATGCTGGTCGGGTCCGCGATCGTGGTCTGGTTCGCGCTCGCCGGGATCGGCTGGCTGTGGCTCGGCGATCGTCCCGGTCCGCCGGGTGGGCGCGATGTGGTGTGGGGCCTGGCGCTGCTCGCGGTGCTGGTGGTCGGTTTCGGGGCGATGGCCCCGCAGGCGTGGTTGCCGTTCTTCCCGATCGGTGAACGCGTCGTCCTGGCGGTGGCGTTCGCCGTGCTGCTGCTGCCCTGGACCGTGGCCTTCGCGGCCGCGATCCACGAGCGTCGTCCGGTCGCCGCGTTCGGCTCGTGGGTGACCGTGTCGCTGGTGGTGGTCGTCGGCCTCAATGCCGCCGCCAACGTCGTCGACGATCTGGGCTTCGTGCGCCTGATCGCTCCGGCGCTGCCGGTGCTGCTGGGTCTGATCCAGGTGGTCGCGCGCCCGGTCCGTCGTCCGTGGGCCACCGCCATCGCCGCCGCCGGCTTCCTCGGCTGGACGGTCGCCGCGCTGTTCCCGCTGGTGTGATCGGCGGGGGGACGCACTAGCGTCCGGCGACGATTCCGGCGATGATTTCGACGACAGGCCAACGCATGGACATCACGGGTACGACGGTCGTGGTCACCGGTGGTGCGCACGGGATCGGTGCGGCGATCGTGGCTGCGGTCGCGCGGGCCGGTGCCGGCGGTGTGCTCGTCGGGGACCTCGACGAGGTCGGTGCCCAGCAGGTCGCCGACGCGGTCACGGCCGAGAGCGGTGTCGCGACGCTCGCCCACCGGGTCGACGTCGCCGACCCGGACCAGGTGGCCGCCATGATCGCGGTCGCCGAGCGGGAGCTCGGGCCGGTCGAGGTGGTGGTCTCCAACGCCGGGATCGGCACGGGCGCCGGGATCGACGCGTCGCTGGATGCGTGGCAGCGCTCCTACGAGGTCAACGTGCTCGCCCACGTGCACGCCGCCCGCGCCGCCCTGCCCGGGATGCTGGAGCGGGGTCGCGGTGCGTTCGTCCACACCGCGTCGGCCGCCGGACTGCTGACCATGATCGGCGACGCGCCCTACGCCGTCACCAAGCACGGCGCGGTCGCCTTCGCGGAATGGCTGTCGATCACCTACGGCTCACGGGGCATTCAGGTCGGCTGTCTGTGCCCCCAGGGCGTGGAGACCGACCTGCTGCGCAACGGAGCCGGCTCGGTCGCCGAACAGGTCGTGCGCATGACCGGCGCGGTCCTCACCCCGGAGCAGGTGGCCGACGACGTCGTCGCGGCACTCGACGACGGCCGGTTTTTGATCCTGCCGCACCCGGAGGTCGCCGAGCACCTGCGGCGCAAGGGCGAGGATCCGGAGCGGTGGATCGGAGCGTTGCGCCGGGTCGCCGATCAGCTCGACGGGGCCTGATCGGACGGGGCCTGATCGGCCGGCGGGCGGACCGGGCCCTGGGCGGCCCGGTGGTCGGCCGGCGGGAGATCCACTCGGCCGCCGCGTTCGCCCATCGGGCCCAACGACTCCAGCCGCTGCACGATCGGCAGCGCCTCGAGCCATCCGTCCGGGGCGATCGGCTCGCCGACCAGTTCGCGGTGCAGCGCATGGCGCTGTTGGCGCAGCCAGGCCAGCGCCGCGGCGCGCTGGTCGGCGGTCAGCTCCGCGGTGTCGACCAGGGTCGCCGGTCCACCGTGGGTGAGAAACGCCTGCCAGGACAGACGGTGCACCCAGGTGTCGGGGTCGTCCAGCAGGCGCTGGAGCCGGTCGCGCTGGTCGGCGTTCATGCCGCGGGGGACCGCCCGACGCGAGCCGAGGCCACTGGGCAGACGTGTGGAGGTCATGAGGCGTCCTTCGGGCTGACGCCGTCGGCCCACGACGCGGCGATCTCCGCCATCGCGCCGTCGAACGACCGCTCGGCGACGACCTCGAACCGGGCCGGGAGACGGTCGGTGGTGTAGGAGCCGCGCCAGGGTGGACCCTCCGCCGGTCGGGGGACCGGATCGCCGGGGAGCAGCGCGGCGATGGCATCGAGGTAGTCGCCCACCTCGACGTGGCCGCTGACCACGTTCACGGTGTCGATCAACGTGGAGTCGAGCGCCGCGAGGGTCGCGTCGACGAGGTCGTCGACGGCGACCCACCCGTAGGTGCTGGTGCGGGGACCCGGCACCGGTTCCCCGTCCAACACCCGCTGGGGGACCTTGGTGCCCCAGGTCGAGGTCGGGCCGGCACCGAGCACCGCCGGTGGGCGCAGGATCGCGGCACACAGACCGGCGGCGATGCCGCGCTGGACCTCCACCTCGGCTTCCGCCTTGGTGATGGCGTACGCGGAGCCGGAGCTCGACACCGTCGGGGCTCCCGCGGCGGCGGTGACCAGCGGGGCGTCCTCGGCGATCGCACCGTCACCGGCGGCCTCGCGGTCGTAGACCGAGGTCGTGGAGATGTGCACCACGCGGGAGGTCCCGGCCACGAGTGCGGCGTCGATCACGGAGGCCGTCCCGTCACGGTTGACGACCCGCGCCGTGTCGAGTTCGGGGCCGATGCTGGCGGCGGCGTGGACGATGGCGTCGATGCCGTCGAGGTGGTCGGGGGTGATCGCACCGAGTTCGACCTGTCGGCAGGTGATGCCGGCGGCCTCCAGCTCATCGGCGGGGCGACGCACGAGGGCGACGACCTCGTGGCCGGTGGCGACCAGCCGGCGGGCCACCCGGCCCCCGACGAACCCGGTCGCTCCTGTCACGGCAATGCGCACCACAGCTGCTTTCGTCGCGTCCAACGTCGGAACGTGCCGGCCCGAACCTAGCGTCAGCCCTCCGTTCCGGTCGGAGCGGGCCCCGGCACGACGTCCAGGCACCCGCTCGGGGCGACCGGGTGGCCGGGCATGGGCCGATCACCGGCAGCTGCGGCTGCGTAGGCTCGGGGCGAGGACGGGTGACGCGCACCGGTGTCGCCCTCGGACCCGATCGAGGAGTGCACACATGGACATGGAGTATCGCCGACTCGGCGACGCCGGCCTGAAGGTCAGCGTGCTCAGCTTCGGCTCGTGGGTGACGTTCAAGAGTCAGCTCGACGTCGACCGGGCGGTCGACTGCATGGCCGCGGCGTTCGACGCCGGGGTCAACTTCTTCGACAACGCCGAGTCCTACGCCGGCGGTGAGTCCGAGCGCATCATGGGTGAGGCCATCCGGAAGCTCGGCTGGCAGCGCCACGAGTACGTGGTCTCGTCGAAGTACTTCTGGGGCCTGCACGACGGGCCCAACACCCACCACACCCTCAACCGCAAGTACCTGCTCGAGTCGATCGACGCCTCCCTGGAGCGCTTCGGACTCGAGCACCTCGACCTCGTCTACTGCCACCGGGCCGATCCCGACACCCCCATCGAGGAGACCGTGCGGGCGATGTCGGACGCGATCGACCGGGGCAAGGCGCTGTACTGGGGCACCTCGGAGTGGACGGCGGACGAGATCCGGGCCGCCTGGGACGTCGCCGACCGGCACGGCTGGCACAAGCCCGTGGTCGAGCAGCCGCAGTACAACCTGGTCCACCGCCGCCGGGTCGAGCGCGAGTACGCCCGGCTCTACGAGGACATCGGACTCGGCACGACCATCTGGTCGCCGCTCGCCTCCGGGCTGCTGACCGGCAAGTACGTCGACGGCAACGTGCCCGACGACAGCCGTGCGGCGCTGGCGGGCTACGAGTGGCTCGGGGAGTCGTTGTCGAGCGGTCGTTACGACGACGCCATCAAGGAGTTCGCCGAGGTGGCGGAAGGCTACGGCTGCACCATGGCGCAACTCGCGATCGCCTGGTGTGCGGCCAACCCCGACGTCTCCAGTGTGATCACCGGCGCGTCCCGGGTCGAGCAGGTCCAGGAGAACATGAAGGCCCTGGACGTGCTCGACGAACTCGACGACGACGCCGTGGACCGGATCGCCGCGATCTTCGAGTCGTGAGACCGGCACGCCGCGGCGTGGGGCGTCACCACCCGCGGCGGACCGGCTGACCCTCGGTGTAGCCCGAGCGGGTCTGGACCCCGATCAGCGCCCGCTCGTGCAGGGTCTGGAGGTCCGGGGCCCCTGCGTAGGTGCAGGCGGAGCGCACCCCGGCCGTGATCACGTCGAGCAGGTCCTCGACTCCGGGGCGCTGCGGGTCGAGGTACTGCCGCCCGGAGCTGATGCCCTCCTCGAACATGGCCTTGCGGGCCCGCTGGAAGGCGTCCTCCCCCTCGGTGCGGTTGCGTACGGCGCGGGCCGAGGCCATCCCGAACGAGACCTTGTAGGCGCGTCCGTCGGAGTCGTGCTCGAGATCGCCGGGTGATTCGTGGGTGCCGGCGAACCACGAACCGATCATCACGTTCGACGCGCCGGCGGCGATCGCCAGGGCCACGTCACGGGGATGGCGCACACCACCGTCGGCCCAGACGTGGGCCCCGAGTTCGCGGGCCGCGGCGGCGCACGCCCGCACGGCCGAGAACTGTGGTCGGCCGACACCGGTCGCCATCCGCGTCGTGCACATGGCGCCCGGTCCGACCCCGACCTTGACGATGTCGGCCCCGGCGGCGATGAGCTCCCGGGTCCCGTCGACGGTGACGACGTTGCCCGCCACGACCGGCACCCCGGGCTGCATGGCCCGGATCTCCTCGAGTGCCTGCACCATGCGTCGCTGGTGGCCGTGGGCGGTGTCGACGACGAGCACGTCGACCCCGGCGTCGAGCAGCGCCTTGGCCCGGTGCGCGGCACCGCCACCGACGCCGACGGCCGCGCCGACCCGCAGGCGTCCCGCCGCATCCAGCGCCGGGCCGTAGAGCGTGGAGCGCAGGGCACCGGGCCGCGTGAGCAGGCCGACGAGTCGCCCGTCGTCCCCGACGACCGGGGCCAGCCGGTGGCGGACCTCGGCGAGCTGATCGAAGGCCGCCCGGGGATCGATCGTCGCCGGCAGGGTCACCGGTTGCCGGGACATCACCTGGCCGAGCTGGGTGAACCGGTCGACGTCCTCGAGGTCGACCTGGGTCACCACCCCGACCGGCAGGCCGTCGTCGACGATGATGGCGGCACCGTGCGAGCGTTTCGGCAGCAGTTGCAGGGCCTCGCCGACGGTGTCGGTCGCCGTGAGCGTGATCGGGGTCTCGAAGACCGGGTGTCGACGTTTCACATCGGCGACGACGTCCTCGACGATGTCGACGGGGATGTCCTGGGGCAGCACGGCCAGCGCGCCGCGACGGGCGAGGGTCTCCACCATGCGCCGGCCGGACACCGCGGTCATGTTGGCGGCCACGATCGGGATCGTGGTGCCGCTGCCGTCGGCGGTCGCGAGCTCCACGTCGAGTCGGGAGGCCACCTCGCTGCGGACCGGGGTCAGGAACACGTCCTCGTAGGTGAGGTCGTGGGTGGGCTCGTGACCGTCGAGGAAGCGCACGGTGGGTCCTTCGCGGTGTCGGGGTGCTGTCAGTCGGTGCGATCGGTGCTGCGGCGACGGAGCGCCGGGAGGTCGTTGGTGCGGCCCGGCGGTGCGACCGGCCCCTCGATCGGGGCGGAGGCGAGTACGTCGTTCGAACGGCACGCCCAGCAGTAGAACACGAGGTGGATGCCGGCGGGTGCCCACTGGTCACCGCGGCCCTTCTCCTGCAACGTCGAGGTGGGGATGCCCTCGATGTCGTCGGCACCACAGACCCGGCACCGCGCCACGTCGTCGCGATCCCAGCTCGCGGCGCAGACCTCGCAGGTCAGCGTGATCGTCGTGGTGCCGGCGTCGTCGGTCGTGGAGGTGCCCCGCAGCGCCTCGTCCTCGCCGCAGCCGGGGCAGGTCACCAGGGCCATGGATCGCTCCTGTGCCGCTCGTCGGGGCGAAGGACGACACTACCGCCCGTGTTGCGACGGACCGGGACTCGACAACCATCATTGATTCAACTAACGTTGAGTCAATGAACCTCGAGCCGAACGGCACCACACCCGGCACCGATCACGGGCTGGCGGCGCATGGACCGGCTGATCACGGGCTGGCGGCCCGCGCCGCCGTGCACCACGCACTGGCGGACGTCCACCGTCTGCGCATCGTTGATGCGCTGCAGCTGTCCGACCGGACGCCCTCCGCGCTCGCGGCGCAGCTGGGGCTGGCCTCGAACCTGCTGGCGTTCCACCTCGACGTGCTCGAGGCGGCCGGGTTGATCGACCGGGCCCGCTCCGAGGGGGACGCACGCCGCCGCTACGTGCGGTTGCGTCCCGAGGCACTCACCACCATCACCGCCGTGCCGGACGACGGTCAGGGCCGGTTGCGCGCCGACGACGTGCTGTTCGTGTGCACGGCCAACTCGGCCCGCTCGCAGTTGGCGGCGGCCCTGTGGGAACGCAGCACGGGGCTGCCCGCCCGCTCCGCCGGTGCCGACCCGGCCGCCACGGTCCACCCGTTGGCGCGCGACGTCGCCGGGGCGCACGGCCTGGACCTCACGGATCGACGGCCCCGTGGCTACGACGCCGTCACCGTCGCCCCGGATCTGGTCGTGTCGGTCTGTGACCGGGCCAACGAGGCCGGGCTGCCCTTCGACGTGCCGCGCCTGCACTGGTCGATCCCGGATCCGGTGGGCCACGGCCGCGGGGCCATCGAGTCCGCCTACGAGGAACTGTCGATCCGTGTCGCGTGGCTGGCCGCGGGTCGGCTCCGGGAGCCGGCGGCATGAGCGAGGCCACGATGGATCCCTGGCGTGACGAGCTGCGGCGGATGGTCGCCGAACTCGTCGGGACGGCGTTCCTCCTGGCGGCCATCGTCGGGTCGGGCATCGTGACCCAGACCGACGGACCGGCGTCCGCGCAGTTGTTCCAGCACACGATCGTCGTGGGTCTCGCGCTCACCGCGCTGATCCTGACGTTCGGACCGGTCTCCGGGGCGCACTTCAACCCGGTGGTGACCCTGGTCGACGCCTGGTTCGGTGGGATGCCGTGGTCGCGGGTCCCCGGCTACCTCGGTGCCCAGGTGCTCGGTGCCGTGATCGGTGTCGCGCTGACCAACGTGACGTTCTCGTTGGCGGCGGTCGAGCTGGCGACCAACGACCGGGGTGGGGTCGGGCTGGTGGTGGGCGAGGTGATCGCCACCAGCGGGTTGATCCTGGTGATCTTCGGGCTCGTGCGTTCCGGCGGGGGACAGGTCGTCGCCGGCGCGGTCGGGGCCTACATCGCCGCCGCGATCTACTTCACGTCCTCCGCGTCGTTCGCGAACCCGGCGGTGACCATCGCCCGCATGCTGTCGGACACCTATATCGGGATCGCGCCGATCCACGCGCCCGGCTTCCTGCTCGGCCAGCTGATCGGCGCCGTGCTGGCGACGGCGCTGGTCGCCTACCTGTTCGCCCCGGCACCGGCCCAGGCCGAGGCCGTCGTCGTGCCCCAGTCGGCGTCGCCGCCGACCGACAGCACCAACGGACACCGGCCCCATGCCCACCAGCCCGGGCCGTCCGAGGAATCCATCGAGGGAGACCGATCATGACCACCACCCGTACCGAGCCGTCCGCCGTCATCCGCGGCCTGTCGCTCGCCCAGCAGCACGCGCTCATGGAGGCCGCCGTGCGGCTGCACAAGCGCTTCGACGGCACGTTCGGTCTGGAGACGATCCAGCGCTACCTCGACGACTCGGTGAGCAGGCTCGCCACCGGGGCGAAGTACCACGACTACCTCAGCCTGCTCGGCGAACGCTTCGCCGGGGAACGACTCGATGCCATCGCCAGGACGGAAGGTCTGACCGTGTCCGATACCCCCAGTGTGCTCTTCCTGTGTGTCCACAACGCCGGGCGCTCGCAGATGGCCGCCGGCTTCCTGCGCCACCTCGGCGGCGACGGTGTGCAGGTCATGTCAGCCGGGTCCGCACCCGGCGAGTCGATCAACCCCTCCGCCGTCGAGGCGATGGCGGAGAAGGGCATCGACATCGCGGCCGAGTACCCCAAGCCCTGGACCGACGAGACCGTCGGCGTCGCGGACGTCATCATCACGATGGGATGTGGCGACGCCTGCCCGGTCCTGCCCGGGAAGCGCTACCTCGACTGGGAACTCGAGGACCCGGCCGGCAAGGGCGTCGAGTCGGTGCGCCCGATCCGCGACGAGATCGAACAGCGGGTGCACGGGCTGATGGGTGAGCTCGGGGTCGAGCCCGTCGACGCCTGAGCCGACCGTTGCGGGGACACGTCCCCCTCGTCGCGGTCCACGCGTCGGCAGTGCAGGCCCGACCGGTTCAGGCCCCGGTCGTCTCGGCCGCCTCGGACTGGGTCGCGAGCAGCAGTGCGGTGAGCAGTTCCAGCCGGCCGAGGTACATCAGCGCCGTCAGGACCACCTTGGCGGAGCCGTCGAGATCCGCATCGACGACGCCGGCGCTCAGCCCGACGTTGCCGAGCGTCGAGGCCGTGTCGAACAGCACGAGGTGGACGGGTGCCTCGGTCACCGCCAGCAGCAGCCCGGTCCCGACCAGCCAGGTCAGCAGCCACAGGGCACCCAGCGTGCCCGCATGACCGACCAGCGTGTCCGCCGCGTCGCGGCGCACCTCGCCACCGTCCCAGTGCAACGGCCCCTCGCCCGTGAGTCGTCGTCGGAGCGCCTTCAACAGCCAGATGAGCCGATCGAGTTTCCAGCCCCCACCGGTCGAGCCGCTGGACGCACCGACGAACATGATGGCGACCAGCGGCACGAACAGGACCACCGGCCACCCCGCCAGGTCGTCGACGGTGCTGAACCCGGCGGTCCCGGCGGCGCTCGCCCACTGGAACACGATGTCGAAGGCGGGGCGATCCGTGTCGGTCGCCGCGCGCAGGGCGAGCAGCAGCACCGCGCCACCCACGAGCACCGCGACCTGGGCGCGCAGCGGGGTCAGCCGCCAGGCGTGCGCCGGACGTCGCTGCACGAGCAGGATGTGGTGGACGACGAAGCTGACCGCGCCGATGCTCATCACGACCAGGACGACGGCCTGGGTCGTGGTGCCGTAGCCCGCCATGCTGTCACCGGTGATCGTGAACCCGCCGGTGGAGACCGCGGCCAGGCCGTGGTTGAGCGCCTCCCAGGCGGTGTGCTCGGTGACCGCCAGCGCGGCGACGGCGAGTCCGGTCATCGCGGCGTAGAGCGCGGCGGTGCCGCGGACCGTGCCCGACATGCCGCCGGGCAGGTCGGGATGACGGCCCTCGGCCTCGTAGAGCGTGCGCATCCCGGTCGCCGAGGTCGTCAGGCCGAGCGCGAAGACCACCATGCCGATCCCGCCGACCCACTGCGACAGCGACCGCCACCACTGGGCGGTCGCGGTCAGCTCGGCCTCCTGCCCCCCGACCATGCTGATGCCGGTGCTGGTGATGCCCGACATCCCCTCCACGAGCGCATTCAGCGGCGTGGCGAAGGTGGTGTCGGCGGTGTCGGCGGGCGCGGTGAGCCCGAGCCCGAGCAGCACGCCGGCGGTGACCAGGGCCGTCACCAGCCAACCGAGCGCGATGACCTCGACCGCAGGCCAGCGGTGCACGGCACGGACGTGGTCGTAGTGGTGGAGCAGGGCGGCACCGGTCGCGGTCGCCACCGCGGCGGTGGCGAGCAGCAGGCCCACGGCGTGGGTGTCGCCGGCGATCACCGCGACGGGCACCGTGAGCACGGCCATACCGGCGGGGACGAGCAGGACCGCGCCGAGGTCGTGGGCGACCGCGGCACCGTCACGACCGAACATGCCGGTGGTCGCGCTCACCTCGGGATCCCTGACCGAGCGAACCGGTGCCGCCCTCGCCGCCGGTTCGTCGCCGGGGGCGTCGCGGGACCGCCTCACGTGCCCCGCTCAGCCGCTGGGGACACCCCGACGGTGCCGACGGTCCCGCCGGGCACGCCAGGCCCGCCGGGCGGCACCGATCAGCGCGATGATCAGTGCGGTCCCGGCGACGAGCAGGACGGCCACCAGCACGAGCGCCAGCACCGGGTTGGTGACCGCGAACCAGATCACCCCGAGCACCAGCCCGTCCTCGACCAGGCTCGCGCCGATGTTGGTCGCCGGTTCCGGCGAGGTGTTGATCGCCAGCCGGGTCGTGGCCTTGGCGGCGTGGGCGGCGGCGGCCAGCCCGCCGGAACCCAGCGCCGCGAACGCCTGCGGCACCGAGTCCACGTCCCCGGCCAGCACCGCGCCGAGTGCGGCCGCACCGAGCGGCCGGACGACGCTGTGGGCCACGTCCCAGAACGAGTCGAACCACGGGATCTTGTCGGCCACGAACTCGAGCGCGAACAACCCGAGGGCCACCGCGATCACATCGGTGCGCATCAGGACGTCGGGGACCTCACCGAGCCCGGTGCGTCCGAAGAGCCCGAGCAGCCCGACCACCGCGTACAAGTTGATCCCGGACGCCCAGCCGGACGCGGCGACCAGCCCCAGCAGCGACAGGTCCATGGCGTCATCCCTCCTGGCGGTGGCGGAGTCGGGTCACGGTGGTGGCCGGCAGCAGGCCCTCGAGTGAGGCGGCATCGAGGTGGCCGGCATCGATCAGTCCCCCCACGACGAACGTGGCGTCCCCGGTGCGCGCGAAGCGGGGGACGAGGTCGTCAGCCGTCACGTCGGCGAGCAGGCCGGCCTCGATCAGCCGCAGGGCGGCCCGTCGGCGCTGCCAGCCGTCGGGGAACGCGTCCAGCACGGCGAGCGCGCCGGATCCGTCCAGCTCGTCGAGTCGGGTGTCGTCGAGGAGCTTGAGGCGGGGCAGGGCCTGGGTGGTGGCACCGAGCCGGCCGAGCAGCGCGTCGCTCGTCGCGGTGGCGGGGTCGGCCGCGTCGTCCACCTGGGTGCACAGGTCGCGGCCCGCATCACCGGGCGAGCCGACGGCCACGGGCGTGGGTGCCCCGCGCCGATCGCCGGCGGTCGCGTCCGGGGCGCCGTCGCCCGACGTGGCCGGTGCGGGTTCGCCCGGGACCGGTGCGCCGGGCGGGTCCGCGGGCCCGCCCGGGGCCTGATCGTCGGCCGGTTCCGGGGGCTCGCCCGGGCCGGGATCGTCGGGGTGGTCCGGTGCCGCCGGGCCGCCGTCGCCGTCGGTGCGATCGCCATCCGTGCGATCGTCGGCGCCCGTCGCGGTGCCGGCGAGGTCGACGCCCACCAGGTCCGGCTCGACGAGATCCGCCGAACCGAGCGCCACCCCGCCGAGCGCCACCGCACCGAGCTCCGTACTGCCGAGTTCGAGGTCACCGAGCTCCCCATCGGCGAGGGTGAGGTCGTCGAGGTCGAGATCGTCATCGGCGTCCGCGAGTTCCTGCAGCCGGGCCCGCTGGGCGTCGCGGGTGTCCCGGGCCGCGGCCGCGGCGGCCTCGAGCTCGTCGCTCGCGGTGGCCGAGCCCTGCTGCTCGTGCGTGCCCTGCTGCTCGTGCGTGCCCTGCTGCTCGTGCGTGCCGGGCGGCGGCGGGGGACCGCCCGGCGTGTCGGTCCCGCCCGGTGGCGGCACGGTCGGGCCGTCGGCCAGCGCGACCCCGCCGTCCACGGCGAACGCCCGGTCGACCGCGTCGACGGCGAGCTCGCGCCGCGCGTCCGGATCGCGCAGATCGTCGACCAGGGCGGCCAGGTCGTCGTCGTCCATGTACAGCAGCTGGTTCGCGATGTCCCGGACCTGGTCGGCCTCCAGCGACCCACCGAAGCTCCCCTCGAACTGTGCTGCGAGCTCCGGCGAGCCGCGCTCGGCGAGTGCGCGCGCCAGCGTCCGGCGCTCGTCGGGCGTGAGCTCGCGCAGCAGGCGGACCGCCTCGGTCAGCACGCGGCCGCGGGCGAACATCCCGTCGGCCGTCCGCCAACGGTCGAGCAACGAGACGACCTGCTCGACGGGCATGGCGCTCAGTCTTCCTCGTCGAAGTCACCGTCGATGTCGCCCTGACCGGTCAGACCGCGCAGCAGGGCGGCGAGGTCCACACCGGACAGGTCCTTGACGATCGGGACGGTCGAGGACAACGCCTCGGTGACGTCACCGGTCAGCTTGGACACGCCGGTGCCGGCCTGCGAGCCGTTGGAGATGATGGTGGTCTTCCCGGCGCGCGACAGCGGCTCGGACGCGGCCGCGACGACGTCGGGCAGGACCTTGAGCGCCTCCAGCGACAACCCGCCCTCGGTGTAGGCGGCCAACGCCTCGGCGAGCTTGCGCCGGGCGGTCGCCTCGGCCTCACCACGGGCGAGGATGGCGGACGCCTCGGCCTCACCGGTCTCGCGCAGACGTGCTGCCTCGGCGCGGGCCTCGAGCTCGATCGCCTCGGCGGCCCGGGCACGACGGATCTTGGACGCCTCCGCCTCCTGCTCGGCCTGGAAGCGTTCGGCCTCGGCGCGACGTTCCTGGGCGAACTTGTCGGCCTCGGCGCGTTCACGCACGGTGGCATCGAGTTCGCGGCGCTGGCGCTCGGCTTCGCGTTCCGCGATCTGGATGTCCTGGACCTTGGTCTCCATCTCCCCGGCCTTCAGGGCCCGTGCGTTGGCGACGTCGACCTCCTCCTTGATGGAGGCCTTGCGCAGGCTGAGCTCGCGCTCGGAGCCCGCGACCTCGGCCTCGACCGACAGCCGCCGGCGCTCCTTCTCGAGCCGGGCGTCCTCCTCCTGCAGGGAGGCGTCCCGGTCGTTGTTCGCCTGGGAGATACGTGCGTCACGGCGGGCGCGTTCGATCTCCGGGACACCCAGGGCGTCGAGGTAGCCGTTCTCGTCGGTGATCGACTCGAACACGAACGACAGGAACGCGTAGCCGAGGCTCTGCAGCTCGTCGGCCGCCTTGGTCTTGAGGTCCTCGGTGAAGCGGGCCTGGTCGGTGTAGAGGTCGACGACGCTCAGGCCCGCGACGATGGTGCGCAGGTGACCGGACACGACCTTGGTCAACGCGTCCTGGATCTCCGCGACGGACATGCCGAGGAAGTTGGACGCGGCCATGCGCACGGTCGGGAAGTCGGTCTCGCGTTCCGCCGGCGTGACGGGGACCTTCACCGTGGCGGTGCCGTTGACGTTGATCGGCGTGCGCTGGTCACCGGCGAGCACGCCGCGCAGCTGCACGTCGAGCTGCATCGCGTGCAGCGGGAAGGTGTCCGCCTCCTCGATGAAGGGGGTCACGAACGTGCCGCCACCGACGATCACGCGGAATCCGTCGCGGTCCTTGCGGGCGCGGCGGCCGTAGACGATCAGCGCCTCGTCCGGACCGATGCGGCGGTAGCGGCGGCGGTAGACCAGCCACAGGATCAGCAGCAGGACGGCGACGCCGAGTCCGTAGCCGATCACCGTCAGGAACGTCTGCACTGCTTCCACGGCTTCCCCCTGGCTCGGATGCCCGACGGGGCACCGTCAACCGCGTGCGCTTCTCCGCGGTGACGGCAACGGTAGACGCTCCGACGCGAGGTCGCTGTGGGTGAGACGCCGCCCGCGGCGGGCGGCCGGTCCGGGTGTGCGCGCCGTGGTGGAGCGGTCGCGGTCGCCTCAGGTGTCGGATCCGAGCTGATCGGCGATGTCGACGTACAGCTGCGTCGACAGGCCCAGCGAGGTGGTGTCGATGCGCTCGTCGTGGCCGTGGAACCGGCTCTGGAAGCGCTCCAGCGAGATGTCCGGGTGGTACATCCCCGCGCCGTACGAGGGGACACCCCGACGGCGGAAGAACGCCGCGTCCGTCCCACCGACGATGGTCCACGGCAGCACCTCGGCACCCGGGTGCACGGCCTTGGCGCGCCGGCGCAACAGGTCGAACATCGGCGTGTCGATGGGGGAGCGGGTCGACTCGCGGCCCTCGATGACCGGCGTGATGGTGACCCGGTCGGCGAGGTCGCCGAGCGCCGCGGCGAGCATGGCATCCACGTCGGCCTCGCTCACGCCCGGCAGGGTCCGGATGTCGATCTCCAGATCGACGGTGTCGGGGATGACGTTGGTCTTGATCCCGCCGCGGACCATGTTCGGCGAGAAGGTCGTGTGGGTGACGGCATGGCAGTAGCGCGCGAGCCGTGGGTCGAGGTCGTCGATCGCGTCGCGCACCCTGCCCGGATCGAGCAGGGCCGCACGTAGCTCGTCGGGGACGTCCAGCGCCCCGGCCCAGGCCGACCACAGATCCCCGAGCTGTGGCGCCGGGTCATAGGCGTCGATGCGGCGCACCACCTCGGCAGCGGTGATCAGCGCGTTGTCGGCCCCGAGCGGCATCGAGCCGTGCCCGGGGGTGCCGTGCACGGTCACCCGCCGCCAGGCGATGCCCTTCTCCGCGGCGGCGAGCATGACCCGCGGGCCGGTCGGGGTGTGCAGCGACATGCCGCCGGATTCGGTCAGCACGTAGTCGCAGGCGACGTCCTCCCAGGCGTGGTCCGCGATCCAGCCGGCCCCCCAGGTCCCGCCGGCCTCCTCGTCGGCGACGGCGAGGAACTTGATCGTGGCCTTCGGCGGGCGCCCGCGGGTGGCGAGGTGGCGCACCGCCACGGCCATCGAGGCGGTGAGGTTGAGCATGTCGACCGCGCCGCGACCCCACACCTCGTCGTCGATGAGTTCGCCGCCGAACGGATCCTCACGCCACTCCTCGGCCGTGACCGGGACCACGTCGGTGTGCCCGAGCAGCAGCACCGTGGGTGCGTCCGGGTCGGAGCCCTCCACGGTCGTGAGCACGCTGCGCCGCCCGGGCAGCGGCTCGAAGCTGGTGCGGTCGAGGTCGCCGAGCAGATCGTCGACCACGGCGGCGTTGCGCTCCTCGTGACCGGATTCCGGTGTGCCGTCGTTCACGCAGGCGCTGCGGATCATGGCTTGCAGGACCTCGACGGTCTCACCGGTCAGTGCGGGATCGGTGCCGTGGTTCGTACGGTCGGTCGTGGTCACGAAGGCGCGTCCTCGTCGGCATGGAGGTCGAGCCTACGAGCCGGGGACCGTGGGCGGGGACGCGCGCCCGGCTCGGCTCTCGGCTCGGCGGCCGGTCGCTCGATGCGCCCCGGTCGGCAGCGTGGGATCAGCCGCGCCCGACCAGCGTCTCCAGACCCCACGAGACCACCGACACGATCAGCGCGGCCAGGAACGTCCAGCCGAAGTTGTCGCTCACGAGCCCGAGGTCGAGCGCTCCGGCGATGGCGACCACGATCGCCAGCACGATGGCGTTGATCACCAGGAGGAACAGCCCGAGCGTCAGGATGATCGCCGGCAGCGCGAGCACGGTGATGATGGGTCGGACGATGATGTTGACCACACCCATCAGCAGGGCGATGCCCAGGAACACCGGGATCGAGCCCTCGCCGAACTCGAAGTTGAAGCCGTCGAGCACCGTCACCGCGACCCACAGCGCCGCGGCGTTCATCAGGATGCGGATCACGATGCCCATGGGGGCGACTCCTTCGCGGACGGATGGCCGCATGCTAGTCGTGGGTCTGCGCGCCCCGTACGTTGCAGGGCGAACCGACGGCCCTGTCCGCCGCCCCGGACCGGACGATGCAGCCCGACGACCGCCAGGAGCCCGGCGTGCCACGCACCCACCTCGATGTCGCCGCGTCGTTCGACGTCCCGGTCTCCGCCGCCTGGCAGCTGCTGACCGACACGCGCACCTGGCCCCGCTGGGGACCCACCATCACCGCGGTCGAGACCGATCCGCCGGTGATCGTCGCGGGCAGCACCGGCCGGCTGCGGACTCCGGTCGGGCTGTGGTTGCCGTTCGTCGTCACTGCGCTGGAGCCGGGGGCGCGGTGGTCGTGGCGCGTCGCCGGGGTGCCGGCGACCGGTCACCGGGTCGAGGCGACCCCCGACGGCTGCCGCATCGTGTTCGAGGTCCCCGTGGTCGCCGCGCCCTATGCCGCGGTCTGTCGCCTGGCGCTGCGGCGGATCGGGCGGCTGCTGGCGGCCGGGCCGTCGTGAGTCCGGCGGACGACGGCCGCGGGCGGACCGCCGGCCGGGTCGAGGTCGGCGCATTGCCGGTCGATGCGGTGCTCGACGCGTTGGTGGCGGCGCTCACCGATCACGGCGTGGCCGTGCTCGAGGCGCCGCCCGGGGCCGGCAAGACCACACGGGTGCCGCTGGTGCTGCTGGAGCGGGGTCTGGCCGACCTCGCGGCCGACGAGGTGGGCACGGACGGAGGCGACGGGGCGGGTGATCGCCGGTCGGGTGGGCGCTCCGGCGGTCGCATCGTGGTGCTCGAACCGCGTCGCGTGGCGGCCCGTGCGGCCGCCGGTCGGCTCGCCGAACAGCTCGGCGAACCGGTCGGCCGGACGGTCGGGCTGACGACCCGCGACGAGCGGCGCACGTCCCGCGCGACGCGGATTGAGGTCGTCACCGACGGGGTGGTGCTGCGCCGCCTGCAGCGGGACCCGGGCCTCGAGGGTGTGGCGGTGCTGCTGTTCGACGAGTTCCACGAACGTGGGTTGGAGGCCGATCTCGCGTTGGCGTTCGCGTTGGAGTCCCGGGCCGCCCTGCGGCCGGACCTGGCGCTGCTGGTCGCCTCCGCGACACTGGACGGCGCGCGGGTGGCCGCCGCACTCGGAGGCGCGCCGGTCGTCCGGGCCGAGGGACGCAGCTTCCCGGTCACGGTGCAGCACCGTGAGCCCGCCGATCCGCGTCAGCTCGACCGGGCGGTCGCCGATGCGGTGGCCGACGCGCTCGACGATGCCGACGGTGACCTGCTGGTGTTCCTGCCCGGGGTGCGGGAGATCCGGCGCACCGCACGACTGCTCGACGGTCTGGCCCTGGCCGGTGCGCCCCGGATCCTGCCGCTGCACGGCTCGCTGCCACCCGCCGAGCAGGACGCCGCGATCCGTCCGGCCCCGGACGGCCGCCGCAAGGTGATCCTGGCCACCGATCTGGCCGAGTCCAGCCTGACCATCGACGGGGTGACGACGGTGGTGGACGCGGGTCGCTCCCGGGAGCCGAGGTTCGATGCGGCGACCGGTATGGCGGGACTGGTCACGGTGCCCGCCTCACGCGCCAGCGCGGACCAGCGGGCGGGCCGGGCCGGGCGCACGGCGCCGGGACGCGCCGTGCGGTTGTGGCCGGAACGGGAGCACGCCGGACGGGATGCGCACCCACGGGCCGCCATGGTGACCGACGACCTGACCCGGGCGACCCTGGAGATCGCCGCCTGGGGCGCATCGGTCGACGAGCTGGTCCTGCTCGACGCACCGCCGGCCCCCGCGCTGTCCCGGGCCCGCCAGACGTTGGCCGAGCTCGGCGCGCTCGGTGCCGACGGGACCATCACGCCCCACGGACGCGCGCTGGTCGCGGTGCCCGCCCACCCACGTGTGGCGCATCTGCTGCTGGTCGGCCGCGACGGGGGCGTCGGGACCCTGGCGACCGAACTCGCCGCGGTCCTGGCCGACCGGGACCCGTTGATGACCCGGTGGGAGGCCCCGTGTGCGGACCTGGCGGCACGTGTGCGGGTGCTCCGCGGCGGCGCACCGCCGGCGGGGGTGCGGGTGCGTCGTGGGGCCCTGGACCGGGCGCGGCGGGAGCAGCGTCGCCTGGCCCGGTTGCTGGACGTGCCCGCCGACCACGGCGGGGACGTCGAAGGGCTCGGGGGGCTGGTGCTGGCCGGCTGGCCGGACCGGCTCGCCGCCGCGCGCCCGGACCGGCGGGGCCGCTTCGTGCTCGCCTCGGGTCGCGGTGCGGTGCTGTCCGAGGGCGACGTGCTGGCCGGAGAGGCACTGCTGGCGGTCGCCCACCTCGACCGGGGTGACGACGAGGCCCGCATCCACCTCGCCGCCGCCGTGGACGAGGGCACCGTGCGGGCGGTGGCGGGTGATGCGATCACGGTTCACGACGAGATCCAGTGGCGCGACGGTGACGTCGTCGCCGAGCGGCGCGAGCAGCTCGGTGCCGTGGTGCTGCACCGCCGGGACGCGGCGGAGGATCCCGACCGGCTGCACGCCGCGCTGCTCGACGGCATCGCGCAGGAGGGCGTCGGCCTGCTGCAGTGGACCGACGCCGATCGCGAACTGCAGGCGCGCGTCGCACTGGTCCGCGCGGTGCGGGGGAGCGCCTGGCCCGATCTCGGTGACGACCGGCTGGTGGCCGACGCGCCGGAGCTGATCGGCGGGTTCCTGCTCCACGCCCGGCGGCGACGGGACCTGACCGCGGTGCGCGCCGGTGACGTGCTCGCCGCCCAGCTCGCGCCGGGGCAGCGCCGGGAGTTGGACCGGCTGGCACCGACGCACCTGTCGGTGCCGTCGGGCTCGTCGATCCGGCTCGACTACACCTCGGGTGACCGGCCGGTGCTGGCGGTGCGGGTGCAGGAGCTGTTCGGGGCGCGGCGGACACCGAGCGTCGTCGACGGTCAGGTCCCGGTGCTCGTCCATCTGTTGTCGCCGGCGCAGCGGCCCGTGCAGGTCACCGACGATCTCGCCGGCTTCTGGGAGCGGACCTACCCCGAGGTGCGGGCCGAGCTGCGGGGCCGCTATCCCAAGCACGCCTGGCCCGAGGACCCGCTGACGGCCACCGCGGTGCGCGGCACTGGTCGGCGCCGGGGGCGGTGACCGCACTGGTCGGCGCCGGGGGCGGTGACTCACCAGCCCAGCTCGTCCAGGCGGCGGCGGATGCCGTCGAGATAGCCCGCGCCGAACAGCCGCACGTGGACCAGCAGGGGCACGAGCTGGTAGAGCAGGCGTCGGCGGCCCACCCCGTCGGGCAGTGGTGCCACCTCGGTGTAGGCGTGCAGGAAGTCGGCCGGGAGGTGGCCGAACAGCTCGAGCATGGCGAGGTCGACCTCACGGTCGGCGCGGTGCACGGCCGGGTCGATCAGCCATCGCCAGCCGAGCACGTTGCCCGACCACAGATCCCCGTGGACCAGCGCCGGTGCCGGTGCATGGTCGAGTTCGTCCGCGACCCGGCCGGCGTCGATCGCGGTCCGCAACCGGTCGGTGACGGCCCGGTGGTCGGGTCGGTCCGGTAGGACGTCGAGGTGGGCCCGCAGCCGGTGGGCGGCGACGAACGTCGGCCAGTGCGGCTCGCGCGTGTTGTCCTGGGGCAACGGGCCGATGACGTTGTCGCGGTGCCAGCCGAACCCGCCGTTGGTCGCGTCGTCCGATGCCGGGGCGGTGTGGACACGCGCCAGCATGCGTCCGAAGTCGGCCGGCTGCCCGTCGCCGGTGACGTGCGCGAGGACCAGGGTCCGGTCGGCGTGGCCGAGGACGTCGGGCACCTCGCCGCCGGCGGCGCGCAACGCCACGAGCCCCTCGGCCTCGAGCGCCGCCGGGGTCGGGCCGTGTTTGACCACGACGGTGGCTCCGTCCGCGAGCGTGACGCGCCAGACCGCGGCGATGTCCCCGCCGCTGAGCGGGGTCGCGGCGACCGCGGCGGGCAGGTCACCGGGCAGGGCCCGCAGCGGCGCGGGCAGCGTCGGTCCGGTGCCGCCGGTCATGTGCCCGTGAGCTCGTCGAGCCGGGCGATGACCTCGGTCGCGGTCCGCCGACAGATGGCGACCACCTCGTCGAACCCGTCCGGGCCGCCGTAGTAGGGATCCGGGACCTCGGCGTCGGGGTCGGTCGCCTCCGGGTCGAGCGTGCGGAACAGCACGATCGGGGTCGTCAGGCCGTGGTCGGCGGCGATGGCCTGCAGGTGGCGGCGATTGCTGGTGTCCATGGCGAGCACCAGATCGGCGTCGTCGATCGCGGCGGCGTCGACCTGTTCGGCCGTACCGCCGAGCCGCATGCCGACCGTCTCGGCGGCCGCCTGCATGCGACGGTCCGGCGGGTCGCCGACGTGGTAGGCCCCGGTCCCGGCCGAGCGGACCGCCACCTCGACGCCGGCGGCGGCCGCGGCCTGCTCGAGTGCCGCGGCGGCCGTCGGTGAACGGCAGATGTTGCCGAGGCAGACGGTGAGCAGGACGGGCGGGCGGCTCACTGCAGACCCGCTGCGTCGCGTCCGAGCAGGACCGTGACCGCGCTGACCTGGTCGCTCTCCTCGATCGACACGTCCGCCGGGAGGTCCGCCGCCACCCGTTCGGCGGCGGGCCGCTGTCCGGGGGGATGGCGGATGTCGGTGCGCTCGCGGACGTCGGTGTTGCCGAGTCCGGCGACGTCGTAGCCCCGGTCCTCGAGCAGCCCGCCGACGCGTCCGGCGAGGCCGTCGACCTGCGCGCCGTTGAGGACCTCGACCCGGATGTCGGCCGGTGCCGGTCCCTCGTCGGCAGCACCGGCCTCGTCGAGCACCGCGCCGCTGGCGAAACGGGCGAACAGCGCCTCGGCCTCGCCCGTCCGGGGATCGAGCACCGCCGCGCCACCGCTGGTGGTCCGGGGATCGACCGGGACGGTGTGGGTCACGGCCGCGCCGCTGGCCAGACCGCGTGCCCCGATACCGAGCCGGACGAGGTCGACCGGGCCGAGGCGCTGGTCGGCGACCACCGCACCGCCGGCCGACCCGGACAGCTCCCACACCTTCACGGGGTTGAGCAGCGTGGACGGCTGGGCGATCTCGCGGGCGAGTGCCTGCACGAAGGCCTGTTGGCGCTGGACGCGTTGCAGGTCGTTGTCGATCTTGCGGACCCGGACGTAGCCGAGCGCATCGCCGCCCTCGAGCACCTGGCAGCCGGCCGCGAGGTCGATGCCGGCGTCGCGGTCGTTGATCGGTTCCTCGAGGCACATCTCCACCCCGTTCACGGCGTCGACGACCTCGACGAACCCCCCGAAGGTGACGCCGATGTAGTGCTGGACGTCGATGCCCGAGAGTCGTCGGACCGTGTCGACCAGACAGCCGGGGCCGTCGATCGCCTGGGCCACGTTGATCCGGCCCATCGAGCCGTCGCAGCGTTGGACCCACAGATCGCGGGGGAACGACAACAGGGCGACGTCGCCGCCCTGGATGGTCATCAGCAGGATGGTGTCGGTGCGTTCGCCGCCGCCGTCGTCGAAGCCGGTCGACAGGGCCAGTTGTTCGTCGCGGCTCAGGCCCGCACGCGAGTCCGAGCCGGTGATCAGGACGTGCATCGGCCGGCCGGCGCTCGCGAGCGCGTCGACGTCGGTGCGGGGGATGCGGGTCGACACCAACCAGGGCAGCGCCAGACCGAGGACCAGGACGGCCACCAGCACGATGATTAGCATGCGCTGCAGCGCCCGGCCGGTGCGGCGTCGACGGGTGCCGTGCTCGAGCTCCGGTCCCCAGCCGTCGTCGGCGGGGGCGGAGGATGACGCCTGTTGCGATTCGGCTCGCGCCACCGCGACTCCTTCTCGTGCACGGATCACCGCGGTGGGTCGCATCGCGGGCGGGGGAGGATCCACCGGGCGCCGGGCAGGCTACGGGCTCGGGTCGATGCGAGTGTGCTGCCGTGCGCAGGCGGGGGTGGGGAGGCGGCGGCCCCGCTACGGTGCCCGAGCGACGATGATGCGAGGTGGCGAGGGTGGCGCACGACGCGACGGACGACGTTCGTGACGACGTGACCGGCGACGTGACCGGCGACGGCCTGGTCGATCTGGTGCGGCGCAGCGTGATCGGCGAGCACGAGGCCGTGGACACGCCGTTCGGTCGCCGGCGGGTCGTCTACGCCGACTACACCGCCTCCGGGCGGGCGCTGAGCTTCATCGAGGACCACCTGCGCGAGGTGGTCCTGCCGCTGTACGCCAACACCCACACGGAGACCTCCGGTACCGGCCGCCAGACCACCCGGTTCCGCGAGGAGGCCCGGGAGCTGGTCGCCGAGGCGTTCGGGGCCGGCGACGAGCACGCCGTGCTGTTCACCGGCACCGGGTCGACCGGCGCGATCGACAAGCTGGTCCGGGCGCTGGGGCTGCGCCTGCCGGACCGGCTCGACGACCGCTACGCGCTGAGCGAACGGATCCCGGCCGCCGAGCGTCCCGTGGTGTTCATCGGCCCCTACGAGCACCACTCCAACGAGCTGCCGTGGCGCGAGACGATCGCCGATGTGGTCACGATCCCGGAGGACGCCGACGGGCACGTCGACCTCGCCGCGCTCGAGGCCGCACTCGAGCGGTACGCCGACCGACCGCTGAAGCTCGGCTCCTTCTCCGCGGCGTCCAACGTGACCGGCATCCTCACCGACACCCGCGCGGTGTCCGTGCTGCTGCACCGCCACGGCGCGTACGCGTTCTGGGACTGTGCCGCCGCCGCGCCGTACGTCGACGTGGCGATGGCACCGCACCGCCCGGCCCCCGATGGGGACTCGAGCGAGGCGGCACTCGACCACAAGGACGCCGTGTTCGTCTCGCCCCACAAGCTCGTCGGCGGGCCCGGGACGCCGGGCCTGCTCATCGCGCGGCGTGAGCTGTTCACGAACCGCGTGCCGACCGTGCCCGGTGGGGGGACGGTCAGCTACGTCAACGAGGGCGAGCACCGCTACCTCGACGATGTCGAGCACCGCGAGGAGGGCGGCACGCCCGACATCATCGGTTCGATCCGGTGCGGGCTGGTGTTCCAGCTCAAGTCCGCGGTCGGGGTCGAGCGGATCCAGGCGCTCGAGGAACGGGCCATCGCCCGCGCGGTCGACGCGTGGTCGCAGGTGGAGAACCTGGAGATCCTCGGCAACCCCGATGCGGAGCGGCTGTCGATCGTGTCGTTCGTGATCCGCCATGAGCGGGGCTATCTGCACCACGACCTGGTCGTCGCGCTGCTCAACGACCTGTTCGGCATCCAGGCCCGCGGCGGCTGCTCGTGCGCCGGGCCCTACGGCCACCGCCTGCTCGGCATCGACCTGGAGCGCTCGCACGCGTTCGAGGACGCGATCGTCGGTGGGTGCGAGGGCATCAAGCCGGGCTGGGTGCGGGTGAACTTCACCTGGTTCCACGCCGATGCGGTCATCGACTTCATCATCGCGGCGGTCGCGGCCATCGCCCGTGACGGCCACCGGATGATCGACCAGTACCGCTTCGACGTCGACACGGGCCGCTGGGAGCACCGTCAGGGCACGATCCCCCCGCCGATGTCGCTGCGGGAGGTGCGCTACGACGCCGATCGCGTGAGCTGGCCGCGCCGACG
>LFIK01000037.1_pt1 | contig 83606 bp, 86 predicted proteins | sample 643401 | NCBI WGS metagenome assembly LFIK01 (sample SAMN03777447, study PRJNA286221) | soda lake metagenome | biome: soda lake; feature: Kulunda steppe; material: water; isolation source: sample T5-Br brine of Lake Tanatar-5 | place: Russia: Kulunda steppe | collected 2010-07
ATGGTGCTGTTTCCGACGCCCGCGGGCGAATTGATCGCCGCCCGCCGCGACACCGGCCAGATCAGATGGCGCCGGGCCGTGGCGGGCACCCGGATTGGGGTCGCCTATGCCTCTGTGACCGATGTGACAGGCGATCCCGTGGTGCAGGGCGACACCATATATGTCGGCAACCAGTCGGGCCGGGTGATGGCCCTTGACCGCAGCACGGGCCGCCCGATCTGGACCGCGGACGAGGCGGCCTATGGCCCGGTCTGGCCCGCGGGCGGATCAGTGTTCCTGATGTCGGACCGCAACCGCCTCGTGCGGCTGGATGCCGGAACGGGTGAGTTCATCTGGGACGCCGAACTGCCGCTGTTCACGCAGACGCGCGAACGCCGCCGGGCGGAGATCTTCCCGCATTACGGCCCGGTTCTGGCGGGCGGGCGACTGATCGTCGGCTCGGGCGACGGGGCGCTGCGCAGCTTCGATCCGACCTCGGGCGAGGCGGTGGGCGAGGTGGAGTTGCGCTCGGGCGCGGCGATCAGCCCCATCGTGGTGAACGGCACGCTCTATGTGGTTTCGCGCGACGGGCAGTTGACCGCCTTTCGCTAAGCGCGCAGGGGTTGGCAACGCGCTGGTCCAAGGGTCCGTGTTTGCGGTCGAAAGGAAGCAGCAGGCATGAGTTTCACCCTGGCCATTGTCGGGCGCCCCAATGTCGGCAAATCCACACTGTTCAACCGGCTGGTCGGCAAGCGGCTGGCACTGGTCGATGACCAGCCCGGCGTCACCCGCGACCTGCGCGAGGGCGACGCGCGGCTGGGCGATCTGCGCTTTACGGTGATCGACACGGCGGGGCTGGAAGAGGCGACGGATGACAGCCTGCAGGGCCGGATGCGCCGCCTGACCGAGCGCGCCGTCGACATGGCCGATATCTGCCTGTTCCTCGTCGATGCCCGCGCCGGGGTCACGCCGCTTGACGAAGGGTTGGCCGAGTTGCTGCGCAAGCGCGCCGATCACGTGATCCTTGGCGCGAACAAGGTCGAGGGCCGCGCGGCCGAGGCCGGTGTGCTGGACGCCTATGCGCTGGGACTGGGCGAGCCGGTGCGGCTGTCGGCCGAGCATGGCGAGGGGATGGACGAACTTTATCACCTGCTGCGCCCGATCGCCGAAGGGTTCGCCGAGCGCAGCGCGGCCGATGCCCCCGAGGTAGAGGTCGATGTCGACCCAGAGGGCGACGGCGATTTCGCCCCCACGACCGCGCGGCCCTTGCAGATCGCCGTGATCGGTCGGCCCAATGCCGGGAAATCGACGCTGATCAACCGCATCATCGGCGAGGACCGCCTGCTGACCGGCCCCGAGGCCGGGATCACCCGCGACTCGATCTCGGTGCGCACGACCTGGCAGGGCACGCCGCTGCGGATCTTCGACACCGCCGGCATGCGCAAGAAGGCCCGCGTGGTGGACAAGGTCGAGAAGCTCTCGGTCGCCGACGGGCTGCGCGCCGTGCGCTTCGCCGAGGTGGTGGTCGTGCTGCTCGACGCCGCGATCCCCTTCGAGCAGCAGGACCTGCGCATCGCCGACTTCGCCGAGACCGAGGGCCGCGCCGTGGTGATCGCGGTCAACAAGTGGGATCTGGAAGACGACAAGCAGGAGAAGCTGCGCGCGCTGCGCGCGGGTTTCGAGAAGCTCTTGCCGCAACTGCGCGGCGCGCCCCTGGTGACGGTTTCGGCGAAGTCGGGCAAGGGGCTCGACCGGCTGCACGCGGCGGTGCTGCGCGCGCATGAGGTCTGGAACCGCCGCGTGCCGACCGCCAAGCTCAACCAGTGGCTGGCCGCGATGATCGAGGCGCACCCGCCCCCGGCGCCGGGCGGGCGCCGCATCCGGCTGCGCTACATGACCCAGGCCAAGACCCGCCCCCCCGGTTTCGTGGTGATGTGTTCGAATCCCGAGGAACTGCCCGCCGCCTATACGCGCTATCTGGTAAACGGGCTGCGCGAGGCGTTCGACATGCCCGGCACACCGATCCGGGTCTTCCTGCGCAGCCAGGGCGAGAAGAACCCCTACAAGGGCCGCAAGAAGGCCGCCCCCTCGAAACTGCGCAAACATCTCGAAGGGCGGCGCGGATGATCGGGGTGCGCATCTGGCTCTGTGCACTGTGTTTCGCCGCGGGCAGCGCGGTTGCCGAGACACCGCTCGACGCGCGGGTCGTGATGTCGGGGCATTCGCTCACCGACCCGATCCCCGACATGCTGCTGCCCATGGTGCGTTCCACCGGCGGGCGGAGCGCAGTGATCGACCGCTCGACCATTCCCGGCAGCCCGATGGACTGGCGCTGGAACCATCGCGGGCACCCCGTCGATGCGCGCCATGATATCGCCGACTACGACTTGCTGGTCCTGACCGAGCGGGTACCGCTGCTGGGGACGATGACCTATCACCGCTCGCCCGAAGTCGCCCTGAAATGGACGCGCCACGCCTGGGAGAATGGGGCCGAAACCGTGCTCTATGCCAGCTGGACAAGCTGGGTGACCGGGCCGGAGGCCGCGGATATAGAGGGTCGCGAAGGGGTCGATTTCCGCACCCGGCTAGAGCGCGAGGCCGCGCGCTGGGCCGAAATCCACGCCCATGTCGATGCCAATCGTCCCGCCGGCATGCCGCCCTTGCGCATGGTGCCCGGCCCGCAGATCATGCTGGCCCTGCTCGACGCGGTCGAGGCGGGAGAGGCGCCCGGGCTGAGCGACATTCGCGACATCTTTCGTGACGAGATCCATGTGAACGATCTGGGCGCCTATCTGATCGCGCTGGCGCATTACGCGGTGATTTATGACCGCGATCCGTCGGGCGTGCCGCTGGTGCTGGGCCGGACCCCGGTCCCCGACCCAGCGCTGGCCGAATGGATGCAGGCGTTGGTCGCGCGCGTGGTGGCCGAGGCGCGCTGAGCCTGCGACAAGCGCGGACGCAAGCGGCATCGTGCCCTGCCCCAGGCGTCGCCACTGTCACTCGGACCGACGCGCGACACTGGCGGCCCCCATATTGTTTTCGCAACGATGAACCCGCGTAGTAGTCGGGGGCGACTCTGGATGCTGGCGTGAAGCACGCCTGCGGCCCTCTCCCTCTCGCGTTGTGCGGCCATCCGCCCTGCCCTGCCCGCAACGTGGCAAGACCCGAAAGCATCCTCGTCGCGCGTGCAAGGATGGGTGGGTGGGCACGGCCCGAGGGCGCTTTCGGGTCGCGTGCGACGGCCCTTCACTGTGGCCGATCGGCCCGAAGCGGTATCAGGAACCGATCCTGCCCAGCGGGCCCGTGGCGCCGGTCTGGGCGCGGTGCAACAGCAGATGGTCGAGCAGCACGCAGGCCATCATGGCCTCGGCCACCGGCACGGCGCGGATGCCGACGCAGGGGTCATGGCGACCCTTGGTCACAACCTCGGTAGGCGTGCCGTCACGCAGAATCGAGGCGCGCGGCGTGGTGATCGACGAGGTGGGCTTGACCGCGAAGCGGACGACGATCTCCTGCCCGGTGGAAATGCCGCCCAGGATGCCGCCCGCCTGGTTGCTGCGGTAGGCGGGGCCGCTCTCGGACATATCGATTTCGTCGGCGTTCTCGGTCCCGGTCAACCCGGCGGCGGCCAATCCGGCGCCGATCTCGACGCCCTTGACCGCGTTGATGGACATCATCGCGGTCGCGAGGTCGGTGTCGAGTTTGGCATAGATCGGGGCACCAAGCCCCGCCGGGACGCCTGCGGCGGTGACCTCGATCATCGCGCCCACAGAGTTGCCCTGCTTGCGGAGCTGGTCGAGCGCGGTCGCCCAGTCCTCGGCGGCCTGCGCATCGGGCACCCAGAAGGGGTTGCGCTCGATCTCGGCCGCATCGAAGCGCGCACGGTCGATATGGTGCGGACCCATCTGGACCATATAGCCGGTGATCCTCAGATCGGGCAGAAGCGCGCTCAGCGCCGCCCGCGCGACGCCCCCGGCCGCCACCCGCGCCGCTGTCTCGCGCGCAGAGGACCGCCCCCCGCCGCGCGGATCACGCAGCCCGTATTTCTGGAAATAGGTGATGTCGGCATGGCCGGGACGAAACGTGTCGGCGATGTTGCCGTAATCCTTGGACCGCTGGTCGGTGTTGCGGATCATCAGCTGGATCGGCGTGCCCGTGGTCTGCCCTTCATAAACGCCCGAGAGGATCTCGACCGCGTCGGGCTCGCGGCGCTGGGTGGTGTAGCGGTTCTGCCCCGGTTTGCGGCGGTCGAGCCAGTGCTGGATACGATCTTCCGACAGCGCCACCCCGGGCGGGCAGCCATCCACTGTGGCGCCCAGCGCGGGGCCGTGGCTTTCGCCCCAGGTTGTGACCCGGAACAGATGGCCAAAGGTGTTGTAGCTCATGCGCGCGCCCTGTCGTTTTCGGGGTCGCCGATGAACTATCTCGCTTTGCAAGGGATTGGAATAGCTGTCCCGGATGGGCGTGCGCGCGGCGACGCGATTATCCTGGACGGTCCGGCCCGGGGAGGACGTCCTGCGCGGGGCGCAGGACGTGGCTGTGCTGTGCGCAGGTGCCCCCGGCCGCCGGGCAAGGTGGCCTTGCGTTCAATGCGGCACCCGATCCGGATCACTACCGGCTGGATCGCCTCGCCTGAGTTCCGGCGCGCTGTCAGACCGCGTAGCGCAGCACGGCCGCCAGCTCGGCCTCTTGCGGGATATCGGCGCGGCGCACGGCAATGACCTTGCCGCCATTGGCGATCACCCGGCCCGCGATCTCGTCGATCACCCCGTAGCTGACCGCCGAATCTTCCTTGTCGAAGGTCACCTCGCCGCTGTCTTCATCCACGAGCCCCGGCACAACCGAGTCGATATCCACCAGCAGCGTATCGACCGCGCCGAAGGTCGCCGCCCGCGCGGCGCGAGCCACCTGCGTCGTGGCCCGCCCCTCATTCTCGCGCATCGCGTAGAGCGCAGCGAAATCGGCCACGGCAGCGGCGTTGATCCCGTCGACGATGCTGCGCGCCTGTGCGCCCAGCTCATGCGCGGGCACCCGCACCGGGCTGGTGGTGATCGCCTCGCTGGCCAGATGCGGATAGCTGTTGACCGAGCGATAGATCGACAGCAGTGGATCGGTCGCGGCCAGGATCAGCGGCTCGCTACGCCCCGACAACAGCCCGCGCAGCGCAGCGTCGATCTGGCGGCAGTACTGGCGCAGATGGTGCTTCTGCCCCTCAGAGCTGCCCAGTCGCCCGGAATAGTTGCGCGAGTTGACATTGGCCGTGCCTGCCACGCTCGCCGCATCCTTCGGCAGGTCGGGCACGCGCACTTCCTGCGCCGGAGTATCGCCGAGCAGTTCCACCACACGCACTTCATTCTCGGCCAGTGCGAGGACAAAGGCGTGCTGCGGCATCGACACGGCGCGCAAAAGCGGTTTCAGATGGAACCGGTCCGCGACCTGCGCCATCTCGCTCAGGTGATTGGGCAGGCGGTAGCTGCGCAGGCTGTCGGGGGTGACAAACAGCGCCAGCGCGTTCGCCTGCACGCGCCAGAAGTCGTCATCGTCCAGCAGATCATGCAACTGCTCTTCGATGGGCCAGATGGTGCGCTTGGCCACGCCGACCTCTTCAAGCTGGGCTACCGCGTCCTGCGTCAACTGCTTCAGACGGGTGCGGGCGGCGTCGATATGCTGGGTTTCGGGCGTGGTCTGCAGATAGATCGAAACCATCGCCTCGCCCCGCGCCGCGACCAGCGCGCCGATCTCGGCCTGGGTGGGAATATCGACATAAAGCATAGGGGGAAACTCCTGAGAAGTGCGATTTCGCCCGGTCTTTGCATGTCTGGGGCAGCGCCGCAAGGCAGCGAAATTTCTGCGCGAACACCACAGATTCACGGGTCCGTTACGGTTGCAGCCCCCATGGCCCCTTCCTATATACCCGCCGAGAGCCCCGACCGGGGCGTGTTCACTGACCGGATGGGCCGGGGCCTGATGGGACCGCCCGTTGCCACATCGCTTGAGAGAGAGGATGCATCACCATGGCTAAAGTCATCGGCATTGACCTTGGCACAACCAATTCCTGCGTTGCCATCATGGACGGCTCGCAGGCCCGCGTGATCGAGAATTCCGAAGGCGCGCGGACAACTCCTTCCATCGTTGCCTTTACCGATAACGAGCGTCTGGTCGGCCAGCCCGCCAAGCGCCAGGCCGTCACGAACCCTTCGAACACCGTCTTTGCCGTCAAGCGCCTGATCGGGCGGCGTCTGAGCGATGCCGAGGTCGAGAAGGACAAGAATCTCGTCCCCTATGCCATCGTCGATGGTGGCAATGGCGATGCCTGGGTCGAAGCGCGCGGCGAGAAATACAGCCCCTCGCAGATCTCGGCCTTCATTCTGCAGAAGATGAAAGAGACTGCTGAAAGCTATCTGGGCGAGAAGGTCACGCAGGCCGTCATCACCGTGCCGGCCTACTTCAACGACGCCCAACGCCAGGCCACCAAGGACGCGGGCAAGATCGCGGGCCTTGAGGTGCTGCGCATCATCAACGAGCCGACAGCCGCCGCGCTGGCCTACGGTCTCGACAAAAAGGACAGCAAGACCATCGCCGTCTATGACCTTGGCGGCGGTACCTTCGACATCACCATTCTGGAAATCGACGACGGGCTGTTCGAGGTGAAATCGACCAACGGGGACACGTTCCTCGGGGGTGAGGATTTCGACATGCGGATCGTCAACTACCTTGCTGACGAGTTCAAGAAAGAGCACGGGGTCGATCTGACGCTCGACAAGATGGCGTTGCAGCGTCTGAAAGAGGCCGCCGAAAAAGCCAAGATCGAACTGTCCAGCAGCAGCCAGACCGAGATCAATCAGCCCTTCATCTCGATGGACAAGAACACCGGCCAGCCGCTGCACCTGGTGCTGAAGCTGACCCGCGCCAAGCTGGAATCGCTTGTGGGCGACCTGATCAAGAACTCGCTGAAACCCTGTGCTGCCGCGCTCAAGGATGCCGGGCTCTCCAAGGGCGATATCGACGAGGTGATTCTGGTCGGCGGCATGACCCGCATGCCCAAGGTGATCGAAGAGGTCACCGGCTTCTTCGGCAAAGAGCCGCACAAGGGCGTCAACCCCGACGAGGTCGTGGCAATGGGTGCGGCGATTCAGGCCGGCGTGCTGCAAGGCGACGTCAAGGACGTGGTGCTGCTGGACGTCACGCCGCTGTCCCTCGGGATCGAGACGCTGGGCGGGGTCTTCACCCGGCTCATCGACCGCAACACCACGATCCCGACCAAGAAAAGCCAGGTCTTCTCGACGGCCGAGGACAACCAGAACGCTGTGACCATCCGCGTCTTCCAGGGCGAGCGCGAAATGGCCGCCGACAACAAGATGCTGGGTCAGTTCAACCTCGAGGACATCCCGCCCGCCCCGCGCGGTATGCCGCAGATCGAGGTGACCTTCGACATCGACGCCAACGGCATCGTCAACGTCTCGGCCAAGGACAAGGGGACCGGGCGCGAGCAGAAGATCACCATCCAGGCCTCGGGCGGGCTGTCGGATGACGATATCGAGAAGATGGTGCAGGATGCCGAGGCCAATGCCGAGGCCGACAAGCAGCGCCGCGAACTGGTCGAGGCCCGAAACCAGGCCGAAAGCCTGATCCATTCGACCGAGAAGGCTGTCGAAGAGCACAAGGACAAGGTCGATCCGACGACTGTCGAGGCGATCGAGTTGTCCATCGCCGCGCTGAAGGACACGCTCGAGGGCGAGGATGCAGGCAAGATCAAGTCGGGCATCCAGAACGTCACCGAGGCATCGATGAAACTCGGCGAGGCGATCTACAAGGCACAGGCCGAGGCGGCCGAGACGACCGAAGCCACCGAGGACGAGCCGCGCAGCGTCGATGACGATATCGTCGATGCGGACTTCGAGGATCTGGACGACGACAAGCGCAAGTGAGACGCGCGCGTATAACGGATAACCGGTCTGAGGCTCTCAGGCCGGTTGTCTTTTGAGGATGTGAGCACCATGGCCAAACGTGATTTCTACGATGTGCTTGGCGTCAACCGGCAAGCCTCGGCCGAGGAGATCAAGAAGGCCTATCGCAAGAAGGCCAAGGAACTTCACCCCGACCGGAATTCCGACAACCCGCAGGCCGAGGCCCAGTTCAAGGAAGTGAACGAGGCTTATGACGCGCTCAAGGACCCAGAGCGCAAGGCAGCGTATGATCGTTTCGGCCACGCGGCTTTCGATGGCGGCATGGGCGGCGGCGGGGCGCGCGGTCCCGGGGGCGGCTTTGGCGGCAATCCCGATTTCGCCAGCGCCTTTTCCGACGTGTTCGAGGATCTGTTCGGCGATTTCGTCGGTGGCGGGCGCGGCGGGGCGCGGGCGCGCGCGACGCGCGGCTCGGACCTTCGTTACAACATGCGCATCACGCTGGAAGAGGCCTATGCCGGCACACGCAAGAGCATCCGCGTGCCGCGCCTGTCAGAGTGCGAGGCCTGCAACGGCTCGGGCGCCGAAGGGGGCGCAGAGCCCGTCACCTGTCCGACCTGTTCGGGCATGGGCAAGGTCCGCGCACAGCAGGGATTCTTCACGGTCGAGCGGACCTGCCCGACCTGCGGCGGCTCTGGGCAGATCGTCAAGAACCCGTGCAAGGCCTGCGCCGGGGCCGGGCGGGTCGAGAAAGAGGCCAGCCTGTCCGTCAACATCCCCGCCGGGGTCGAGACCGGCACCCGCATCCGCCTGTCGGGCGAGGGCGAGGCCGGGCTTCGTGGCGGCCCACCCGGCGATCTCTACATCTTCATCAATGTCGCCGAGCATCCGATCTTCAAGCGCGATGACATGACCCTGTTCTGCCGCGTGCCCGTCAGCATGGCCCGCGCCGCACTGGGCGGCGAGGTCGAGGTGCCGACCATCGATGGCGGGCGCTCGCGCGTCAAGGTACCAGCGGGCAGCCAGTCGGGGCGGCAGATGCGCTTGCGCGGCAAGGGCATGCCCGCCCTGCGCGGTGGCGGTCAGGGCGACATGCTGATCGAACTCGCGGTCGAGACGCCCGTGAACCTGACCTCGCGGCAGAAGGAGCTGCTCGAGGAATTCGAGAAGATGAGCGCCGAGAACAACCCCGAAAGCTCGAGCTTCTTCGACAAGGTCAAGGGGTTCTGGGACGGAATGAAGGGCTGATCAGACCCGGCAGGCATTCAGAGCGCGCGCATGGATCGCCTCGCGCTCGCGAAGCAACTCGGCAACGCGGGCATCATTCACCTCTGTCGCGGTGACGGCACTTGCCGAGACGCACTGGACTTGGTTTCCGTCGAGCTTGCAGCGATAGGGTGCATGACCCTTTGATGGCAGACGCACGGTAAACTGCGCCGGATACCCCTGGCGAACACTCTCGATCGTTGCATCATGTATCCGAAGCGCGTGGCTTGATTGCTCGCACGCGCTGCGCGACGGGATCTCGTGTTCCTCGGTCTTAACGCAACCGGCCAAAAGGCCAGCTGCCGCGAATATGGAAATATACCGCAAGATGGCCTCCTCGGGGCTTGCCTGTCATGTGAATCTGCCTCGGTTCTTTTTTTATTCTGGCGCGCAGCCCGAAAACCACGCACCAGATATGGTGTTCATGATCTCATGACGACCGAATTCTGACAAGGACGAACTCTGTTACCCGCTGGTTCGTGTGTCAGTTCGGCACCAAGGATCAGTTGCCCTTGCGGCAGGGCGCGGGGCGCATGACGTAGTGGCCGGGGCGCACCAGATGCTTCTTCTCTTCATATACGGCGGGATAGTGCATGCGATAGATCTGCTCGCCTGCGGTCCCGTTGCGGTATTCGAGCGTGGTCTTGGCGGCCTTCACCAGATGCTTGGTGACCCGATATTCGGGTGCCACGTAAACCTGGTCGAAGCATTCAACCACGTGGCCTTTCCACGCTGCCGCCGGTGTCGCGATAAACGGCGCCATTGCCAAGGCAAGTGCCGGGAGTGCGATCTTCTTCATTGTAGTCCTCCAGAGAATAAGGGTTTGAATATATTTTTTGACCGCTCAAAAGCCTCGGCAAGTGCGCGGATTTCTGCCGTTCACAGAAAAATGCCACACTTGTGAAGATGCTAGCACCAAGAATTTGGTCTGGCAACACGTCTGATCACACGTGCTCACGGTTAATTCATTGTTATCATTTGTCGTGTCATTGGTGAGGTATCCTGTTTGGAGGGGCTGCCATGACCGCTGCGGAAATGCCCTTGTTTGCTGTAGAGTCGGCGGGACCCGATACAGTTCCGTTGGCCTCTGGCGGCCGTCTGCCCTCTTACCTTCGCGACCATCGCAAGCGGTTGCGCGATCGGTTTCTGCAGGGTGGGGCCGTCGCCTGCGCCGAATACGAGTTGCTGGAGCTGATTCTGTTCCGCGCCATTCCGCGTCAGGACGTGAAGCCGCTCGCCCGGCTGCTGATCGAACGGTTCGGCGACCTGAATCGCGTGATCGCCGCTCCGGCAGAACAGTTGCGGCAGGTCCAGGGCGTGGGCGATGCTGTTATCATCGAGCTGAAACTGATCGCAGCCTGTGCCGAGCGGATGGCGCGGGCGCGCATTATCGACCGCCCTGTGCTGTCGGGGTGGCAGGCGCTTCTGGACTACTGTCACACTGCCATGGCCCATCGCGAGACCGAACAATTCCGCGTGCTTTTCCTTGACCGAAAGAACACCCTGATCGCGGATGAGGCGCAGGCCGAAGGCACGGTCGATCATGTGCCCGTCTACCCGCGCGAGGTGCTGCGCCGCGCGCTGGGGCTTAATGCCTCGGCGCTCATCCTGGTGCACAACCATCCCTCGGGCGACCCGACCCCGTCGCAATCGGATATCGAGATGACCCGCCAGATCCAGATGGCAGGCGAGACCTTGTCGATCACGCTGCACGATCACATCATCATCGGCAAATCGCGCGAGGTCAGTTTTCGCAGTCTGGGGCTGCTCTAGCGCACCCGCCCTTCACGCGCGCGTGCCGTCGAAGGGCTGAAGCGCGATGCCCTCGGCCCGCAGCGCATCGTGCAGGGCCTGCGCCAGCGCGACGGCGCCCCGGGTGTCTCCATGCAGGCAGATTGTGTCGATGCGCACCGGCAGATGCGTACCTTCCGCCGTGATGATCGCGCCCGCGCGCAACATGGCAAGGATGCGCGCACACACGGCCTCGGCATCGTGGATCACGGCGCCGGGCAGGCGACGGTCCATCAAGAGACCGTCCTCGGCATAGGCCCTGTCGGCAAAGATCTCTTGCGCGACACGCGCGCCCAGCGCCTCGGCGGCGCGGGCCTGCGCGGTGCCCGCAATGACCATCAGGATGATGTCCGGATCCACGGCCAACGCGCCCTCATAAGCGGAACGGGCCAGCGCCTCATCCGCAGAGGCCATGTTGGCCAGCGCCCCGTGCAGCTTGAGATGGCGCACCGAGCCACCCGCCATCCGCGCCATCGCCTGCGCCGCGCCAAGCTGGTAGGCGACAAGGTGGCGCACCTCGTCTGGCGCAACCTGCATCCGCCGCCGGCCGAAGCCCTGCAAATCCGGCAGCCCGGGATGCGCGCCGATGCCAACTCCGTTCTCCACCGCTTCGCGCATGGCCTGCGCCATCACATCCGGATCGCCCGCATGGAACCCGCAGGCGATGTTGGCCGAGGTCACGATGCGCAGCAACTCAGCATCCGCGCCCATCGGCCAGGGGCCGAAGCTCTCGCCCATATCGGCATTCAGGTCGATCCGCGTCAGCATCGTCATGCCTCCTCCAACTCGTCGCCGCAGCTTACCCCGCTAATCAATTGATAGGCCAGCAGGTCGGACATGTCATTCGGGTCGCGCAACAATGGGCGCAGCTCACGCGGCAAAGCGGCGCGGCGCGCAGCCTCGCGGCGTTCCAGTTCAACAGCGTCCTTCAGGCTGACCCACTCGAATCGCAGCACCGCATCATGAGGGGCCTGCACCAGTCGAGGCAGGTCGCAGGGCAGAACCGTGCCGATCCGCGGGTAGCCGCCGGTGGTCTGGCACTCGGCCGCCAGCACGAAAGGCGCGCCGTCGCCGGTGATCTGGATATCGCCCGGAATGATCGTGTCCGACAGAATGGTCAGCCCGCTGGGCAGTTCGAACCCGTCACCGTCGGGCACCAGCCGCTGGCCCATGCGGTTGCCGCGCGCATCCTTGCGAAACACGGTCTCGGTGAAGCGCGCACGGGTCTCGGCGGGGTAGAGTGCGGTCTGCGGAGTTTCGACAATGCGCAGCACGCCACCGTCGAACCGCGCGAGCGGATTCAGAACCTGCCCGGTGCGGCCGCCCGTGTCCGGGCCCACCTCGAACACCGCGCCATCCTCGACCATCTGGCCCAGCCCCGCGACCAGATGCGCAGAGCGCGCGCCGAGGGTTTCGGGCGCGCCGATCCCGCCGCCGACATGCAGATAGCTGTAGCCGCCCGGGCTGCCCGAAAGATCGAGCCGCGCCCCCTTTGGCAGAAGGTGGCTGGCGTTCCAGGTCAGCGCGCTGCCATCCGCATCTGCGCGCATTGGCGCGCCGGTCAGCGCGATGCGCAGGTCGGCGCGGGCGGTCAGCGTCAGGAAACTGCCCGCGATCTCGAGCGCGGCGAGCCCCGCCTCCTGCCCCAGCAACGCCGCGCCCTCATGCAGTGCCAGCCGGTCCATCGCGCCCCCGCGCGACAGGCCCTGCGCCAGCCAGCCCGGGCGCCCGAAATCCTGCAGCGTGACGCCCGGACCGGCGCGGAGAATCTCGACCCCCGCCATCAGTGCAGCCCCTCGGCCACCGCCCCGCCCATCGGGTCGCGGGCGCGGATGGCCTCGAACTCATCGCGCGGGACGGGGCGGAACTGCACTTCGTCGCCCGGGCGCAGCAGGAAGGGGTCCTTCTCCTCGGGGCGGAACAGGCGCAGCGCGGTCTGGCCGACATGGCGCCAGCCGGTCGGCGTGCTGACCGAAAACAGCACCATCTGCCGGATCGCGACCGCCAGCGCCCCCTCGGGCACGCGCGGGGTCAGTCCGGTCTGGCGGGGGATGTTCCAATGCTCTCGCAGGGCGCCGAGATAGGGTTGGCCCGGGGCGAAACCGATGGTCTGCACGCGCAGGGGCGCCTCGCACAGCGACTCGATTGCCTGCTCCGGGGTCAGCCCGGCGGCGGCGGCGGCCTCGTCAAGCTGGGGGGCGAGGTCGGTGCCGAAGACCGCCGGCACCCGCCACAACCGCCGCCCGCCCGGCAGCGGCGCGGCATACCAGTCGCGGCCGTCGAGTATCTCGCGCAAGGTGGAGCGCAAGCTGTCCGGGTCGCCCGCTGCGAGGTCGAGCCGCAGATAGACCGAGGTCAGCGATGGCGCGGCCTCGACCACAGCTTCCAGCCCCGCGCCCGCGACCTCGGCGCAGAAGGCCAGCGCGGCGCGATTGGCGTCCTCGGTCAGCTCGGCGCCGAATCGGACCAGCAGGCCATCCACCCCCAACGCCGCGATAGCCGGGAAGCCGTTTTCCGTGCCTGCATCTGCCATCTCTCCCCCTTGTCGTACATGATTCCACCGGTCAGCAACGGAACATGACTTTTTCGTTGACGAAATGCGGGCATTTTGTCAACGTCTTTCCTGCACCGCACGAGAATGGTGCCACAACAGGGAGATCACAATGACACTTCGTCTTACCCTTGCCGGGGTTGCTGTCGCCTGTATCGCGACACCCGCGCTGGCCCAGAACGCATGGGACATGCCCACGCCCTACGGGGATGCCGTGTTCCACACCCAGAACATCACCCAGTTCGCCGATGAGGTGCGCGCGGCCACTGACGGATCGCTCGATATTACCGTGCATTCGGCGGGCTCTCTGTTTGCGCACGGGCAGATCAAGGACTCTGTCCGGCGGGGTCTTGCGCCCATTGGCGAGATCCTGATGTCGCAGCTTGTCAACGAGAACCCGGTCTTCGGCGTGGACAGCATCCCCTTCCTGGCCGCCAGCTATGACGAGGCCGAGGCGCTTTGGGCGGCCTCGCGCGGGGCGGTGTCGGATGCGCTGGAAGAGCAGGGGCTGACGCTGCTGTTCTCGGTGCCGTGGCCCGGGCAGTCGCTGTTCCTGCGCGAAGAAGTAACCGAGCCCGCGCAGCTTCAGGGTGTGAGCTTCCGCGCCTACAACAACGCCACCGAGCGCATGGCGCAACTGCTCGAGATGATCCCGACGCAGGTCGAGGCTGGCGACATCCCGACCGCCTTCAGCACCGGGCGCGTGGCCTCGATGATCACCTCGCCCTCGACCGGTGTGTCGTCGCAGGCCTGGGACTACACGACCCATTTCATCGACGTGCAGGCCTGGCTGCCCAAGAACATGGTCTTCGTGAACACCTCGGCGCTGGACGGGCTGAGCGATGAGGAGCGCACAGCCCTGATGGAGGCCGCAGAGGCCGCAGAAGCCCGCGGCTGGGAGATGTCGCGCGAAGAGACCGACACCCAGATCGCCGCGCTGGAAGAGGCCGGGATGGTGGTGATGCAGGCCTCCGATGCACTGGCAGCACGACTGGCCGAGATCGGCGCGATCATGGCCGACGAATGGCTGGAAGGGGCTGGCGAAGCCGGGGCCGCGATCCTCGACGCGTATCACGCCGACTGACATGATCGGCGGGCAGGGCCGGATGCGCCCTGCCCGTTTTCTGCCTGATCGGAGGGCGCGATGCGCAGACTGCTGGACGGAGTGTACTCGGCCGGGCTTGCGGCGGCCTGCCTGTCGATGGTCGCCATCGCCGCGATGGTGCTGACGCAGATCCTGGCACGGGTGCTCGACAGGGCGCTGATCCTCTTCGGCGCATCGCCCATAGGCTTTACCGTGCCGTCGCTCTCGACCTTCGGGGGGTTCTTGTTCGTCGCCGCGGCGACACTGGCGCTTCCCGCCACGCTGCGCGCAGGCGGGCATGTGCGCGTCAGCCTGTTGCTGCGCGTGGGCGGACCGAGGTTTCAGCGCGTGATGGCCGCGCTGATGCTGATCTTCGCGCTGGGGCTGGCCGTCTTTGCAGCCTGGCATTCCGGCGCGCAGGCCGTCGATTCATGGCAGTTCAACACAAGGTCATTCGGGATGGTCCCGGTGCAACTGTGGATCCCGCAGGGCGTGATGACACTGGGTTTCGCGCTTCTGGCGGTGGCCATCGCTGATGAGCTTGTTACGCTGCTGCGCGGCTACACCCCCGGCTATCAGAACGCCGAGGACGCACGCAGCATTGACGAGGGGCATTGAGATGGATCTGCTCACCCTCTCGATCCTTCTCGTCTTCGTGCTGTTTGGCTTTCTGCTGGCCGGGCTCTGGGTCGGGTTCTCGTTGATCGCCGTGGCACTGGTGGCGATGGAACTGACGCGCCCCGGTCTGGCGGGCGCGGTCTTCGCGACGCGGGTGTGGGGGTCGCTGAATGTCTGGGACCTGACGGCGCTGCCGATGTTCATCTGGATGGGCGAGATCCTGTTCCGATCGCGCCTGTCGTCGGATCTGTTCCGCGGCCTCTCGCCCTTTACCCGCCGCCTGCCGGGGGGGCTGCTGCACGCCAACATCCTGGGCTGCGCGCTGTTCGCGGCCGTCTCGGGATCATCGGCGGCGACCACCGCCACAGTGGGGCGCATGTCGCTGCCCGAGTTGAAGAAGCGCGGATATGACAGCGACATCTCCATCGGCACGCTCGCGGGCGCGGGGACCTTCGGGTTTCTCATCCCCCCCTCGATCATCCTCATCGTCTATGGCGCGGCGACCGAACAGAGCATCGCGCGGCTGTTTCTGGCAGGCGTGCTGCCCGGCGCCATGCTGGCGGCGATGTTCGCGGGCTATGTGATGGTCTGGGCCATGCTGAACCGCGACCGGATGCCCGCGCGCGAGCCCGCGCCAAGCTGGGCCGACCGGTGGGACGCGATCAAGGCGCTGGGGCCGACCGTGGCGCTGATCATCGCGGTGATCGGATCGATCTATGCGGGCCTCGCCTCGCCGACCGAGGCGGCGGTGATCGGGGTTGTCGGCGCGCTGGCGATCTCGGGGGCGTCAGGGGGGCTCGACCGTGCGAGTGCCGTGGCCAGCCTGCGTGGGGCCGCGATCACCACCTGCATGATCGCCTTCATCCTGGCAGGCGCGTCGTTTCTGACCGTGGCGATGGGGTATACGGGCATCCCGCGCTTCCTGGCGCAATGGATCGGCGAGCAAGGCTATTCGCAATACACGCTGCTGGCCGCACTCCTGCTGTTCTTCATCGTACTGGGGTTCTTTCTGGACGGGATCTCGATCGTGGTGCTGACCACTTCGGTGATCCTGCCGATGGTACTGGCCGCGGGGATCGACCCGATCTGGTTCGGCATCTTCCTTGTGCTGGTGGTCGAGATGAGCCAGATCACCCCGCCTGTGGGCTTCAACCTCTTCGTGTTGCAATCCATCACCGGGCGCGGCATCTTCCGCATCGGGCGCATGGCGCTGCCGTTCTTCCTGATTCTGGTGCTGGCCACCGCGATCCTGTCCATTTTCCCGGAGATTGCCCTGTGGCTTCCGAACACGATGCTAAGCCGGTAAGGCCACTGATCCCCGATATCGGCCCGGTTGTCAGTTCCGCGCATCTGGCCTCGTCCTCGCTGCCCGCGCTGTCAGAGGTCGAGTTCGCGCTGACCATGGCCAACAACGCCTTCCACCGCTGGATGGTGCGCTGCATGACCGCGGCGGGGCTGCCGGGGCTTTCGCCGCTGGAGGTGCTGATCGTGCATCTGGTCAATCACCGCGACCGGCCCAAGACATTGGCCGATATCTGCCTGGTGCTGAATATCGAGGACACGCATCTGGCCAATTACGCGATCAAGAAGCTCGAGGCGCACAAGCTCGTGCAGACCGGGCGCAAGGGCAAGGAAAAGACCGTCGCGATCACCGATGCCGGGACGCAGCTCTGCACCCGTTATGGCGAGATCCGCGAAGCCCTGGTGGTGCGTGCGGCCCGGCAGCTTGGCCACGACCCGGCCGATATCAGCCGCATGGCGGCACTGCTGCGGACCCTGTCGGGCGCTTATGACCAGGCAGCGCGGGCGGCCGCCGCGCTCTAGGCGGGGCCGGATTTTCGCGGCATGGGCACACAGTTGCGTGACTGGACTTCGCGGAATGGCGCGGCTTAGTAAAATGTCGTGCCCGGTCAATAGCTTTCACAAAATCTTATGCGGTCATCCGGTTGCGCCCCCATGGCGTAATCGGGGTGTCTTTCCGAAGACGCCAACCAATGGAGGTTTAGAGTTATGAGAACGACACTGAGTGCAATCGCCCTGACTGCCGCAATGACCGCGCCGGTTATCGCAAATGCCGACAGCCACGGCGGCACCATCGTCGATATCGCCGCTGGCAACGAAGCCTTCTCGACCCTCGTTGCAGCAGTGACCGAGGCGGGCCTGGTGGACACGCTGTCCGGTGAGGGCCCCTTCACTGTCTTCGCCCCCACGGATGAAGCTTTTGCTGCACTGCCCGAGGGTACGGTCGAAGGTCTGCTGGAAGATATTCCGACGCTCACGGCAATTCTGACCTATCACGTCGTCCCCGGCGAGGTCATGTCGGGTGATCTGGAAGACGGCATGATGGCCGAAACCGTGAATGGCCAGTCGCTGACCATCGGTGTGGGCGACGCGGTAACCGTGGACGGTGCGACCGTGATCGAAGCCGATATCGAGGCAAGCAATGGCGTGATCCACGTGATCGACTCGGTGCTTCTGCCCGAGTGATCTTGCCGCAACTTGACTGATGGACGGCGGGCGTCATGCGCCCGCCGTTTTTCTGTCTTCGGCGTCAGCGTCCACGCCGTTCAGGGACGCACGAGATCCCAGGCGGGGTATTAGGGGGCTCTGCCCCCGTCGCCTCGGGCGACTCCCCGGGAATTTTCAACAAGGATGAAAGACCGGGCCGGATCAGTCCTCGCGCTCGACGGGTTTGGGCCGGTCATCATAGCGCGGGTCGAGGATGCGGTTGGCATCGCCCTCCGGGTCGTCATACATGCCCTTGCGCAGGGTCCAGATGAAGGCCACCAGCCCCATCAGCCCCAGAAACAACGAGACCGGGATCAGGATGGTCAGGACTTCCATGGGCCCTCCTTCCGTTCATTTGAGTCGCAGCGCATTCAGCGTCACCGAGATCGAGGACAGCGACATCACGAAGGCCGCCCACAGGGGCGTCGCGAAGCCGAACAGCGCGATAGGTACGAAGATCGCATTGTAGATCCCCGATTGCCAGAGATTCTCGCGAATGCGTTTCATCGCGGTGCCCGACAGGCGCACCGCATCGGCCACGGGCGACAGGTCGCGCCCGAGAAGCACCATGTCCGAAGCTGCGCGCGCCGCATCGAGTGCCGAGGCGGGCGAGATCGAGACATGTGCCGCCGCCAGCGCCGCCGTGTCGTTGAGCCCGTCCCCGACCATCAGGACCTTGTGGCCCGCAGCGTGCAGATCGGCGATGGCCTGCGCCTTGTCCTGCGGCAACGCGCCGGCCTGCCAGTCGGCAATACCCAACCGCGCGGCCAGATCGCCCACGGCACCGGGTACATCGCCCGATATCAGCCGCACGGTCCGGCCTTGCTCGCGCAGCAGGCCCACCACCTCGGCCGCGCCGGGGCGCAGCGCGTCGGTGAAGGTCAGCGCGCGCGTCTCGGCCCCGACCGAGAGGTAACTCGCAGTCTGTGCGGCCGGGGTGGCGCCCACCCAGTCGGCGCGGCCCAGCCGCACCGCGGCGCCGTCCCAGAGCCCCGCCACACCGCAGCCGGGGTGTTCGGTGACAGCTTCGAGCGCCGCAGGCACGATGCCCCGCCCGCGCAATTCCTTCGCCAGCGCTACCGCAAGCGGATGCGCCGAGGCCTCGGACAGTGCCAGCGCCACCGGCGCCACCTCGGGCGGCAGGCTGTCGGCGTTGTCGGGGACCGGCGCGCCCATGGTCAGCGTGCCGGTCTTGTCGAAGACGACGGTATCGACCTCGGCCAGCCGTTCCAGTGCTGTGCCGTCCTTGATCAGCAAGCCCTTGCGGAACAGCTTGCCGCTGGCCGACGTCACGACAGCCGGCACGGCGAGGCCCAGCGCGCAGGGGCAGGTGATGATGAGGCTCGCCACGGCGACATTCATCGACAGCCGCAGATCGCCGCCCGACAGCCAGAACCACACGAGAAACGCCCCGAAGGCCAGCACCGGGATGGTCGGCGCATAGGCGCTCGCGGCTTTTTCGGCGATGGTGGTGTAGCGCATCCGCGCGGTTTCCGCCGTGGCCACCAGATCGGCCATGCGGTGCAGCGACGAGTCCTTTCCGGCGGCCGTCACGCGCAACTGCAAGGGACCGGTCAGGTTTACCTCGCCCGCGCTGAGCACATCATCCGGGCCGGCGGCGACCGGCAGTGTTTCGCCCGTCAGCAACGCGCGGTCGATCTCGGAGCGTCCTTGCGTGACCACGCCGTCCACTGGCACCCGCCCGCCGGGGCGCACCAGGACCACATCGCCCACCGCCAGATCATCGACCGCGACACTCTCCTCGCGCCCATCCACCAGCCGCAGGGCGCGCGGCACTTCCAGCGCGGCGAGTTCCTGCGCCGCCGAGCGCGCGGCGGCGCGAGCGCGGAAATCGAGATACCGGCCCACCAGCAGGAAGAAGATCAGCATCACCACGGCCTCGAAATACGCGTGCTTTCCCGACAGCAGCGATTCGTAAAGCGAGATGAACAGCGTCAGCAGAATGGCGATGGAGATCGGCCCGTCCATGTCCATCCGCCCCGCGCGCAGGGCCCGCCAGGCATTGCGGAAAAAGGGCTGGCCCGCGAAGGCCACGGTCGGGATGGCGATCAGCGCCGAGATCAGATGCAAAAGGTCGCGCGTCGCCCCCTCGGCCCCGGCCCAGACGGCGACCGACAGCAACATCACGTTCATCATGGCAAAGCCCGAGACGCCAACGCGCATAAGCAGGTCGCGGCCCTGCTTTTCGGTCGCAGTCATGGACAGACTGCCCGCGTCCATCTCGTGCGCCTCATACCCCAGCCGGTCGAGGCGGGCGATGACGTCAGCGGCCTCGACCCCTTGCGCAGCAGCGACACTGAGGCGCTTCAGCGTCAGATTCAGCCGTGCCGACGAGACGCCCTCCATCGTCGCCAGATCGCGCTCGATGGTCGAGATGCAACCCGCGCAATGCACGCCGGGCACCGACAGCAAGAGCCGCGCGCCGGGCGGCGGCACCTGTCCGGCGCGCGCCTCGGCGGGCGCGCCGGCACTACAGCCAGGGCAGGCAGAGGGGCGGGCGGCGAACGTATTCATCGCGGCTTAGCGCAGATGCAGCACGACGCGCTGGCGAAACTCGGTGCCATCCTGCGCCACGGCATGAAGGCGGATGTTCCAATTGCCTGTGCCGATCTCGACCGGGGCGCGGTAGGCGCCATCGGTAAAGCGGAAATCGGGCTCCTGGTCATCGCGCACATGGGTCGCGGCACCCAGCGTCGCGTCGAGATGCGCAACCTCGACCGGCGCGCCGTCCGGGTCGGTGATGGCCAGCGTCAGCACGCCGTCTTCGTGGCTGGCCTTGACGTCCCAGCCCAGCGCCAGCTGCTCGGCCAGCTCCTCGTTGAAGTTCTGGCTGGCCACGAAGGAGTTGTCGACCTCCAGCCCCGGAAAGGTGCTGACCGCGTTGTAGGCCAGGGTCAGGTTGGCCGCGAGGATCACCCCGAAGGACGAGACCGCGATGATCAGGACCTTGCGCCCGGTCATCTGAAACCCCTTGCGTTGCGGCTGTGTCATTGGTTCCTCCCGTTGAAGACCGTGTCGGAGTACACGCGCTCGCTTTCACCTGCGATAGCGGCCCAGATGCGCACGGTGCTGCGCTCGGCGATATTCGAGTCGGTGCCCGGCGGCGCGGTGAGATAGACCCGCAAGAGCGCCTGTTCGTCAGCCCCGACCGTGACAGTGTTGCCTGCCTCACCCTCGATCGAAAGCGCAAGGTCGGGATTTTCCGTGATCGAAAGCGTGAAGTCGCGCGGAGAGCCGTGCATGTTGCGCAGGCGGATGTCATAGACGTTGCGCACGCTGCCATCCGCGAGCACGACATGGGTGGGGTTTCGCACAGGCGCCACGCTGATGTCCAGATCGGCCCGGATGAACAGCGCCACCAATAACCCGACCCCGATCAGCCCCCAGATGACAGTGTAGAGCATGGTGCGCGGGCGGAAGACGTGCTTCCACACCGAAATCGGTGGCTTGCCCGCCTGCTCGGCCTCTTGATCCGACAGCGCCATATAGCCGATCAGCCCGCGCGGGCGGCCGATGCGGTCCATCACCTCGTCGCAAGCGTCGATACACAACCCGCAGGTTATGCACTCCATCTGCTGGCCGTCGCGGATATCGATTCCCATGGGGCAGACATTGACGCAGGCCATGCAGTCGATGCAATCGCCCTGCCCCGGCGCGATCTCGCCCTTGCGCAGCTTGCCGCGCGGCTCGCCCCGCCAGTGGCGATAGTCGATGGTCAGCGTGTCCTCGTCCATCATCGCGGCCTGGATGCGCGGCCAGGGGCAGGCATAAATGCAGATCTGCTCGCGGAAGAAGCCACCGAACAGAAAGGTCGTCATCGTCAGGATCAGCACCGAGATATAGGCGACCGGATGCGCCTGCCCGGTGAACAGGTCCACGAACAGCGTCGGCGCATCGGCGAAGTAAAACACCCAGGCGCCGCCCGTCGCCATGCCGATCAGGAACCAGACCGTCCATTTCAGCCCGTATTTGCGGATCTTCTCGGCGTCCCAGCCCTTACGGTGCAGGCGCAGCCGAGCGTTGCGGTCACCCTCGATCCAGCGTTCGACCTGGATGAACAGGTCGGTCCAGACGGTCTGCGGGCAGGCATAGCCGCACCAGACCCGCCCCAGCGCCGATGTGAACAGGAACAGGCCGATCCCCGCCATGATGAGAAGACCCGCGACGAAATAGAACTCGTGCGGCCAGATCTCGATCATGAAGAAGAAGAAGCGCCGATTGGCCAGATCCAGAAGCACTGCCTGATCGGGCATGTCGGGGCCGCGGTCCCAGCGGATCCATGGAATGATGTAGTAAATCCCCAGCATGGCGGCGAGCAGCCACCATTTCATCGTGCGAAACGACCCCTTCACGCGGCGCGGAAAGATCGGCTCGCGCTTGGCGTAGAGGGGCGGCGGGGTTTCAGAGGATGTCACGTCTGGTGTTCCGTTTTACGGCCTGGCCCCGGTCTTCCCATAGCGCGCGGGTGTCGGCCTTGACCTGAATCAAAAGCCGCACGGGGAATGCAGCTTTGGACAGCATGTCGCAGCGCACCCCTCTCAGACCGTTAGCGCGGAGGGGGCGATCTCACCTTCGCGCGCGGCCTCACGCGTGATCCAGCGGACAAAAGCGCGCAGGGGCGGGCGCTGCACGCCCGGGCGGACCAGAAGATAATAGCCGCGCGCCACATCGTCGCGCAGCACGACAGACAGCCGCCCGGTCGCGATGTCGCGCTTCGCCAGCGCCTCGGTCACCACAGCCAGCCCGTGGCCTGCCCGCACGGCATCCAGCATCAGATTGCCGGGCAGATGCGTCACGCCACCGCTCAGCGACCGCACGACACCCTTGCGTGACAGGAACTCGGTCGCTTCGTTATGACCCAGCTCGCTCAGCCACGGCAGGCCGGTCAGCGCGTCGAGGTCGCCCGGCGCCACCCCGCGCAGCAGGGCGGGCGCCCCGACCACGACCAGCGGCGCCGGGACCAGCAGCCTGGCGTCGAGCCCCGGCCAATCGCCGCAACCCGAACGGATGGCGACATCATAGCCGCCGGGTTCCAGCACCCGCAGCCCCGGTGTCGGGTCAATCACCAGATCGACCGCCGGATGCGCGGCCCGGAAGCCCCCCAGTCGCGGCACCAGCCAGGCGCTGGCGAACATCGGTGTGGTGGTCAGTTGCAGCGGGCCTAGGTCATGCGTTTCGCGCAGTTCCGCCAGCACGCGCCCGATTTCGCCAAAGCCGCGCGCCAGCCCTTCGGCCAGCCGCCGCCCGTCATCCGTCATCTCGATCCGTCGCCCGCTGCGCGTGACCAGCGCCAGATCGAGCGCCGCCTCAAGCGCGCGGATCTGCTGGCTGATGGCGGCATGCGTCACGCCCAGCCGTTCGGCGGCCATTACGACCGACCCGGTCTCGGCCCAGGCTGCAAAGGCGCGCAACGCGACGAGGGGCGGGAAGGAACGCCAGTCTGTCATGTAAGCTGAACTGACATGTTAGAAAAATTCCAGACTCGCGTGAACCCCAAGAAACGCTTTAATAGTTAGCATATCACATCGGGAAGCGAGGTCACAATGTTAGATATCCATGCAAAAATGCTCTTCCTGGCCGCGCGCAGCGAAATGACCGGCCAGTCGGCAACCAACGCCAAGACAACTGCGCCGGCCACTGAACTGGTGCGTCTGCGGGCACTGCGCGAGACGCCTGTACAACACGCCCGGTAAGCCGCGCACTACCGGAACTGGCCAGCCATACGACCGCAAGAAATGAAGATGCCGGCCCCTGTAACGGGGCCGGCATTTTCCATCGCTCAGGCTGCCCAGTGTCCTACTGACCCCCGCCAAGCTGGTGCACATAGGCCGCAACCGCCCGGATCTCGGCATCGCGCAGGCGTCCGGCGAATCCCGGCATCACCCCGAAGCGCGAATAGTAGATCGAGTGGCGGATGGCCTCGGGCGAACCGCCATACAGCCAGATCTGGTTGTTCAGCGCCGGTGCCCCGATGAAATAGTCCCCCTCGCCGCCATCGCCGTGGCACGAGGCGCAGTTCATCTCGTAATGCTCGGCCCCTGCGGCGGCCAGATCGGCGTCATGGTCCGAATCAGAGAGTGACAGGACGAAATTCACAACCTGGTCGATCTCGTCATCATCCAGCAGCCCGTCCTGACCGAAGGCCGGCATCTCGGACCAGCGGGCGTCGGGGTAATCCTCGTTGCGGATCCCATAGCGGATGGTCTGGTGGATATCCTCCATCGTGCCGCCCCAGAGCCAGTCGTCATTCAGCAGGTTGGGGAAGCCGCTGGCCTGCACGCCACCCCCACCCGCGCCATGGCATTGCGAGCATTGCGCGCTGAACACCGAACTTCCGGCATTGACGGCAAAGCGGTGCAGCTCGTCATCCTCGCGGATCTCGTCCAGATCGGCCTCGGCCAACGCGATGAAGAACGGCTCGTTGCGGGCTTCGAATTCGGCAATCTCGTCGGCGACTTCGCCGCGCGAGGAGTAACCCAAGAGCCCCGAGGTCGCCGACTGGATACCCGGCCAGGCGGGGTAGGCGATCCAGTAACCCACCGACCAGACGATGGTGATGATGAAGATCCACACCCACCAGCGCGGCATCGGGTTGTCATATTCCTCGATCCCGTCCCAGCTATGGCCGGTGGTCTTGACCTCCTGCTCGATCTTCTGCTTGGGGTCGGGGTATTGCCGGGTGGGCGGCTTGACCTTGTTGTCCGGCGTCTTGTTTTCGGGATCGACCATCAGCGGGCCTCTTTCTGGTCTTCGTGACGCGCCTTGGATGGGCCCGTATTCCCGCCCCCCGGCTTGTCGTCGTTACGGAAAATCATGTTGGCACTGTCCTTGTGCACCTTGTTCGAGCCGGGGCGCAGGATGAAGATGAACACCCCGATGAAGAACAGGAACATGAACAGCAGGTGCCAGCTGTCGGCGAAGGTGCGCAGCCAGGTGTAGGTTTCCATGCTTGCCTCCTCTCAGCGGCTCGGATCGGGCACGAAGGTGTCGAAATCGACCAGCGTGCCCAGCATCTGCATGTAGGCGATGATGGCGTCCATCTCGGTGACGACATCCTCTTGCCCGTCGAAAAAGCGCTGCTGCGCGCCTGGGTAGCGTGCATCCACCGGGTCAGCGAATTCATCCGCCTGGGCAAAGAAATCGCTCACGGCCATCTCCATCATCTCGTCAGTATAGGGATGACCCAGTGTGCGATACACGCCCATGATGTCGCGGACATGCTCGGCATCGGCCTGCGTCAGGCGGCGGTCGAGCATGTAGCCATAGGCCGGCATGATCGACTCGGGCACCACCGATTGCGGGCTGACCATGTGCTGCACATGCCAGTCATCGCTGTAACGCCCGCCCACGCGCGCCAAGTCCGGCCCGGTCCGCTTGGAGCCCCATTGGAAGGGGTGGTCATACATCGACTCGGCCGCAAGGCTGTAATGGCCGTAACGCTCGACCTCGTCGCGCATGGGGCGGATCATCTGGCTGTGGCAGTTGTAGCAACCCTCGCGCAGATAGATTTCGCGTCCGGCAATCTCGAGCGGTGAATAGGGGCGCATCCCCTCCACCTCTTCGATCGTGTTCTCGAGATAGAACAGCGGCACGATCTGCACGATCCCCCCGATGGTGACGACCAGAAAGGACAGCACCAGCAGCAGCGTCGCATGCGTCTCGATTTTCTTGTGATGATCAAGAATTCCCATGATCACGCCTTTCGTTATTCAGCAGCGACGGTGGCCGGGGCCCGCGCGGGTTCGCGCGCGGGGCTGTCGGTCACGGTCTTCCACAGGTTGTAGCACATGATGATCGCCCCCAGCAGGAACATGCCCCCGCCCAGCGTGCGCACCACATACATCGGGAACTTGGCGGCCACCGTGTCGGCGAAGGAGTTCACGAGGAAGCCCTGCGCATCGACTTCGCGCCACATCAGCCCCTCCATGATGCCGGTCACCCACATCGAAGCGGCGTAGAGCACGATCCCGATGGTCGCGAGCCAGAAGTGCCAACTGACCAGCCGGAGCGAATAGAGCCCCTCGCGCTGCCAGAGCTTCGGCACGAGGTAGTAGAGCGCACCGAAGGTGATCATGCCGTTCCAGCCCAGCGCGCCCGAGTGCACGTGCCCGACGGTCCAGTCGGTGTAGTGCGACAGCGCGTTGACGGTCTTGATCGACATCATCGGCCCCTCGAAGGTCGCCATGCCGTAAAAGCCGACGGCCACCACCATCATGCGGATGATCGGGTCGGTGCGCAGCTTGTCCCACGCGCCCGACAGGGTCATCAGCCCGTTGATCATGCCGCCCCAGCTTGGCATCCACAGCATGATCGAGAAGGTCATGCCCAGCGTCTGCGCCCAGTCGGGCAGCGCGGTGTAATGCAGGTGGTGCGGCCCGGCCCAGATGTACAGGAAGATCAGCGCCCAGAAGTGCATGATCGACAGCTTGTAACTGTAGACGGGGCGTTCGGCCTGCTTGGGAATGTAGTAATACATCATCCCAAGGAAGCCCGCAGTCAGGAAGAAGCCCACGGCGTTATGGCCGTACCACCACTGGATCATCGCCGATTGCACACCCGACCAGACCGGCACCGATTTCGACCCGAAAGCCGACACCGGGATCGAGACGTTGTTGACCAGGTGCAGCATCGCCACGGTGACGATGAAGGCCATGTAGAACCAGTTGGCCACATAGATATGCGGCTCGCGGCGCTTGATGACAGTGCCCATGAACACGATCAGGAACGCGACCCAGACGATGGTCAGCCACAGGTCGGCCAGCCATTCGGGCTCGGCATATTCATTGCCTTGGGTCGAGCCAAGCACATAGCCGGTCGCGGCCATCAGGATGAACAGCTGGTATCCCCAGAACACGAACCAGGCGAGGCCGCCACCCCATAGCCGCGCCGCCGAGGTGCGCTGCACCACATGAAACGCGGTCGCAATCAGCGCATTGCCGCCGAAGGCGAAGATCACTGCCGAGGTGTGCAGCGGGCGCAACCGGCCGAAACTCAGATACCCCTGCGCCCATTCGAAATTGAGCTGCGGCCAGGTCAGCTGCGCGGCGATGAACACACCCGCGGTAAAGCCGATCACACCCCAGAAGGCGGTCGCGATGACCCCGGCGCGAACGGGGCCATCCATGTATTCATTGGGATTGGCAGCCGGCACCGGATCGCCGACGCGGCGAATCACCCAGAAGAAGGTGATCGCAGCGGCACCGATGATCAGCAGCATATGAACCAGATAGGCCGGATCGCGGGCCATGCTGGCGGCCACCGCAGCAACCACGATGACCAGCCCCAGAACGGCCAGCTTGAGGTAATCCCACATATTTTGCGTCCCTTTTGTTCCTGCACCCGTGCGGGAAGGCTGCGTGAGGCACAGCCCTGCATGGTGCCTTGTGTCACGACACCTGAGAGACAACCTTGATTCAGGTCAAGGAATTCCCGGACGAATCTTGCGCCAGATCATCGCAGCGTGCCCGTGGCCATGCGAGAGTGACCCGTCAGATGACGAAAAGGGGGCTTCATGTCGTACAAATCGATCCTCACGGTGCTGAATGCCGAAGCCGATGTGGCGCCGATGCTGGCCTCGGCCACCGCATTGGCGGCACGCCATGACGCGCATCTTGAAATCTGCACCATCGGCGTCGATACGACGCAAAGCGCCGGGTTCTATGCCGGCGCCCCGGCGATGCTGTATCAGGACGCACTTGAAGCGGCACAATCCCACGCCGAGAAACTGGCGCAGGCGGCGCGCGACCGGATGCGGCTGGCCGATATCCGCTGGAGTGTCGAGTCCGGGGTCATGACACTGGGCGGCATCGCCCCGCATATCGGGCAGAAGGCCCGCTATGCCGATCTTGTCGTCCTGCCCCTGCCCTATGCCGAGGGTCGCGGCCCGCAGGACGAGATCACCACCGAGGCCGCGCTGTTCGACGGCAATGCGCCGGTCCTCGTCCTGCCGCGACCGGGCGCCGAGTTGCCGGAGTTCGACCGCATCGTGCTGGCCTGGAACGAGAGTGACGAGGCGCTGCGCGCCGCACGCGCTGCGCTGCCGCTTTTGCAGACAGCCAGCCTTGTGAATGTGGTGGTGATCGATCCGCCCAGCAGCGGCCCGGAACGGTCTGACCCGGGCGGTTTGCTGACGCAGATGCTGGCGCGTCACGGGGCGCATGCAGAGGTCTCGGTCCTGGCCCGAACGCTGCCACGCGTCAGCGATGTGCTGCAGCGCCACGCGACCGACCGCGATGCCGATCTGCTGGTCGTGGGGGCCTACAGCCATTCGCGACTGCGCCAGGCGATCCTCGGCGGCACGACGCGCGACCTGCTGGAAGGGGCGCGAATGCCGGTGTTCCTGGCGCGCTGAGTTCCGCCGCCACAAGAGCACCCACCCGGAGCCCCCACCCACACGCTACCAACCCGCCTACGCCCGCTCGCACCCCTGCGCAGGGTGCGGGAATATGACGCGCGGTGGCGGCGCGACGCGGACGCTCAGATCAGGAAACCGCCATCGGAATCATCGCCGGTTTCTTCCAGCAGGGCGTCAAAATCGGGAATGATGATCTGGCGCTTGCCCTCGGTGACAATCAGCCCTTCACGGCGCAGGGCCGACATCTGGCGGCTGACGGTCTCCAGCGTCAGGCCCAGATATTCCGACATCGCCTCGCGCGTCAGGGGCAGGTCGAAGCGCAACTGCCCCTCGGACGACCGCAGTTGCAAAGCCGCATCGCGCCGCGCGATGATGCACAGCAGCGACGCGATCTTCTCGCGCGCGGTCTTGCGCCCCAGCAGCAGCATCCATTCGCGCGCCGCGTCCAACTCATCCAGCGTCATCTCTAGCAGCCGCTGGCCGATATGCGGCGTGCTGAGCATCATCTTCTCGAAGGGCTTCTTTCGAAAGCAGCACATCACAAGATCCGTCGCCGCCGTCACGTCATAGGCCGAGGTCTCGCGTCCCGGACGCCCGGCGAAATCCGACGGCAGCAGCAAGCCGACCATCTGGCGGCGCCCGTCCTCCATGGTCTGGCTGAGGGTCGCGATCCCGGTGACGACCGAGGCGACGAAGTCCATGCGGTCCCCTGCCCAGACGACTGTTTGACCGGCCTCGAAGCTGCGATAGAACTTTATCTGTTCGAGCAGTCCCAGCTCGTCCTTCTCGCAGCGGGCGCAAACTGCGCGATGGCGGATCGGGCAGTCCTTGCATTCCTGCGAAAAGGGCTGAAGCTTGGGTGTTGTTCGGGTCATGTCGGTTGATCTGAATCAATGCGGTTGCAGCCTGATACTGTCACAAGTAACCCCATGTCACATGTAAAGCAACTTTCACAGTTGGGACTTTTCGATGCTCGCGTGCCGCGGTATACGAGCTACCCGACTGCGCCCCATTTCGCCGGTGGTGTCACCGGCGAGGATTTCTCAAGCTGGATCAGGGCGATACCGGCGGGCGGTGAAATATCGCTTTACCTGCATGTGCCGTTCTGTCGCAGGCTGTGCTGGTTCTGTGCCTGCCGCACCCAGGGCACCAGTAGCGCCGCCCCGGTCACCGCCTATGTCAACGCGCTTAGACAGGAGCTTGAGCTGCTGCGCGCGACCTTGCCCGAGGGGGTCACTCTGTCGCGCCTGCACTGGGGCGGCGGCACGCCCACGCTGATGGGTGCGGACGAAATGCGCAAACTGGCCGCGGCGATCTTCGACGTGGCTCCGATGGCCGAGGGCGGCGAATTCTCGGTCGAGATCGACCCCAACGAGATCGACGATGTGCGCCTCGATGCGCTGACCGAGGCGGGGATGAACCGTGCCTCGATCGGCGTGCAGGATTTCAACCCGGAGATTCAGGCGATCATCGGGCGCGACCAGAGCTTCGAGACCACCAAGGCCGCAGCGGACGCGATCCGCGCGCGCGGGATCCAGAGCCTCAATGCAGACATTCTGTTCGGTCTGCCCAACCAGAACACCCGCAGGATCTCCGATTCGATCCAGAAGCTTCTGACCCTCTCGCCCGACCGCATCGCGCTTTACGGCTACGCGCATGTGCCGTGGATGGCGCGTCGGCAGCAGATGATCCCGTCCGACACGCTGCCCCGGCCCGAGGATCGGCTCGAGCTGTTCGAGACCGCGCGCCGCCTGCTCATGTGGGACGGCTATGACGAGATCGGGATCGACCATTTCGCCCGCCCGACGGACGGGCTGGCGCGCGCGGCACGGGCCGGGACGCTGCGACGCAACTTCCAGGGCTACACGGATGACACTTCGCCCGTGCTGATCGGGCTCGGGGCATCGTCGATCTCGCGCTTCCCGCAGGGCTACGCGCAGAACGCCCCGGCGACCGCAGAGTGGAAAACAGCGATCGCGGCCGGGCGCTTTGCCACGGCGCGCGGGCATGTCTTCACCCCGTCTGATCTGTGGCGCGGCCGGGCCATAGAGATGCTGATGTGCGACTTCGCCTTGTCGCGCGCCGAATTGATCGACCGGTATGGCGCCTGTGCCGCGACGCTCGACCCGCTGATCGCCTCTGTCGTCGCGCGGTTCAAGCCGTTCGTGCAAGCGACAGCGGACGGGCTCGAGATACCGCATGAGGGCCGCGCGCTGACACGGATGATCGCGGCTGCCTTCGATGCGTACGCCATGGCGCAGAGCAGCCACTCGTCGGCAATTTGACGCGCATGACAGGGGCCCTGCAGTCGGCACGCACTGCCCCGTGACTTGAGGCCCCCTTTGCAAAGCGCTACACACGCGCCGCAAAGGAGATGCCATGCGACGCAGCTGCCTGACCCTCGCGGCCGCTCTAGGCGCCTCGTCTGCCGCGCCGGTTCAGGCGCATCCGCATATCTTCGTCGAGGCCGAGGTCGCCGTGATTTTTGCCGAGGATGGTCGCCCCGAAGGCATCGAGATTCGTTGGCTCTATGACGAGTTCTTCTCGATGCTGCTGGTCTCGGACATGGGGCTCGACCCCGACTTCACGGGCGAGATCAGCGAGGAAGAGCGCGAGGCGCTGGACGGCTTCGACATGAACTGGATCGAGGATTACCACGGCGACACCCATGTGACCCAGAACGGCAGCCCCGTCGCGCTGAGCGGCCCGGTCGAGTGGACGTCGGACTATCGCGAAGGGCAGCTCCGCTCCAGTCATGTGCGGCACTTCCCCGATCCGCCCGACCCCGCGCAGGAGTTCATCGTCGCGATCTACGATCCGACCTATTTCACTGCCTACACGCTTGTCGGCCAGCCCGAGCTGCGCGGACGGTCGGATTGCACCGCCCGCATCTTCGAGCCCGACTGGGACGCGGCCGAAGAGCAGCTCAATGCCGCGCTGGACGAACTTCTGGGCGCGGGCGAGGATGTCGAGGCCAATTTCCCCGAAGTCGGCGAGATGTTTTCTGACGAGGTTCGGCTGATTTGCAACGCGCCCTGACCTCTCTCGGACTGGTGCTGCTGGTACTGGTCGCGGTGCTGTGGCTGGCAGGCAGCTTCACGGCGCTGACGGACTGGGCGCTTGCCACGCAGCGCGGCCTGCAGAACCAGATGGCGCAGGGGTTGCGCGCGCTTCGCGCAGGCGAGCCTGGTGCGCTGGCGGCACTCTGGGGGCTGTGTTTCGCCTATGGCTTTGTTCATGCGGTGGGACCCGGGCATGGCAAGTTCCTGCTCGGCGCATATGGCGCGGGGGTTCCGGTGCCGCTGGGTCGGCTGATCGGCATCGCGCTGGTCGCCGCGCTGATGCAGGGTGTCACCGCCATCGCGCTGGTCTACGGCGGCGTGCTGCTTTTCGATGCCTCGCGCGAGGCGCTGCAACTGACCGGGGAGGTCTGGCTGGAACGCGCGAGCCTGATCGCCATCGCCCTTGTCGGGCTGTGGCTGATGTCGCGCGCCACCCGCCGCATGATTCGTCAGAGCGTTGCCGCCCCGGCGCTTGCCACTGGCCACGGGCACACCGATGCCTGCGGCGAGTGCGGCCACCGGCATGGGCCGAACCCGGAGGAGGTGAGGTCCCTTCGCGGCTGGCGCGATGCAGCGCTGCTCGTCGGCGCGATTGCCATCCGCCCCTGCACGGGGGCGTTGTTCGTGCTGATCCTGACATGGCGGATGGGCCTTGTCTGGCAGGGAGTCGTCGCGGTGCTGATCATGGCGCTGGGCACTGCGGCTGTCACCATGGCCGTGGCAACGGCTGCCGTTCTGGGCCGTGAGGGCGCGCTGGCAAGGCTCGACGGTATGGCGCGGTTGCGCGTCATCATGCCGGTGATCGAGTTGCTGGCAGGGCTGCTGGTCGTGGTTCTTGCGCTGAACATGTTAAAAATCTCCTGAGCCATCTTGCCGCTTTGTGCGGGGCGGAGTAACCGGGCGGGATGGCTGTCTCCCTGCCCATATTGCGCGCCAACATGCGCCGTGTCCTGGCCCTTGGCCTGCCGCTTGCGGGCAGTCATCTGGCGCAATTCATGCTGGCAGTGACCGACACGATCATGCTGGGCTGGTATGGTGTGGTCGATCTGGCTGCGGGCGTGATCGGGGCGGCGCTGTTCTTCGCCGTCTTCACCTTCGGCACCGGTTTTGCCAACGCCGTCATGCCAATGGTGGCCACCGCTGCGGCGTCGGACAATGACGCGGAGGTGCGGCGCGCCACGCGTATGGGGCTGTGGCTTTCGATCGGCTTCGGGATCGCGGCGCTGCCGCTTTTCTGGTTTTCGGGCGCGCTCCTGACCGCACTGAGCCAGCCCGAAGACGTCGTGCCGCTGGGCGAGGCTTATATGCGCCTTCTGGGCTTCTCGCTGGTGCCCGCGCTGATCGTAATGGTTCTGAAGAACTACCTCGCGGCGCTTGGTCGCCCGCAAGTGCCCTTCTGGGTCACGGTCGCGGCGGTGTTCCTGAACATCGCCCTCAACTGGGTGTTCATCTTCGGCAATCTGGGCGCGCCCGAACTCGGCGTGCAGGGCGCGGCAATCGCCACGATTCTTGTCAGCGTTGCGACGGCTGTGGTGCTGGGCGTCTTCTGCGCGGCACTGCCCGCACTGCGGCGCTACACCCTGTTCCAGCGCTTCTGGCGGCCGGACTGGTCGGCGATGGGGCAGGTCTGGCGGGTCGGCTGGCCCATCGGTGTGGCGCTGGTGGCCGAATCGGGGCTGTTCTCGGCCACCGCGATCATGGTGGGCTGGATCGGCACGCATGAACTGGCCGCGCATGGCATCGCGGTCGAGATCACGGCAATGCTGTTCATGGTGCATCTGGGCCTGTCGAATGCCGGAACTGTGCTTGTCGGTCGCGCACGCGGTCAGCGCGACCAGGCGGCGCTGCGGGCGGGTGCCGCGACAGCGATGGCCGTATCCATCGCCTTCGCGCTCGCGACGATGATCGTCTATTTCACTGCCGGCCCCTTCCTTGTCGGGCTGTTCCTGTCCCCCGCCGAGCCCGCACGCGGCCAGATCATCGCCATCGGCGCGTCCTTCCTCATCCTGGCGGCGTTGTTCCAGCTGGCCGACGGGGCACAGGTGATGGCGATGGGGCTGTTACGCGGAGTGCAGGATACACGCGTGCCCATGTATATCGCCGCCTTCAGCTACTGGGGTGCAGGGCTGCCGACGAGTTACCTGCTGGGCATCCATCTGGGCTATGGCGGCGAAGGGGTCTGGGCGGGCCTCGTCGTGGGCTTGAGCGTCGCGGCGGCACTCTTGATGTGGCGCTTCTGGCGCGGGCCCGGGCGGGTCGAGGCAACACCATGGACCGCGTGATGCCGGGGCTGGACTGGCGCGGCCTGGCGATGGGGATCGGCTTTGCGTTGATGTGGTCCTCGGCCTTCACCTCGGCGCGGATGATCGTGATGGACGCACCGCCGCTTTATGCGCTGAGCCTGCGCTTTCTGCTCTCGGGGCTGATCGGCGTGGCGATTGCCCGCGCGCTGGGGCAGAGCTGGCATCTGACGCGCGGGCAGTGGCGGGCGGTCGTGGTCTTCGGCATCGCGCAGAACGCGCTTTATCTTGGGTTGAATTTCGTCGCCATGCAGACGGTCGAGGCCTCGCTCGCCGCGATCATCGCATCGACCATGCCGCTCTTGGTGGGGCTGGCAAGCTGGCTGATCCTGCGCGAACGGCTGCGGCCCCTGGGCGTGGCCGGGCTGGCGGCGGGGTTTGTCGGTGTCGGGCTGATCATGGGGGCGCGGCTGGGCGGCGGGGTCGATGTGCTCGGCGTCGCGCTTTGCGTGCTGGGGGTAGTGTCGCTGACTGTCGCGACCATGGCGGTGCGCGGGGCGTCAGGGGCGGGCGGCAACCTGTTGATGATCGTGGGCATGCAGATGCTGGTCGGCGCGCTGGTGCTGATCGTCCCGGCGATGGCGCTGGAAGTGCCGGAGGTGCGCTGGAGCTGGCGGCTGGCGGGGGCGTTTGCCTATACGGTGCTGGTGCCGGGGCTGGCCGCGACCTGGGTGTGGTTCGCGCTGGTCGGCCGGATCGGCGCGGTGCGCGCCGCGAGTTTCCATTTCCTGAACCCGTTTTTCGGCGTCGCCGTGGCCGCCCTGCTGCTGGGCGAGGCGCTGGGGCCGTGGGACGTGGCGGGCGTGCTGGTGATCATGGCCGGGATCCTCGCCGTGCAGCGGGCGCGTCTTGCCTGAGGGGGCTGGGGGCTGCCGCCCCCCAGGCTGGCCCTGCGGGCTGCCACCCCCTGCATCAAGGGGGTCGCAATCGGAACGCCATTGGTCCGAGTCACGATTGCGACGCCCCTTGAGAAGCCCCGTGGAAATTTGAGCAAAGATGAAAGCGTCAGACGCCGAGATAGGCGCTCTCGACCTCCGGCGTGAGGGCCTCGGGCAGACCCTGCCAGGCGACCGCGCCGCGTTCGAGGATCACGCAGTGATCCGCCACGGGCAGGAGTTCCGACAGCGCCTTGTCCACCATCAGGATCGACAACCCCTCGGCCTTGAGCGTCGCGATGGCCGCCCAGATCTCGCAGCGGATGACCGGGGCAAGTCCCTCGGTCGCCTCGTCCAGCAGCAGCAGGCGGGGGTTGGTCATCAATGCGCGGCCGATGGCGAGCATCTGCTGTTCGCCACCCGAAAGCGTTGCGGCGGATTGCTGCGCGCGTTCGGCAAGGCGCGGGAACAGCCCATGCACGCGCGCCATGTCCCAGTAGCCCGGGCGGGCGGCGGCGATCAGGTTCTCCGCAACGTCGAGGTTGGGAAAGCAGCGCCTCCCCTCGGGCACCAGCCCCAGCCCCAGCCGCGCGGCGCGGAAGGACGGCCAGTCGCTAATGTCGCGCCCGGCGAAGCGCACGCGTCCGCTGCGCAGCGGCAGCATCCGGCAGGCGCTGGCGATGGTCGTCGTCTTGCCCATCCCGTTGCGCCCCATCAGCGCCACGGCCTGCCCCTCGGCCACCTTCAGGCTCACGCCGAACAGCGCCTGCGAGGCGCCGTAGAAGACCTGGAGGTCCTCAAGTTCCAGCAGCGCGGTCATGGCGCGGCCTCCTCGCCCAGATAGACGGCGCGGACCTGCGCATTGGCGCGGATCTCGGCGGCTGTTCCGGTGGCGATGATGCGGCCATAGACCAGCACCGAGATGCGATCGGCCAGCCGGAACACGGCGTCCATGTCATGTTCGACCAGCAGGATGGGGGCCTCGCGTTTCAGCTCTTGCAGGAAACCGATCATCCGCACCGTCCCCTCGGACCCCAGCCCCGCCATCGGCTCGTCGAGCAGAAAGCAGCGCGGCTCGAGGGCCAGCGCCGTGGCGATCTCGAGCAGGCGGCGTTCGCCATGGCTGAGAAACCCTGCCTCGACCGAGGCGCGGGCGCCGAGCCCGACGCGCTTTAGGATCGCTGTGGCGGCCTCGCGCAGGGGGCGGTCGTGCATCACCGGCCAGAGGAAGCGGTAGCTGTGGCCCTGCCGCGCCTGCAGCGCCAGCATGACATTGCCGCGCGCCGTGTAGTCGGGGATCAGCGAGGAGATCTGGAAACTGCGCCCCAGCCCCAGCCGCGCCCGCCGCGCGACCGACAGCCGCGTGATATCCTGCCCCGCCAGATGCACGCTGCCGCTGTCGGGCGCGATCCGGCCAGAGACGAGCCCCATGAGCGTCGTCTTGCCTGCGCCATTGGGGCCGATCAGCGCGTGAACCTCGCCCGCGCGCACGGTCAGCGAGACATCATCGACCGCCCTCAGCGCGCCGAAGTGGCGGGTCAGGCCCGCGAGGTCGAGCACCGGCTCAGACATTGCGCGCTCTCCCCGCGATCAGCCCGACCAGCCCGCCGCGTGCGAACAGCACCACGGCCAGCAGCACCAGCCCCAGCCAGAACTGCCAGTGTTCTGTCAGCCCGCCAAAGAACACCTCGAACCCCACAAGGATCGCCGCCCCGGCCACCGGTCCGAACAGCCGCCCCACACCGCCCAGAATGATGATGACGATCAATTCGCCCGACATGGTCCAGGCCATCATCGCGGGGCTGACAAAGCGCGTCAGGTCGGCCATCATCGCGCCGGCCAGCCCGGTGATCATGCCCGACAGGATGAACGCCACGAGCTTGATGCCGAAGGGCGAGATGCCGATGGCCGCCGCGCGGTCGGGGTTCTGGCGGATGGCCATCAGTGCCGCGCCGAAGCGCGCCGCGCGCAGCATGGCGAACAGGCCCAGCGTCAGCAACAGCACGCCATAGGCGATCAGGAACATGTCCCAGGGCCGCGCGGTGTTCAGCCCTGGAAACTGGTTGCGCATGAAGATGGGCAGCCCGTCCTCGCCCCCATAAGCGGGCCATGACAGGGTGAAGAAGAACCCCATCTGCGCAAAGGCGAGCGTGATCATGATGAAGAAGATGCCCGAGGTGCGTAAGGACAGCGCACCCACGATCCCCGCCAGCGCGCCCGACAGGACCATCGCGATGGCCCAGATGGGCAGCATCTGGTTGGTGCCCGGCAGCCCCAGAACGGGTGTGCCGTGAAAGGCGTGATGCGCTGCGATTCCCGCGACATAGCCGCCCAGCCCGAAATAGAGCGCATGGCCGAAACTGACCATGCCCCCCAGCCCCAGCGCGATATTCAGCCCCACCGCCGCAATCGCCAGGATCGCGATGCGCGTGGCCAGCGTGATGATAAAGGGCTCACCCGCCATCAGCGCCCAGAGCGGCACAGCAAACAGCGCGCCCGCCAGCACCGCGTTCAGCAGCCATTCCGTGCGCAACCTATCCATGGGCGGGGAACAATCCCTTGGGGCGGAAGATCAGCACCAGCGCCATCAGCAGATAGATCAGCATCGAGGCCAGCGCCGCGCCCACCCCCATCGCTTGCGAGGTGTCGAGGAAGGTGGCGAAAAACCGTGGCAGCAGGAAGCGGCCCATCGTGTCGATGACGCCCACCAGCAGCGCGCCCACCATCGCGCCCTTGATCGAGCCGATCCCGCCGATGACGATGACCACGAAGGCCAGGATCAGCACCGGCTCGCCCATGCCCACCTGCACGGACTGGATGGCGCCGACCAGCGCGCCAGCCAGCCCCGCGAGTGCCGCGCCCAGCGCAAAGACGACCGTATAGAGCCAGCGGATATTGACGCCAAGGGCCGCGATCATCTCGCGATCGGATTCGCCCGCGCGGATCTGGATGCCCAGCCGGGTGCGGGTGATCAGCGCCCAGAGCCCGAGCGCCACCGCCAGTCCGAAGCCGATCAGCGCGAGGCGATAGAGCGAGTAGTCCACGATACCCAGATTGACCGTCCCGCGCAGCATGTCGGGCACGTTGAGATATAGCGGGCGCGGGCCGAAGATCATGCGCACGCCCTCGGACAGGATGAGGATGAGCGCGAAGGTCGCGAGCACCTGATCGAGATGGTCGCGCGCATAAAGCCGTCGGATCACCAGCACCTCGATCAGCGCGCCCGCTGCGGCGGCGGCGGCGATGCCCGCCATCAGGCCAAGCCAGAAATTGCCCGTCACGCCCGCGATGGCCGCGCAGCAGAATGCCCCGATCATGTAGAGCGAGCCATGCGCGAGGTTGATCAGCCCCATGACGCCAAAGACCAGCGTCAGCCCGGCGGACATCAGGAACAGCATCAGCCCGAATTGCAGGCCGTTGAGCAACTGCTCGAGCACAAGGGCAAGGGTCATGGGGCAGGGTCAGCCTGTTCGGGCGGGGCCGGGGACAGGCAGTCCCGGCCCTTAGGGTCTTACATCGGGCAATTCTCGCCATGCACGTCGCGGTGTTCGTCGAACGCCGTGCCGACGATGCGATTGGTGAACTCGCCATCGACCTCGACCACTTCGCGGATATAGACGCGCTGGATCGGGTGCTGGTTCGGCGCCCAGGCGAAATCACCCCGGACCGAGGTGAAGTCCGCCGCGCGCAGCGCCTCGCGGAAGGCGTCGCGGTCGCTGACATCGGCTTTCGCGGCGGCCGAGAGGATCAGTTTCGCGGTGTCAAACCCCTGGCTGGCATAGAGCGAGGGCGTGCGCCCAAAGGCCTCGCGGAAGGCCGCGACGAACTCCTGATTGGCGGCGTTGTCGAGATCGGGCGACCACTGGCTGGCATTGAAGACGCCAAGTGCGGCCGCGCCCACGGCAGGCAGGATATCCTGGCTGAACGTGAAGGCTGCGGAAACAATCGGCAGGTCCAGCCCCGATTGTTCATATTGCCGCATGAAGCTGATGCCCATGCCGCCCGGCAGGAAGATGAAGATCGAATCCGCCCCCGAGGCGCGGATCTCGGCAATCTCGGCCGCGTAATCCGTCTGGCCCACCTGGGTGAACAACTCGCCCGCCAGCTCGCCCTCGAAATACCGCTTGAACCCGGCCAGCGCATCCGTGCCGGCGGGGTAGTTCGGCGCCATGATGAAGGTGTTCTCGTAGCCTAACTCGTTGGCATAGGCGCCCGCGCCCTCGTGCAGCATGTCGTTCTGCCAGGCGACATTGAAGTAGTTGGGGTGGCAATTCGCCCCGGCCAGTGCGGACGGCCCGGCATTGAGCGACAGGTAGAAGATGTCCTGCGCCACGGTCGAGGGCACCACCGCCATGGCGAGGTTCGACCAGATGATCCCGGTCAGGATATCGGCGCGTTCGGACTGGATCATCCGCTCGGCGATCTGGACGGCGAGTTCGGGGCGCTGCGCATCATCCTCGACCACCAGCCGGATATTGTGCTCGCCCGCCGTGTCGAGCGCGAGTTGAAACCCGTCGCGCGCGTCCACGCCAAGCCCCGCACCCCCGCCCGAAAGCGTGGTGATCATGCCCACGGTGATCTCGTCGGCCTTGGCAAGGCTTGCCGCACCGAGTGCCATTGCGGCCAGGGCCGCAGTCCTGAACGGTGTCATCTGTTACTCCCCCTGTGTGTTTGCGCGAAGAATTGCCCAACTTCACGCAAAAGGCAAACCCGCAATGCAGCGCGCCTGCCGTGCCCCGGCGATCAGGCCCGCATGCCTCCGGTGGCACGCAGGTTGCTGCGCGGCACCCAGCCCGCGCGCCCGTCTTCCGCGCGGCACCAGACCCAGCCATGGGTTTCCGCTCCGCCTGCGAGGCGCTCGGCCACCCGGCAGGTCAACTCGATCGCGGAATAGTCCCGCCGCGCGACAGGCCCCGCCGGACCCTGTGCGATGAAATTGTCCGGTATCCAGCCTTCGCGCCCCCGTGCCGAAATCGCCCAGAGCCAGCGATGGCCGTCCCACTCTTCTTGCTGCCCGGTCAGATGCACCGGGTCACCGGCCCGAAGGCGAATGGGGTCGGCATAACTGGCCGTCCAATCTGCGATGACGACAAACTCCATCCGTCTGTTGCCTCGTTGCCTGCTTATTTCCCCGACAGCAGCGCCGCAGTCAACGCGCTGTCGGCATCGGCGAGCCCCGCGATGACGTCGAAATGATGCCGCGTGCCGTCCACCACCAGCCGTGCATCCCCCCCGGCGCGGCCCCACGCCTCGCGCAGCAGCGCCGACTGGCGCAGGAATTCGGGGCGTTCATGCCCGCCAACCCAAGCCGTCACCGGCATACCCGACACCGGGGTCTTGAGCGCCGCGCTTTCGGCGGCGGCGGTCGCCGGATCGAGGCGCAACTGTGCGTTCATCTTCGTCGCCAGTAGTGGGCGCAGGTCATGCAGGCCCGAGATCGAGACCACATGCCCCAACCGCGCCCGCACCGGCAGCGTCACATCCGCGCAGACCATGCGCGACACCAGATGCCCACCCGCCGAATGCCCCGCCAGATGGACCGGCCCGGCGACCTCGGTGGCAGCGCAGGTGATCGCGCGGGCGATCTGGGACGTGATCTGCGGCAGGGTCGCGTCGGGTGCCAGCGTGTAGCTTGGCAGCGCAACCGCCCAACCGCGCGCCACAGGGCCCGCGGCCAGATGCGACCAGAAGCTCTTGTCGAATTTCAGCCAGTAGCCGCCATGGACGAACACCACGACGCCCTTGGGCCCGGCATCTGGCAGGAACAGGTCCAGCCGGTTGCGCGGTCCTTCGGCATAGGGAATGTCCAGCCGGGCGCGGGCGGTTCCGCGCCAGTCGGCGGCGGTGCGTGCCCAGAAAGCGGGGTACTCCTCCGCCCGCTCGATATAGGCCCCGTTGGCAAAGGCATCGTCCCAGTCGATCCCGTCCATCAGCCCGGCCCTTGCAGGTGCCGGTCGAACACCGCCCACGCGCGCGCCCAGACCCCCGCGCCCGGCTCGCCCAGCGCCAGCAGATGCGGCAGAAGCTGCGCGGCGAAATCGACCGAGGATTCGACCGGCAGCAGCGAAGGCAGATTGTCGATCGCCATCACGTCCAGCACTGGCTGACCGGCCACCCGCAACACCGGGCGCGCCCAGTCCGTCATCCGGTCATAGACTTGCACCGGCGAGTATTCCGCCCCCGGATCGCAGGCGATATCGCCGATCACCCGCAGCGCACGCGGGTCGCGCGGCGCGCTTTCCGGCACGAAGACCGGCGTCCCCGGCTGCGCGAGAATGCAGTTCAGGAACACGTCATGCGCCAGCACTTCCGGGAAAGGGCCGCCCTGCGCGGTCTCGGCCATGTCCCACCGCGTGACCTCCAGACCCAGCGCGCCGCACAGATCAGCCGCCCCGCGCCCCACGCGCCCCAGCGCGCCGATCACCAGAACGCGCGGCGGCCTCAGCCCCTCCAGCGCGCGGGCGACGGTAGCCTGCATCTCATCCTGCCCGGCGAAGCGCGCAAGCGGCGCGCAGACCCCGCCGCGCGCCTGCGCGCCATAGGCCATCAGCGACACCGCTGCCCCGGCATAGCCCGCCCAGTAGCCAAACGCCGCCACGCGCCGCCCCGCGTCGTCGGTCAGGTATTCGAGGTCATATAGAACCCCGCCGCCCGCGCGAAACCGTTCCAGAAGGGCCTGCGCGCCGGGCTGACCCTTGTAGGCATGGCCGAACATGATGTGGCGATGCACCAGCGGCGTGGCGTCGTCGGGCAGTTCCTTCAGGCCGAAGATGACTGCGTCGCGCGGTGCCTCCGGCCAGCTTGCGAAGGGCGCAGGTTCTGCCCCGGCCTCGAGATACCGACGCAACGGCAAGGCGCGCTGCGGGCTCTCCTCTATGGTGACGCGGAAGCCCGCATCGCGCAGCGCCTGAACGCCCTCGGGCGTGATCCCCACCCGCTCTTCCTGCGCGCGCTGCTCAGCACGAACCCAAAGATGCGTCATGCCGCCACGTGCCCGAACACGTCCTCGAGGATCTGCGCCAACGCTTCTGCGTCGGCCTCGGTGAAGGCAGCGGGCCGGTCGCTGTCGATATCGAGCACCGCGATCAGCGCGCCCGACGCATCGCGCACCGGCAACACCAACTCCGAGCGCGTGCTGCTCGAACAGGCGATATGGTCGGGGAACGCCTCGACATCGACGACGATCTGGGGCTCTCCCGTGCGGGCGCAGGCTCCGCAGACGCCGCGCTCGAAGGGGATGGCCAGACAGCCATGCCCGCCCTGATAGGGGCCGATCTTGAGAAGGCCCGGTTCCGTGACCCGGTAGAACCCCGTCCAGTCGAAGCGCGCGTCCGAGTGATGCAACTCGCACACGACCGTCGCCATCAGCGCCACCTGGTCAGTCTCGCCTTCGGTCAGCGACCGGATACGCGCGCGCAACGCCTCGTGTTCAGCCATTTCGCCCACCCTCGCCATGGTGCCGGAGCGCCCCGCCGCGACGCGGCCGCGTCCCCCCTCGATGGGGGGCAAGGCCGCACCCCCTTGGCAGACAGCGCAGCGCCAGTGGCACAGTCATCACCGCACGAACACCGCGCGTCAATCCCCGAACCCGCCAACAGCCGCGCCTCGACCCCTGGCGGAAAGCACTTGGTAACGATTCAGCGCTAGGTTGAACACGTCTTGAGACGGAAACAGGGGGCAGAGATGCAGGTCAAGCTCGGGCGCGCGGAGGGCGCGCTCGTCATCGCGGTCGAGGAGGAAAGGCTCGATGCCGCCGTCGCCATCGCCTTCAAGGAAATGGTGCGCGAGGCCATCACCCAGCCCGGCGTGCCGGTAATCCTCGATCTGTCGCGGGTGCAATTCCTCGACAGTTCAGGCCTCGGAGCCATCGTGGGGGTGATGAAGCTCCTCGGCCCCGACCGCCCGCTTGAGGTCGCGGCCCTGTCGGACAACGTTCGCAAGCTTTTCCGCCTGACGCGCATGGACACGGTCTTTCGCATTCACGACGACGCCCCGGCAACCGAAACCATCGGGGCCGCCGAATAGTCATGACCCGCTGTCCTGACGCCAGGCCAACACGGCACAAGACAAGGACCGTAAGAGAGGGCGGCATGGCACATCAGGAACCACTGCTGCTGATCGACTGCCGCAGCACGCTTGAGGATATCCGAACGACCCTGCAGATCGTCGAAACCACTCTCAGCGGCCCGATCGACCCGGCACAGCTTGCCGACATCAACCTCGTCCTGACCGAGCTGATGACCAACATCGCCCGGCACGGCTACCCTGACACCACGGGGCACATCTCGCTGCGGCTATGCCGCGGCCCGGACAGCGTCGAGTGCCAGATCGTGGATACCGGCGCGCCTTTCGATCCGACATCGCTTGGCCAAAATCCTCCAGAACCGATGGCCTTTCCCGAAGGCGGGTTCGGCTGGTTCATTATCCGCCAGCTCGCCCGACATATCCGGTATCAGCGCGACCGCGACCGCAACGTCCTGCGCCTCTCGGTACCGATGGCGCGAGTTGCAGAGACGGTGTCCAGCGTCTGACGCAGTTGTCGCGAGGTTGCCGCGCGACAGGAGCGCAGCCGACTGAAGCGGGCGGGGCAGCCTGCTCGCAATCGCGTGCGAGACATCGCGGATGGCGTCCGAGACGTCCCTGGGGCAATGATTATAGGGCAGGCGACGCGCTGAGCCGCGACAGACCCGAAAAAACGGCTTGGTCGCAGGCTCAATTCAGCGCGATCTGCAGCGGATATTGCCCGTCGCGGAAGTCGCCGAACAGGTCGGTCAGATCGGGATGATCCACAGGCTCGCCCGATTCGTCGAGAATGAGGTTCTGCTCGGACACATAGGCCACGTAGAAACTGTCATCATTCTCGGCGAGAAGATGGTAGAAGGGCTGGTCCTTGCGCGGACGGATTTCCTCGGGGATCGCTGTGTACCATTCTTCGGTATTGGCGAAAGCCGCGTCCACATCGAAAATCACCCCGCGAAACGCGTGGCGGCGATGCCGGACAACTTGCCCAAGATGGTATTTTGCTTGCCGTTCTTGCATTCGGTTTCCCTAACATCAGGTTAGCGCAAGGGGAAGCGCCGAGTCCAGCGTGCAAGGCTTTCGCGCAGGAAACAGATTGTGAGAGAGACGCGGACAACGCCTGCGCGCCGCTCTCGCCGCGCATGTGAAACGGTGCGGATGCAAGCTGCATTGCACCCCCTGCCCTGCATGGTAGAACAGGCAAGCGAACGCCAAGCGGGGCGCGGGTCACGGCGCAGCCGCGACCGCCCCGCACGCATGGATGAAAGGAGTTCCCATGACCAATGTCGTTATCGTCTCCGCCGCGCGCACAGCCGTCGGCTCGTTCGGTGGCGCCTTCGCGACCACCCCTGCGCATGATCTCGGGGCCGCCGTGCTCGACGCGGTCGTAGCGCGGGCGGGCGTCGACAAGGCCGAGATATCCGAGACCATCCTCGGGCAGGTGCTGACGGCCGGTCAGGGCCAGAACCCGGCCCGGCAGGCGCACGTCAATGCAGGCCTGCCCATCGAATCCGCCGCCTGGTCGCTTAACCAGGTCTGTGGCTCGGGGCTGCGGGCCGTGGCCATCGGGGCGCAGCATATCCAGCTTGGCGATGCAGGCATCGTGCTGGCAGGCGGGCAGGAGAACATGACGCTTTCGCCCCATGTGGCGCATCTGCGCGCGGGGCAAAAGATGGGCGACATGAAGATGATCGACTCGATGATCCGCGACGGTCTGTGGGATGCCTTCAACGGCTACCATATGGGCCAGACCGCCGAGAACGTGGCCGAGAAGTGGCAGATTACCCGCGAGGAGCAGGACAGCTTCGCCGTGGCCAGCCAGAACAAGGCCGAGGCTGCCCAGAAGGCAGGCAAGTTCGCCAACGAGATTGCGCCCTTCACGGTCAAGACCCGCAAGGGCGACATCGTGGTCGAGAATGACGAGTATATCCGCCACGGCGCAACCATTGAGGGGATGCAGAAACTGCGCCCCGCCTTCACCAAGGACGGCACAGTGACCGCGGCCAATGCCTCGGGGCTGAATGACGGTGCTGCAGCGGTGATGCTGATGAGCGCCGAAGAGGCCGAGAAGCGCGGCCTGACGCCCTTGGCGCGGATCGCAAGCTACGCGACCGCCGGGCTGGACCCGTCGATCATGGGCGTAGGCCCGATCCATGCCAGCCGCAAGGCGCTGGCCAAGGCCGGGTGGAGTGCCGCCGATCTCGACCTGATCGAAGCCAATGAGGCCTTTGCCGCGCAGGCCTGCGCGGTCAACAAGGACATGGGCTGGGATGTCGAAAAGGTCAATGTGAATGGCGGTGCGATCGCCATCGGCCACCCCATCGGCGCCTCGGGCGCGCGGATTCTCAACACCCTGCTGTTCGAGATGAAGCGCCGCAATGCGAAGAAGGGTCTCGCGACGCTCTGCATCGGCGGCGGCATGGGCGTTGCCATGTGCCTCGAGCGGTAGGACAGCTTCGCTTGCGCAACAATCTTGCGCAAGCATCCCTGCTCCGATAGCACTTGTTTCGCAACAGATTTTCCCAGAGGAGGGGACGACATGGCAAGAGTGGCACTGGTCACAGGCGGATCGCGCGGCATCGGCGCGGCGATATCGAAAGAACTCAAGGCCAAAGGCTGCGAGGTCGCGGCGACCTACGCAGGCAATGACGACGCCGCGGCAAAGTTCACCGCCGAGACCGGCATCAAGACCTACAAGTGGAACGCCGCCGATTACGAGGCCTCGAAAGCCGGGATCGCGCAGGTCGAGGCCGATCTGGGCCCCATCGACATCGTGGTGGCCAATGCCGGGATCACCCGCGACGCGCCCTTCCACAAGATGACGCCCGAACAATGGCGCGAAGTGATCGATACCAACCTGACAGGCGTGTTCAACACCATCCACCCGGTCTGGCCGGGGATGCGCGAGCGCAGGTTCGGGCGCGTGGTGGTGATCTCGTCGATCAACGGGCAGAAGGGTCAGTTCGGTCAGGTGAACTACGCGGCCACCAAGGCAGGCGATCTGGGCATCGTCAAAAGCCTTGCCCAGGAAGGGGCGCGCTTTAACATCACCGCGAACGCCGTCTGCCCGGGCTATATCGCCACCGAGATGGTGATGGCGGTCCCCGAGAAGGTGCGCGAGGCGATCATCGGCCAGATCCCCGCGGGCCGTCTGGGCGAGCCCGAGGAGATCGCGCGCTGCGTGGCTTTCCTTGTTGCCGATGACGCCGGGTTCATCAGTGGCTCGACCATCAGCGCCAACGGGGCACAGTATTTTTCCTGACGCGACCGCCCCCGCCTGCCTGCGCCGGGCGCGCGGGTGGCTGGGTGGGCGTGCCCGGGGCGGGCAGGCGGGGGTAATCCCCTTCACGACACGCATGACAAAGCAAAACGGCCCGCGCGATGCGGGCCGTTCCTTCATGTTAACAGGAAAGAGCGCTCAGGCATGCGAGAGGCGCTCGATCTCCTCTTTCAGGCGGAGTTTCTGCTTCTTCAGCGTCGCAATCTCGAGGTCATCGGTCCCGGGGCTTCGCTGCGCCATCTCGACCTTTTCGGACAGATGCTCGTGCTTGCGGCGCAGTTCGGCAATGTGGGAACTTATCGACATCCGGAATCCTCCTGCTCTGATGTGAACACCATGATTGCACCACAGCATGGTGTTCCTGTCATCTAAAATCGGTGCGAGTGCAGTGCGCGACCACCGGATTCGGCAAGCATGGTCAGCGAACGCTAAACAATCACCGCCTGCGCCACCTGATCGCCAACCTGAAAGACACGTCTGTAGCGCGCGACTTCCGCATCCGGGCCCATCGCCTTGTTGGGGTTGTCCGACAGCTTCACAGTCGGGCGATCATTCGCCGCCACGGCCTTGCACACGAGGCTGAACGGCGCGAGGCCATCGCCGGGCGCGAGGCCCCTGAAATCATTGGTCAGCAGCGTGCCCCAGCCGAAACTCACCCGCACCCGACCCGCGAACCGTGCATGAAGCTGCGCGATCCGGTCCACATCCAGCCCGTCCGAGAAGATCACCAGCTTCTCGCGCGGGTCCTGCCCGCGGGACTGCCACCAGCGGATCGCGGTCTCGGCCCCGGTCTCGGGATCGCCCGAATCAATGCGGATGCCGGTCCAGTCGGACAGCCAGTCGGGTGCCCGCTCCAGAAACCCTTCGGTGCCGAAGGTGTCGGGCAGGATGATGCGCAGATTGCCCGAATGCTCGGCCTGCCAATCGGCCAGCACGCGGTAGGGGGCCTCTGCCAGTTCGGCATCGTTATCGGCCAGCGCGGCGTAGATCATCGGCAGCTCATGGGCATTGGTGCCGATCGCCTCGACCTCGCGGCGCATTGCAATCAGACAATTCGAGGTGCCGGCGAACCGCTGCCCCAGCCCCTCGATCATCGCCTGCACGCACCAGTCCTGCCACAGGAAGGAATGCCGCCGCCGCGTGCCAAAATCGGCGATGCGCAGCCCGTCGAGCCCCTGCAACTGGCCGATCTTCTCCCACAGCCGGGTCATCCCGCGCGCATAGAGCACCTGCAACTCGAAGCGCTTCATCCGCCCCAGCACAGCGCGCGAGCGCAGTTCCATCAGCACTGCCAGCGCCGGGATTTCCCACAGCATCACCTCGGGCCAGGCGCCCTCGAAGGTCAGCTCATACTGGTCGCCCACGCGCTCCAGGTGGTAGGGCGGCAGGCGGAAGTTCTCGAACCACTCCATGAAGTCGGGGCGGAACATCTGGCGGATACCGTAGAAGGTGTTGCCGCGCAGAAAGGTCGACTCGCCGCGCGACAGCGACAGCCCGCGGATATGGTCAAGCTGTTCGCGCAACTCGCCCGCGTCGATCAGGCGCGCAAGCGGCACGTCGCGGGCGCGGTTGATCAGGCTGAAGGTGACCTGCGTGTTGCGGTGATTGGTATAGACAGACTGACACATCAGCAGCTTGTAGAAATCCGTGTCGATCAGCGACCGGACGATGGGATCGAGCTTCCAGCGATGATTGTAGACGCGGGTCGCGATATCCATGGCTCAGGCGACCGTGACACCCGCTGCGCGCATGTCGTCGAGCGCGTGAGCGAGCGAGCCGTCGAGGTCGATGCCCCGGCAAAGCTCGGTCAATACGCGCGCCTCGAATCCCAGCCGTGCCGCGTCGAGCGCCGACCAGGCGACGCAGAAATCCGTCGCCAGCCCCACGAAATCCAGCGCGGTGATGCCGCGATTGCGCAGATACCCTTCCAGCCCGGTGGAGGTTTTCTTGTCGTTTTCGAAAAACGCCGAGTAGCTGTCGATCTCGCGGCGGAACCCCTTGCGCAGGATCAGATCGGCGCGGGTCGTGTCGAGCGCGGGATGAAACGCGGCCCCGTCGCTGCCCTGCACGCAGTGGTCGGGCCACAGCACCTGCGGGCCATATGGCGCCTCGATCACCTCCATCGGGGCGCGGCCCTGATGCTGGCTGCCGAACGAGGTATGATCGGCCGGGTGCCAGTCCTGTGTCAAGATGACGGCCTCGGCCTCGGCCATGCGCAAATTGATGCCCGCCACGATCTCGTCGCCGCCCGCTACGGCAAGTGCGCCGCCGGGGCAGAAGTCGTTCTGCGTGTCGATCACGATCAGTGCCTTGGTCATGGCGTGGCCCTCCGTCAACGGGGAAAGGGCTAAGCCTTGTCGCGGTGCCCGTCAATGCGCATGGCTTGCGCGCGCGGACGCCGGGGCATAAATCCCGCCCCATGATCACTGTCGCCGCGCTTTATCACTTCACCCGCTTCGACGACCCCGCTGGCTTGCGCGGGCCGCTGCTCGCATGCGCCGAGGCGGCGGGGGTAAAGGGCTCGCTGCTGCTTGCGCGCGAGGGGATCAACGGCACCATCGCAGGCCCCCGCGCGGGCATCGATGCAGTGCTGGCGCATATCCATGCGTTGCCGGGCTGCGCGGGCCTCGAATGGAAGGAAAGCCCAGCCGAGACCATGCCTTTCGGTCGGATGAAGGTGCGGCTGAAACGCGAAATCGTCACCATGGGACAGCCCGATGTCAATCCGCGCGCGGGCACCGGCCAGTATGTCGCGCCCGAGGACTGGAACGCGCTGATTTCCGCGCCGGATGTCGCTGTCATCGACACCCGCAATGATTACGAAGTCGCCATCGGCACGTTTCAGGGCGCCATCGACCCCGGAACGCGTAGTTTTCGCGAGTTTCCCGACTGGTGGCAGGCCAACCGGCACCGCTTTCACAACAAGCGCATCGCCATGTTCTGCACCGGCGGCATCCGCTGCGAGAAATCGACGAACTACCTGCTCGGGCAGGGGGTGGCGGAGGTCTATCACCTCAAGGGAGGGATCCTGAAATACCTTGAAGACGTCCCCGAGGCCGAAAGCCTGTGGCGGGGTGCGTGTTTCGTTTTCGATCAACGCGTCTCGGTCGAGCACGGGTTGCGCCCCGGCCCGCATCTGCTGTGCCATGCCTGCCGCCGTCCCCTCTGGCCCGAGGACACCCGCGACGCGGATTACGAGGAAGGCGTGCAATGTCGCCACTGCGTCGATGAATTCCCGCCCGAGCGCCGGGCCGCCTTTCGCGAGCGGCAACGCCAGATCGTCCTTGCCCGGGCGCGCGGGGTGTCCCATCTCGGCCCCGACACCCCGGACGCGGGCGGACGCCAGCCGTCTGACGCTTGACAGCCGCGCGCCCAAGGGGGCATCGACACGACAGGTTTCCGTGAACGGATCGGTTCGAACGCGGAAAAACTTGGGGCAAGGGCGGACGGCACATGGCAGAGACAGAGCAGCCGATTTCGGTCGGAATTGTCATGCGGACGCGGGACCGCCCGGTATTCGTGCTGCGCGCGCTGGCCAGTGTCGCAGCGCAGACCTATTCCGATTACAAGGTCATGCTTGTCAATGACGGGGGCGAACCGCTTCCGCTGGACGGGGCAATCGCGGCCTCGAAACTGCCGCCTGCGCTGCGTGCGAAGCTGACTGTTCACCATATCACCCCGGGCGTGGGGCGTTCGGCCGCCTTCAATTCCGGTGTCGCGCAGCTTGACACCGACCTGATTGCCTGCCTCGACGATGATGACACGTGGGCACCCGATTTTCTGTCCGCGCTGGTCGCCTTCTACCGCGAGACGCAGGCGAAGGTCCCGCATCTTGGTGGCGTTGCGGCGCGGGCGACAGCGCGGCGCGAGGAGATCATCGAAGGGCCCGCGGGCCCGCAAATCCGCGATCTGGATGAGGAAGGCCTGCCCGCAGCCTTTCTGCGGCCGGAATTTTTCATCAATCCGCTGGCCTATGCGTGCTACCGGCAGGACCTCTACCCGGTGCAGTGGCTGATCCGTCGCGATGCGATCCTCGCGGTCGGCGGCTTTCCCGAAAGCTTCGACGTGATGGAGGACCGGGCCTTCATGAACCGGCTGCTGGCGCGCTACCGCATCGCTGTGCTCGATCGCAAGCTCGCCTTCCACCACCGCCGGGTCAACCGCGCGACCGACACCGAGCGTGACGCGCTGCTGAACACTGTGGACAACCCGTCCTATGACTGGCGTCTCCATGCCGATCTGGCCCGCCCCGAGGTCGATCTGGCCGGGCAAGCAGAACTCGCTGCCACGGTCCGCAGCGTGATGGCCGATCTTCTGGCCGAGGTGAACTACGAGACCTCGGCCATCTGGCAGAAGGTCGATGGAGAGATGCGCGAGCTGGGGCGCAGGCTGGACAGCGACAAGGCGCAGATCCTGGCCGAACTGGCCGCGCGACCCGGCGCTGTGCCCACCGAAGCCGCCCCCCGTATGGACAGCATCGCGCGGGCGGATGTGGTCTATGATCTCTGGCAGCATCATGCCGGGCAGCCCGACGCACACCACATCGTTCCGGGCCGCCGCTTTTCCGGCAGGCTGGAGCTGTCCATCGCCGGCGCCCCCGCCGGGTTGCTCTTGCATGTCGCGCCCGATCAGCGGCGGCTCGAGGTGCAGATCCCCCAGACCCGCGACTGGTGCGCCCTAGAGATCGCACTCGACGGGCTGGCCGCGCTGGGTGAGGGGCTGTGCGCTCATGTGCAGCTTTGGTCGCTCAACGGCTATCTGTTCGAGACCGCGCTGACCAGTGCCGAACCCAATGCGCCCGACCGCTTCGCGCTGCGCGATTTCGCAGTGCACTCCTGTCGCGCGGCGCAGCCAAGCACTGTCACCCGCGAGATCCCCGCCGACTGGCTGCGGCAGGCCCGCCACCCGAAGCTGTCGATCATCCTGCCTCGGCACGCCCAGCATTTCCGCCTGATCTGTCAGAATGTCGTCATCACGCGGTCCGCACTGGTTTGACAGGGCACGAGAGCGGGCCTAGCGTGCGGGCACCTGGCGGGAAAGTGGTCGCGCGCGTGTCTGGCATCAACTCTGAACTACCGGAATTCGCCGTCTGGGGCGAGCGTGGCATGGACGTGTTCCGCCGCGTGGAGGAACGCGCCCAGCGCCGCAGCCGCTATGAGTGCATCGCCACTGTCGACCCCGACACCGGTGCGGTCGCGGATTTCGCGCCGGTCGCACGCGACGACCCTGACCGGATGCGTGCCGCTGCTGACCGACTGCGTGCCGCGCCGCTGCTGGCACAGGATTTCGCGCTGGGTCGGCCGCAGGGTTATCCGCCAGCAGGCGAACGACCTGTCGAGATTTTCCTTTATCTCGACTTTTTCCGCCACTGGCAGATCGCCGAACAGGAGGTCGCCCGCGTCGGCGCCCGTATCAAAGCGGATGAAGCGCTCTCGCCGCCCGAAGTCTCGGGCGCACTGCGGATACTGCTGGACTTCAACCGCCTGTCGCGGGCCGCGCCGATCGTGGATGCGGTCCTGCCCGCGCTTATGCGGGCCGCCAACGGGCAGCGTGACGACAGATGGCAGAACGCGGCCTATGCCCTGCGCATGGTCGGCGATCTGCGGCTGCGCGCCGGGCGGGCGCGAGATGCACTCGCCGCTTATGAGGCGGCACTGTCGCTGGGCGTGAACCCGCACCGGACCCAATGCGCCATCCGCGCCGCCCACGCGGCGCAGGACCTTGCCGCGATGCGCCGCCACCTGAGTGCCTATGCAGAACGCTGGCCCCTGCCCGCCCCTCTTGTGCATCTGCGCGACAGCCTTGCGCCCACGGCCGAGGGGGACTCGGTGTGATCCGCCCCGACCGCGAGAACGTCACCGACATTCTGTGCATCGGCGCGCAGAAAGCCTCGACCAGCTGGCTGCACCATGTGGTCAACGCGCATCAGCGCACCTATGCCTTTCCCAACAGCGCGCCCGTGACCTCGACCAACAAGGAGGCGCATTTCTGGGACTGGAACCATCATCGCGGCCTGGACTGGTATCGCGACCTGATGGCCCCGCCCCAGCCCGACCGGCTGGTGATGGATTTCACCCCCGAGTACTCGCTTCTGGGCCAGGAGAAGATCCGCGAATGCAAGGCGATCAACCCGACCGCGCGGGTCATCTACATCCTGCGCGACCCGCTGGCACGGGCTGTTTCGGCGTTGCGGATGCACACGCTCTGGCGCACCAACCGCGCCGCCGCCGAAGAGGTCGAGATCGCGCTCGACGATGACTTCCACGCGCTGGTCAAGAAGGCGCGCATCCTCGAGATGAGTTCTTATGTCTACAACTTCGAGCGCTGGGCGACGGCCTACAGCGATATCCTTGTGCTGAATTACGAGGATATCCTCGCCGACCCTGTTGCCATCACCGAGCGGGTGCTTGCGCATTGCGGCCTGTCAGTGGCGGATATGACACCCGAGGCGCGCGCCGAATACGAAAAGCGGCTGCAGAAACGTGTCTGGGCCAGCGTATCCTACCGGATCACACCGGCTGCCGCGCATTTCCTGCACGGGATGCTGTGGCCGAAACGCCAGGCCGCCGAGCGGACCTTCGGCTTTGCCTTCACGGAGTATCGCAATGTGCTGGAGCCGTTCGACGCCGCGTGACGGCCCATGAGCGGCGCGCAGTTGCCGGATGCGCAGGCCCTGCGACGGGCGCTTTGGGATGCGCCGTTGCCAGATCCCGGGGCGCCCGGTCGCGAGGTACTGGGCGCGGTGGCAGGCGGGGCCGACTATGGCGCAATTCGCCAAGCGCTTGCGCTGCTGCACCGGCACGGCCTACCTGCCGACGCCGCTGCGCGTGCAGCGCAAGAGCGCTGGCGCGACTCGATCGACATGGCGCGGCTGGCGCTCGACCACGCCAAGCCGGGCGCGCAAGCGCAGGCGCTGGCCCGGCTCGACGCCTGCGTGACGAGCGCCAATCGCCGCCGCGCGGTGCTGGCCGAGGCGTATCTGCGACAGGGCCAGCGCGATGCGGGGTGGCGCGTGCTGCTGGCTATCGACCCTGCCTCGCGCACAGTGATCGCCGATACGCAGCGGCGTGTGGAGTGGGCGGTCGCTGCGGGTAATTTCGCCCGGGCCGAGGCCGATCTGGCATGGCTGGAAGGCCGCGCCGAAGCGGACGGGTTGGCCGCGCTGCGCCTGTGGCTGTGCTACCGGCGCGACGGCGCGGCGGCAGCGGTCGATCAGATGACTGCCGGGACCCCGGCCCGGATCCTCTGCACCATCTTCCTTTCCGAAGGCGACCTGCCCCGCGCGACCGAGGCGCTGGCCCGGCTACACGACGAGGCGGAGGCGGCGCGCATCGCGGTACGGCTTGCGCTGGAGCGCGGCGACGGGGCGGCGGCGCGCACAGCACTTGCCGGGCGGCTGGCCCCCGAGGCACCGTGGCAGTGGGACCCTGCCGATCATTTGCAATGGCTGCGCGCGGGCCATCTGCGCGCGGATCCGCCCGAGGCGCTGGCCGCCCACGCCGAAGCGGCCTGTCGGCTGTGGCCGCGCCATGACGGGCTTGCCTACCTGATGCGACTCTTGCGCGAGGGCACAGTTGACTGGGCAAGGCTCGCAAACGAGCCATCGCCAAGCATCCCCGCACGCGCGATGGGCGAGGCGCGCGCGGCGCTGCGGCTGGGGCTGCCGGGCCGCGCGGCGCGGCACCTGGCAGTGGCGCGTCGCGCCGCCGCGCCAGCCGAGGTCGCCCCTCTGCGCGCCGATGCGCTGCTGCGCGCAGGCCGTCGGAACGCGGCCGAACACGCCGCCCGCGCGGCCGTGGCGATGGCCCCCGACGCCGTGACCCGCGCCGATGCCGCGCTGCAACTCGCCGAGGCGCAACTGGCCGCACGCGACCCGAGGGCCGCGATGGCGACGTTGGCGCCCGTAGCGCGGGACTTCCCCGACCGGTTGGCGGGTTTGCTTGCCCGTGCCCGCGCCGCGTTCCAGTCTGGCGACTTTTCCCGCGCCGCGAAGTTCCACGCGCAATTCAACGCATGCAAGGCGACTGCCACTGGCACGGATGTCCGCGACCGGATCGTCGCCGACGCCGCACACGCCGCAGAAGCCTGCGGGATGTCTTTCGCCCATGACCGGCCCGTGCAGGATATCATCGCCGAAGTCGGGGCGGCGCGGATCTCGGCCTCGGCGGGTTTGTCAGCCTGGGCGCTGATGCGGATGCAGGCCGACGGCGCGCCTGGCTTCACATTGGCACATGATGCGCGCATTCCGCGCCGGATCGCGCATTACTGGCAAGGCCCGCACAGCCCCGCCCTGCCCCGCGCCCGCGCGGCCTGGGCCGCGCAGCACGCTGGGTTCGAGACGCGGCTTTTCGACGCCGAGATGGCCTGCGACTGGTTGCACAGGGCGCATGGCGCAGAGATCGCCAAACAGTTTCACAAGCTCGAGCAGCCCGCCCTGCGCGCCGATCTGTTCCGGCTGTGCTGGATGGTGAGTGAAGGCGGCGTTTTCGCCGATCTCGACGAGTTCCCGCGCCTGCCGGTTACCCCCTGGCTTGCACAGGCGCGGGCGGTTTTGTGCATCGAGCACGGCTTTGGCACGATCGCGAATAATTTCCTGGCCGCCGAGCCCGGTCACCCGGTCTGCACCCGCGCGCTGGATTACGCGCTCGCCGCACTCGCACAGACCGATGCGCCGTATCCGTGGTGGCACACGGGCCCGGCACAATGGACCCGCGCTGCGCTGGGCAGCTGGCTGGATGGCACGGCGCGCGACGGGCTACGCTGGCTGTCGCAAGACGAGTATTGCCGCCGCGTTTCGACCAACTTGCCATACCCGCACAAGCGCGGCCCCGACCACTGGCGCTGATCAACCGTGTTCCCTGAATCCTTGGCGCTATTTTATCGACAATTTTCCATCATACCGCAAATTCCGGTTCACAGAATCCTTCGGGTATGCTCTATACACCATGCGCGCCGCAGAAACGCGCGTCAAAACAGAAGAACCATGGGAGGAATACATGGATCGTCGTTCTTTCTTGAAGGCCTCGACCGTCGGGGCCGGTGCGGCTGCGGCCAGCACGCTCGCAGCGCCCGCTATTGCGCAGGGCCGCATGACCTGGAGGATGGTCACGACCTGGCCGCGCAACTTCCCGGGCCTCGGGACCGGTGCGCAGCGTCTTGCCGACCGGATCACAGCGGCCACGGACGGGATGCTGACGGTCGAGCTGTTCTCGGCGGGCGAGATCGTGCCCGCGCTACAGTCGATCGACGCGGTGATCGACGGCTCGGCCGAGATGATGCATGGCGCGGCCTATTACTGGCAGAACAAGTCGGTCGGCCTGTCCTTCTTCACCGGGGTTCCCTTCGGCATGACCTCGCGCGAGATGTCGGCCTGGGTGCGCTTCATGGGCGGGCAGGAGCTGTGGGACGAGTTGTATGACCAGTTCGGCCTGATCGGCTTCATGTCTGGTGATACCGGCACGCAGGGCGGTGGCTGGTTCCAGGACGAGTTGTCGGGGATCGAGGATATTCAAGGCCTGCGTTTCCGGACGCCCGGTCTGGGCGGTCAGGTCTGGGAGAAGATGGGGGCATCGGTGACCAACCTTGCCGGGGGCGAGATCTTTGCCGCCCTGCAATCAGGCGCGCTGGATGCCGCTGAATTCGTCGGGCCCTATAACGACCTTGCCCTGGGCTTCCATCAGGTCCGCAAGCATTTCTACACCACTTCGTTCATCGAGCCTGGGCTGGCGACAGAATTCGTGGTGGACAAGGCGAAGTACATGGACCTGCCCAGCAACATGCAGGCCATCATCCGCGATGCCTGTCAGGCAGAGTACGATCAAACCGCGTCGGAATTCTACGCCAATGACCCGATTGCGCTACGGACGTTGGTCGAGGAACACGGCGTGACCTCCTATCCGCAATTCCCTGACAGCATCCTTGAAGCGGGCGCCAATGCGTCGCGCGAGTTGCTGATCGAGATTCTGGATACGGCTGACCCGATCAGCAAGCGCGTGGCAGAAAACTTCATCCAGTCACTGAATCTCGTGCGTGGACGCACCGAGAATACGGATATGGGCTTTCTGGAAGCGCGCGAACGCTTCTTTGACATCAGCGATCTGGGCTGATCCTGAAAAGCTGATACAAGGCGCAGGTGACGCGCCCGACGTAGCCCGGGTTTCACCCGGGCTACGGTGCCATCGCCGACCCTGTTTCCTGTATATCAAGGACGTTTTGCCGTGGTTTTCCTGTCCCTCGTCATGCGGGCGATCAATTATCTGAACCGGCTGATCGGAAATACCTTCATGTGGCTTGCCGTCGGCGTGGTCGGCGTCTGTTTCTGGGTCGTGGTCGAGCGCTATGTCTTTGGCATCACACGGCTGTGGATGCAGGACCTCTACCCATGGATGAGCGGGGTGATGTTCACCGCCGTCGCCGGTTACGCGCTCTACCGCAACGACCATGTGCGGGTCGATATCTTCTACCGCCCGGCCTCGACCCGCACCAAGGCGTGGCTTGACCTGTTCGGGGTGCTGGCCTTCCTGTGGCCTTTTGCCTGGGTGGTCTGGACCTCATGCTACAACTTCGTCATGCGCTCGATCAACCTGCTGGAAGGGTCGTCGAACCCGGGCGGGATGCCGGGGCTGTTCGTGCTGAAAAGCTTCATCCTGGTCTTTGCCGTCGTGATCGCACTGCAGGGGCTGGCGATGGCGATCCGCTCGATCCTGCTGATCGCCGGGCGCGAGGATCTGGTGCCGGACGATTACCGCTACAAATACGACACCGACCCGGAGCCCGCCTGACATGGACCCCTTTGTGATCGGCCAGATCCTGGCCGGGACGATGTTCTTTGCCGTGATCGGGTTTCTGCTGCTGGGCTTTCCGGTGGCCTTCACCCTCGCCGGCGTCTCGATCATCTTCGCCTATCTAGGGCTGTTTTTCGAGGTGTTCGACCTCTCAAGCCTGCGCGCGCTGGCCGGGCGCTACACTGGCTACATGATCAATGAAGTGCTGGTGGCGGTGCCACTGTTCATCTTCATGGGGGTCATGCTCGAACGCAGCAAGATCGCTGAACAACTGCTGTCCACGATGGGCAAGCTGTTCGGCAACATGCGCGGCGGCCTGGGGATCTCGGTCATTCTGGTGGGGGCGTTGCTCGCAGCCTCGACCGGGGTGGTGGGCGCCACTGTGGTCACGATGGGGCTGATATCGCTTCCGGCGATGATGCGCGCGGGCTATGACCCGAAACTCGCCTGCGGTGCGATCTGCGCCAGCGGGACGCTGGGGCAGATCATCCCGCCCTCGACCGTGCTGATCTTCATGGGCGACATGATCGCGGGCATGAATGCCGAAGCGCAGATGTCTCTTGGCAACTTCGCCCCGACGACTGTCTCGGTCGGCGATCTGTTCGCCGGTGCGATCCTGCCGGGGCTGCTGCTGGTCGGGCTGTATATTCTCTACATCCTGTTCAAGGCCGTCACCGATCCGCAAAGCTGTCCCGCCACACCCGTACCACCCGAGGAAAAGGCCGGGCTCTGGAAGGAGATCCTGTTCGCTCTGGTCCCGCCCCTTCTGCTGATCGCGGCCGTGCTGGGCTCGATCCTGGGCGGCATCGCAACACCGACGGAGGCGGCCTCCGTCGGCGCAGTGGGCGCGACGGTGCTGGCGGCGCTGCGCTGGCGGCTGTCCTTCGGGGTGTTCAGCGAGGTGGCGCGGCGCACGGCGGTCATCACCTCGATGATCTTCATCATCCTGTTCGGCGCCTCGGTCTTTGCCATCGTGTTCCGGCAGATGGGCGGCGACCGGCTGGTGCGCGAATTCCTGACCGCGATGCCGGGTGGTGCAATGGGGGCGATGATCGTGGTCATGCTGATCATGTTCATCCTCGGTTTCATCCTCGACACGTTCGAGATCATCTTCATCGTGCTGCCCATCACCGCACCGTCGCTGCTGATCCTGGGTGTCGATCCGATCTGGCTGGGGGTGATGATCGGCGTGAACCTGCAGACCAGCTTCCTGACACCACCTTTCGGCTTCTCGCTCTTCTACTTACGGGGGGTGGCCCCCAATTCGGTCAGCACCGGCATGATCTATCGCGGAGCGATTCCCTTCGTGCTGCTGCAGGTTCTTGCGATAGCGACGCTGTTCGTCTTCCCCGGGCTGGTGCTCTGGCTGCCCTCGGTCCTGTTCTGATGACCGCCCAAGAAGTCATCGCACGCTTCAGCCTGGCCCCGCACCCCGAGGGGGGCTGGTATCGGCAAACCTGGGTGGCCGAGGCCGAGGGCGAGGCGCGCCCCGCGGGAACGGCGATCCTGTTCCTGCTGGCAGAGGGAGAGCGCAGCCACTGGCACCGCGTCGATGCGGTCGAGATATGGCACTTCCACGCCGGAGCAGCGCTGGAGTTGTCCATCGCGCCAGATGCCGCAGGCCCGGCCCGCGCGCAGGTCCTGGGCAGTGATCTGGCGCGGGGTCAGTTGCCGCAGGGTATTGTGCCCGCGTATCACTGGCAGGCCGCGCGCAGCCTCGGGGATTGGTCGCTGGTCGGCTGCACCGTCTCGCCCGGCTTTCGCTTCGAGGGTTTCGAACTCGCCCCGCCCGGCTTTGACATTCCCGTCGCGCCTTGACGCACCCCGCCCCGGCGCGTAAAGCACAGCCGTCCCGCATCGGAATCGGCGCGTGGACCCTTTGGTGTTGCCATTCTGACGCTTCGGCAGGGGCAGCGCAGCGCCCGAGGCCTGACAAGAACGCTTGACCACTCTCTGGCGGGCACTGCGGTGGACCCGGACGAAGACCAGAGCTCTTGGCCAGCCAGACCTGCGCGGGACAACCGTGCGCAACCGAGAGGATTTGCGATGAACCTTATCGCACAGATCGAAGCCGAGCAGATCGCGGAGCTTGGCAAGGACATCCCGGATTTCAAGGCCGGTGACACCATCCGCGTGGGCTACAAGGTGACCGAGGGCACCCGTTCGCGCGTGCAGGCCTTCGAGGGCGTCTGCATCGGGCGCAAGGGCGGCAACGGCATCGGCGCGTCCTTCACCGTGCGCAAGATCTCGTTCGGCGAAGGGGTGGAGCGTGTGTTCCCCCTGCATTCGACCAATATCGACAGCATCACCGTGGTCCGCCGCGGCAAGGTGCGCCGCGCGAAGCTCTATTACCTGCGCGCGCGCCGCGGCAAGTCGGCCCGCATCGCCGAGAAGACCAATTACCGTCCGCTCAAGACATCCGCCTGAGGAGTTCCGCGATGAAAGCCGAAACGCATCCCGATTACCACCTGATCAACGTCAAGCTGACTGACGGCACTGTGGTTCAGATGAAATCGACCTGGGGCAAGGAAGGCGACACGCTGTCGCTGGATATCGACCCCAGCGTGCACCCGGCCTGGACCGGGGGCGGCACCCGCCTGATGGACACGGGCGGCCGCGTGTCCAAGTTCAAGAACAAGTATGCCGGCCTGGGCTTCTGAAGCCAGCCACATCTGGACAGGGGGCGCGATTACCGCGCCCCTTTTTCTTTTCCATGACAAGGGTTTGCCTGCCGCTTGTATCTGCTGCCGATGCTGCCTAGAGAAGGGTCGGCAGGCAGCAGGGTAAGTCGCAATGGCGCATATCATCGTCGTCGGAAACGAGAAGGGCGGGTCGGGAAAGTCCACGGTCTCGATGCATTTGGCGGTCGGCCTCGCGCGGGCCGGATTACGCGTCGGCGCTATGGATCTGGACCTGCGCCAGTTGACGCTGGGACGCTACATCGAGAATCGCGGAAACTGGACAGCGCGAATCGGGGTGGACCTGCCCTCGCCGGTCTTCATGCCGCTGCCAGAGCCGGGGCGCTTTGACCTGCCCGAAGGCCCGGCGCTGCATGACGCGCGCATGAGCGCAGCCCTCGAGGCGCTGGAACCGACGTCTGACATTATCCTGATCGACTGTCCCGGCGCGCATACGCGGCTGGGCCAGTTCGCCCATTCGGTCGCGGACACGCTCGTCACTCCGATCAATGACAGCTTCATCGATTTCGATCTGCTCGCCCGGACCGACCCCGATACTGGCGCGGTCCTCTCCCCCTCGATCTACTCGGAGATGGTCTGGAAGGCGCGGCAGGCGCGCGCGGAGTCCGGCCTCTCACCGCTGGACTGGGTGGTCTTGCGCAACCGACTGGGAACCACCGCAATGCACAACAAACGCAAAGTGGGCGAAGCCCTGCAAACGCTGTCGAAGCGCATCGGCTTTCGCGTCGCGCCAGGCTTCAGCGAGCGGGTGATCTTCCGCGAACTGTTCCCCAAGGGTCTGACTGTACTCGACCTGTCCGATACCGGGACCGAGTCGCTGACGCTGTCGCATATCGCCGCCCGCCAGGAGCTTCGCGACCTGCTGCAGGCGCTGCGATTGCCCGCGCTCAACCAAACAGCTTGAAAAAACCGTTCCGCGGCAGTCTGGCCTCGCGTTCATGCGATAGCGCGTCAAGACGCTTGCCGACACGGCCGTCTTCTTCTCCGCGGTTTCCGGCGCCAAGCCATGTCGCCATGACCGAATTGCCCTTGGTCTCTTTGCGTCCTGCCTTGTTGCGAAACATGCCTGTCTCCTGAAATGTGCGATTTTGAAAAATAACTGAATTGCTGCGGCAGAAAGATGGCAGCAACAAGGTTAATGCTAGCCGAATGGGGCAGCACCAAGACGCACGAGATCACGGCACGATCAGGAAAAGCGTGATCGCCGGAAATGCCACAAGGATCGCGACACGGATCAGATCCGATGCGACAAAGGGAAGCACAGCGCGATAAGTCTCGGTGATCCGCGTCCCAGGCGCCATGGCGTTGATCACGAACAGATTCATTCCAACCGGCGGGGTGATCAGGCCGACCTCGACCACGATCAGCACAAGTATTCCGAACCAGATCGCCCGCATCTCCACATTGGCACGCTCGAGCGCGAGGTCGTTGACCCGCCGCAACCCCAGCGCCTGGATCTGCTCGCGCGTCAACTCGCTTCCGGCAGCGATAGCAGCCTCGACGCTGCGCAACATCTCCGGCGCGACCTCGACCCCTGCGCGGATCGCCTCGCGCGCCCGCGCCGCGTGCAGGTCGGCCATGGCGACGAAATTGATGTCCAGCTCCATCACGATGGGCCAGAAGATCGGGATGGTCAGCAGGATCATGGACAGGCTGTCCATCACGCAGCCAAGGATCAGATAAAAGGCAAGGATCATCAGCAGCACTGTCAGCGGCCCAAGGCCCGATCCGCCGACCCATCCGGCGATACTCTGCGGGACCTGCGTCAGCGCGAGGAACCCGTTATAGAAGGCCGCACCGAAGATGATGAAGAAGATCATCGCCGAGCCGCGCGCGGTGACTTGGAAGCTCTCGGCCAGTGTCTTGCGTGTCAGCCCGCCATTGGCCCAGGCGATAAGCCCGGTGCCCAGCGCGCCCACCGCCGCGCCCTCTGTGGGCGTGAACCAGCCCGCATAGATCCCCCCCACGACCAGCGCAAAGACCAACATCACCGGCCAGACCTGCGCCAACGCGCGCAGCCGCTCGCCATAGCCGACCCGCGCGCGCGTCCCGGCGGCGTCGGGGTTCATCCGGACATAGATCGCGATCACCACCATGTAACCGATCGCCGCCAGGACCCCCGGCACGATCGCAGCCAGAAACAGCTTGGCGATGTTCTGCTCGGTCAGGATCGCGTAAATCACCAGCACGACCGAGGGCGGGATCAGAATGCCCAGCGTCCCGCCCGCTGCCAGCGTCGCGGTGGCAAGGCCACCCGCATAACCGCTGCGCCGCAGTTCGGGCAACGCGACCCGGCCCATCGTGGCCGCCGTGGCCAGTGATGAGCCGCAGATCGCCCCGAACCCCGCGCTCGACCCGATGGCGGCCATCGCCACCCCGCCCCGGCGATGGCCCAGAAACCCCTCGGCCGCGCGGAACAGCGCTTGCGACATGCCGCCCAGCGTGGCGAAATGGCCCATCAGCAGGAACATCGGCACGATGCTCAGCGAATAGCTGGCGAAGGTGGTGAACACCTCGGTCTCAAGCCGCGAAAGCGGGCGGGCCGTGCTGCCGGTGACCAGCACCAGCCCGACCAGCCCGGTCAGGAACATCGCCAGCCCGATGGGCACGCGCAGAAAAATCAGCCCCAGCAGCGCGGGAAAGGACATCAGCCCGATGGCCATGGCGCTCATCGCTCGGCCTCTCCCGGCTCATCGATGATGTCGCGATCCTGCACGGCCTCGATCATCCGTACGGCCAGCATGTAGGCCGCGACGACCACGGCCACGACTGCAGCGCCCAGACAGGCGGCATAGGGCATCCAGACAGGCCATTCGAGGATGTAGGTCGTCTGCCCCGTGCGCAGCCGGTTCGACATGCCGACCGACAGCCGCCACGCGATCAGCGCCAGCGCAAGGAAAAACGCCGCCTCGGCGACCAGCCGCAGCCAGCGATTGACCCGGTCGGACAGAGCAGAGGTGAACACATCGACCCGCGCATGGCCGAGCGTGATGTGACAATAGGGCAGGAAGCAGAAGATGGCGAAGGCCATGCCCAGTTCGGTCATCTCGAAATCACCGAAGACCCGACCGACTCCCAGCCCCAGAAGCGCGTCGGCAAGGCCCGGCACAAGCGTCTGCGCAGCCTCCGAGCCCAGCGCCGCTGCCAGATGCCGTCCGGCGATGGAGAGGCAGGTCATCACGATCAGCGCCAGCAACACGCCGCCGCCGATCAGCGCCAGCGCACGAGCGACGGTCAGCATCACGCCATGTATCGCACGCTGCATCGGCCCCCCCCTACTCGGCGGCCTCATACTCCGCCATCAGCGCGCGCGCCCGGTCGATCAGCGCCTGCCCGTCCTTGCCGCGCTCAGCCATATCCGCAACCCAGCGGTCATAGATCGGCTCGGCCAACGCGCGCCATTCCGTGACCTCCTCGGCGGGGATGGTGATGATCATGTTGCCCATCTCTTCGGCAATGGCGCGGCCCGGCGCGTCATACTCCTGCTGCGTGGTGCCCGCGAAAACCGAGAATTCAAGCCCGGAATTGGCGTCGATCACCTCCCGCAAATCGTCGGGCAGCGCCTCATAGGCCGGACGGTGCATAGCGAGGATGAAGGTGATCGTGTAGATCATGTCGCCGTCGAATTCTGTGTGGAACTCGACCAGCTCGGGGATGCGCAGCGAGGGCGCGACCTCCCAAGGCATCACCGCCCCGTCGATCACCCCGCGCGACAGCGCCTCGGGCACCTGTGCGACGGGCATCCCCACCGGCGTTGCGCCCAGCGCCTCGAGAAGCTGCACGGTCAGCCGGGAGGGGCCACGCAGCTGCATTCCGCGCAGATCGGCGGGCGCGGCGACAGGTGCCTCAGAGTGGATCACGCCGGGGCCATGAACCCAGGTGCCGAGGATCTTCACATCGGCGAATTCCTCCTGCATGGCTTCTTCATAGAGGTGCCAGTAGGCATAGGAGGCCGCGCCCGCATCCGAGACCATGAAGGGCAGCTCGAAAACCTCGGTGCTGGGAAAGCGGCCCGGCGTCAGGCCGACAACGGTCCAGATCAGGTCCGCCGTGCCAGAGGCGGCCTGGTCATACAGCTCGGCGGGCGTGCCACCCAGTTGCATCGCCGGGAAACGGTCCACCTGGATACGGCCCTCGCTGTCGGCCTCCACTCCGTCGGCCCAGACATCAAGGATGTGTTTCGGCACATTCGCCTGCGCGGCCAGAAAATGGTGCAGAGTCAGGGTGAAATCCTGCGCCTGGACGGCGCTGGCACTCAGGCCCAGCGCGATGGCCACGCCGCCGATCATGCGCGCGGCAGGTCTGGATGTCATGATGTCCTCCTTCGGCTTCGGTCGCATTACCCCTGCGTCACGCCAGTGACACCACAGGACAGCCCGCCGCGCTACCGTTTTTTCGACGCTTTTGCGGGATATGCAGACAGAATTGCCATGGCAAGACGGCCTCTCGTCGCGGCACCGCCCGCGGCGTCCGAACCGCGATGCAGGGCTCGTCCCGCGCCGACGGCAGTGCCACCATGCTCCCGCCAAGCCGTGGCGTTTCACGGGCACCCCCGATGCGCGTCTGCGGTCATGCAACGACGATGCGGGAATGCTGGCAAGAGAAACCGCTACCGCCATGGCCGAGCGGGCTTGACCGGAACGGTTGTTGCGCCCGGGGTCAAAGCGCGCTGGCGCAGGACCGGGTTGCTGCGCCGCCGCCTGCCCGACAGTGGCCTCAGCGCACGATCAGCTCGGCATGCAGCGCGCCCGCCGCGTTGATACTGTTCAGAATGTCGATCATGTCGCGCGGCGCCACCCCAAGCGCATTGAGGCCCGCCACGATCTCGGACAGCGATGTGCCGCCGCGCAGTTCGGCCATGCCTGCCGGCGCGTGATCGGTCATCTCGGCGCGCGAGCGGGGGACGACGACCGTCTCGCCCTCGGCAAAGGGGTTGGGTTGCACGACAAGCGGGGTCTCCTCGACCCGCAGGGTCAGCCCGCCTTGCGCCACCGCGACGCGGCTGATGCGCACATCCTCGCCCAGCACGATGGTGCCGGAGCGCTGATCGACAACAACGCGCGCGCGGGTCTGGGGCGTTACGGTTATATTCTCGATCCGTGCCAGCGCATGGGCGGCCGAGTTCATCCCCGTGGCTCCCACATCAAGTACGACGGTTCCGGGGTCGGTCATAACCGCGACGCGCCGTCCGAACGCGTCGTTGATCCCATTCTCGATCAGCGCGGCGGTGGTGAAATCGGGCACACGCAGCCCCAGCCGGATACGGTCAAGCTCGGCCAGTTCGAACGCCACCTCACGCTCGACCCGAGCGCCGAGGGGGATGCTGCCCGAGGTCGGCACGCCCCGGACCTCTCGCGCGCCCTGACCCTCAATCGCGGCGCCGCCCGCGATCACCGTCCCCTGCGCGACCGCATAGATTGTGCCATCCGCACCATTGAGCGGGGTCATCACCAGCGTGCCACCCAGCAGGCTCGAAGCGTCGCCAATGGCCGAGACGGTGACATCGACCCGCCCGCCTGCGCGCGCGAAGGGCGGCAGGCTGGCGGTCACGATCACCGCGGCGACATTGCGCGGGCGGAACTGCTCGCCCGTGACATTGACCCCCAGCCGCTCGAGGATGTTCGACATCATGTCCTCGGTGAACGGTGCGTTGCGCAGGCTGTCGCCCGTCCCGTTGAGGCCCACGACAAGCCCGTAGCCCAGCAGGTCGTTGCCGCGCACGCCGTCGAATTCGACCAGATCCTTCAACCGGACCGAAGCCGCGGCGCTGGCGGCGAGCGCTGTCAGCACAAGGCTGAGCAGGACGCACAGAAAGGCGGGTTTTCTCATCGCAGATATTCCGACAGGGACAGGCGCGAGAGGCGCACGGTCAGGGCATAAAGGGTATCGAGTTGCGACATCGCAGCCTCGAGCCGCGTGGCGGTGTCATACGGGTCCGCTGCTGTCATCGCGGCGAGGGTGCGCTGCATGGCGTTCTCCTCGGCGCTGGCGCGGCTGGCGGCACGGGCGACCTGTTCTTCCTCGATCCCGACACGGGCGGCGAGGCCGATCAACCCGTCATTCGCAACGATCAGCGACGCACTGACCCCGGCCAGCAGCTCGCGCTGCCCTGCCGGGTCGCCGACGAGCACCCCTTCTGACAGAAGCGCGCCGGTGGCGAGGGCGGCAAGGGTCGACCGCAGCGCCGGATCAGCCGCAGTCACGTCGAGCGCGGCGGTGATACCATTGCCGAGGTCGAGCCGGTCGCTTCGCGCCGGGCCGCCTGTGTAGCCCTGCGCGTCGAATCCGCCGCCGGGGGCGAACCACTGCTCGACATATGCCTGAATATCGGCGGGTGTTGAATTGGCCGGCAAATCCGCCTGAAGTGCATCGAGCATCGCGTCCGCCGGGGCCAGCGCCGCGCTGTCGCTCGCGACCCCGGCCATAATCGACCGACCGCCAAGCGAAGTGTTGAGCCGCGCGACAACCTGTTCAAAGCCCGTGCGCATGGTCTCGCGGACAATCCCGAGTGCCGGAGCATCGCTCGTCGCGGTGAGAAGCGACAGCTCGGCCACGCCTGACTGTGCGGTTTCACGGATGTCCGCAATGGCGTTCTGTTGCACTTCGAGGAAAAGCTGCGCGTCCTGTGCGATGCGCTGCCTTGCGCCGGACAGCTCATGCCCCTTTTTGACGCTGGCCAGCAGCGCGAAATCGCCCTGCAGGGCACGGGTGCGGTCGTCAAGCACGCCAGTCGTCATCTGGTTGCTGAGTGTGGCGACCTCGGCCCGCAGGCGGGCGCCGTGGCGCTGGAAGCTCTGTCTGCGGGCCATGTCACTGAAACCGGTCTCGATCATGGTCAAATCTCCAGCACGCGGCGCATCATCGCATCGATTGTCGAAAGCACGCGCGCGTTCGCGGCGTACGCCTGCTCCAGCGTCAGCAAGCGTGCCAGTTCGGCATCGCTGTCGACCCCGCGCGCGGCGAGATTGTCCTGCAGCGCGTTTAGCCCGGATTTCGCTGTAGCTTCGGCCTGCTCGGCGCCCAGCCGTGTCGTGCCGACAAGGGAGAGCATCGCGGCGGCATGGGCCCCGGCGTCGCGGCTCGGGGCAGTGCCGGACAGGTCGGTGGGCGCACGCATCGCGTCACGCAGCCGGGTCAGATGCGCGGGATCCGACACTGCCGCGGGCTGCGCGGCATAGAGGCCAGAGCGCAGCCGGGTCAGATCGCCCCCGCTTGCCGGGTCGGCGAGCGGGTTCAGGACCAGCCGCCCAGAGAGGCCCGGCTGCGTGGGTGGCCAGACACCATCGGATGGCGCGATCAGCCCGAGCGCCCCCCCCTCGGCCTGCGAGAATCGGGTGACCAGATCCTCGGCCAGCGTATCGAGTTGCCCCTGCATTTGCGGCGCGAGCGTGTCGCGCAAGCCGAAATTGGCGCCGAGACGTCCCTCGGCCAGCAGGCCGGCGGTCGGGGCAACTGGTCGGCCGTTCAGTTCCAGCCCGGAAAGCGCCCCGGTTTCGACCCTGTCGTCAGGTCCGATCGCGCTGGTAGGGCTGAAGACAAATTCTGCCGCGGTGCGATCCACCAGCATCACGCCGTCCGGGCTCATCAGCGCAACCCGCCCGTCCGAGCGTGCGATTTCGGTGACAGGAACAATCTCGGCGATCCGGTCGATCCGGTTCTGTCGGACATCCATCAGCGACTGCGGGCTGCCGCCGGTGAGAGTCTGGCGCTGGATTTCGCGGTTCAGATCCGCGATCTCGGCAAGTCCGTCATTGAGATGCGCGACATCGCGGGCAATGGCGGTGTCTGCCGTGGCGCGGGCGTCCTGAAGCGTCGTTTCGATCTTCCCGAAGCTGTGGGCGATGTCTGCCGCCGCCTGGGCAACCTGTTGCAGATAGGCTTGTGAGTCCGGCCGCGCGGCGGCATCGCTCAGCGCGACCTCCAGCCGGTCGAGGCGCTGGCTGAGGCTGCCGTCATCGCCCGGCAGGCCGATAGCTGTCTCGATCCGGGTCCAGAACTCCGCGATCTCGCCGCGCCCCACCGATTGCGTCAGTGCCCCGCGATACGCCGCCAACAGGCCGGAGTCACTGTCGCGGTGGATGCCCGTCGCCACAACGCCATTGCCCGCGCCACCCAGCGTCCGGGAGGCTTGATCGAGCGTTCGCACGGCATAGCCGGGCGTGTCCTGATTGGCGATATTGTCGGCGACAAGCCGGGTTGCACGCGAATTGACGTGCAGCCCGCTCAGCGCAGAGGAGAGTGCAAGCGACAGGGACATGGGTCAGGGCCTTTCGGACGGGCGCGCTCAGCGCTTGATGTTGGTCGTCTCCTGGAACATCTCATCGACGGTCTGGATAACCTTGGCGTTCGACGAATAGGCGCGCTGGGTCTGGATCAAGCTGGTCAGTTCGGCGGCGACGTCGGTCGCCGATTCCTGCAACGCATTGCCGACGAAATTGCCGACCGGCCCGGTGCCCGCATCCCACAGGAAGAACGGGCCGCTATCGCGCGAGACCTTGAACGCCTGATCGCCGACTGCGGTCAACCCGTTCGCATTGGGCACATCTACGATGGGAATGCGATAGAGCGTGCGCCGGAAACCCTGATCATAGATCGCATCGAGCTTGCCGTCGCGCTCGACCGTCAGTCCGATCAGATTGCCAGCGCCAAAGCCGTCCTGACTCACCCCTGCAGACGAGAAGGTCTGACCACGCTGGACCAGCCCGCCACCTTCTCCGATCAGCCCCAGCGACAGGTCGATGGTCTGAGGGCCGAGCGCCAGCGGAATCGTTCCGGTGGTGCCCTCGTAATCCTGGCCGACCACGCTGGTTCGGGTCACCGAGACAAGCGTGCCCGCCTGCGCGATGCTGCTGTCGAATACCAGATCGTATGTTCCCAGCAACGTTCCGTCGGACGGATCGGTCAGTGACATTTCCCAGGTATTGCTGTTGGGCGGGGTCTGCACCGGCGTGAATTCGACATCGATCGTGCCCGACAGTCCCATCGCATCGAAATACTCGACCGAGAGACCCAGCGGGTCGCTGCTGCCACCTGGGGCTGTCGCAGAAGCCGGCAGGTTCACGCCAAAATCGACGCGACTGGTCGCCGAATATGCCTGCTGAATGGTGTCTATCCGGACAGGTTGCAGACCCGACGCACTGTCACGGGGATAGGTCGGAATCGAGCCATCGGTCGCCGCAGGCCAACCCAGCAGCACATTTCCCGACGGGTCACGCAGATACCCCGCCTCATCCTGCCGGAAAGACCCGGTGGGGGTTAGCATCAATGGGGCCGTGCCGTCCTGCAGGCGTGCGCCCAATGGCGACGTAACCGGAATGAAGCCACGCCCGGAAATCGCGATGTCGGTCGCGTTCTGGGTGCTGATCAGGGCGCCCCCCTGATCGACCATCCGCTGAGTGGTCGAACGCACCCCGCCTGCGCTGTAGCTTGCCTCACCCGCGATGCCCGAGCCGATCACCATCGACTGGAAGCTGGCCTGCGACCGGCGATAGCCATGCGTCGCCGAGTTCGCGATGTTGTCCGAGATCGTCGCAAGCCGGGTCGCATTGGCTTTCAGGCCCGATACGCCAGCGTTCATCGAGGAGGAAATGCTCATCTCCGCTCCATTCCACAGTGATTCTCTGCAGCCCACTCTGGACCCGCGGTGTTAATTTGGGGCTAACCGCTCAGGGTTCCGACGTCTGGCGCAGCAGCACCAGTTCGACGCGGTTGTTGCGCACCGCCATCGGGTCCGGATCGAACGGGTTGCGATCGGCATTGCCGGTGACACTGCGGATGCGCGGCTCGGGCAGACCCTCGCCCTCGAACATGCGGTGTACCGCCTGGGCGCGCGCAACTGTCAGACGCCAGACCGGATTCTCGCGGATCACCAGCGGAAAGCTGCGCGAATAGGCGCCGATGGCCAGCGGGTTGGTGACAGTCTGGAAGGCTTCGCCAAGGATCGAGACCAGGAATTCCAGCACCGGTTCCGGTTCGTCGGTCTCGGGATGAAACAGGGGCGCGGTGTCGAGGTCGAAAAGCTCGACCACCAGCCCCTCTTCCGACATGCGCAGCAAGACATGCTCGAAAGCATCGCCATGGCCGGCCTCCTGTGCGGCGCGTTCAAGCGTCGAGAGCAACTCTTCGAGCACCTGCATGTCGGCCGGTGACGTGCCGCGCGTGGCGATACTGTCGGTCAGCGAATCGACGGTCGACAGCGACTCGCCACCCATCACGCCCTCGCCGCCGGAAGAATGACTCTCGATCGCGTAGGTCTGCGAGAAATAATCCGCGAGCCCCTTGCGCTGATCATCGCTAACCGAGCCGAGCAGCCAGAGCATCAGAAAGAACGCCATCATCGCGGTCGAGAAATCCGCGAGCGCGACCTTCCACGCGCCGCCGTGATGATCCGACGCGACAACCTTCTTGCGCCGGACAATGACCGGTCTGACCTCATCAGAACGCCGCATGACCCACCTGTGTCTTCACCCGGGGTCAGGCTAGCAGCCGGGGCTGAACGAGAAGTTAATCGCGCGCGGGGCGGATGCAGGCGGTCACAATTCCATCAGGCGCGACGTGCACAGCGCCGATCCGGCGCAGATCGCACGCCCCAGGGGATTACTTTTGAAACACTTTCGGCTAAAATAGCAAAAAAATACATAACACGTAACGAGGTCAGGATGAGCAGAACAGTCCTCGCGATGATTGTCGTCGCGCTACTGGCAGGCTGCGGCGCACGTCAAGGGAGCTTCTCGGCCCCCCGCAACCTGGACAACGCCTGTATGCTGGAACGCGAGCGGCCCCAGTATTTCATCGCAATGCGCGCGGCAGAACGGCGGTGGGGTACCCCGTTGCCAGTGCAGATGGCGATCGTACATGCCGAAAGCCGATTTATCGGAGATGCGCGCACCCCCTTGCGTTACACGCTGGGTGTGATCCCGATGGGGCGTCAGTCGTCGGCGCTGGGGTATTCGCAGGCGCTGGACGGCACCTGGGACGAGTATGTACGCGAGGCCGGCAGTCGTCGGGCATCGCGCACGGATATTCGCGATGCGACGGACTTCATCGGTTGGTACACGACCAAGACCGTCGAGCGTAACGGCGTCCCCATGACCGATGCGCGAAACCAGTATCTGGCATATCACGAAGGCCATGCAGGGTTCCGGCGCGGGTCCTATAATGCCAAGCCATGGCTGATCGCCGTGGCGGACCGCGTCGCAACACGCGCGCGGATGTATGACGAGCAACTGCGCGGCTGCGGGCGGCGCTGAGACTGCTAGCGCTGCGGATGTTGTGTCAGCGATTGCGGCACCTCCTGCCCGTGTGCGGTCATCAGCGCTGCATCGCCCAGCACATCGCGGGCCGGGCCATCGGCACGGATGCGCCCTGCGTCGATCAGCACGACGCGGGGGCACAGCTCCAGCAACAGTTCCAGATCGTGGCTGGCGATCAGCAGCGCGGGCGGCAATTCGGACAGAAGTGCGATCAGCCGCCGCCGGTTGCGCAGGTCAAGCCCGCCCGAGGGCTCGTCGAGCAGCAGCAGCGCAGGCTGCATGACCAGCGCCCCGGCGATGGCGGCGCGGCGCTTTTCGCCGCCTGAAAGCTGGTGGACGGGCCGGTCCTCCAGCCCGGTCAACCCGCAGGCCGCCAGCGCATCTGCGGTTCGCGTGGCAACCTCTGACCCGGGCAGGCCGAGATTACGCGGACCAAAGGCGACATCCTCGGCCAGTGTCGGGCAAAAGAGCTGGTCCTCGGCCTGCTGGAAGACCAGCGCGACATCGGGACGGAACCGGCCCGGAGTGACAGAGGCCCCGTTCAGGCGGATCTGCCCCGCGCGGGCGGGCAGCACGCCTGCGATGGTCTGGAACAGGCTGGTCTTGCCCGCGCCGTTGGGCCCGATCAGACCGATGCGCTCGCCCTCATCCATCGCGAGCGTCAAGCCCCTCAGCATCGGGGCATGGCCAGGGTGAGCGACGGTCACTTCTTCGAGGGAAAGCAGGTTCACAGCGCGCGGTCCAGCATGACAAGCATCAGACCGGCCCCGATCGCAGCGCCGATTGCCGCAAGGTCAGCGGCGCGCAGCCCGGGCGACGGCGGGCCAACCCCGGCGCCGTGGCCGCGCAGGCGCATCGCGGCATAGACGCGGTCAGCACGGGACTGCGCGCGGATCAGCCCGGTCACAAGCAGCATGGCGTGATCGGGCAACGCGCGCCAGCCACTGGTTCCGCCGCGCAACGCCCGCGCCAGCCGGGCGCGGCGCAGTTCGGCCGCGCTCTCGTCCAGATAGCGCAGGGTCAGCAGCGCGAGATCCGCCATCACTAGGGGCAACCCCAACCCGCGCAGCCCGGCGACCAGCCGGAAGGGCGAGAGCGGGGCCAACAGCGCCAGTGTGATCGCCAAGATGGACAGCAGCCGCCCGGCGATCAGGACGCCCGCCGCGCCCCCCTCCTGCCGCAGCCGCAGCGGACCGATCTGGGCCAGGGTGGTATCGCCCGCACTCAATGCCAGCGCCAGCAGGATCGCCAGGGCCAGCGCGGTCGGCGCGCGCAGCCGTGCCACCACCTGCCGCGCCCGGCCCGTGGCCAGCACAACCCCTATGGCCAGAATGACAGCGACAACCAGCGCCACCAGCCCCTGCACCGCGGCGATACCGAAGGCCAGCACGAGCACGATCACCAGCCGGGCGCGGGGGCAAGGGCGTTCAGACACCCGGCAGCAGCCGTGGTTCCACCCGGCGCAGGATGCGCAAGGTCACAAGCACGATCACCCCCTCGGCCATAGCCAATGGCAGATGCGCGAGCACAAAGACGGCCAGCGCCGCGCGTTCCGCCGCCCCGTCGAGTTCCGTCGGCAGGCCTGCCAGCACGATCCCGAAAAAGAGCGCCAGCGCGACCACGACCGCACCCGCGCCCGCGCCCAGCGCCGCCAGATCGGGCCATCGCCCCCCTGCCAGCCGCCAAAGGCCCATTGCCACAAGCGCGGGCACCCCGAGGATCAGCCCGTTCAGCCCCAGTGTCGTGACCCCGCCATGCCCGAACAGCGCTGCCTGCAGAAACAGCCCCACCAGGATTGCCGGGACTGCGAACCAGCCCAGCATCACCCCCATCAGCCCGGCCAGCATCAGATGCACACTGGCGGGTGGCACGGGTACCGCGACAAGCGAGGCAGCGAAGAACACTGTCGTCAGCATCGCTGCGCGCGGCACCTCGGCCTGCGGATCGGGCAAAGTGCGGATCCGCGATAGAGCCAGCGCGGCGAGCCCGGCGCTCAGCCCATACCCGGCCAGCGCCATCTCGACCGGTACGATCCCGTCAGGCAGATGCATTGTCACGCTTCCGGTTGCGCAGGACAAACAGCGCCGTGCCCAGCGCACCCCAGGCCACGAGTGCCACCATAAGCGCGCGCTGCGGCCACCCCTGCCCTGCCGCCCCGGCAGAGGCGGTCAGCACGGGTACTGCATCCTGGGCGAGTTCGACATGCGCCGTCGCCCCATGCCCGGCCTGCCGGACCTGGATCGTCCAGCGCCCCTCGGTATCATCGGGCACGAAGGTATAGACGCCAGCCGCGTCAGTGAGGCCAAGGCCCCACACCCGGGTCGGGCTGTCAGCGGCGTAGATAATGACCTGCGCCTCGACCATCGGCTCGCCCGTGTCGTATTGGGCATGCAGGCGAATGGCCTGCACGGTCTCGGCCTCGATCAGCGCCGCGTGGGCGCGGGCGGCCTCGGGTATGGCGACGACGCCTGCCGCCAGCAGCAGGGCCGCGAAGACGCTAGAGCGGCGCGTCATGGCAGTGCCCTTCGCCGACATGGCCGATATGCAGGCGCCCCAGCGCGAACTCATGCGCGCCACCAGTGGCAAAAGCGTCAAAGCCCAGCGCCTCCATGTTCATTCCGCCCCCGGAATCGCGGTCTGCACGGCCGAACAGGTGGTCGAGATGCAGCGTGATCTCCACCGCGCCTGGCTTGCCCTCGGCGACAAAGCCCTTGCGCGTATCGCCCACGAACTCGCCGCAGGCATGCATCACACCGTCAGTGGTCATCAGGGTGAACTCGACCTCTTCCCCGTCACGCCGGGCCATACCCTCGAACATCAGCGAGAAGCCTTCAGCATCGCCGCCGGTTGCGGGGACAAGCGCCCAGGACAGCGCGTTATAATGCCCCTTGGGCGCGTCTACAGTGGCCAGTTCGACCAGATCAGTGTCATCGGCATCGACCAGATCGGCCGTGAACGGACCGCCAAAGCTGACCGGGCGGCCCGTGATGTCGGGGCCATCGGCCATGAAGGGCGGGTCGGTCTGCCAGGCGGTGACCTGATCGAACGTGGCGAGGATGCGGGTGAACTCCAGCGCCCAGCCATCGCGGGTCAGGCGCGGCGCCGCAAACCCCTGTGTCGCCAGATCCTCGCCCGAAGCGAAGAGCGTCAGCCGGTCTGCATGGGCGCCCCCCGAAACGCCCCCCAGGAGCGTGGCAAGCAGGAACAATCGGTGCATGGCGGCAGTCCTTTCAGCAACAGGCGCAGTCGCTGTCGAACGAATGGCAGCACGCGCGAGCGTAAGCACTTTGTCACAATTTGTCATACGAACCGGCCCCGGCGAGTCAAGCAAAGCGCAGGGGTCGCACCTGTCCGGGGCGTCCTGTGCCTAATCGCGCGCCATCGGGTCTGCCCGCGACGTCGCTTTTCACCTGTGCGGCGTCGTCACTGCCTGTTCCCTCACGCGCGCGATTTGCGAAGACCGGGCAAACGCAGGAGTCGGAGCCGCGCATGAAAACGCATGTCAAGTCAGTGGTCATCGGCGGCGGGGCAGTCGGAGCCTCGATCGCCCATCATCTGGCGAAAGCAGGATGGGAAACGCTGCTTCTGGAACGCGACGAGCTGACCTCGGGCTCGACCTGGCACGCCGCCGGGCTGCTGCCGCTGTTCAACATGAGCTACGCGACCAGCCACATCCACGACTACAGCGTGAAGTACTACAAGACGCTCGAGGCCGAGACCGGGCTGAATGCGGGCTTCTATGTCGTGGGCAACCTGCGCATGGCGCAGACACGCGCGCGGATGGATGAGTACATGCTTTACGCCGCGACGGCCGAGTCGGTGGGCATTCCCTATGAGTGGATGACGCCCGCCCAGATCAAGGAGCGCTGGCCGCTGGTGCGCACCGAGGATCTGGAAGGCGCGATCTACCACCCGACCGATGGCTACATCAACCCGGCGGACGTAACGCAGGCCATGGCCAAGGGCGCGCGCCAGCTTGGGGCCGAGATCATGCGCAAGGTGCAGGTGGACGGCTATCGCTGGACAGGCAGCGAATGGATCGTCTCCTGCACAAAGATGGTCGAGAAGGGCGGCAATCTGGTCCCCTCGGACGAGCGTTTCGAGATCACAGCCGAGCATGTGGTCACCGCCACCGGTAACCACGCGCAGCGCACTGCGCGGCTGCTGGGCATCAAGATCCCCGCGATCCCGGTCGAGCATCAGTATATCGTGACCGAGCCCGACCCTGCGCTGCAGGAATATCGTAAAGCCAACCCCGAGCATCCCGTCCTGCGCGACGCCGATGCCAAATGGTATGTCCGCGAGGAGCGCGGCGGCTGGATTCTGGGGCCTTACGAGCACGGCGCCCCGGCTCGATTCCTCTATGACGTGCCAGAGAGCTTCCGCGCTGATCTGTTCCCGCTCGATCTGGAGCGGATCGAGGAAGAATACATGTCGATGATCCACCGGATCCCGACCTCGGAGACCGTGGGGCTGAAAGACGACTACAATGGCCCGATCTGCTACACGCCCGATGGTAACCCGCTGGTGGGCCCCGCGCCGGGCCTGCGCAACATGTGGCTGGCCGAGGGGTTCAGCTTCGGCATCACGGCGGCAGGCGGCACCGGGCATTACCTCGCCCAGATGATGACCGAGGGCGAGGCCGAGATCGACATGGCGTCGCTCGAGCCGCGCCGCTACGGCGACTGGATGACCACCGAATACGCCGCGCGCAAGAATGAAGAGGCGTATGCGCATGTCTACATCCTCCACCACCCGGATGAGGAACGTGAGGCCTGCCGCCCCCTGCGCACTGCGCCCTGCTACGACCGGGTCAAGGCGCGCGGCGCGCAATTTGGTCAGGTGAATGGCTGGGAGCGGCCAAATTACTTCGCGCCCGAGGGGTTCGACGATCATGCTGCGCGCAGCTTCCGCCGGGGCGGCTGGTGGCAATACGCGGTCGAGGAAGCGAAAGCCATCCGCGAGGGCGTGGGGATGCTCGATGCCACAGCCTTCGCCAAGCAGCGCGTCTACGGGCCGGGGGCGCAGGCGTTTCTGGACTGGATGACCTGCAACAAGCTGCCGCGCGTGGGGCGGATCAACCTGACCTATGCGCTGACCGGCGCGGGCACCGTGCGAACCGAATACACCATCATCCGGCTGGCCGAGCAGGAGTTCTACCTCATCTCGTCCGGGGGGTGGCTGGCCTATGACCATGATTTCCTGATGCAGCATAGCCAGGACTGGTGCGCCGCCCACCCCGAGGCTTGGGTCGTGGTGCAGGATGTCACCACGCAATGGGGCGTGTTTGCCATTGCCGGGCCGAAGTCGCGCGATCTGCTGGCGCCGCTGGTGCGCGATGCCACGCCCGAAACCGTGCTGTCGAACAAGCGGTTTCCGTGGCTGTCGATGCGCAATATCGAGTTGGGCATGTGCCCGGTGCGCGCGGTCCGCGTGGCCTATACGGGCGAGCTGGGCTGGGAGCTGCACCACCCCATCGAGATGCAGAACTACCTCTTCGACCAGATCATGGCAGCGGGCGAGGATGTGGGCCTGAAGCTCGTCGGCGCGCGGGCGCAGAACTGGCTGCGGCAGGAGAAGAGCTACCGCGCCTTTGGCAACGAGTTGGGGCGCGATGCCACCCCGCTCGAGGCTGATCTGCCGCGCTTCATCGACATGTCCAAGGACTTCCACGGAAAGGACGCGATGGAGGCGACGGGCGTCCGGGTGAAATGCTGCACATTGCTCATCGACGGGCCGGACGATGCCGACCCGTGGGGGCGCGAGGCGCTGTATCTCGATGGCACCAAGGTCGGGCGGCTGACCTCGGGCGGCTATTCCGTGGCCTTCGGCAAATCCATCGGCATGGGCTATGTCCGCCCCGATCTGGCGGTCGAGGGGACGCGGCTGAAGGTGCGGATGCTTGGCGAACTGTGGGATGCCGTGGTCACCTGCGACAGCCCCTATGACCCCGAAAACGCGACCATCCGAAAGGACGGCTGACAGGCTATCCGCAACCTTCCTTTGGATCGGCGCGCGGGTCACCTCGCCTGCGCGCATTCGATCGCCCTGTGCTGCAGAGACGCGCCAGGCGGCAAGGTTAGGTTGACTTTGCAGCCCCGCTTCCTGTAGCTGCCCGCGATGCCCGCTTGTATGCGCTCCAGAAAGGGCTGATCCCGTGACCCAACCCCTTCCGCAGTCCGACATGACGGCCTTGCATGACGGGCAGGCCGTGCTGCTGGCGCAGGCCGAGGCGCTGCGGCTGCTTGCCGATGGGCTTGACGCCCGTTTCCAGCGCGCGGTCGAGATGATCCTCGCAACGCGCGGTCGGCTGATCGTCGCCGGGATCGGCAAGTCTGGCCATATCGGGCGCAAGATCGCCGCGACCTTCGCCTCGACCGGCACGCCCGCGCATTTCGTCCATGCCGCCGAGGCGAGCCATGGCGATCTGGGCATGATCACGCGCCAGGATACTGTGCTGATGCTCTCGAAATCGGGCGAGTCGGCAGAGCTGAGCGACCTGATCTCCTACACGCGCCGTTTCGGGGTGAGCCTGATATCGGTGTCCAGCAACGCCGAGAGCACGCTGGCACAGAAATCCGATATCGCGCTTGTCCTGCCCGATGTTGCGGAAGCCTGCGCCATCGGGATGGCGCCCACCACCTCGACCACGATGAGCCTGGCGCTGGGCGATGCGCTGGCGGTGGCGGTGATGCGCCAGAAGGGGTTCGACCCGGCGCAGTTCCACCAGTTTCACCCCGGCGGAAAGCTGGGTGCGCAGTTCCTGCGCGTGCGCGAACTGATGTATACGGGCGACGCTCTGCCGCTGGTCACAGAGGATCAGCCCATGTCGGATGTGCTGATGCGCATGACCGGCACGGGCTACGGGGTGGCGATCGTGGTGGCCGAGGGGCGGCTGACCGGCGTCATCACCGATGGCGACCTGCGGCGCAACATGGACGGGCTGATGGCCCGTCGCGCGGGCGATGTCGCCACGCGAACGCCCAAATCCATCGGCCCCGAGGCGCTGGTCTCCGAGGCGGTGGCGGTGATGAACGGCAACAAGGTCAACGCGTTGTGCGTGATAGATGCGGGCGAAAAGGTGGTCGGCATGATCCGGTTGCATGACTGCCTCCGCGCCGGGGTGATCTGAGATGCGCCGCGTCATCGTGATCCCGGCGCGACATGCCTCATCCCGCTATCCGGGCAAGCCGCTGGTCGGGCTGACCGGCGCGACCGGCGAGAGTCGCAGCCTGATCGAGCGTAGCTGGCGCGCAGCGAAGGGCGTCGCGGGCGTGGACGCGGTCTATGTCGCCACGGACGACACCCGCATCGCCGAGGCCGCGCAGGGTTTCGGCGCCGAGGTGGTGATGACTGACGCCGCCTGCGCCAATGGAACCGAGCGCTGCGCCGATGCCATCGCGCGCCTTGGCATCGCGCCGCGCGTGGTCGTCAACCTGCAGGGTGACGCGCCGCTCACCCCGGCCTGGTTCGTCGATGCGTTGTTGCAGGCGGTCGAGGACGGGGCCGAAACGGCGACGCCGGTGCTGCGCCTGACGCCCGAGACCCATGCACGTTTCATCGAGGACCGGCGCAACGGGCTGGTCGGCGGCACCACGGCCGTCATGGATGTCGCCGGGCGCGCGCTCTACTTCTCGAAAGAGGTGCTGCCCTACACGGGCCGCACCTATGGCGCAGGAGAAACCGTGCCCGCCTTTCACCATGTCGGCGTCTATGCCTACACGGCCGCGGCCCTGTCGCGTTACATGTCGGCCGGTCCCTGCGCGCTGGAGGACCTCGAAGGCTTGGAGCAATTGCGCTTCCTGCATCACGGCATCCCCGTCACCTGTGTCGAGGTCGAGGCGCGCGGGCGCGAGTTCTGGGAGCTGAACAACCCCGCCGATGTGCCCCGGATCGAGGCCGTTCTGGCGCAGGAGGGTATCGCATGAGCGTGCGGATCGGGAATATCGAGATCGGCAATGAGCTGCCCTTCGCGCTGATCGCGGGGCCATGCCAGATGGAGTCGCTCGACCATGCCCTGCTGATCGCCGGGTCACTGGCCGAGACCTGCGCGCGGCTGGGCATCCCCTTCGTCTTCAAGGCCAGCTACGACAAGGCCAACCGCTCCAGCCTCACGGGGCAGCGGGGGCTGGGGATGGAGAAAGGGCTCGCGGTGCTGGGCCGCATCCGCGACGAATTCGGCTGCCCCGTGCTGACCGATGTGCACGAGCCCGGCCATTGCGCCCCCGCCGCCGAGGTCTGCGATATCCTGCAGATCCCGGCCTTCCTGTGCCGCCAGACCGACCTGCTGCTGGCCGCAGGCGCAACCGGGCGGGCGCTGAACATCAAGAAGGGGCAGTTCCTTGCGCCCTGGGACATGGTGCATGTGGCCGAAAAGGTCGCCTCGACCGGCAACAGGCAGATCATGCTGTGCGAGCGCGGCACCTCTTTCGGCTACAACACGCTGGTGTCGGATTTCCGCGGCCTGCCGATCATGGCGCAGACCGGCTATCCGGTGATCTTCGATGCCACCCATTCGGTGCAACAACCCGGCGGGCAGGGCGGCAGTTCGGGCGGACAGCGCGAATTCGTCCCGACGCTTGCGCGCGCAGCGCTTGCCGTGGGATGTGCGGGGCTGTTCATCGAGACGCATGAGGCCCCCGACCGCGCCCCCTCGGACGGGCCGAACATGGTCCCGCTGGAGCAGATGCCGGGGCTACTGGAGAGCCTGAAGGCGGTGGATGAGCTGATCAAGTCCGCCCCCACTGCGACACCGCAAATCGCGTGACATGACCTGCGCGGAAAATGAACTGGAAGACGTGATCGACCTAGAAGCGCAGACACCGCTCGCGCGTGGGCATGCTCAGCTAATCTACGCGCACCCACACTATCCGGACCGTCTGATCAAGGTCATTTCTCCAGCGCGGCGCCACCGGAAACGACTCAAGCGCGTTTTCCCTGCATCGCGGCGACGCTATCGTGCGCTGCGCGAGGCGTTCAGAGAACTTGAGGAATACGTCGCTTTGCTCGCGCGAACCGAACGCGTGCCGGATTATCTGCCAAGGTTTTACGGTTTCGTAGGCACGTCCCAAGGCCCCGGACAGGTCGTCGAAAAAATCAGGTTCGACACGCAACGGCTTTCCCCACCGCTCTCGCAATGGCGTGAAATCGGTTTGCAGGAAACTGAAGTAATCGAGATGGTCGATTCACTGTTGGCGGAGGTCGTAGCCTCTGGCCTTATGGTATCGGATTTTCACAAGAAGAATATTGTGCTCGCCGGTCAGCCAAAGATGCGACTGGTCATCATCGACGGAATAGGCGGCAATAAACTGTGGCGCCGTGTTCTGTACCTTGTCCCGCCACTCGCGTCTTTCTACTGGGACCGGAAGCGAGGCCGATTGCTGAGATCTCTCGGAATAATGTCAAGCACGCGCGGGGAGCACCAGAACCACGCAGCGCGCACCAATCGCGATTGAAGCCGGATTTCGCTCAGACGGGCCCATGGGCAGACCGCGCCAAGGCCAATCCGACGAACGTGGCAACTAGGAGGTTAGCTCAATCGCAAGCTGTCTTCCGACACCATCATGGATTCGAGCATAGCTGCGAACAGCAGCGGCCTCGGAGTTCCCCAGTGATGGCTTGAATGCACGCTTGCCTGTCAGGTCCAGTATGTCTTGAGGCACCCTGCGTCGGTAGATAAAGCTTCCGCTTCTGGTCCTCTTGCCGTACGTCGAGACAAGCCCCATGTGTGCCTCCCGTGTACCGCAGCGTGTGCCGAGTAGAGAATTAAGGTTATGAAAACGCTGATTTAATTGACCTAACTGGACGGTCAATGGTGCCCAGGAGAGGACTCGAACCTCCACGCCCGTACGGGCACTAGCACCTGAAGCTAGCGCGTCTACCAGTTCCGCCACCTGGGCAGGTTGCGTAAGCGGGTGTTTAGGCTGGGGGTGCAGCACTGTCAACGGGGCAAACACGCGAAACCCCGAGGCGTCCAGAAAATTCCCGCAGGCGGTCAGTTTGAGCGGAGGTCTCGCCAAAGCTCTAGGGCGCCCGGACCTGCACCCGCGCAATTGGCCGAGGATCGATCTCTCGAAAGCGATGGATCATCCTGCACGATTGCATTCAAGGGACATCAGGGTTTCTGGTGGACGGATCGGAACAGGCCCCGGGTGATGCGGCGCAGGATGGCAAGGGTTTCGCGACCATTCGCGACAGTCTCTCAGCGTTGCCATCGGTGCGACATCGCTTCAAGCAGCCATGGTGACAGCGCGACATGGCATATCGATTGCGCTTGTCCGCAGGGGAATCGCGCGTCAGGCAGTCGCGCCACAGTCAGATCAATGGAAGCGCCCGCAACCGTGTGCGCAGCAGCGCGATCAACCCACGCGCGGCAGGGTTTTCTGCCGCTGCATCAGCGGCCTCTGCCAGTGCCCGGTCCGACAGAGCGGCCGCGAGCGTCTTCACGAATTGCAGCGCATAGGCACGATCCTGTGGGCAACGGGTGGATTGCAGCAGATCGAGCGCGAAATAGAGATCATCGCGCAGCGCCGCCGCGTCGCTCGGAGTGAGGCAATCCGGGTCGTCCTGCAAACCCGGCTCAAAGAAGACCGGAATAAGCTTCTGGCGGAACGCGCGAACCGATCCGAAGGGCTTGGCAAGAAACCGGTCCGCCCCGGCGGCGCGGACAGCCACCTCCAGTTCAGCCTGGCCCGACATTGCCACGATCAGCGGCACGCGCGGGCGCTTTTGGTCAATCTCGGCGATCAGCTCCAGCCCGGAGCCATCGGGCAGGCCCAGATCGACCAGCGCTGCATCGGGCGTATAGAGCGACAGGTGACGGCGCGCGGCCCGCAACGTTTCGGCCCGGCGCAGTCGCCCGCCAGCGCTGCGAAACATCAGACGGATCGCTTCACTGCTCAGGCGCGAATCCTCGACCAGCAGCAATGTGCCGCCTCGCAGCAGGGGGCGCGCCATGCCGTCCACCAGGCGCGGCGACGAGGCAGTCGGGGATGCGAGCGTTTGGGTGTTGTTCATCCTGTCCTCCTCGGGCGGCTGCAAGCATGACAGCGCAAAATGCCTAAGAAGCCCCTAACAAGCGGCTCCCCAAGTCACCGCCCGTGTTGCGAGAGGTGTCCCACGTTATCGGCGCAGCGTCGGGCGCGCCATTCTTGTCATTCCGTAATTCGTGATCGTTCCAGACATCGCTCCACGAAAGGGCAACCAGCGGGTGAGGCGCACATCTGATCGAACAACACAATGTCAGGACATTTTGCCGAGGGCGCGTCGCCGCAGCAACGCGGGCGGGTCACAATGGGCGAACCTATCCAACCCACTTTCCACCAGGGCGACAGCCAGCCACGTTGGTACACCACGGAGCGTCAGAAGCGGGTCAGAACAAGAGCGGCCGAGAGCGTGACATTGGACTGGTTCGAAACGGCGCGGCGCAGCGGAACGGCGGCCGTCAGCTCAAGCCGCACATTCTCTGTCACACCAAAGGCGACACCCAGCCCGGCCGAGGCCATGGATGTAACGCTCGGGAAAGTGGAATAGACCCGACCGAAATCGAGGAACCCGAAGCCGTCATGCGACCGGTCGAAGGCATCGAAGGGGCGGTAAAGCTCGATATTCCCGTAGAAGCCCCGATCACCGGCAATCCCCTCGCTGGGATACCCCCGCACTGTGGTTGGCCCGCCAATCTGAAACAGCAGGCTGCCGGGCAACAGGTCGGCGCGGGTCCATTGAAAGCCGCCGCGTCCAACCAGCGTCAGGTCATCGCGAAACCGGTAGCTGGCCTGAGCTGAGCCGGTGATGATGTTGTAGCGCGCCCGCTCATCGAGAATCCGGTCCTGCACGGTCGCTCGGACGAGTTGCATCTGCCCCTCGGCGCGCCAATCCTCTGCGGAATAAGCTGCGCGCAGGCCGGGCGCGAATTTCAGTGTCCGCGTATCGACCAGCGGCATGTCTGCGGATGTCGATCGGTTCGTACCCCGAAAGACAGAGAAGGTGCCAGAGACCAACATCTGATCATCGGCGCGGAAGGGATGGCTGAGCAGCAGCGACGTCGATTGCGCCCGGCCACGGATCCGCAATTCTTCCGTTTCGCCCGCGATCACCCGGGTGCGTGTCTGGGTATGGCTCAGGCTGACCCTTGTGCCGTATTCCCCAACCGGGAAATCGTAGCGCAACGTTCCGGCCCGGCTGCCGCGCGCCCCTTCGAGAAACACCAGCAGTGTGTCATCGATTCCCAGCAGGCCGTAGCGACGATAGATCGCACCGACTGTCACCTCGCCCGTGGATTCCTGACCTGAATTGTCGATATAGGCTTGGGTGAAGTGGCGTGGGGGTTCAGTGACACCGAAGACCAGATCGGTGGTGCCGAATGCCGCACCGGGCTGCAAGAGGAGGCGCAGTTGCGCGCGGTGGGTCTGGTTGAAACGCGCGATATCCTCGGACGCGGTCGGCACATCAACCGTCGTGCCACGCGCGATGCGCACCCGGTTGAAGATGAAATCCTGGCGCAAATCCTCGGCACCGGCGACGGCGACGACACCCACCTGCCCCTCGACCAACGTCACGGTCAGCGTACCAGTACCGAGATCCTGGGGCTGCAAAATTGCCGCGGCGGTCACGACGCCCTTCTCGGCATAGAGGTCGTTCACCTCTCGGATCAGCATCGAAATCTGTCGGAAATCGACAGATTGTCCGACATAGCGCGCTGCGATACGGTCGAGCTGCGCGTCGCTCAGAAAGGCGGATTCGGGGGTGAAAACAACGTCCCGCAAGGGAAATGTCGGCCCACCCGGGGGCGGCAGTTCCGCGCGCTCGATCGGGTCGGTCAGAACGCCCGGCCCCTCGGTCCGCAATCGGGCCTCGGCCTCCAGGTCCTCGATACGCCGCTCGATCTCGGTCGCCACCCGCGCAGCCGTGTCGGCTCCCTGTGCAACGCCGTCAGACGGAACCGCCAGCAGCACAGCGACACACAGGGCCCCGAACAATCGCACGCGTGACCAGCGATGCATCGTTGTCAGCATTCTCACTCCTGTCGTTCCGTCACGGCCCTCACACCGTCAGTCCGAGCGCTGTCGGCCTATTGTTGCAACAGCACTGCCGGGCCGTCGCCAAGCACGAATATGTTGTAAGGAACCCCGTCGATCTGCACCGCTAGGCTCCAGACTCATTGATATTCAAAGCCAGAAGAGGACGGTTGCGGCGAGCGCGACGGCGGAGAGGAACACTTTCGGGCATCGGTCATAGCGGGTCGCGATCCGTCGCCAATC
>LFIK01000038.1_pt1 | contig 82567 bp, 76 predicted proteins | sample 643401 | NCBI WGS metagenome assembly LFIK01 (sample SAMN03777447, study PRJNA286221) | soda lake metagenome | biome: soda lake; feature: Kulunda steppe; material: water; isolation source: sample T5-Br brine of Lake Tanatar-5 | place: Russia: Kulunda steppe | collected 2010-07
CGAAGAACCTCGCCGCCTACGGCCGCTGGCACGCCGCACGGAACAACGCGGACCGCTCCTACCTCGATGCGCTCAGGCCACTGCTCGCTTCAGGCCCGCGCGCCAACACGATTTGCTGACACCGCCTAACACAGATCGCACTTGTAAGCGACAGACCATACAGCCGTTCTCGGGAATGGTCCCACCCCGAAATAGTGGACGGGGTCAGGCCGCCATACGTTCCATGTCGGCCGGTGATCGGTAGCCTATCGCGGAATGCAGGCGGCGTGAATTGCAGAATCCCTCGATGTAGGCAAAGAGATCGCGGCGCGCTTCGTCCCGTGTGGCGTAGACGCGATGATGAACGCGCTCGACCTTGAGCGTGTGGAAGAAGCTCTCCATCGGTGGCGGTATCGAGGCAGTTTCCCTTCCGGCTCTTCAAGGGCGTTATTTTCGCGGCGGCAAGGGCTTGGCGATAATCGTCAGCCGCGTATTGAATGCCGCGCTCTGAATGGTGGAGTGAGCCATCGCGTCGCCATGCGTTCGAGACCGATGGCGAACCCGGGTGCCGAGCGCCGGCGTTTGATGGCCATGTCGAGTCATTCCAGGGCGATCGAGGCATGACGGATCTCGCGCATGCTCCAGCCGACGGTGAGCCATGTGGTCGCCATCGGTGCGAGATCCATGGCGAACGCGGGTGTCGTCCAGAAGTGCGCGGTTCTCGACACTGCGCCGGCTCTCTGCCCGACCACGCCAAGCATAGTATCCACTGGCCGAGATCCCGAGCACCGCGCAGATGGTGCGCACGGGCCAGATGTGACGATGCTCATCCTTGAGCCCGAAACTCATCGGGTGGCCGCTCCGACGATGAGCGCCGCCTTTTCTAAGATATCGCGCTCCGTCTGAGCCTCCTGCAGCTCCCGCTTCAACCGGGCATTCTCCGCCGCCAGATCGGCCGGGAACGGGCCCTGCGCCTGCATATCGGGGCGCCGCGCAGGGCCCGTCCCCGACTTGCCAAACTGCCTCATCCAGCGGCGCAGCTGCGTCTCATGGACGCCCAGTTCCGGCGCGACATCCATGATCGACAACCCGCTCGTCTCGACGCGCTCCACCGCCTGCCGCTTGAACTCATCCGGAAAATACCGGCGCTTCTTCGTCTCCATCGGACACTCCTTCCGTTGGTTCGAAAGCCTATCATGGGTGTCCACCAATTCAGCGCAGGATCTGCGCATCATCCAGCTGTTTCGTCTGCATCTTCTTCATCAGTCTTCTCTCCGCCTGCTCGAAGGCGGTGAGCAACGCTGCCGCGCGCTTCACCGCGATGCGGTGAACGTGCGTTCGCAGTGACAGGCGCAGGGACGAGTCCGACTCCCCCCGGCGAGGGACTTCGAGCTGCGTTTGCGAAAGTAGAAGGTGGCGCCGCGGCGCTGGAGATGCGGGCCGGGAGCGCGGCGACGCGGGCGGCGGCGCGCGGGCGATCGGGGGGCCGGATCGGGGGCGCCGGAGGGCGCCTTTGTCACATCATGTGTCACGCCATGTGTCACACCCCCGGCACGGGGCCGGAATGGACGGGACGAAGACCCCTCAAGATCCTGATTATGCTGGATTTTCTGGTGCATGTGGCTGGGGTGGCAGGATTCGAACCTGCGGTACACGGTACCAAAAACCGCTGCCTTACCACTTGGCTACACCCCAACGATGGCGGGTGTTTACTCAAGCGGCCGACATGCTGCAAGCCCAAAATCCGGGCTGTGCGACGCAGCCGCAAGGCGTCGGGATCTGCAGGTTGGCCGGCGCGACGCCCCGCACCTGCCGGATAACCGACGCACCGCCGCTGCCCGATAACCGCCACACCGCTCAGCGGCCGCGAGCTGCGAAGGCTCGGCTCAGCCGGGCGCCGACGCCAGGCCGTCGAGCGCAGGCGCAAGGACATCCTGCGGCAGGATCACCAGCATCGCGCGCGCCGCGAAGCGCAGCGACACCAGCTCGCCGGTGACCTCATTGGAGGTGCCGGTGATCGAGTCGGGCGCGAAATCGATGCCGTCGATCGGCCAGCGCAGGCCGGTGCTGCGCCCGCTGACCGGGCCCACGGGAAACAGCGACACCCGCGTTCCGACCGGCAATGCGAGATCGAGTGCGCGCGGTGCCAGAAAGCAGATGTCCTCCCCGCTCAGGAGCAGGCAGCGCCGGTCGCGATGCCGGGCGAGCGTGTTGAAGGCGCCCAGCGTATGATCGAGCCGGCTGCCGACAAAACCCAGCGCCAGAACGAAGGGCGCGCGGATGCTGCGCAGCGCCTTGTCGAAATCCGTCGTCTCCTGCTCGGGGATGCGGTGCAACCGCGCCGGATCGAGACGCGCGCATGTCGCGGCGTCCACCGAATCGAAATCCCCGATCACGGCCTCGGGCACGTGCCCCAGCGCCAGCGCACGCGCCGCACCGCCATCGGCCGCCACCAGCCGCGGCGCAGCGCCAAGCGCAAGGCGCAGCTGCGCGCTCTCCAGCGTGCCGCCGCCGATCAGCGTCACGGGGTCTCGGGATTCGACAAGCGGGTCACTCATGACGATACTAGATGTCAATTAAGGCGCGGGATGGCAATCGCGGCCACATTTGCTCCACCAAATCACCCCGCTGCGATCACGGAAAGGCGCCGAACTGACGTAGAGTGGCATCCAGTATAGCTGAGAAAGCGAGCATCCCATGGTCGGTCCGAGTAAAATTCTTACGGTATCTTATGGGACCTTCTCCTGCACGCTGGAGGGGTTCGACGAACCATTCTCGACAATGCAGGCGATCGCGGAATATTTCCGCGATCTCGCCGCCGAAGACCGCTATTTCGGTGCCGAGCCCCCCACCCCCGACGCCGAGATGCTGCACCGCATCGCCGAACGCGAGGTCAAGCGCCGGGTCGAGGCGAAGATCCAGGAAAACGGGATCGTGCTGCGCCCCGAAAGCAGCGCCGATGCGCCCACAGCAGGTACCGAAGCCCCGGATGCCGGTCCGCAAAGCGCGCCGGATGCCGGCGAACGACCGGCCGCTGCGCAGCCCCCGCAGGACGCCGCCGCAACCGGGACCGTCGCTTCCGCGCCGGCGGCGCCGATGCCTGCCGCGCCACCGAAGGCCGATGCCGCCGCGGCCGACAGCGTCGATGAGGCCGGTTTCGAACCCGAATACGACAGCGCCGGCGAAGCCACGGTGGCCGCGAAACTCGCGCGCATCCGCGCGGCCGTGGCGCGGGCCCGCGACGCTGAGGCCGAAACCGCGCCCCCGGCAGCCGAGCTGTCCGCCGGGCCACAGGCGCAGCCCGCCGCCGAGGCACCGCAAACGCCCGCACCTGCCGCGCCCGAGACGCAAGCCGCGGACCAGGACGCCCCCGCTGCTGCCGCGGCACTTGACGACGCCGCGGACGGCCCCGCGAAAACCGAGGACGCGGCAACCGATGCGCCCGAGGCCGACGCCCCGGCCCCGGCCCAAGTTGACGCCACGCAGCCCGAGCCCTCCGCCCCGGCGCAGGCGCACGACGAAATCTCGGAAGCCGCAACCACCGCTGCCACGCAGCCGGAGGAAGCACCGTCCGCCGCCGCCCAGCCTGACGCCGAGGCGCGTCCCGCCGCCGAAGAACAAGCCGCCGGCGAGGAGCAGGCACCCGCGGCCCGCGCTGCGCAGCCTGCACTGCTGCTCCGGGTTCCGCGCGCCAGCACACCTCGCACCCTCGCCGAAGCCGAGGAAGCCGCGATCGCGCATGCCACGTCGGAGACGACCGACGCACACACGGCGCCGCAACCCGACGACGACACGCAAGCCGCCTCGGAACCCGCCGGCGACAAGGCGTCGGAACCCGCCGACGACACGCAAACGGCGTCGCATCCCACCGACGACGCACCCGCCGAGGTCTCGGGCCTCAGCGCCGATACCAGCCTGCAGTTTCCCGATGCAGACGAAATCAGCTCCGAAGAGCCGCAGCGGATCGAGGCCGCGCGGCCCACCGCAGCCGAACCCCTCGCCCCCGCGACATCGGTGGCCGAGGCGCCGGCGCCCGACGACGCGACTGCCGCGCCCGCAACGCCGGAGCCCGGCGCCCCCGCCGCCGCCACGACCACCGTCGATTCCGAAATCGAGCACGCGGCCGACGGGATCACGGAAGACGACACCGCGGCGACCGAGACCCTCGAAAGCGCCCGCCCGGATGGCGGCGCACCCACCTCCGAGCCGCAGGATGTGCGCGCGGCGATCCGCGCGACGCTGGGCATGACGGGGCTGCCCGAGGATCGGGAGGCCGAGCTTGTCGAAGAGCTCGCCGAAGTCGAGGAAGAGGTGCGCGGTCTTCGCAGCCCGTCGCGCGGCTCCACGCATGACACGCTGGGCGAGACCGCGCGCGAGGACTCGGTCGCCCGGCTGATGCGCGAGGCCGACAGCGCCCTCGACGGCGCGGACGCACGCCAGCGTCAGTCGACCATCGCTCATCTGCGCGCCGCGGTCGTGGCCAAGCGCGCCGACGAATCCGCCGGTCAGTCCGACACCGCCGAGGAGTCGACGGGGCGCGGGCTGCTGAGCAAGTTCCGCGACGACCTCGCGCGCGCCATGCGGCTGCGCTCGCGCAGTGCGCCGCAAACGCAGGGTCAGGACAGCGAAAGCCCCTCGGCGACCGAGCCCGCGCAGCAGGATGTGACGCCGGCCCCGGCCGAAGCCGTGGTGCCGGACCCGGTGCGCGAAACCACGCCGCCACAAGCCGAGGACCGCCCGACGCCCGCACCGGAGTCGGCCACGCAGCCGACCGCCGCCGCGCCTCCCCCGGATGGCGGCGCCGCTCCCATCACTCCGACGCATCCCGGCGTGCAGCCGCGCCCGCGCCGGCCGGTGGCCGCGCCGCTGCGCACGCCGCGCCCATCGGCCGAACGGGCCTCGCCGCTGGTGCTGGTGTCCGAACAGCGCGTCGACCAGACCGACGGCGCACAAGGCGCCGCCGCAGCCGACCAGATGGCCACGGCACCGTCACGCAGCATGGCCCGGCAGCCGGTCCGGCCCCGCCGTATCGACCGTGGCAATCTGGCAATCTCGGAGGATGGCGAGGAGGCCGATCTGACAGCTGCCGAAAACGGTGAGGCCCGCAATCTGTTCGGCGAAGACGGCGATTTCGTGCACTTTGCCGGGCGCGTCGGCGCCAGCGGCACGACCGAATACATGGAAGCCGCAGCGCTTTACGCCACGCTGGTCGAGGGGCGCGAAAGCTTCACGCGGCCGCAGGCGATGCGCCATCTCAACGATGTGGGCGATCGCAGCATCGGCCGCGAGGACGCGCTGCGCGCCTTCGGACGGCTCCTGCGCGAGGGACGCATCCGCAAGGTCCGCCGCGGTCAGTTCGCCGTTACGGAAAGCGCCCCGCTGATGGAGGAAGCACGCAAGATCGTCCGCTGAACCCTGTACCAGCGGCGCGCGCGCGGCCGGTGGCGCACGTCACGACCTGTCCGCGCGCCGCGACCCCGAGGACGAATCGCCGCCCGACCCCCCGCTGCCGTCCTGCGGCGGGGGAACGGCGTTCGGATCCGGTTGCCCCACCCCGCGGAACACGAAGCGGAAGGGCAAGGCCCAGGCGATCCCCAGGATGAGGTAGACCGCCAGCTCGACCAGGACGCCGGGGCGGTCGAACAGCGCCACGATATTGACCGCAACGATGATGTAGACCGGCAGCCCGACCACAAGGATCAGAAGCGCGAGGCTGCGGCGCATTCTCCAGGACAGGGCCATCAGGCGGCTTCCTTCAGTTCGAGAACGGGTCCTTGACCAGTATTGTATCGTCGCGTTCCGGAGATGTCGAAAGTAGCGCGACCGGGCAGTCGATCAACTCCTCGATGCGACGCACATACTTGATGGCGGCGGCGGGCAGATCGGCCCAGCTGCGCGCCCCGGCGGTGCTTTCGCGCCAGCCGTCCAGCGTCTCGTAGATCGGCCGAACCCGCGCCTGCTGATCGGCGGCGGTCGGCAGGTGGTCCAGGGTCTGCCCGTCAAGTTCGTAGCCGGTACAGATCTGCAGCTTATCGAACCCGTCCAGCACATCGAGCTTGGTCAGCGCGATGCCCGACACGCCGCCCGTCGCGCAGGTCTGGCGCACCAGCACCGCGTCGAACCAGCCGCAGCGACGCTGGCGGCCGGTGACGGTGCCGAATTCATGGCCGCGTTCGCCCAGGCGCTGGCCATCCGCATCGTCGAGTTCGGTCGGGAACGGCCCTTCGCCCACACGCGTCGTATAGGCCTTCACGATCCCCAGCGTGAAGCCGATGGCGCCGGGGCCGAGGCCGGTCCCCGTAGCCGCGGCGCCGGCCATGGTGTTCGAGGACGTCACGAAGGGATAGGTGCCGAAATCGATATCCAGAAGCGCCCCCTGCGCCCCCTCGAACAGGATCCGCCGCCCGGCGCGGCGCTGCGCCTCCAGCTCCTTCCAGACGGGCCGGGCAAAGGGCAGGATCTTCGGCGCGACCGCGCGCAGGTCCTGCAACAGCCGCGCACGGTCAAGCGGTGGCAGCCCCAGCCCGCTGCGCAGGGCGTCGTGATGTACGCTCAGCCGGTCGATTCGCGCGCGCAGCGTGGCGTCGTCGCCCAGATCGGCCACCCGCACGACCCGCCGGCCCACCTTGTCTTCGTAGGCCGGGCCGATGCCGCGCCCTGTGGTGCCGATGCGCGCCGTCCCGGTCTGGGTCTCGCGGGCGCGGTCGAGCTCGCCATGCACCGGCAGGATGAGCGGTGTGTTCTCGGCGATCATCAGCGTTTGAGGGGAAATGCGCACCCCCTGCCCGGCCAGCCGCTCGATCTCCTCGAGCAGCGCCCACGGGTCGAGCACGACACCATTGCCGATGATGCTCAGCTTGCCGTCGCGCACGATGCCCGAAGGCAGAAGCGACAGCTTGTAGGTAACCCCGTCGATGACCAGGGTGTGCCCCGCATTATGCCCGCCCTGAAAACGCGCGATCACATCCGCACGTTCGGACAGCCAGTCGACGATCTTGCCCTTGCCCTCGTCGCCCCATTGCGCGCCCATGACAACCACATTGGCCATGCCTGCCCCTCCCGGTTCGGTTTCGCCCCCTCTTAACGATCCGGGGGCGGGGCGAAAAGCGCCTTTGCGCGCAGCCAGCCGCGCAACCGGTGGTACGAGGGGTTGCGGGCGCGCCGGCGGGGGCATAGACAGGCCCGCAACTCAAGGAACGGATCCCGGTTCATGGAAAACGTTGTCCTCATCATACATCTCATTCTTGCGCTCGGCCTGGTCGGTGTCGTGCTGATGCAGCGCTCCGAAGGCGGCGGGCTCGGAATCGGCGGCGGGGGCGGTGGCGGCATGTCCGGCCGGCCGGCGCTGTCCGCGCTCGGCAAGGTGACATGGGGGCTGGCTGTCGCATTCATCATCACGTCGCTGACCCTGACCATCATCGCCGCGCAGAGCACGACCGGCGGCTCGGTGATGGACCGGCTGACCGACGCGCCCACGCGCGACAGCCCGGCGGCGCCGACGGCCGAAGATCTGCTGCCGCCGGCATCCGACGACGCCCCGCTGGCCCCGCCGCGCGCCGACTGAAGCGCCGCCGCGCCCGTGGCGCCATCCGGCGCGCGGGCGCATATTGGGGCCGTTGCCCGATTTGCCGCAGGATATTGCGGGTCCGTTGCCGGGGTCGTGGAAATGAGCTATAGCTTTGATCCCGTGATGTCGACGAAACGGCGTCCGCACCGCAACCAGAGTGCTTGATCACGGGAGCCGCACGCGCATGGCACGCTATGTCTTCATTACCGGCGGGGTCGTTTCCAGTCTCGGCAAGGGTCTCGCCTCTGCGGCGCTGGGCGCGCTGCTGCAGGCGCGCGGCTTTTCCGTGCGGCTGCGCAAGCTCGACCCCTATCTCAATGTCGATCCCGGGACCATGTCGCCGTTTGAGCATGGCGAGGTCTTCGTCACCGATGACGGGGCCGAGACGGATCTCGATCTGGGGCACTACGAACGGTTCACCGGGGTCTCGGCCCGCGCGACCGACTCGGTCAGCTCGGGGCGGATTTATTCCAACGTTCTGGAGAAGGAACGCCGCGGCGACTATCTGGGCAAGACCATTCAGGTGATTCCCCATGTGACCGACGAAATAAAGGACTTCCTGGCCATTGGCGACGACGAGGTGGATTTCCAGCTTTGCGAGATCGGCGGGACCGTGGGCGATATCGAGGGGCTGCCCTTCTTCGAGGCGATCCGGCAATTCGCGCAGGAGCGCCCGCGCGGCGAGTGCATCTTCATGCACCTCACGCTTCTGCCCTTCCTTGCCGCCTCCGGCGAACTCAAGACCAAGCCAACGCAGCATTCCGTCAAGGAGCTTCGCGCCATCGGCATCGCCCCCGACGTGCTGGTCTGCCGGTCCGAGCACCCCATCCCCGACAAGGAGCGCGACAAGATCGCGCTGTTTTGCAATGTCCGGCCGGAAGCCGTGATCCCGGCCTACGACATGCGCTCGATCTACGAGGCGCCGCTTGCCTATCACCGCGCCGGACTGGACCAGGCGGTGCTGGATGCCTTTCGCATCAGCCCCGCGCCACGCCCCGAGTTGTCGCGCTGGCACGATGTCATGCAACGCCAGGATCATGCCGAGGGCGAGGTGCGCATCGCCGTGGTCGGCAAGTACACCCAGCTCGAGGATGCCTACAAATCGATCCGCGAGGCGCTCACCCATGGCGGTATGGCCAACCGCGTGCGCGTGCGGGCCGAATGGATCGACTCGGAGATTTTCGAGCGCGAGGACCCCTCGCCCTGGCTGGAGGAGTTTCACGCGATCCTGGTGCCCGGCGGCTTCGGCGAGCGCGGCACCGAAGGCAAGATCCGCGCCGCGCAGTTCGCCCGCGAACGCGGCATTCCCTATCTGGGCATCTGTCTGGGCATGCAGATGGCGGTGATCGAGGCGGCGCGCAATCTCGCGGGGCTGGAGGATGCCGGCTCGGAGGAGTTCGACCACGAGGCCGGAAATGCCCGCTTCACCCCGGTCGTCTACCACCTGAAGGAATGGGTGCAGGGCGCGCGCACGGTGCAGCGGCGCGTCGATGACGACAAGGGGGGCACGATGCGCCTCGGCGCCTATGCCGCGCATCTGGCCGAAGGCTCGCGCGTGGCCAAGGTCTACGGCACCACCCGCATCGAGGAACGTCATCGTCACCGCTACGAGGTGGATGTGGCCTATCGCGACCGGCTGGAGGCGCAGGGGCTGCGTTTTTCCGGCATGTCGCCCGACGGGCGACTGCCCGAGATCGTCGAACACGCCGATCACCCCTGGTTCATCGGCGTGCAGTTTCATCCCGAACTGAAATCCAAACCCTTCGCGCCGCACCCGCTTTTCGCCGATTTCGTGCGCGCGGCGGTCGAGACGTCGCGCCTGGTCTGAACGGCGCCGCCGGATATGCCCGCCATGCGACGCTGTGCGCGGGCGTGTCAGGATGCGGTGATCCGGGCCTGTTTGGGGATCTCGTCGCGCAGACGCTGCAGCAGCGCCGGAAGGTCGCGCGCGCCGGTCTCGGCCTCGCGCACCAGCCAGTCGAAATGTTCCGTGAAGCTGGCGACGCGGCCGCTTTCGCGAAAGGCCAGGAAGTGCCGACCCAGATACAGCACCGCCAGAAGCGGCCCGAACACCGTGATCGGCGCCGAGAACACCCGCCGCGCATCGAACAGATAGACCCGCAGCAACGGGTAGAGCTGTTCGAGCAGGTCCAGCAGCCAGTCCATCTGTTCGCGCCGCACCTCGGCCGGCAGGCCCGCATAGTATCCCTCGCCGCGCGCGAAGGTGACGATCTCATGATACGGCAGCGCGATTTCATAGTCCGAGCGTGAATTGCGCATCCATGCGAGCCGGTCCTGCGAGGCACCGATGGCCTGCTGCGTGGTGCGGATCAGCGCTGCCTCGTATTCCCATTCGAGCATCCGCGGCGTCTTGAGCATGTCCGGCAGCGTGGCGGGGACATGCCGGATCTTGTAGCCCGCCGCCTCCCGGTGCCATTCGAAGATCTGTTCATCGACCATCGCCCGTGGCGCCTGCGTGATCGACAGCGAGGCCGCCATCAGGTCGGCGGCCCGTTCGGGCCGCTCGCTCAGCCCCAGCAGCCAGTCCGCGCTGACCCCCAGCGTCGCGGCGCACTCCCCCACAAGCTGCGCGTTGGGCATGCGCGCACTGTCCGCGGACAGAAGCTGCGAGATGCTGGAGCGATCGACATCGACGGCGCGCGCCAGCGCGCTTTGCGTGAATTGCTGCTCGCGCATTGCCTGCGCCAGACGCTGGCGGAAGATCATGGATCGGTCCCGCTTGTCGCTTATAGTCATCAACGTTTTCTTTCAACACCATTGGTGGCCAAAGGTTGAGTATATCCTGAATAAACATCAAGCGCAAAATCGACTATCACGATGCAATCCCGACAAACGCAGAATGGAGGCTGAATGGAAACGCGACGCCGAACTCTCGTGAAAGCCGTGCTCTGGCAACTCCTCGGGTTGACCGTGATGGCATTGGCCGGCTGGGCGCTGACCGGGTCCATCGCGCTGGGCGGCACGCTGGCGCTGGTCAATACCGCGCTCGGCTTTGCAAGCTATATCCTCTATGAACGCGTCTGGGCGCATATCCGCTGGGGCCGGCTGGACGCGGCTGCGATGCCCGCCTCCGGGTGGCGCCGATGATCGGCCAGCACATGGACGGCATGCAGGCGGGCGCACCGCGCCGCGCGCGCGCCACTGTCGAATGGCCGACCCTTGCATTGATGGCTGCGTGCTACGGGCTTTGGGTGCTGGCCACGCTCTGGGCGGCGGCGCTGTGGCTGCCGCTCGGCATTGCGCTGACGGCGGTGGCGATCACGTTGCACTCCTCGCTTCAACATGAGGCGCTGCATGGCCATCCGTTCCGGCAGCCCGGGCTGAATGCCGCGCTCGTGTTTCCGGCGCTGGGGCTATTTGTGCCCTATCTGCGGTTTCGCGACACCCATCTGGCGCATCACCAGGACGCCAAGCTCACCGATCCGTATGACGACCCGGAATCCAATTATCTTGCGCCGCGGGTCTGGAATCGCATCGCCGCGCCGTTGCAGTGGGTGCTGCGGCTCAATAACACACTGGTCGGACGGCTCATCCTGGGGCCGTTGATCTCGCAGATCGCCTTCATGCGCGACGACTGGGCAGCCATGCGCGCCGGCGACCGGTGCGTGGCGCGGGCATGGCTGCTGCATGTGCCGGCGGTCGGGCTGGTGCTGATCTGGCTTCTGGGCGTGTCGGCGATGCCCGTCTGGGCCTATCTGGTCGCGGCCTATTGCGGCATGTCCATCCTGAAGATCCGCACCTTCCTCGAACACCAGGCGCATGAGCGCAGCAGCCACCGCACCGTGATCATCGAGGATCGCGGCCCGCTTGCGCTGCTGTTTCTCAACAACAACCTGCATGTCGTGCATCACATGCATCCGACCGTGCCATGGTACAGGCTGCCCGCGCTCTACACGGCCAACCGGGCGCGCTATCTGACCCGCAATGGTGGCTACCGCTACCGAAGCTACGGCGAAGTCTTCCGCCGCTACCTGCTGCGGACCAAGGATCCGGTCGCGCATCCGCTGTGCGAAGACTAGCATGTGTTGCGCCGGATCGCTTTCAGATCCGCCCGGGGCACTCGCGCCCCGGGCATGCGCCGATCAGATGATGCGCAGAAAGCGCGACTGCCCCTCGGCATTGTCGAAGAAGGGCACGCTTTCGGGGGGGATGCCGCGCTCAAGCATCGCGGCAAGCTCGGCCAGAACAACTTCGGTGATGAAGGGCAGGTCCAGCCTGCGCGCCGCGTCGAGCTCGATCCATTGCAGATTGGCAAGCTCTTCCTGGGCCGCGCCGAAAACGTCCGGATTGCCCATCACCCGCGCGGCATCGGCCAGAAAGAACCGCGCATCGAAGCGGCGCGGCCGCCCCGGCGGCGTGATAGCGCGAAAGAAGTAGGTCAGCCCCTGCGGCGCCGGCACCACCCCCTGCGCCGCGAAATCCTGCCAGTCAGCGGGCGGCGACGGCCACGCGCCGGGGGTGCCCAGCATCAGCCCGGTCTCTTCCCACAGCTCACGGATCGCCGCGGCCGCCAGCGCATCGGGCCGACCGCCGCCCTCGGCGAGGCGCCGCGCGCAAGGGTCCGACACCGGGCCCGCCAGCGGCACATGCGCATCGCCGGCATCCACGGCGCCACCCGGAAACACGAATTTGCGCGGCATGAACGCCGCCCCGGCGCCGCGCTGCCCCATCAGGATGCGCGGACGCTCGGCAATGTCGCGCAACAGCACGATGGACGCCGCGTCGCGGATCGCACTCTTGTCCTGCGGTGCGGCGGAGGCATCCTTCACGCGCCGCCCCCGAATCCGTGCATGCGCCGCGACCACTGGATGCCGACGATCATGCCCTTCAGCCGCGGCAGCAGATACAGCGACAGCGCCGCCGTGCCGACCGAGAAGCCGAGCGCCATCACCATCGGGTCGGGCCGGAAGGTCACGAACACCCACATCAGCAGCGGCGCCATCAGCTTGCCGACGATCAGGATCGTCAGATAGGCCGGCCCGTCATCCGCGCGGTGGTGATGCAGCGCCTCGCCGCAGGCCGGACAGTGATCGCGGACCCGCAGATACCCTTCCAGCAGCGCACCTTCACCGCAGGCAAGACAGCGACGACGCCAGCCGCGCAGCATTGCCGGACTCATCGGGCGATCATCGGGCGGGGGCGAATCGGTGTGGTTCATATTCAGGGCCATGACGGTGCGTTGTCCTGACGTGCGACATAGCACCACCGCGCCCCCTTGTCAGGGGTGCGCCCACGACAAACGGACGCAGCCTTGCGATGCACGTGCATCAGGCGGCGCGCCCGGTCTCGCCGGACATGCCGGTCGGCACCAGAGCGCGCACGAGGTCCTTCATCTCGATGATGCCGACCTGCCTGCCCTCGCGCATCACGCGATAGACCGCTTCGGTATCGCCTTTCGCATGACCGATGATCGACTCCAGATTGTCTTCCGCATCGACCTCGCCATTCACCGCTCCCGGATCCTCGTCCGTCTCGCGCATGATCGAGCGCGCGCGCAGCACCCGCGCGCGATTGATGTCGCTGACGAAGTCCATGATGTATGGGTCGTTGGGATGCAGCAGGATATGCTGCGGCTCGCCCTGCTGAACGATGTAGCCGTCTTTCAGGATGACGAGATGATCGGCCAGCTTGAGCGCCTCATCCAGATCGTGCGTGATGAAGACGACCGTCTTGTTGAGCTCGGCCTGCAGATCGAGCAACAGATCCTGCATGTCGGTGCGGATCAGCGGGTCCAGCGCCGAGAAGGCCTCGTCCATCAGCATGATGTCGGAATTCGAGGTCAGCGCGCGGGCGATGCCGACACGCTGCTGCATCCCGCCCGAAAGCTGATGCGGGTATTGGTGCCCGTAGCCCTGCAGCCCCACGCGGTCGAGCCAGCGGTTGGCTTCGGCCTCGTACTCGCGCCGGGACATGCCGCGCACCGCCTGCCCCATGCCGGCATTCTCCAGAACCGTGCGATGCGGCATCAGCGCGAATTTCTGGAACACCATGGACATGCGTTCCTGCCGCAGCTTGCGCAGACGCGATTCGCCGAACTTCATCACATCCTCGTCATCCACGAGGATTTCGCCGGCGGTGGGTTCGATCAGGCGGTTGAGGTGCCGGATCAGGGTGGACTTGCCCGACCCCGAAAGCCCCATGATCACCGTGATCTCACCGTCGCGCATGTCCACATTGATGTTCTGCAGGCCCATCACATGGCCGTGCTGTTCCAGAAGCTCGGGCTTGGTCATGCCCTGTTCGGCCAGCGGCAGGACGCTTTGCGGATCATCGCCGAAGATCTTGTAGAGATCGCGGACCCGGATCTTGATGGGTTTTTCGTTCGTCATCATTCGCTCCTTACCGCGACTGCGCCTTGTTGACCCGCGCCAGCGCCGCCTTGGTCGTCCGGTCGAGAATGACGGCCAGAAGAACGATGCCGAGCCCCGAAACCAGGCCCACACCCAGTTCCAGGTTGCGGATGCCGCGCAGCACCAGCACGCCGAGCCCCGGCGCCGACACCAGCGAGGCGATCACCACCATCGCGAGGCTCATCATGATGGTCTGGTTTACCCCGGCCATGATGTTGGGCAGCGCCAGCGGGATCTGCACGCCGTAGAGCTTCTGGCGCTTGGTCATGCCGAAGGCATCCGCCGCCTCGATCACCTCCTTGTCCACCAGCCTGATGCCCAGATCCGTCAGTCGGATGACCGGCACGATGGCATACAGGATGATGGCGATGCCGTAGAGCTTGGGCTCGGTCACCGAGAACAGGAAGATCAGCGGGATCAGATAGACGAATGGCGGCAATGTCTGAAGCATGTCGAGCACCGGGATCATGGCGCGCTGCGCCCTGTCGCTTCGCGACATCCCGATGCCTATGGGCACGCCGAACAGGACGCATATGAAGGCGCAGACGAAGATGATCGCCAGCGTCTGCATGGCGTCGTCGTAATGGTCGATGAAGGCGAGCAGCGCGATGCAGAAGGCCACGAATCCCGCCAGCCTGACCGAGCGCGACACCCCGAGCACGATCAGCACCAGCAGCGGAATCATGATCCACCAGGGGGTTTCCTGAAACAGCCAGAGCGCGTTGCGCAGCGCCACGCTCAGCGGCTGCGTCAGCGGATCGAGCACCAGCGTCAGGCTGTCGCGGATATTGAGGAACCCCTGCTCCAGCCCGCGGGTGATCTCGCGCGATTGCGGTACGGCCGCACATGCCTCATGCAGCGCGTCGAGCGACGGGAAAGGGGTGTCCCACAACGGGATTCCGACATCCGGGTCGTCGCCGCGGGTCTGCGCAAGCAGGTCGTCCATCGTCATCGGCGACGCCGCGCCGCCCGGATCGTCGCCACCACCCGCGCACCAGTCGGTCAGACCCAAGGCCCGGAAAACACCCTCATATGTCGCCATGACACCTCTCAGCGTTGCTGGACGTCAATGCGCCCGACCATGTGATGTGAACTAATGAAAAAACCGGCGGGGCCCGATGGCCCCGCCGCTGGATCCGCATCGGATCACTGCAGCAATGCTGCAAGGTTCTCGCGCGCCTCGTCGCTGACCCAATCCGACCATTCCTCGGTGTTGTTGGTCAGGAAATGCACCGTCGCCTCCTCGGCATTGGCGTTGTTCTCGTCCATCCAGGCGAGAAGGTCGCTCATGGTGCTGGTCTCGAAGGTGACGTTGCTCATCAGCTCCGCGATTTCCGGCTCGCGCTCGGCGAAGTCGGTGGTGATCGCGGTCAGGATCGGCGCGGCCGGGAAGTCCGAGACGCCCGGTTCCGGCGTGTCGGGATTCTGGTTGCGGCCGTGGATCTCCTCATCGACCGGGCCAAGATCGACCTTCGTCATGTCATACTTGCCCAGCGGAACCGTCGGCCCCCAATAATAGCCGAACCAAGGCTCCCCGCTTTCGACAGCCGACGCCATCGAGGTGGCGAGCGTCTCGCCGGAGCCGTGATTGAAGACTTCGAGCCCGTGATCCTCGAGATCGAGCGCCCGGATCAGGTTGTCACTGACCACACGGCAGCCCCACCCGTCAGGGCAGTTGTTGAACATGCCCCCGACCAGCTCGGGGTTGTCCAGAATCCCCTCGATCGTGGTCAGTTCGGGATGTTCCTCGGCCAGATAGGTCGGAATCCACCAACCTTCGACACCGCCGGGGCGCAGCACCTCGGCGACGCGCTCGATCTGGCCCTGCTCCTCGAGGCGCAGATAGGCGTCGCCGGCCGAGTTCAGCCACAGCTCGGTGACGATGTCCGGCTCGTTGTTCTCGGCAACGGAGGTCACGGCCGGCACGGTGTCCGACGGCACGACCGTCACGTCGCAGCCATAGCCCTGCTCCATCAGGAAGGCGGACACGCCGGTGACGATCGCGTTCGACGCCCAGTTCATTTCGGTTATCGAAACTTCTCCGCAGTCGGCATGCGCCATTGCGGGGAAGGCGACGGCACTGGCGAGCAGTGCGGGCGCAAGCTTTCTCATGATTATCTCCCAGTCTTGTGGTGCTCGGCGGATAGCCGCCGACGCTACTCCTTCGACATGCGAACCATATCGTCAAGCGACGCGGCTTTTCAAGAGGTCGTGACCGACGAAATTCGACCGGTCCGGTCTGGCTGAGCAAGCGGTGACGGTCGCTAAATCAAGCACTTCGCCACGGCCGACCCCTGTTCGGGGCCGGCTGTGGTGTCATGCATCGGATTGGGGGCTGACCGGGCCGAGGCACCCGCCCGGCCCTGATCGTTCAGCGCCCGAGAGCCCACCAGCCGCGACGACGGCGCGGCTTCTCCGCGGCCGGCGCGTCCGTCTTTTCCTGTTCCGCCTCCGACTGGACTGGCTCAGCGGTCGCATCCGCCCCCGTCTTTGCCTCCGCCTCATCGGCGGGAGCGGGGGGAATCGCGTCCGCCGTTTCCTCGGACCGCTCGGCCGCTGGCGCGGTGGCGGACGGATCCTCTGCCGGCGTCGCCTCGGCGGGGGAGGTTTCGGCGGGGAGCGTTTCCTGCGCAGCGGCGTCATTCCCGGCCGTTGCCGCACCCTCCGGCTCGGGGGCCGATTTGCGCGCCGGGCGCCGGCGTGCCCTTGGCTTCTTCGGCGCCGGTTCTGTCGAGGCTTCGGTATCCGGCTCGGACGTCGCCGCCGTGGCGGCGGGCGCGGCGCTCTCTTGCGGCTGCGCATCGATCGTCTCGGACGCCGCAACCGCGCCGGTTGTCGGGTCGGGCTCGGCGGGCGCCGGCGCCGCGGTGGCGTCAGCTTCGGCGGCGGGCTTGCGCCGGCTGCGACGCTTGCGGGCGGGCTTCCTGTCGGTATTGCCGGCCTGCTCACCCTGCTCGGCAGGCTGCGCGACCGTCTGATCCCCGACCGGCACCGCCGCCGCGTCCTCGGTCGCGGGCGCCTCCTGCGTGTCGGACCCGGCTGACGGTGCGGCCGCGTCCTCTTGCTGCGCATCGTCCTGCGCCTGCCGATCCTGCGCCGCCTCACCCGCGCCGGTGGCATCGTCGCCGCCGTTGCCCTTGCGCCGCCGACGCCTGCGGCGCTTCTTCTTGGGCCCGGCGGGCTGCGCGTCCGTATCGGCCCGGGCGGGCTCGGACGGTGTCGCGACGTCCGGCGCGGCGCTTTCCTCGGCCTCCGCCGGTTCGGCAACGGCCGTGCTGTCCACCGACACGATCGGCGCGGCCGCGGACACCGGCCGCGTGGCGGTGCGGAACTTCTCGATCTTGAAATCCGGGCTGGTCAGCGACGGATCCGCCTCGATCCGCACCGCCATGCCGTAACGCGCCTCGATCTGCGCGATATGCTCGCGCTTGGCGTTCATGAGGAAATTCACGATGCCGATCGGGGCCGTAAGAAGCACTTCGCCGGAACGCTGGCGGGTTCCCTCCTCCTCGAGCTGGCGAATGATCGACAGCGCCAGGTTGTCGTCCGAGCGCAGGATGCCCGTGCCGTGACAATGCGGGCAGGGCTGCGTGGTCGCCTCGATCATCCCGGGGCGCAGGCGCTGGCGACTCATCTCCAGCAGGCCGAACCCGGAAATGCGCCCGACCTGGATACGCGCGCGATCGGTCTTGAGCCGTTCCTTGAAGCGCTTTTCGACGGCGGCGTTGTTCTTGCGCTCTTCCATGTCGATGAAATCGATCACGATGAGCCCGGCCAGGTCGCGCAGACGCAGCTGGCGCGCGATCTCGTCGGCGGCTTCCAGATTGGTCTTGAGCGCGGTGTCCTCGATCGAGCCTTCCTTGGTGGCCCGTCCCGAATTGATGTCGATCGCCACCAGCGCCTCGGTCACGCCGATCACGAGATATCCGCCCGACGGCAGTTGCACCGTGGGGTTGAACATCGAGGACAGGTAGCTCTCCACCTGATAGCGTGCAAAGAGCGGCAGCGAGTCCTGATAGTGTTTCACATGGCGCGCATGGGACGGCATGATCATCTTCATGAAGTCCTTGGCCACGCGGTAGCCATCCGCGCCCTCCACAAGCACCTCGTCGATCTCGCGGTTGTAGAGGTCGCGGATCGCGCGCTTGATCAGGTCGCCCTCCTCGTAGATCGGTGCGGGCGCGATGGATTTCAGCGTCAGCTCGCGGATCTGTTCCCACAGCCGCATGAGGTATTCGTAGTCGCGCTTGATCTCCGCCTTGGTGCGTTGTGCGCCGGCGGTGCGGATGATCAGCCCCGCCCCTTCGGGCACGATGAGCGACTCGGCGATATCCTTGAGCTTCTTGCGGTCGGCGGCGTTGGTGATCTTGCGCGAGATGCCGCCGCCGCGCGCGGTGTTGGGCATCAGCACGCAGTAGCGCCCGGCGAGCGACAGATAGGTGGTCAGCGCCGCGCCCTTGTTGCCGCGCTCTTCCTTGACGACCTGCACGAGCAGGATCTGCCGGACCTTGATCACCTCCTGAATCTTGTAGCGGCGCGGACGCGGCTTGCGCGCGCTGCGGATCTCTTCGGACACGTCCTCATCGGCGACCGACTCGATGTCCGAATCGAGTTCCGTGGCGTGATCGACCGCGGCGTAGGGCTTGGCACCATTCTCCGCTTCCTCGCCCGCGCCGCCCTGCGCCGTGGCAGCGGCGGCATCCTCTGCCCGCGGCCCGGCATCGGGCTCGCCCGCATCGGGGGTCGTGACAGCATCCGCTGCCCCGTCGGCTTCATCCACGGCGGGGTCCAGGACGGCCATGCCCGGGATCTCCGCCCCGTTGGCGGGGTCGGCGGACACCGCGGCTTCCGCCTGGGCACGCTTGCGACCGCGCGGGGCGCGGCGCGGCTTCTCGCGCGGCTCCTCCTCCGCATCGGCGAGCGCGCGCTCCTCCTCCATCAGCGCCTGACGGTCCGCGATAGGGATCTGATAGTAATCCGGATGGATCTCCGAAAAGGCGAGGAAGCCGTGGCGATTGCCGCCGTAATCCACAAAGGCCGCCTGCAGCGACGGCTCGACGCGCGTTACCTTGGCGAGATAGATGTTTCCGGCGAGTTGCCGGCGGTTCGCGGTTTCAAAATCGAACTCGTCAACCTTGTTTCCGTCGACCACCACGACACGCGTCTCCTCGGCGTGGGTGGCATCGATGAGCATTTTCTTGGCCATGTTCTCTCATTGCACCTGCGCAATGCGGTCAATGCCCGGCCGGTTGCGGCAGGTGGGCTCTCGCCTTGCGCGGAGTGTCTGGTTGGGGCGATGGATACGCGGCGGCACTGCGGATCGGGACGTGCTTTCCGTCCGCTCCGGTGCCCTGTACATTCTGCGCGTGTCATCGCGGTCTGTCTCCGATGCCGCTGCGGCGGCACCCGTTTCATGATCGCCCGTCCCGTACGGGCGCGTGGGCGGTTCGGCCTTTCGGCCTGTCGGCCTGCCCCCGACGACGTCCGTATGATTGCAAACGGAACCCGTGGCGGCAGAAAAACTGTATGGCAACGGCAGTGCGGAACGCACCGCCCGTCATCGCGCGACTGTAGCCGCGTGATGCGGGGAAACACAATGACCTTTTTCAAAACGCCAATGCGCTGTCGAGGGCAGGCAGACCGGTCCGGCCCGGCGACACCGTCACGACGTGCCGTCAATCGCCATCGAGCGCGCGCAACCGGCGAATCAGGCTGGACGTATCCCAACGCCCACCGCCAAGGGCCTGAACCTCCTTGTAGAACTGATCCACAAGCGCCGTGACCGGCAGCGATGCGCCGACCTCGTCGGCGGCTTCCAGACAGATCGCGAGATCCTTGCGCATCCAGTCCACCGCAAAGCCGAAATCGAACGCATCGTCGAGCATGGTCGCGTGCCGGTTCTGCATCTGCCACGACCCGGCCGCGCCCTGGCTGATCACCTCGACGACGGCGCGCCCGTCCATCCCGGCCTTTTCGCCAAAGCGCAACGCCTCGGACAACCCTTGCACAAGCCCGGCGATGGCGATCTGGTTCATCATCTTCGCCATCTGCCCCGCACCGCTGTCGCCCAGCCGGCGACAGATACGCGCATAGCTCGCCATCACCGGCTCCGCGCGGTCATAGGCGCCGGGTGTGCCGCCGCACATGATCGACAGCGCGGCATTCTCGGCGCCCGCCTGGCCGCCCGAGACCGGCGCATCCACGAAATCCACGCCGCGCCCGGCGGCGGCGGCGGCCAGCTCCCGCGTCACCCGCGCCGATACGGTGGTGTGGTCCACGAAGACGCTGCCGGAGTCGAGCCCCTCGAAGGCGCCCTCGGGCCCCGTGCACACGGCGCGCAGATCGTCGTCATTGCCGACACAGGCCATCACGAACTCGGCCCCCTGCGCCGCCTCGGCGGGGGTGGCGGCGACCCGCCCGCCATGGCTGCGCGCCCAGGCCTCGGCCTTTGCCGCGGTGCGGTTGTAGACGGTGACATCGTGCCCGGCCTTCGCCAGATGGCCGGCCATCGGCCCGCCCATGACGCCCAATCCCAGAAAAGCAACGCTGGCCATGATTTCTCTTCCTCCCCCGAGATTGCATGCGAACCCGTCAGCGGATACCTGAATACCGGGACGGTGCGCAACAACAGGACATTCATGTTCAGGCTCTTTCGCTGGCTTCTGCGCAGTTTCGTGGTGCTCGTGGTGCTGATCGGGTTGGCGGTGGCCGGGCTCTACTACTTTGCCAGCCGCTCAGTGCCCGACTATGCTGCCACCCACGAGATGGACCGCATCGATGCCCCGGTCGAGATCGTGCGCAACGTGTCGAATGTCCCCCATATCTTCGGGGAGACGGACCGCGACGTGTTCTTCGCGCTCGGGGTGGCGCATGCGCAGGACCGGCTCTGGCAGATGATGCTGCTGCGCCGCACCGCGCAGGGACGGTTGTCGGAGCTGTTCGGCGAGCGCACGCTGCGCACCGACGATCTGTTGCGCCGGCTCGACATTCACGGGCTCGCGCGCCGCTCGGTGGAGGCGCAGTCCGACCGCGCGCGCGACGCGCTGCAGGGCTATGCCGACGGCGTCAACGCCTGGATCCGGACCGTAAACGCCGACGCGCTCGGGCGCGGGGCGCCGGAATTCTTCGTCTTCCCCTCCGAGATCGCGCTGTGGCAGCCCGCCGACTCGATCGCCATCGTCAAGCTGATGGCGCTGCAACTGTCCGACCACCTGCCGCGCGAGGTGCTGCGGGCGCGCCTGTCGATGGCGCTGGACGATTCTGAGCGGCTGCGCGACCTGATGCCGGATGCACCGGGACAGGGCGTGGCCGCTCTGCCCGATTACGCGGCACTGTTTCCCGGTCTCGACGAGGAGCCCAGACTGGCGCGAAGTGCCTCGCGCGATCCGCTGTCGCCGTTTCCCGCGCCGGGGCTGGGCGGGGCGTCCAATGCCTGGGCTGCGGTGCCCGAGCGCGCCGCCGCGGGCGGCACGCTGATGGCCAACGACCCGCATCTGGGGTTCTCGGCGCCGGCGCTGTGGTATCTGGCGCGGCTGGAGCTGTCATCGGGCGGTGTCATCGGCGGCACCATCCCCGGCGTGCCCGCGGTGCTGACCGGGCGCAACGCCGATCTGGGCTGGGGGCTGACCTCCTCCTATCTGGACGATCTGGATGTCTATATCGAGCGGCTGCATCCCGATGACCCGCAACGCTACCGCACACCGGACGGCTGGGCCGAGTTCGAGACCAATCGCAGCATCATCCGCATCAAGGACGCGGCCCCCGTAACCATCACGCGACGCTGGACGGACAACGGCCCCGTGCTGCCGGGCCATCACGAGAACCTCGCCGCGATCACCCCGTCGGGGCATGTCGCCTCGGTGGCCTGGACCGTGCTGCACGATGCCGACACCTCGATCAGCGCCGCCATCGATCTGATGTATGCGCGCGATATCGATACGGCGCTGGAGATGGGCGCGCAGTATGTGGCGCCGTCGCAGATACTCACCCTCGCGGACGGGGACAACGTGGCGATGCAGCTCATCGGCCAGATGCCGCGCCGCGATGCAGCCCATGCGACACAGGGCCGGATGCCCAGCCAGGGCTGGCGCCGCGAGAATCGGTGGCAGGGAACGTTTCCCTACAGCGCCAATCCGCGCTTCGTCGAGCCCGAGGGCGGAATCGTCGGCAATACCAACAACAAGCCGCTGGAACGCCCCTTTCCGCTGCATGTCAGCCATGACTGGGGCGATACGCAGCGCATCGAACGGTGGCGCCGCCTGATGGAACGGCGCGAAGTGCACAGCCGCGAGAGCTTCATCGAAGCCCAGCTCGACACCGTCAGCCCCGCCGCGCGAGGTCTGCTGCCGCTGGTGGCGGCGGATCTGTGGTTCTCGGGCGAGGCGGCCGAGCGGGGCACGCCCGAGCGCCTGCGCCAGCAGGCGCTCGACCTGCTCGCCGACTGGAACGGCGAGATGAACGAGCATCTGCCCGAGCCGCTGATTTACGCGACATGGATGCGCCATCTGCAACAGCGGTTGATTCGCGACAGGCTCGGCCCGCTGACAGACGAGATCACCCATGTCGAACCGTTGTTCATCGAGCGGGTGTTTCAGGACACGGATGGCGCCTCGGCCTGGTGCGATGTCGTGCAGTCCTCGGTGCGCGAAACCTGCACCGAACAGGCGCGGCTCGCGCTCGATTCGGCGCTGCAATGGCTCAGCGAACGCTACGGCGCCAATCCGCAGAGCTGGCGCTGGGGCGACGCGCATCAGGCGACGCACGACCATTCGGTGCTTGGCGAAATACCGCTGCTGGCGCCGTTCGTGAACATCCGCCAATCGACATCGGGCGGCGATCACACGCTGATGCGCGGACGCACCTCCGGACGCGACCCCGAGCCGTTTCGCAACGTTCACGGCGCGGGGTATCGCGGGGTCTATGATTTCGCCGATCCCGACAGTTCGGTCTTCATCATCGCGACCGGGCAGTCGGGGCACCCTTTGTCACGCCATTACGACGACCTTGGCGAGTTGTGGCGGCGCGGCGAATACATCCCGATGTCGCTTGACCCGGATCTGGCGCGCGCCGGAGCCATCGGAACCACCCGACTGGTGCCACCGGAGCAGTAGCGCACGTCGCGCCGGATCGGACACCGGGCCGCCCGGCGCGCGTGGTGCCCTCCGTCCGGCAACGAAAACCGCGATCCGGCGCGACATGCGCCCGGCTGGCATCACAACTCGCGAAAGCGCTTTTCCTGCCGCGGGCTCCAGCGCACATGCAGCGCGAAACCGTCCGCGGTCTCGCGCTCTTCGGTCACGATGCCCTGCTCATGCAGCCAGGCGCGCCGCCGGCCGTCACTGAAGCCGAGTGTGAGCCAGCGTTCGGTCTTCTCCTCCTCGAGCGCGTCGGCGATCCGCGCCTCGACCTGCGCGACACCGGTTCCATCGCTTGCCGACACCGTCAGCACGTCCTCGCGCCGCGCGGCCTGCGCCTCGATCGTCGCGCGGTCCTGCGGGTCCAGAAGGTCGATCTTGTTCCACAGCTCGAGCACCGGCGTGGCGTCGGCGACACCGAGATCGCGCAGGATGGCTTTCACATCCTCGGCCTGCTGCTCGGTCTCGGGGTGCGAGATATCGCGCACATGCACGATGAGATCGGCTTCCAGGACCTCTTCGAGGGTCGCGCGGAACGCCGCCACGAGCTGCGTCGGCAGATCCGAGATGAACCCGACAGTGTCCGACAGGATGACCTTGCGCCCGCCGGCCAGCTCCACCCCGCGCATGGTGGGGTCGAGCGTGGCGAACAGCATGTCCTGCGCCATCACCTGCGCACCCGTCAGCCGGTTGAACAGGGTCGATTTGCCGGCATTGGTATAGCCCACCAGCGCCACCACCGGAAACGGCACCTTGCGGCGCGATGCGCGGTGCAGGCTGCGGGTCCGCCGCACCTTGTCGAGCCGCCGGCGCAGGCGGGTGATCTGCTCGTCGATGGCGCGGCGGTCGGCCTCGATCTGGGTCTCGCCGGGACCGCCGACAAAGCCCAGCCCGCCGCGCTGCCGCTCCAGATGGGTCCAGGCGCGCACCAGCCGCGTGCGCTGATAGCTCAGCGCGGCGAGCTCGACCTGCAGTTCGCCCTCACGGGTCTGCGCGCGCTCGGCGAAAATCTCCAGAATCAACCCGGTCCGGTCCAGCACCTTGGTGTCCCAGGCACGCTCCAGATTGCGTTGCTGCACCGGTGAGACAGGGCCATCCACCAGCACGAGATCGATCTCGTCGGTCTGCACGATCGCACGGATCTCATCGACCTTGCCGGCCCCGAACAGCTTGCCCGGATGCACGCGCGCCAGCCGGACGACCTGCGCTCCCACGATCTCGAGCCTGGGCAGCGCCGCAGCCAGTGCCACCGCCTCGTCGAGCGCGCGTTCAGGGTCGCGCTGCTCGAGCGCGCGCGCGGAGCCGCGCTCGGCCGGTGCGTCGCGCACATCCGGATGCAGCACCAATGCGCGCGTCGCCCGGCCACCGCCCTCACCCGAGAGATCGCTGACCTCGACCATCGACGCGCTCAATCGTCGCCTTCGTACAGCGTGATCGACTGCCCCGGCATGATCGTGGAAATGGCGTGCTTGTAGACAAGCTGCGATTGCCCGTCCCGCCGCAAAAGCACGCAGAAATTGTCAAACCAGGTGATCACGCCCTGCAGCTTGACACCATTGATCAGGAACACCGTAACCGGAACCTTGTTCTTTCTGACATGATTGAGAAATGCATCCTGCAAATTCTGCTTGTCGCTGGCCATTGGTCTGCCTTCTTCTTGTCGCATCTGAGTTTCCGGCCGCCTCGAAGCGCGCCGGCAAGGGGCCACCTCGGGCGCGAGTATGAAGCGCCCGGGCGCGTGATTCCACCCCCAATCAACGCACCCCTACCAAAGGGCGCGGTTCGATGGCGCCGCGCCCAGCGCGCGCATCCACCCGCGCCCCGCGCCCCGGGTCAGCCGCGCCAGTTTTCGGGCAGCGCGAGCGCGATCAGCGCCAGCAGTTCGACACGTCCGGCCACCATCGCAAGGGCCAGTACCAACTTCACTGTATCCGACAAGGCGGCAAGGGGAATGGGCGCCTCCATCGCGAAGCTGGCCAACGGGCCGGTGGTCGTGACCGCCGAGATCGACAGGATCAGCGCGGTCTCGAAGCTGAGGCCGAAAACCGTAAGAAGCGCCATCACGACAACCAGTGTCATCACGAAAAGCATGAAATACACCCACGCCGCCACCGCCCCCGCCCGGCGCAGGCGCCGCGCCCGGTGCCCACGGCCTGCCACCGAAGAGGGGTAGATCAGCCGTTCCGCCTCGCGCGCGCCATGCCGGTAGAGCGCGAACACCCGCAAGAGCTTGAGGCCGCCCGCGGTCGTCGCCACGCCGCCACCAACCAGGGCGAGCCCCGCCAGCCCCAGCCCCGCCGGGCCAAGCCCCGACCAGGCCTGCGCCGCGGACCACTCCGCCGACGCAAAGCCGGTGGTCGTCAGGAAGGACGCCGCGGTAAAGATGCTGCCCCACAGCACCCGCAGGGCCGCCGGCAGCTCCACCTCGCCCTCCTGCGTCAGCGCGCCGATGAAATGACGCGCGAACAGCATGAGCCCGACCAGCAGGACAAGCCAGATCGCAAACCCCAGCTCGGGATCGCGGCGCAGCGTGCGCAGCGCGCCGGGCTGTGCCGTCCCGGGCATCGCGTTGCGCGTCAGCGCCAGCACCATGAAGAGGAGAATGATCCCCTCGCCCGCCAATCCCGCCTGCACGGCGGAATCACCGCCCATGACGATGCCGCTGGTCGACAGAGTCGACATCGCGAGAATCGCGGCCATGAGCGGCGCTTGCCCCGCAACGATGAGCCCGATCGCCAGCACGACGGTCAGACCCGCATAGGCCGGTGCCAGCATCAGTGTCACGGCGACCAGCCGGCGCCCGGCGACCTCCTCGTCGATCTCGGCCCCGACGCGCGCGCTGCCACCATCGCGGCGGCGGCGCTGCGGACCGCCGGACACCACCTCGAACCCGCCCAGATTATGCGGCATGAACAACGCCATGACCGCGAGCAACACGAAGAACCCTCCGAGCCAGCCAATCACGCCGCGCCACAGATTCACGCTGTCGGGCACCGGCTGCGGGGCGCCCAGAACCGTCGCCCCTGTGGTGGTGAAACTCGACACCATCTCGAACCACGCATCGACGAAGCGCAGCCCCTCCATCGCCTCGACCATCGGCACCGCCAGCACGACCGGCAGCACGACATAAGCTCCCAGCAACGACAGGACCTGGCTGCGCACGAGGTTGCGCGGGCGGTACTGCGAGGTCGCGAGCGCCAGCACCGCCGCCATCACCAGAATGATGCAGGCCGGGTAGAAGAACGCACGGGCCACGGCGTGCTCGTTCAGGATCAGCGCATGCGCCGCCGGCAGATACATCGCCAGCGCCCCCAGACCGATGAGGATGACCAGGAGCGGCAGATCGAACAGCCGGTGCATCGCTCAGAAATAGTCGATGGAGACCTGCAGCAGGCGCTCCACCTCGGGCACATCGGCCGACAGGGCGAACAGAACGATGATATCGCCCTCCAGGATGGACGTGGCGCCGCGCGGGCGCAGCACCTCGTTCTTGCGCATGATCGCGCCGACCAGCACGCCCTCGGGAAAATCGATATCGCGGATACGCTGCCCCGCGATCGGCGAGCTGGACAGCACCTGCGCCTCCATCACCTCGGCCTCGGCATCGCCGATGGAATAGATCTGACGCACCCGGCCATGGCGCACATGGCGCAGGATCGACGATACCGTGGTCGCGCGCGGGTTCACATAGACATCGATTCCCAGCGGCCCCAGAAGCGGTGTCAGGCTGGGGTCGTTGATCAGCGCGATGGCCAGCCCGCAACCCGCCGACTTGGCGCGCACCGAGGCCAGCATGTTGGTCTTGTCGTCGTCGGTCACCACCAGCACCGCATCGGCGCGGCGGATGCCCGCCTCCTCCTGCAAGGCCGCATCCAGCCCGTCGCCATTGAGCACGATGGTGCGTTCCAGCGCATCGGCGGCGATCTCGGCGCGGCGCCGGTCCTTCTCGATGACCTTGATGCGCGTGCGACGTGGCCCCGCCTCCAGCGCCCGCGCCACGCCGAGCCCGACATTGCCCGCCCCGATGATGACGACCCGCTCCTGCCGCATCGCGGTCTTGCCGAAGATCTCCAGCGTGCGCTCCACATCCTCGACATGCGCGAACACATAGATGCTGTCGCCGGCAAAGAGCTGATCCCCCGCATCGGGCGCAAACAGCGTGCGGTCCCGGCGCACCCCCACCACGACCGCCCGCAGCGTCGAGAACAGATCGGTCAACTGGCGCAGCGGCGTGCCCACGACCGGGCAGTCGTTATCCAGCGCGATGCCGAGCAGCTGCGCCCGCCCGCCGAGGAAGTTCTCGATGTCGAAGGCGGCCGGGGTGGCCAGCCGCTGCAGCGCCGCATTCGCCACCTCCTTTTCCGGGCTGATGACGACGTCCACGGGCATGTGCTCGCGTCGGAACAGGTCGGAGTACGCGGCCTCGAGGTAGTTCTGCGCGCGCAGCCGCGCGATCTTGCGGGTGACGCCGAAGACCGAATGCGCCACCTGGCAGGTCACCATGTTGACTTCGTCGGAATAGGTCGCCGCAATGATCATGTCGGCGTCGCCCGCGCCGGCATTGTCGAGCACCTCGGGATGACTCGCAAAGCCGACAACGCCACGCACGTCCAGCGCGTCGGCCGCGCGGCGCACCAGATCGGCGCTGTAATCCACAACGGTCACGTCGTTGCGTTCCCCGGACAGGTGGCGTGCGATCTGCCAGCCGACCTGCCCCGCGCCACAGATGATGACCCGCATGGTCCGTTCCTACCCCCGCGCCGGGCCGCCCGGCGCCGCACAGCAATACGCGTGGCACAGCGCCGCGGGGGGGTCAATCGCACGCTGTGTCACTCGGCACCATCCGCCGCTGCGGCCTGCCGGTCCTCGCGCCCGCCGGGCTGCACCACGCCGAGCGATTTCAGCTTGCGGTGCAGGGCCGAGCGCTCCATCCCCACGAAATGCGCGGTGCGACTGATGTTGCCGCCGAAGCGGTTGATCTGTGTCAGAAGGTATTCGCGCTCGAACAGCTCGCGCGCCTCGCGCAGCGGCAGTGTGGCCACACCGCTCGACAGGCTCACGCGGCCCGCCGCGTCCGATCCGCCCGCGCCCGGATCGGCCTGCAACTCCTGCGCGGAAACCGGCTCGCCCGGATTGCCCAGGATGAGCGCGCGCTCGATCACGTTGCGAAGCTGGCGCACATTTCCCGGCCACGACATGGTCTGCAACAGCGCCTCGGCATCCTCGGTCAGATCGCGTCGCGCCAACCCCTGGGTGCGGTTGAGAAGATCGATGAAATGCTGCGCCAGCTCGGGGATGTCGTCGCGCCGGTCCTCCAGCGACGGCACCTGAACGGGGATCACGTTGAGCCGGTCATACAGCTCCTGCCGGAACCGGCCGGCGGCGATTTCGGCCTGCAGGTCCCGCGTCGTCGAGGACAGCACGCGCAGATCGACGCGCACCTTGTCCACCCCGCCCGCGCGGCTGAACTGCTGCTCGATCAGAACCCGCAGGATCTTCGATTGCGTGCCCGGCGGCATGTCCGCCACCTCGTCGAAATAGACGACTCCGCCATGCGCCTGCTCCAGCAATCCCGGTTCGGCGCCGCGCTCGGGGCTCTCGCGCCCGAACAGCACCTCCTCCATGCGCTCGGGCTCGATCGAGGCTGCGCTTACGGAAACGAAAGGCGCCTGCGCGCGCGCGGAATGCGCGTGCAGATACCGTGCCGCAACCTCCTTGCCCGACCCCGCCGGCCCGCTCAGCATGACGCGCGCATTCGACCGCGTCAGCTTGTCGAGCTGCGACTTCAGCCCACGGAACGCCGCCGAGCTGCCGATCATGTCATGCGCGGTCACATCGTTGCGCCGCAGCTCCTGGTTCTCCCTGCGCAGGCGCGACGCCTCCATGGCGCGCCGGATAACGACCAGCAGCTGATCGATGTTGAACGGCTTCTCGATGAAATCGTAGGCGCCCTGCTTGATGGCGGCCACCGCGATCTCGATATTGCCGTGCCCCGAGATGATGACGACCGGGATATCCGGATTGTCGCGCTTGACGCTCATCAGGATATCGATGCCGTCCATGCGGCTGTCCTTGAGCCAGATATCGAGCACGATCAGCGCCGGCGGTGACGCGTTGATCTCGGCCATGCAGGTTTCGGAGTCGGCGGCAACGCGCGTTTCGAAGCCCTCATCCTGCAGGATATCGGAAATCAGCTCTCGGATGTCGCGTTCGTCATCGACGATCAGGATATCGCTCATGTCTCGGTCTCCAAACTGATCTGCTCGCCTTGTTGCCGCGCCGTCGCTCCGAGCAAGGGCAACCGGATCTGCACGCACGCCCCGCGATGGGCGCCCGGCGCGAAGGGCTCCGCATCGCGCAGCGTGAGGGTGCCGGCGTGCTCCTCGATGATCTTCTTTACGATCGGCAGCCCGAGCCCCGTGCCCTTGTCGCGCGTCGTCACATAGGGTTCGAGCAGCCGCGTGCGGTCCTGCGGCAGGCCGATCCCGTTATCTTCAACGGTCACGCACACGCCGGTCTCGTCGCGCGTCAGCGCGGCGCGCACCCGCGCCTGGTAGTCCGTCGGCGCAGCACCCGATTCTTGCAGACTTTCCGTAGCTTCGCCGGCATTCTTGAGAAGATTTGTAAAGGCCTGCGACATCATGGTCGCATCAATGTCCAGCATCACCGGCGTATCGGGCAGATCGGTCTCGTACTGCACCTCGCTCAGCGCGTTCTGCTGCAACAACACGGCGTCGCGCAGCAATTGCACGATGTCGTGACTGCGCCGATCCGGTTCGGGCATGCGCGCAAAGCGCGAAAACTCGTCCACGATGCGCCGCAGATCGTTCGTCTGGCGCACGATCACGTCGGTATGCTGTTCGAGCAAAGCGGCGTCTTCCTCGTTCAGGACCTTGCGAAACTTGCGCTTTATGCGTTCCGCAGAAAGCTGGATCGGGGTGAGCGGATTCTTGATCTCATGCGCGATGCGGCGCGCCACATCGCCCCAGGCCGCCATGCGCTGCGCGCTCACAAGCTCGGTCACATCGTCGAAGGCAACGACATACCCTTCGAGCTGGCCGCTGCCGGATCGACGCATTGCCATGCGCACGAGCAGGTTTTCCAGCCTACCACTGCGACTTATCCTGATTTCTTCATGCACGGCGCCGCGCGGGCTGTTGCGCAGGCGTTCCAGCAGCCCGCCGAATTCCGGCACCGCGATCGGCAGGGACAACCCGTGGAGCTGGCGGGCCTTCGTCTCAAGCAGCTCCTCGGCCGAGCGATTGATGAATTCGACATTGCCGCGCGCATCCAGACCGATCACCCCCGCCGTCACCGAGGACAGCACGGAATCAAACAACCGCCGACGCGCCTCGATCTGGCGATTGTTTTCGAGCAGCGCCTCGCGCTGGCCGCGCAGCTGGTGCGTCATCTGGTTGAAGACACGCCCCAGCATGGCGATCTCATCGTCGCCGCGTTCCTCGCGCACCTGCACATCCAGATCGCCCTCGCCGACGCGCGCCGCGGCCCCGGCCAGGCGCCCCACGGGCTGCGCCAGCCGTTCGGCGAACCACAGGCCGAGCCAGACCGCGGCGAGGATCAGGATCAGCGCAAAGCCCAGATAAAGCAGTCCGAACTCGAAAAGAAGCCGGCCGCGGTCACGTTCGAGCTGTTGATAGAGCCGCACTGTTTCCTGCGTCTCGTCGAGCAAACTGAGCAGGTCGCCATCGACACTGCGCGATACATATAGCAGGCGATCGGAAAACCCCTCGAGTCCAACAAGGGCGCGAAAGGCGTTCTGCTCCAGATCCTTCAGGATCACCGTCTCGCCGGCACGGGCGCGCTCGATCGCGGCCTCGCCGGGCGGGTCGAAATCGAACAGATAGGAGCGTTCGCCGCGCGCCCGGATCTCGGCGGCACCGTCGATCACGAAGGCTTCGCGCAGGCCGCGCTGGATCTGTGCCTGCCCGCGGCTGAGCAGGCGCCGCAGCTCGCCGTCATCCATGAACACGACCCGCTCGCGCGCCGCTGCGAGATAGCGCGCCAACACCTCGGCATCCTCGACGAGATCGCGCTCATGTTCCTGCTCATAGGCTTCGGCGGCGGCGAGCGAATTGCCCACAACCCGACGCACGCGGTCCGAAAACCAGCCCTCGAGCCCGACATTGAGCGTCATGCCCGCGAAGACCGCGACAAGCACCGTCGGACCCAGCGCCACCAGCGCGAACAACCCCGTAAGCCGCAGATGCAGCCGCGACCCCGCCGATTGCGCCCGACGCGCCGCCACCATTCCGGCGATGCGCATCGCCACCAGCGTCGCGACGACCAGCACATAGATCAGATCCGCCAGCAGCACGATCCGCAGCGACGGCGTGCCGATCCCTTCTCGCAGCGGCCCCAGCGCCATGAAAGTCGCCAGCGCCAGCATCGGCCCCAGAACCACCAGGCTGAGTGTCGCGGCATTGCGCACGCGTCGCTGCCGCCGCAGGCGGGTCAGCTTCTGCCAGGTTGCGCTTCGCACCGCCCGTCTCACGGGACTTCGCCTCCCGGCTGCGCATCGCAGCCTGCCGCCGATCCTGCGCCGCCGGATATGACACCGGGCGGCCACGCCTCTGTTGCGTATTTACATCAACTTCCGGCGGCGTGTCACGCGAATATCCAGATCCGAGATCTTCTTGCGCAGCGTATTGCGGTTGATTCCCAGCAATTCGGCGCAGCGCGCCTGATTGCCGCCGGTGGCGTCGAGCGCGATCTCGATCAGCGGCATCTCGACCTCCCGGATGATCCGGTTGTAGAGCCCCGGCGGCGGCAGGGACCCGCCATGCAGGTCGAAATAGCGCCGCAGATGCCGTGCCACCGAGCTGGCCAGCTTGTCGCCGTCACCGGAGTCGCGCACCGGCTCGGCAGCCGGCTGGTTGCCCAGCGACTGCTCCATCTCCGCGCGGCTGATCTCGGGCTCGGACCCGGTCACGGTAAGCCGCCGCATGGTGTTCTCCAGCTGACGCACATTTCCCGGCCAGGTATAGCTGCGCGCCAGTTCCAGCGCCTCGGGCGACAAGGCGCGCGCAGGACCGGCATCGCGCGCCGCCCGGTTCAGGAAATGCTCGGCCAGAAGCGCGATATCGTCGATGCGTTCGCGCAGCGGCGGCACTTCGATCAGCACCCCGGCAAGCCTGTAGTAAAGGTCCTCGCGGAACTCACCGCTTTCCATGCGGCGCAGCAGATCGACCTGCGACGTGGCCATGATGCGTGGCGCGCCCTCGCCGAGCCCGTCGAGCAACCGCACCAGCCGTGTCTGCGCGGCCGTGTCGCAATCCGAAACCTCGTCGAACACCAGCGTACCGGCACCCGCGCGCGCGGTCACCGCCTGCACGCGCTCCATGTTCTCCAGATCCGCGGGTTGCGCCACCACGAACGGGCGGTCGCGCCGATCCGAGAAGTCGTGCACCGCCCGCGCGACCAGCGATTTGCCGGTGCCCGATTCACCGCGTACCAGCGCCGGTATGTCCGAGTTCATGATCCGCGCCACCAGACGGTACAGCTCCTGCATGGCCGGGGTGCGCCCCACGAGCGGCAGGTTCTCATCCTGCGCGCCGGCGGCGCCGGCCGTGTCCTCCCGGCGCGCCGGCGCCCGGCGCGGGCGACTCAGCCCCTTTGAGACCCGCTTCATCAGATCGGGCAGGTCGAAGGGCTTGGGCATGTAGTCGTAGGCATCCGACTCGGCGGCCTGGATCGCGGTATTGATGGTGTTCTGCGCCGAAATCACGATCACCGGCAGATCGGGGCGCTGCCGCGCGATCTGCGGCAGAAGCTCCAGCCCGTTGCCCTCGGGCATGATCACATCCGAAATCACCAGATCCCCCTTGCCCTCGCCGACCCACCGCATCAGCGTGGTCAGCGACGCGGTGGCATGCACCTTGCACCCGGCGCGCGTCAGCGCTTGCGTCAGGACAGTGCGAATCGTGCGGTCGTCATCGGCAACCAGAACCGTGCCATCCATTCAGTGCTTCTCCGTCGTTGTCGGCGCCATGGGAAACGACATGCGAAAGACCGTGCGCCCGGGCGCCGAGTCGACCGCGATCCAGCCGTCGTGATCCGAGATGATCTTGGAGACCAGCGCCAGCCCCAGCCCGGTGCCGTTCGCGCGCCCGCTGATGAAGGGATCGAAGATCTCGGCCGTGATCTCGGGTGGCAGTCCCGGCCCGTCATCGATGATTTCCACCTGCAAGGGCAGCGCGTGCGCGCGCCCGTCGGACCCGCGCACGCGCAGCCGGTGGTCGAAGCTGGTGCGCAGCCGGATCGTGCCGCCCTGCGGGTCCGCCGCCTCGGCGGCGTTCCTGAGCAGGTTGAGAAACACCTGCTGCAACTGATCGGCGTCGGCCAATGTGTCCGGCAGGGAGGGGTCGTATTCCTCGGTGATCGTCATATGCGCGGCAAAGCCAAGCTGCGCCGTGCGGCGCGCGCGCTCCAGCACGTCGTGCAGATTGACGGCGACGCGGTCCGGCGGGCGCTGGTTGCCGAACTGCTCCACCTGATCGAGCAGCTTCACCACGCGCCGTGTCTCGGCAACGATCAGATCGGTCATCTCGCGATCCTGCTCGGACAGCGACATCGACAGCAGCTGCGCCGCCCCCGCGATCCCAGCAAGGGGGTTCTTAATCTCATGGGCCAGCATCTGCGCCATGCCGACCGCGGATTTCGCCGCCGCCTTCATCGACAGCCCGCGCCCCATGCGCTCGGCGATTTCGCGCGGGGTTACCAGCACCAGCACCGCGCCGGGCCGATCGGCCATCGGGGCAATCTGGATGCTTGCCGGGATCGGCGCGCGCTGCCAGGCACCCACGCCGACATCGTTGAGAAAGATCGGGGCGAGGTTGCGCCGCGCCCGTGCCAGCGCCTCCTCGAGCATCACATCGGCCGTCAGCACATCGTTCAGTCGCAGCCCGGCCAGCGCATGCTCGGGGACATTGAGGAACTGCTCGGCCGCAGCATTCGCGGCGCGGATGCAGTTCTGAGCGTCGAGAATCAGCGCCGTCGATGGCAGCGAGGCCCAGATCGCGCTGTCGGCCGGGGCGTTCATGCGGCGCACGCCCCGGCATCCGCCATCGCCGCACGCAGCCGGCTCAGCGCCGCCTGCGGCGTGGCGGCCGTCAGGACAGGTCGGCGCAGCGCTTCCGGCACCGCGGCGCGGTCCATGTACCACCCCAGATGCTTGCGCGCCACGCGCAACCCCGGATCTGTCCCGTAGAAGGCGATCATGTCCTCGTAATGCGCCGCGATGAGGTCGAGCAGCGCCGCGCCGGCGGGGGCGTCCGGCACCGGGCCGCCGCGCAGCCCCGCCGTGATCCGCGCCAGCGTCCAGGGTGCCCCCTGCACCCCGCGCCCGACCATCACGCCATCGGCCCCGCTTGCCGCCATCGCGGCGCGCGCAGCTGCGGTGTCGGTGATGTCGCCATTGGCCAGAACCGGGATGCGCACACGAGCGCGCACCCGGGCGATGGCCGCCCAGTCCGCCCGCCCGCGATAGAGTTGACAGCGCGTGCGCCCGTGGATGGTGACCAGCCGCACGCCCGCATCCTCGGCGCGCCGGGCGATCTCCGGCGCGTTCAGCGACGCGTCGTCCCAGCCCAGCCGCATCTTCACGGTCACCGGCACCCGCACCGCGCCCACGACCGCCTCGACAAGCTGCAGCGCGTGGTCCGGCGCGCGCATCAGCGCGGCGCCGGACTGCCCGCCGGTCACCTTCTTGGCCGGGCAGCCGAAATTGATGTCGATCAGGCGCGCCCCGTCGGCCTCGGCCATGCGCGCCGCCTCGGCCATCCAATGCGCTTCGCGCCCCGCCAGCTGAATGGCCGAGGCGGCACCCGGCACGCCGCTCGCGGCGCGCGCCCGTGCGGCGCGCCGGTCCTGCACCATCTCGCGGCTGGCGACCATTTCCGACACCACCAGACCGGCGCCGAAGCGCGCCACGAGACGGCGAAACGGCAGGTCGGTGATTCCCGCCATCGGCGCCAGCGCAACGGGTCCGTCCAGTCCGAGATCTGAGAGCGCCTGCGTCAAGTGCCTAATCCGTGTGCGTTCGTGGCCGAGGTATACCCTGCGCGGGCAGGTGGCAATTTTTCGGCACCGACCATGCCGCGCGATTCCGCATCTGCACATAATTTAAGCACGTATGCCCGGTCCTGTCGCGGATTGTAAGCCATGCGATGCTGCACTAGACACGAGACATAACGATGCAGGAACCGCGTATGACAACAGCCGCCGTCATCGTGGCCGCCGGGCGCGGCACCCGCGCGGGGGCCGGCACGCCCAAGCAATGGCGCCTGCTCGCAGGCAAGCCGGTCGTTGCGCACAGCCTGGCGGCGTTTCGCGATGCCGGCATCACCCGCCGCATCCTGGTTCTGCATCCCGACGACATGGCGCGCGCCACACCATTTCTGCAGGAGGACGGCGTGCAGGCCGTGCCCGGCGGTGTGGCGCGCGATGCCTCGGTGCGCAATGCGCTTGAAGCGCTGGCGCAGGATGCGCCGCAGCGGGTGCTGATCCATGACGGGGCGCGGCCGCTGGTGACGCCGGCGCTGATCGCACGGCTGATCGAGGCGCTCGACACCGGCGCGCCGGGCGCAGCCCCCGCGCTCGCGGTAACCGAGGCGCTCTGGCGCGGGCGCGACGGGTTCGTGCGCCGCAGCGTGCGGCGCGACGGACTCTACCGCGCCCAGACCCCGCAGGCCTTCGCCTTTCAGCCGATTCTTTCGGCGCACCGGTCGCATACGGGGGCTGCGGCCGATGATGTCGAGGTGGCGCATGGCGCCGGGCTGGAGGTTGCCATCGTCGCGGGCGAGGAAAGCAACATCAAGCTGACCTGGCCCGAGGATCTGGCGCGCGCCGAAGCGTTTCTCGCGGCGCGCGCGCACCCCGCGCCCAGTCACGTCGGAGGACAGATGGATATTCGCAGCGGCACCGGATTCGACGTGCATCGCTTTGTCGATGGCGACAAGGTGATCCTTTGCGGCATCGAGGTGCCGCATACGCGGGGTCTTGCCGGGCATTCCGACGCCGATGTCGGCATTCACGCGTTGTGCGATTCGATCTACGGGGCACTCGGCGACGGGGATATCGGCCGCCATTTCCCGCCCAGTGATCCGCAATGGCGCGACGCGGCAAGCCGGATCTTTCTGGAACACGCCGCCCAGCGCGTCGTTGCATCGGGCTATGCGATCGCGAATGCGGATGTCACGCTGATCTGCGAAGCGCCCCGGATAGGGCGGCATTCCGAGACCATGCGCGCGCGGCTGGCCGAGCTGATGCAGATCGCGCCCGAGCGCGTCAACGTCAAGGCGACCACCTCCGAAGGGCTGGGTTTCACCGGGCGCGGCGAAGGGATCGCCGCGATGGCCAGCGCGCTGCTGGTGCGGTCATGACCGCAGCGCGGCTGCTGGCCACCTTCTTCTGCGTCGGGCTCATGCGTCCGGCGCCGGGCACATGGGGGTCGCTGGCCGCATTGCCGGCGGGTTATGCGCTGCATGTGCTGGGCGGGTTCCCGTTGCTGGCGGCGGGCACGATCGCGGTGTTTGCGCTGGGCTGGTGGGTGACCGCGATCGCCACGCGCGGGCTGCCCGATCCCGACCTGTCCGAGATCGTCATCGACGAGGTCGCGGGCATGTGGATCGCGCTCTTGCCGCTGTCCTACGGGATGTGGCGCATGGGCGCCGACCCGTGGCTGTTTCCGTGGCCCGGTTGGGTCGGCGCCTTCGTGCTGTTTCGGCTGTTCGACATCCTCAAGCCCGGCCCGGTGGGTTGGGCCGACCGCCGGGGGACGCCGCTTGGCGTGATGCTCGACGATGTGATCGCGGGGATGTTCGCGGCTGCCGGGGTGATGGTCGCGGCGCTGATCTGGCACGGGTGGATGGGGCTGTGAGCGCGCGCGCGGCGGATATCGTGGCCCGCGCCACTGCAACCGGGCGCAGCATCGCCACCGCCGAAAGCTGCACCGGCGGCATGATCGCGGCAGCGCTGACCGATGTTCCCGGGTCCTCGGCGGTGTTCGTGGCCGGGCTGGTGACCTATTCGGACGACGCCAAGCAGGGCCTTCTGGGCGTGCGCGGCGCGACGCTGCAGGCACATGGCGCCGTTTCGGAGGCGGTGGCGCGCGAAATGGCCGAGGGCGCGCGCGGACGATGCGGCACCGACCTTGCCGTGGCGGTGACAGGCATCGCCGGCCCCGGCGGGGGCACCGCCGCCAAGCCCGAGGGGCGCGTGTGCTTCGCGCTGGCCCGAACGGGACATGCGACGCGCAGCGAGACCGTCGATTTCGGAGCGCGCGGCCGCGGGCCGGTGCGCGATGCCTCCACCGAATATGCGCTGGCCTTGCTGGCCGCCGCACTCGATGACTGATCGCGCGACGCCCGGCGCCGCCGCCGCTCCGGGTCGGCGCGTATCGGATCGGATCGCTTTGTCGTCTCCGGCGCGACCGCTTCAGGGTCGCAGGTACCGGAACGCAACCGAGGCCGCCCAGCCCGCGACCAGCGCCAGTGTCAGCGCGAGCATGCCGTAGGCCAGCGGCCGGTCATGCGCCAGCGTGAAGAGCCAGCGCTCAAGCCCCACTTTCCCGACCTCGATCGCCGTGTGATACTGATCGATGACCTCGCCGTCGCGGGTCAGGAAGATGCGCGTGGCATAACGCCCCTCGGTCAGGTTGGCCGGCAGCGTGATCGCGGTGCGAAACAGGGTATCGCGCTCGAGGCTGACCGCCCCGGGGAGTTCCTGATACAGTTCCTCGTCGCTGCGGATGCGGATCAGCGCGTCGATGAAAAGCGCGTGGTCCAGTTCCATCGTCGCCAATCCGATGGCACGGATCGCGCGCCCGACGGTGATGCGGTGGCGCAGATCCTCGGTCGCGCTGAGCACGTCATCCAGCGGCCCCGTCGTGGCCACCGCGTAAAAGCTCGGCGCGGCACGCAGCCGCGCCTCGTGCGCATTGACCCAGATGCCCGCGATCCGGTCCTTGCGGCGCACCGTGACCGGCTGCGACGGCCCCTCGATCGTCACCACCACGCCCAGCGGCGCGGCCTGCGGGTCGGGCGGGGCCTCGCGCCGGATCGCCCCGAAGACCAGTATCTCGGAACCATCGAACCCCGCCGTGATCGAGATCCGGTTCTGGCTGAGCCCGACCACGACTTCCTCGCCGCGCAGCGGCAGCGCGCAGGCCAGCGAGAGGATCATGAGGGTCGCCAGACGCCGGATCATCCCCGCCCTCCAACCGATATCGAGTACAGCTCGGCCGGCATCAGCAGAAGATCGGAAGCGATCTTGCCCGCCACCGCCAGCACCAGCAGCGCCAGCAGCACGCGCAGCTGTTCGGCACCCAGCCGCAGCCCCAGCGGCGTGCCGATCTGCGCCCCGACCACGCCGCCCAGGATCAGGATCAACGCCAGCAGCACATCCACCGTCTGGCTGACGGTCGCGTGCATCACAGTGGTAAAGCCGGTCACGAAGATGATCTGCAACAGCGACGTGCCGATCACCACCTTGGTCGGCATGCCCAGGATATAGATCATCGCCGGCACCATGATGAAGCCTCCGCCGACCCCCATCAGCGCCGCCATGACCCCCACCACGAGCCCCACCACCAGCGGCGGAATCACGCTGATATAGAGCCCGGAGGTGCGGAACTTCATCTTCATCGGCAGCTTGTGCACCCAAAGATGGCGATGCAGACGCTGCGGCGGGCTGTCCGGCGCGCGCGCCCGACGTAAGGCGCGCACCCCCTCGATGAGCATCAGCACCCCGATCAGCCCGAGAAACAGCACATAGGACAGTTGCACGAACAGATCGATCTGTCCCATCGCGGCGAGCATGTTGAACACCCCGACCCCCAGCGCCGACCCCGTCAGGCCGCCGACCAGAAGCACCGCCCCCATGCGCAGATCGACGGTACGACGGCGCAGATGCGCCAGCACCCCCGACACCGACGAGGCCACCACCTGATTGACCCCCGTCGCCACCGCGATCGGCGGCGGAATGCCGATGAAGAACAGCAGCGGCGTGATCAGAAAGCCGCCGCCGACGCCGAACATGCCGGACAGGACACCGACCACCCCCCCGATCCCCAGCAGGGTGAAGATATTGACCGACAATTCGGCGATGGGCAGGTATATCTGCATCCCGACGCTCATCCCGCGTTTGCTCTTCCGGGATAAGCGCCCGCCGACCTCGGCGCAAGCGCTCGTCAGGCGATGTCGCGTGCCATGATCACGGCGTCGACCGTATCGCCGTCGGGCAGGCGGTAATAGGCGCGGCGCCGGCCGCAGGAGGCAAAGCCCGCACCGGCATAGAGCTTCAGCGCCGCGTCGTTGTCCGCGGCAACCTCCAGAAAGATCCGCGCCGCGCCGCGTCCCCGCGCGCGGTCCAGCAATTCGGCGAGCAGCGCCCGGCCGAGCCCCGCGCCCCGCCGCTCGGGCGCGACGGCGATGGTCAGTATTTCGGCCTCGTCGGCGGCCAGCCGCGCAAGCGCGAACCCCGCCGGCACGGTCACGGCGAGCACTTGCGCATCCGCCAGAAGTTCGGCGAACTCCGCCGCGCGCCAGCTGCGTGTCGTGCTGAAACTGCGCGCGTGCAGCGCCGCCATCGCCGCCGGGTCCATACCGGGCGGCGCCATCCCCGTCATGCCCCGATCACCGGCGGCGGATCGGCCGTGCGAATGGCGTCGGCGGCGCGCAGATACATCGGCGCCGGGCGCGGCTGCGGCAACGACGCGCGCGCGGCGATCCGGGCGATCGCCACGGCCAGCGGATAGCGTGCCGGGCGCGGCGCCCCGCCGGTGATCCGTGCCAGAATCGCGGCCTCATGCCCGACGACGTCCAGCCCTGTCTGCGCGAACGGCAGCGTCTCGCCCGGCCCGTCGGGCGGCAACGCGACCGTGACGGCCGCATCGTCGGCCGTGCGGCTATCGCGCAGATGGCACTGCCCTCGCCGCGCATCGACCGCCGCCAGAACCGGCGCGCCCTGCCCTTCGGCCAGCGCTTCGAAGCTGCTCACCCCGATGGCCGGGACATTCAGCGCCAGCGCGAGACCGCGCGCCGCCGCGACCGAGATCCGCACCCCGGTAAAGTTGCCCGGCCCGATCCCGACGCCGATGCGCGCCACATCCTGCCAGCGCAGGCCGGCCTCACGCAGCAGATCCCCGATCATCGGCATCAACTGCTCGGCCTGGCCGGTGGGCATGTGCTGCACGGCCTCTGCCACGACATGGTCCCCGCGCAGCAAAGCGGCCGCGCAATGCGCGGCCGATGTGTCGAATCCCAGGATGAGCGACTCAGACCCCAACGGGGCGGACCTCCACGACTTCGGGGATGTAATGGCGCAGCAGGTTCTCGATCCCCATCTTCAGCGTCAGGGTCGAGGACGGGCAGCCCGCGCAGGCCCCCTGCATGTGCAGATAGACGATGCCGCGATCGAACCCGTGAAAGGTGATGTCGCCGCCATCCTGCGCCACCGCCGGGCGCACGCGGGTATCGAGCAGCTCCTTGATCTGCACGACGATCTCGCCGTCGGGGCCGTCATGGTCGGCATGGGCGACGGTCTGCGCGTCCCCGGCATCCTCGTCCATCACCGGCTGACCGGATTGGTAATGCTCCATGATCGCGCCCAGGATGGCGGGCTTGATATGGTCCCATTCGCGATCGTCGGCCTTGGTCACGGTCACGAAATCGGTGCCGAAGAACACCGCCGTCACCCCCTCGACGCCGAAGATCCGCTGCGCCAGCGGCGATTTCGCCGCCGTGTCGGGCGCCGGAAAGTCGGCCGTGCCCGCCCGCAGCACCTGCTGGCCGGGGAGGAATTTCAGCGTCGCCGGGTTGGGTGTGGATTCGGTCTGAATGAACATTGTGTCGCCCTCCGTTGGACAGGCATATGCGACCCGCCCCCCATGAAGTCAAGCGCCCGCCCCGCGGCGCGGCGCCGGTTCAGCCCGGCGCGCGCCCGAGCGCGGCGGCGCCGATATCGGCGCGGTGGAACCCGCCGGGCCAGTCGATGCGCCGCACCATGTCATAGGCGCGCGCATGGGCCTGGCTCAGCGTGTCGCCCCGCGCCGTGACATTGAGCACGCGCCCGCCCGCCGCCACCAGCCGGCCGTCGCGCATCGCGGTGCCTGCGTGAAACACCGCATGCGCGCTGTCATTCGCCAGCGCATCGAGGCCGCGGATCTCGCCGCCCGACTCGACCGGCCCGGGATAGCCCTGCGACGCCATGACCACGGTCAGCGCGTGGTCATCGGCCCAGTTCACCCCGCACTGCGCCAACCGTCCCTCAGCGCAGGCCAGCATCAGATCCAGCGCCTGCGCGCCCAGCCGCATCATCAGCACCTGCGCCTCGGGGTCGCCGAAGCGGACATTGTATTCCACCAGCCGCGCGCGGCCCGCATGGATCATCAGCCCGGCATAGAGCACCCCCCTGAAGGGCGTGCCGCGTCGCGCCATCTCGGCGATGGTGGGTCGGATGATCTCGTCCATGACCTGCGCCTGCAGCGCGTCGGTCAGGATCGGCGCGGGGCTGAAGGCGCCCATGCCGCCGGTGTTCGGCCCGGCGCCGCCGTCGAAGGCGCGCTTGTAGTCCTGCGCCGTGCCCACCGGCAGCGCGGTCTCGCCGTCGCACAGCACGAAAAAGCTGGCCTCCTCGCCCGGCATGAAGCCCTCGATGACGACGCTGCTGCCGGCCTCGCCATGGGCGCCGGCAAGGATGTCGTCCACCGCCGCCTGCGCCGTCGCCACATCCTGCGCCACCACCACGCCCTTGCCCGCCGCCAGCCCGTCGGCCTTGACGACGATGGGCGCACCCTGCGCGGCGATATGCGCATGCGCAGCGGCCGCGTCCGCAAAGCGTGCCCAGGGCGCGGTGGGGGCGCCGCAGGCGTCGCAGATATCCTTCGCAAAGGCCTTCGACGATTCCAGCTGTGCCGCCGCCGCGGAGGGCCCGAAGACCAGCACTCCGGCCTCGGCCAGACGGTCGGCCACCCCGGCGGCGAGCGGCGCTTCCGGGCCGATGACGACGAAATCGATGGCGTTCTCCTCGCAGAAATTGGCGACGACCCCGCCATCGGTGATACGGATATCGGCGGTCGCCGCGATCTGCGCGATGCCGGCATTGCCCGGCGCCACGATCAGCCGGTCGCATTTCGGATTCTGCTGGATCGCCCAGGCCATCGCGTGTTCGCGACCGCCGCCGCCCAGTATCAGAATGTTCATGCCCGCCTCTCCCCGCCCTTGGCCTGAAAGCACCGGCGTTCTAGGCTGCGCGCGACGCCATGACAAGCGAGCGCATATGAACGACCTGATCGACGACCCCGCCCCCGGCCAGAACGCGCCCGAATTCTCGGTCACCGAGATTTCCGGGGCGGTCAAGCGCGTTATCGAAGGCGAATTCGGCCGCGTGCGGGTGCGCGGCGAGTTGGGGCGCGTTGCGCGGCCGCGCTCGGGCCATCTCTACCTCGATCTCAAGGATGACCGAGCCGTGCTGTCGGCGGTGATCTGGAAGGGCGTCGCCGCCCGGCTGCGCACGCCGCCCGAGGAAGGCATGGAGGTGGTGGCGACCGGACGGCTGACGACCTTCGCGGGCCAGTCCCGCTATCAGATGATCATCGAGGAGCTCGCACCCGCCGGCGCCGGGGCGCTCATGGCGATGCTGGAAAAGCGCAAGGCGGCGCTGGCCGCCGAAGGGCTGTTCGCCGCCGAGCGCAAGCGCGCCCTGCCCTATCTGCCGGCGGTCATCGGCGTGGTGACCTCGCCCAGCGGGGCAGTGATCCGCGACATCCTGCACCGCCTGCGCGACCGGTTTCCGAGCCATGTCGTGATCTGGCCCGTCGCCGTCCAGGGCGAGCGCTGCGCCCCCGAGGTCGCCGCCGCCATTCGCGGTTTCAACGCGCTGGCGCGCGATGGCGGCCCGGTGCCGCGCCCGGATCTGCTCATCGTGGCGCGCGGCGGTGGCTCCATCGAGGATCTGTGGGGGTTCAACGAGGAAATCGTGGTGCGCGCTGCGGCCGAGAGCGCGATCCCGCTGATCTCGGCTGTGGGGCATGAAACCGACACCACGCTGATCGATCTGGCCGCCGATCACCGCGCCCCCACGCCCAGCGCCGCGGCCGAGCGCGCGGTGCCCGTCCGGCTGGAGCTGCGCGGCACGCTCGACGCGCTGGGCACGCGGCTGGCCAATGCCGCCGGGCGCGGGCTGCTGCACCGGCGCCAGCGCCTGCGCGACACCGCCCGCATCCTGCCGCGCCCCGAAACCCTTGTCGGGCAGGCCGCGCAGCGGCTGGATCAGGCGGCCGAGCGGCTTCCCGCCGCGCTGCGCGCCGCAACGCAGCTCAAAGGGATGCGCCTGCATGGGGCTGCGGCGGGGCTGCGCCCGCAAACCCTGCGCCGCGCCTGCCGTCAGCAGCGCGAGCAGGCCTCGCGACTCGCGGGCCGGCTCGCCCCGGCCACGCGGCGCGGTATCGACCGCCGTCGCGACGCGCTGCGCTATGCCCGGCAACGGTTGCGCAACGTCGCACCGGATCGCCGGCTGGGCGAACAGCGCAGCGTCTGCGCCGCGCTCGCACAGCGGCTGCACGGTGCCGTGGCGACCACGCTGGAGGCGCTGCGCGCGCGCCGCGACGGGCTGGAGCGGTTGCGCCAGACGCTGGGGTATCAGGAAACGCTTCGGCGCGGCTTTGCCGTGGTGCGCGGCGATGGCGCCGTGGCCACGTCGCTTGCCGCCGCCCGCGCCGCGACGACACTGGAGATCGAGTTCCATGACGGACGGCTGCGCGCCGTGACGGGGCCGGAGGCGCGCCGCAAGCGGCGTGCTCCGGAACCCGGCACCTCGGGCTCCGACCCCGATGCGCCCGATCAGGGGCGGCTGTTCTGAACGACGGCCGCGTGGGCGGGCCGGCCGACTACATGCCCAGCGCGGCCTTGTAGGTTTCGAACAGCGCCTCTTCCTCGGCGATGTCGTCCTTGTCGCGCTTCCGCACCGCGATCACCTTGCGGGTGATTGCGGGGTCGTAGCCGCGCCCCTTCAACTCGGCATAGACTTCCTTGATCTGGTCGGCGATCTCCTTCTTTTCCGCCTCCAGATGCTCGATCCGCTCGACGAACTGCCGCAGCTCCGCAGCCCCCACATCGTCCCGGGTCTCACCCATCTCCATCATTGCATGCTCCGCCCGCCAGATTCCGTTTTGTCGCGTCCGCTTGCCGCGCCGCTCGCGCCCGCGCTGCCTAGCCGCACACCGCGCCGGGTTCAAGCGCCTTGCCGCGGCCGCGGCGCTGCTTTACTGCGCGGGCGCAGGCAGAACGGAGCAAGGGCATGGACTGGCTGATCTGGAGCGGCGCGGCGGTATCGCTGGCCGGCATTGCGGGGCTGATGTGGTGCGTGTTCAGGGTGATGCGCGCACGCCGGAACATGGAAAGCGACCCCGAGGCGATGCGCGCCGTGATGCAGCGCGCGGTGGTGCAGAACATGATCGCGCTGATGGTGTCGGCGCTGGGACTGATGATGGTGATCGCCGGAATCATGCTGGGCGGCTGACTCCGATCAGGCGACGCCCAGATCCGCGAAGCGCCAGCCATTGCGCAGCATCTCGTCCAGGATCGGCGGCGCGGTCCACAACTCGGGTGCCGCGGCGCGCAACCCCTTCAGCCGCTTGCGCAACCCCACCAGACCCAGCCTGTCAGCCGCATGCATCGGGCCGCCGCGCCAGCGTGGAAAGCCCTGCGCATGCACCGCCACCAGATCGACATCCGATGCCCGCAGCGCCACGCCGTCCTGCAACAGGCGTGCCCCCGCCACCGCAAGCGCGGCATGCACCTGCGCCGCGACGGTGGTGGCATCGGGGGCCGGCGGCTGCGCGTCGGCCAGACCGGCAGCACGGCGCGCCGCGACCAGCAGCGTCGCCATCTCGGCCGCCTCAAGCAGTTGTCCCTGCGCATCGTGATCGTAGAACCCGCGCCCGGCCCGGCGCCCGCTGCGCCCCGCCTCGCGCATCGCCTCGGCGAGCGCGGCACGAAAATCGGCGACCTGCGCCGGCAGCCCGGCCGCGCCGCGCGGCTGTACCGCATCCAGCATGTCGCGCTGCGCGAAGGGGCCGCGCGCGAAGCCATAGGCGACCAGCGCCGCGTCGATGCCCGCCGGGGTAGCCCCGGCGGCGAGCAGCACGCAACAGGCGTGATCCAGCGCATCGGCGAGTCCGCGGGCAATCGATCCACCGCGCACCTGCACCGGCAACCGCCCCGCCGCGTGCAGGAACGACGCCGCCGCGCCGGCCACGTCCTGCGGACCGGCCACCTCCACGAGCCGCGCCGTCGGCCCCGGCCCCGGCACGCTCAGCGCGGCGAGCGTCCGCTCCAGCGCGGACGCCACCTCCTCGGCGGTTTCGGGCGGCGTGGTGAGGCTGGCCAGCGGGGTATTTGCCGGCATCGCCGCCGCCACCCGCGCGAGCAGCTCCTCGGGGGGCGTTTGCGCTTCCGGGTCCGCGGCCTCGAGCACGAAATCGCAATCGCGCAGCACCGCGAAGTCGGTGGCCCCGGACACCAGATCCCAGGCGGCATCGCGCGCCTGGGCGGTCAGGCGGCCAGCCTGCACGGCGCGCTCCTGCACCACCGCCACACGTTCGAGCGCGCGCGCCAGCGCCGCGGAATCCGGGTCCAGCAATGTCACGCGCTGACCCGCCTCGCTGGCCGCCGCCGCGAGCCCGGCCCCTGCGAGACTGCCACCGGCGAGGCAGAACCGCTCGATCCGCGCCCCGGCGGCCTGCGCCGCACGGCGCCCGGCGCCGGCTTCGGCGCGCTGCATATGCGCCAGCCCCGCCGCGGCCGTGCCGGCGGCGCAATCCTCCCGCGCCGTCGCTTCGAAGCTCAGCCCGGCCGCGAAGGGCAGGATCTGCGCCGCCTCGATGCAGTCGATGATCCGCCCCGGCGCCAGCAGATGTGCCGGACGGGACGCCGCGCGCGCCGCGCGGATGGCCTCGGCATAGGCAATCGGCTCGGCCCGTCCCGCCTGCCGGTCGGCGCTGCGCCGCGGCGCGGGCCCATCACGGACGAGCGCGCGCGCGCGTGCCGTCGCCGCCTCGGTGAGTGCAGCGGCGTCGGGCACCACCTGATCGACAAGACCGACCGCCTCAGCACGGGCCGCATCGATGGCCGCCCCGCCAAGCAACATATCGAGCGCGGGCTGCGCGCCGATGACCCGGGGCAGGCGCTGCGTCACCCCGGCGCCCGGCGGCAGATCGCGCCGCACCGCCGTCACGGCGAACCGCGTCCCGGCGTCGCAGATCCGGTGATGCGCCGCCAGCGCAAGCGCGACGCCGTCATCGCGCACCGCCCCCTCGATCGCGGCCACCACCGGAATTTCGAGCTGTTCGAGCGCGTCACACAGCGCCGCCTGCGCGGCTGCGCACGCTGCGGCTTCGCCCCCCGGCTCATGCGCGGCAATGCCGGTTTCGACCCCGTGGCTGAAAACGCCGCCCGCGCCGTCCAGGACCGCCGCCCGGATCGTCGGATCCTCGCGGATGTGAGCGAGCGCCGCCATAAGCCGGTCGCACATCGCGGCATTCAGACGATTGCCCCCCGGCCCCTCAAGGGTCAGGCGAAGAACCCCGGCCTCCTGTCGCCAATGCACCGTCTCGCTCAAGGTCTCGAACCCTCTTGCCGTGCCTGTGCCGTCCTGGCTGCCGCACCGTTCGCCGCGCGCCGCCTCGACGGGCGCTAAAGATCGCCCGGAACCACCTGATCGGGCGGGCGGTGCCCGTCCTGAAAGGTCTTGATATTGAGCAGGACCTTCTCGCCCATCTCCATGCGGCCCTCATGCGTGGCCGACCCCATATGCGGCAACAGCACGACATTGCTGAGCTCGCGCAGGCGCGGATTGATGTCATGCCCGCGCTCGAACACGTCGAGTCCGGCCCCGGCCAGCTCGCCCGCCCGCAGCATCCGGGTGAGCGCGTTCTCGTCGATGACCTCGCCGCGTGAGGTGTTCACGATGACGGCGGACGGCTTCATCAGCCGCAGACGCCGGGCATTCATCAGATGGAAGGTGGCCGGCGTGTGCGGGCAGTTGATGGACAGGATATCGACCCGCGCGACCATCTGGTCGAGGCTTTCCCACCAGGACGCCTCCAGCGGCTCCTCGATTTCCGGGCGCAGCCGGCGGCGATTATGGTAGTGCACCTGCATGCCGAAGGCCTGGGCGCGGCGCGCGACGGCCTGGCCGATCCGGCCCATGCCCAGGATCCCGAGGCGCCGCCCGGCGATACGCCCGCCCAGAAATCCGAGCGGCGACCAGCCCTGCCAGGTGCCGGCCTGCATCGCGGCGAGGCCCTCGGGGATGCGCCGCGTCACCGCCAGGATCAGCGCCATCGCCATGTCGGCGGTGTCATCGGTCACTACGCCGGGCGTATTGGACACAAGTATGCCGCGCTGGCGGGCCGAGGCCACATCGATGTGATCGACCCCGGCGCCGAAATTGGCGATCAGCTTCAGCCGCTCTCCGGCCTGTCCCAGCAGCCCCGCATCGATCTGGTCGGTAATGGTGGGGACCAGCACATCGGCGCGCTGCATCGCGGCGGCCAGCTCGTCGCGCGTCATCGCGGCGTCGGTTTCACGCAGCTCGACATCGAACAGCTCCTTCAGGCGGATTTCGACCGCCTCGGGCAGGCGTCGCGTCACGACAACACTCAGACGCTGTGCGGGCATGCGGCGGCTCCTTCGCGCTTTGCTTTCCGGTCAAGTGCTGGCAAGGTGGCGCAAAGCGCAAGCGCGCACAAGCGGGTTGCGCAAACAACATGGCAAGCGGCCCCGAGACGGTCGCCACGAGAGCGGGCAGAAGCAATGCGCAACAAGGCAGCTGCGGCGCTGGCCTTCCTGGTCGGCGCGCTGATGGTCAGCCAGGCGATCGCGGCCGAGCGCGGTCCGGTGACCGACCTGCCACTGCCGCGCTATGTCTCGCTCAAGGCAGTGGAGGGCAACGCGCGGCGCGGGCCGGGCATGGATTATCGGGTGGACTGGGTATTCCGGCATCGGGGCATGCCGCTTCGCGTGACCGCCGAGCACGGCCACTGGCGCCGGATCGAGGGCAGCGACGGCGTGGGCGGCTGGATGCATTACGCGCTGCTGTCGGGGGTGCGCACGGTGCGCGTCGAGGAGGCGATGACGCCGCTTTTCCTGCAGGCCGATGAGCGCGCACCCCTCGTCGCCTATCTGGAGAAGGGCGCGATCGCGCGGCTCATGCAGTGTTCGGAAACCTGGTGCCGGCTCAACGCGCAGGGCACGCGCGGCTGGGCCCGGCGCGCGGCGCTGTGGGGCGTGGATGCGCAGGAAACCTTCGACTGACCGGGCAAGCCTTCTCGCCCGCGGCCGCCTTCGAGGCGCCGGGTGTTGTCACCCCGGCGCAACCGGCGTCCGATGCGCGGCGCAGACGGGGCAGTCGGGCCGCGGCCGCAGGGTGATGAGCCTGGTCTGCACGCTCAGCGCGTCGTGGATCAGCAGGCGCCCGCGCAGCCCCTCTCCCGCCCCGGTGATCGCCTTGACCGCCTCCATCGCCATCATCGCGCCGATGATACCGGGCAGCGGGGCAACGACGCCCGCCTCGGCACAGGACGGCACAAGCCCGGCATCCGGGCGCTGCGCGAAGACGCATTCATAGCACGGCCCGCCCGATGCCGGATCATACAGGCTGATCTGTCCTTCCCATTGCGTCATCGCCGCAGCGATCAGCGGCACCCCGACCTGCACCGCAGTGCGATTGACCAGATAGCGGGTGTCGAAATTGTCGCTGCCATCGAGCACGAGATCGTAATCGGCGAACAGCTCGGCGGCGATTTCCGGGGTCAGTCTGCGGTGGTAGGGCCGCAACTCGGTGAAGGGGTTGAGGGCTTCGACCGCCGCTTGCGCCGAGAACACCTTGGGCATCCCGATCCGCGAATCGGTATGGATGATCTGGCGTTGCAGATTGGCGTTCTCGACCACATCGTCATCGATCACGCCGATCGTGCCGACCCCTGCGGCCGCCAGATACAGAAGCGCCGGCGACCCCAGCCCGCCGGCCCCGACCACCAGCACGCGCGCCGCCTTCAGCCGCTTCTGGCCCGGCCCGCCGATCTCGCGCAGCACGATATGGCGCGCGTAGCGCTCGAGCTCGACACCCGCAAAGCCCGCACCGCCCGGGGCGGACGACGGCGCGTCATCGTCACCCGACTGCGCCGCCCGCCGCCGATGGCGCGCATGGGCGTGCAGCTGCCGCAGCCCGGTCCCGTAGGCCCCGACCAGCCCCGCCACCACGCCGAGGATCAGCCATGGCTCGGCCGAGCCGCCGGTGGCGCGGCGCAGCTCGGTACTTTCGGGCAGCGTCAGCTGCACCGTGAGCACCCCGGCATAGAGCACGGCCAGCATTGCCAGCCGGGCGCGCACCGGCGCCCCCATCGCCCAGCCGATGCCCCAAAGAACCGCCGCCATGAACAGCACTGTCAGCATGTCATGCCCTAATCGCGCCCCGTCGATCCGAATCCGCCCGCACCACGCGCGCTGTCCGACAGCTCCGTCGCCGCCGCGATGCGCGCCTGCAAGGCGGGCGCGAGCACCATCTGTGCGATACGGGCGCCATGCGCAACGGTGAAGGGTTCGGCCCCGAGATTGATCAGCAGCACCCCCACCGGCCCGCGATAGTCGCTGTCGATGGTGCCCGGCGCATTCGCCACCGTGATGCCGTGACGCAGTGCCAGCCCCGAACGCGGCCGTATCTGGACCTCCAGCCCGGCCGGAATCTCGAAGCGCAGCCCCGTCGGGATCAAGGCGCGCTGCATCAGACCCAGCATCACACCGGTTTCGCGCTGCGCCGGCGGCAGGTTGGCGCGCAGATCCGCCCCCGCCGCACCGGCGCTGGCATAGGCCGGCAGCGCCACCGCAGGATCGGCCGCCGCGTCGCGCTGCATCCGCAGCACCGGCGCCGCTGCATCGCCCTGCCCGCCCGCGCCGGTCATCCCGCCGTCTCGCGACCGTCCGGGGCCAGCGCCGCGGCGACCCGCGCCGCGAGCTTCTGCGCAACCTGTGTCTTGGTCATGCGCGACCAGGCTTCGGCGTTCTCCGCGTCGATCAGGACGACACTGTTGTCGTCGCCGCCCATCGCACCGCCTTCCAGCGACACGTCATTGGCCAGGATCCAGTCACAGCCCTTGCGCGCGCGTTTGGCGCGGGCGTGCTCGACCACATTCTCGGTCTCGGCCGCGAACCCGATGACGAGCCCGGGGCGCTGCGCGCTCTGCCGGCTGATCGTGGCCAGGATGTCCGGGTTCTCCCCGAACTCCAGCGCCGGCGCGCCCCCCGGCCCCTTCTTCATCTTCTGCGCGCCGGCATTCGCGACATGCCAGTCGGCCACCGCCGCGGCGCACACGACCAGATCGGCCGGCAGCGCGTCCTGCACCGCCACCAGCATCTCGCGCGCCGTCTCCACGGGCACGACATCCACCCCTTCAGGCGCCGGCACGGCTGCCGGACCGGTGACGAAGGTCACGCGCGCGCCCAGATCGCGCAGAGCCGCCGCGACCGCCGCCCCCTGCCGCCCCGAGGAGCGGTTGGCGATATAGCGCACAGGGTCGATGGGTTCATGCGTGGGGCCGGAGGTCACCACCGCGTGACGCCCGGCCAGCGGCCCGCCGCCCAGCGCGCCCTCGATGGCGGCGACAATCTCCTCGGGTTCGGCCATGCGGCCGGGGCCATACTCGCCGCAGGCCATGTCGCCGCTGTTGGGTCCGACACTGCGCACGCCATCGGCGGCCAACCGGTCGCGGTTGCGCCGCGTCGCGGGGTGCGCCCACATCCGCACATTCATCGCCGGCGCCATGAGCACCGGCTTGTCGGTCGCCATGAGCAGGGTCGAGGCCAGATCATCGGCATGCCCGCCGACCATCTTGGCCATCAGATCCGCGGTCGCGGGGGCCACCACGACCAGATCCGCGGCGCGCGACAGCTCGATATGGCCCATCTCGGCCTCGTCGGTCAGATCGAACAGATCCTGATAGACCCGCACTCCGGCGATGGCCGACACCGAAAGCGGCGTGACGAACTGGGCCCCGGCGCGCGTCAGCACGGGCGTCACCCGCATGTTGCGCGCGCGAAGGCGCCGGATAAGATCCAGCGTCTTGTAGGCGGCGATACCACCGCCGATGATCAGCAGAATGCGCCTGTCCTCGAGCATCGATACCCCTCCCGGCCTGATCCACCTTCTAGTGCGTTTCCCCGCCCGAGGGAACCGGCTGCACGCGCGGGTGTGACAGCCCGTGACATTGCCCCGGGCCGTCCCTATAAGGCGCGCGGAACGCGATACTCTGGACGGGACAGCATCATGATCAAGGTTTTCGGCCATCAGGCCCCCGATACCGATTCGACCGGCGCGCCGCTGATCTGGGCGTGGTATCTGACCGAAATCGCGGGCACGCCGGCGCAGGCGAAGCTGCTGGGCACCCCCGGAAGCGAGGCGCAGTTCGTGCTGGAACGCTGGGGCGTGGCGCAGCCCGAGATCATCGACGACGTCGCCGAGGGTGAGCCGGTCGTGATCGTGGACACCAACAACCCCGCCGAGTTGCCGGCCGGGATCAACAAGGCCGATATCCGCGCCATCATCGACCACCACAAGCTGACAGGCGGGCTGGAAACCAAGGCCCCGATCGACATTACCATCCGCCCGCTGGCCTGCACGGTGACGGTGATGCATCAGCTCATGGGCGACGCCGCCGCGCGCATGCCCGACGCGATCAAGGGGCTGATGCTGTCGTGCATCCTGTCGGACACGCTCGAATTCCGCTCCCCGACGACCACGGCGACGGATCGTGCGCTGGCCGAGGACCTCGCCGCCCAGCTCGGCGTGGATATTTCCGCCTATGCCGCCGAGATGTTCGCCGCGAAATCCGACGTCTCGGCCTTTTCGGATGCCGAGCTGCTGCGCATGGATTCCAAGACCTTCGAGCTGAGCGGCAAGACCCTGCGGGTGTCTGTGCTGGAGACCACGGCGCCCGATCAGGTGCTGGCGCGCAAGGACAGCCTGATGCGCAGCATGGCCGAGGTCGCCGCCGAGGACGGCGCCGACCGGGTGTTGCTGTTCGTGGTGGACATCCTCAATGAGGAGGCGACGCTGCTCATCCCCGACGACATGGTCCGCACCATCGCGCAGAAGAGCTTCAACGTGCAGCCCGACGGTGACACCGTGCTGCTGCCCGGCGTGATGAGCCGCAAGAAGCAGATCATTCCCGTTCTGGCGCTCTAGGCGCATCCCGATGGTCCCGTAAGAAAGGCCGACCATGACACGCATCATCGAAAGTCTGGCCGAGATATCATCGGGTTACGACACGCTGTTTTGCGACCTGTGGGGCTGTCTGCACAATGGCATCACACCTTTCCCCGAGGCGGTCGCGGCGGTGCGGTCCTTTCGCGAAGCGGGCGGGCGCGTGGTGTTGATGACCAACGCGCCGCGCCCTGACTGGGCCGTGGCGAAGATGCTTGCGAAGATGGACATGCCCGAGGATGTGCAGGACGTCATCGTCAGCTCGGGCGATGCGGCGCAGGCGGCGATGCTGCGCGGGGCGGTCGGGCGCGCGGTGTATCACATCGGCCCGTCCAAGGATGCCGGCTTTTTCGAACGCATCCCCGAGGAATTCGCCGATGCCCCGCCCATCGAGCGCGTGCCGTTTGCCAGGGCCGAGGGCATCGTATGCACCGGCCCGTTCGATGAGGACCGCGAAACCCCCGAGGATTACCGCCCCACCTTCCTTGCGGCCAAGGCGCGCGGACTCAAGCTGTTATGCGCCAATCCCGACATCATCGTCGATTTCGGGGATCGGCGCATCTTCTGCGCCGGGGCGCTTGCGGCGCTCTATGACGAGATGGGCGGCGAGAGCCTGTATTTCGGCAAGCCGCACCCGCCGATCTACGATCTGGCGCGCAACAGGCTCGCGGCGATGGGGCACACGCCCGAACGCGTGCTGGCCATCGGCGACGGGCTGCAGACCGACATCAGGGGCGCGCTGCTCGAGGATATCGACTCGGTGTTCGTCACCGGCGGGCTGGCCGCCCAAGAAACCGGCACCGAACGCCAGCCCGACCCGCAGAAGCTGCGGCAGTATCTGACACAACAGCAGAGCGATCCGACCTTCAGCATCGGCTATCTGCGCTGATCACCGGGGCAACGCCTGCGCAAGCTTGGATCGCCGCACATATCTGTCGGGTAATTATATTGCGCAACCAGGTCGCCACCGTTATGCTGCAGCGCGACGAACCCAGCGATCCGAGGCGCCCATGGATGCGATGCCGGTCAATGACAATCTTCCGCGCGGCACGATCTGCATCGAGGAGATCGAGATCGGGATGCAGCGCGAGTTGCGCAAACAGATCACCGACCGCGACATCGCGCTGTTCGCCGAGGTCTCGACCGACCGCAACCCGGTGCATCTGGACGACGCCTATGCGCGCGAGACCATCTTTGCGGGGCGCATCGCCCATGGCATGCTGACCGCGGGGCTGATCTCGGCGGTGATCGGCGAACAGTTGCCCGGCCACGGCACCGTCTATATGGGCCAGTCGCTGAAATTCCTCGCCCCGGTACGCCCCGGCGACACGGTTCTGACCCGCGTCGAGGTGACGGCCGTGGATCACGCGAAGCGCCGCGTCACCCTTGATTGTGTCTGCACGGTGGGCGATACGAAGGTCCTCAAGGGTGAGGCGCAGGTATTGGCGCCGAGCCGGAAATTCGACTGATGCGCGGCGGGCGCCCCGCCCGAGGGGAGTCATGCGGACCATCAAGGGCTGGACCGAAGTGCAGGCGGCGGATCGCGGCGCGTCGGTGGCAATGGGCAATTTCGACGGCGTACATCTGGGACATCGTTCGGTGATCGACCTGGCCCGGCGGGCGGATGCGCCGCTGGGCGTGATCACCTTCGAGCCGCATCCGCGCAGCTATTTCGCGCCCGACAGCCCGCCCTTCCGGCTGATGAATGCCGAATCCCGCGCCAACCGGCTGAAGAAGCTGGGCGTCGAGCTGTTGTACGAGCTGCCCTTCGATGACCGGATCGCCGCCCTGACGCCCGATCTGTTCGCTCGCGACGTTCTGGCGCGGGGGCTGGGGGTGCGGCATGTCGTGGTGGGAGCGGATTTCCGGTTCGGCAAGGACCGGGCGGGGACGGCCGATACCTTGCGTCCGCTGGCCGACGAGCTGGGATTCGAGGTCACCGTGGCGCCCATTGTCGAGGGGCCGACCGGCATCTTTTCGTCCAGCGCGATCCGCCGGGCGCTGTCGGAGGGGCGACCGCGCGACGCCAAGGCGATGCTGGGACACTGGCACCGGATCGACGGCATCGTCGAGCATGGCGAGAAACGCGGGCGCGAGCTGGGCTTTCCGACGCTCAACCTGTCGATGGAGGAGCTGCATCTGCCGCGCTTTGGCGTCTATGCCGTCTGCGTCGATGTCCTGGACGGCCCGCATGCGGGGGCGCATGAGGGGGTGGCGTCGCTGGGCGTGCGTCCGCAATTCGGCGATCATGCGCCGAATCTGGAAACCTATCTCTTCGATTTCACAGGCGATCTGTACGGGCGGCACATCTCGGTCGGGTTGGTGGAGTTCCTGCGCCCCGAGGCGCGCTTCGACGATGTCGATGCTCTGATCGTGCAGATGCGCAAGGATTGCGACGCGGCGCGCGTCGCACTGCGTCAGCGGTGATTCGGCTCTTTCCTTTTGCGCGCCGGCTTGTCAGTGTCGCGCCATGAGTGACCCGATCGAGCGCGGCGGGCTGCGCGACCGCTTCTGGGAGCGCATCCCGCTGAACCGCATGAGCAAGGCCGAATGGGAAGCGCTGTGCGACGGCTGCGGCAAGTGCTGCCTCAACAAGCTCGAGGACGCCGATACCGGCGAGATTGCCTATACGAGGCTCGGCTGCCGGCTGCTCGACGATGACACCTGCCGCTGCGGCCAGTACGAAATCCGCAAGACGCTGGTGCCCGAATGCGTGGTCCTGACCCCGCGCAACATCGCCGAGGTCGCACACTGGATGCCCCGGACATGCGCCTATCGGCTGCTGCATGAGGGCCGGAAACTGCGCGACTGGCACCCGCTGATCTCGGGCGATCCGCAAAGCGTGCACGCCGCCGGTGTCTCGGTGCGCGGCCGGACGGTGCCCGAATTCGAGGTGCCGCTCGAGGATTGGGAAGACTACGTGATCGAAGAGGACCTGTAATGTACTTCGCCTCCGACAACAGCTCGGCCGTGCCGCAGCAAGTGCTTGACGCCATCGCCGCGGCGAATGCGGATTACGCCATGCCCTACGGCGCTGACGCCATCATGGACCGCGTGCGCGACCGGCTGCGCGAGGTTTTCGAAGCACCCGAGGCCGCCGTGTATCTGGTGGCGGCGGGGACGGCGGCCAATGCGCTGGCGCTGGCATGCTATTGCCCGCCCTGGGCCGCCGTCTATTGCCACCGCGGCGCGCATATCGAGGAGGATGAGTGCAACGCGCCGGAATTCTATACCGGCGGCGCCAAGCTGGTGCTGCTCGACGGGCCGGATGCCCGGATCGATCCGCAGGCCCTGAAGCATGCCCTCGAAAGCGCCGCACCCGTCGGGGTGCACAATGTGCAGAAGGGGATGCTCAGCCTGACCAACACCACCGAGGCGGGCGCCGTCTATTCGCACCGGGAAATCGCCGAGCTGTCGGCCATCGCCCGCGCGCATGACCTGCCGGTGCATCTGGACGGGGCGCGCTTTGCCAATGCGCTGGTCGCGGATGGCTGCACCCCGGCCGAGATGACCTGGAAGGCGGGGGTGGATGTTCTGTCCTTCGGCGGCACCAAGAACGGCCTGATGGGCGTGGAGGCGGTGATCTTCTTCGATCCCGCCAAGGCCTGGGAATTCGAACTTCGGCGCAAGCGGGGCGGGCACCTGTTCTCCAAGCACCGCTACCTGTCGGCGCAGATGGATGCCTATCTAAAGGATGACCTGTGGCTGAAGCTCGCGCGGCAGGCCAATGACGCGGCGCAGGAGCTGGCGCAGGGACTCGCGGCCCTGCCCGGCGGGCGACTGCTGCATCCCTGCCACGCCAACATGGTCTTCGCCGAGTGGCCGCGTGCCGGCCACCGCGCGGCGCGCGAGGCCGGAGCTTCCTACTACTTCGCGTCGGCGGATGCATCGCTCGACGGGCCCGCGGACACGCCATTGGCGGCGCGTCTGGTCTGTTCATGGTCCACCGAGCCCGCGGATGTGCAGCGTTTCCTCGCGCTGGCGCGGGGATGACGCCGGATCAGCCCGCCGCCCCATCAAGAAACCCGCGAATGGCCGCGCCGACCTGCTGCGGGTGGGTCAGCGGCACCATATGCGCGGCCCCGGGCACATCGACGCGCTGTGCATGCGGCAGGCGCGCGGCCAGCGCGCGCGCGATCGCGGGCATGACCGGCGGCGACTCGCTACCGGTGACGATCAGCACCGGGCAGTTCAGACCCTCCAGCCGCCCGGGCGTCAGCAGCCCCGCGCGATCCTCCACCAGAACCGGCGCCGTCTCGGGGATGAAGCCGATCCGCGCCGCCATGTAGGCGCGCTGCGCCTCGGGCAACGCCTCCCACGGCGTACCGGCGCCCCAAAGCGCGATGAAACGGCGTGTGGCCGCTTCGGCGTCGCCCGCGTCCCACGCCGCATCGACCGGGGCGGTGTCACGCATATGCATGTCGAAGGCCGGATCTCCGGCCGCGCGCGCGGCGGCAAACAACACCGGCTCGATCAGCACGAGGCTGCGCACCGCGCCCGGCCGTTCCAGCGCAAGGCGCAGCGCGACCGTCGCCCCGAAGGAATGCCCGATCAGATCCGCCGGACCATCCGCGACCAGATCCGCCGCCATGCACGTCGATTGCGCATGCAGATCCTGCCCCGGCGTCCAGTCCGGGCCCCGCCCGTGCCCCGGCAGATCGAAGGCGGTCATCGTCAGCCGGCCCGCAAGCTCCCCGGCCAGCGCCGTCCAGGCCCCGGAATGCGCAAGCGAACAATGAATCAGCACCGCCGCGCGTGCGCCATGTCCCCAATGGCGCAGAAACGGGGCCTGCAGTTCCGGCTCGCTCACAGCTTGCCGGCGAGGTACAGGTCGAGATCCGCAAGCCGGTCCTGCCCCCAGAAGCATTCCGACTCGTCAACGACATAGAAGGGCACGCCGAAGGCGCCCATCGCCACCGCCTTTTCCAGATTGGCACCATAGGCCTCCGCCCCGGCCAGCATTCCGCTGTCGGCAAGTTGCGGGTCGAAACCGGCCTCCTGCAGGCAGCTTCGGATCACCTCGTCATCGGCCACGTCGCGCTCCTGCGCCCAGCAGGCGCGCGCCAGCGCGTGCACCAGCGCCCCGACATCGCCGCCCGGCGCCTTCTGCGCCGCGATGACGGCGTAGCCTGACGGGGCGGGGTTGGTCGGCCAGTTGCGCGGATGCAGGACCAAAGGCATGTCCAGCTTGGCCGACTGGCGGCGCAGTTCCTGCAGCCGGTAGGCCTTGCGGTTTTCGTGCCGCTCGGCCGGGGGCGTGCCGCCGGTGCGCTTGAACAGCGCCAGCGCATCGACCGGACGGTAGTGGATCTCGGCGCCATGGCGGGCGGCGATCTCCTCGAGCCGGGTGCCTGCCAGATAGACGAAGGGCGAAATCGTCGTGAAAAAATAGTCGATACGTGCCATTCGCATACCTTCTTTGCGCAGGGTCCGTGTTTGCAAGACCGTATACCGGTGGTAAGCGGTGTCAACGTTGCGAATCCCAGACCGACCGCTGCCGCGAGGACCCCGAGGATGCCTGCCATTTCCGAACCGAAACTGATTTCGGGCAATGCCAACCGGCCGCTTGCCAGCGCCATTGCCCGGCGCATGGCGCTGCATCGGGGCACGCCGACCAGCCTGGTCAATGCCCGCGTCGAGCGTTTCAACGATCAGGAAGTCTTCGTCGAGGTGTTCGAGAATGTCCGCGGCGAGGACATGTTCATCATCCAACCGACATCAAAGCCCGCCAACGCCAACCTGATGGAGCTGCTGATCATCGCCGATGCCCTGCGCCGATCCTCGGCGGCGCGCATCACCGCGGTGATTCCCTATTTCGGCTATGCGCGACAGGACCGGCGCACCAAGGCGCGCACGCCGATCTCCGCCAAACTGGTGGCGAACCTGATCGCGGTCGCCGGGGTGGACCGGGTGCTGACGCTGGATCTGCACGCGACGCAGATCCAGGGCTTCTTCGATATTCCGGTGGACAATCTCTACGCCGCACCGATCTTCGCGCTTGATGTGAAGCACCATTTCAGGGGCCGCCTCGACGAGCTGATCGTGGTGTCGCCCGATGTCGGCGGCGTCGCGCGGGCGCGCGAGCTGGCGACGCGCATCGGCTGCCAGCTGGCCATCGTGGACAAGCGGCGCGAAAAGGCCGGCGAGGTCGCCGAGATGACCGTCATCGGTGACGTCAAGGACAAGACCTGCATCATCGTCGACGACATCTGCGATACCGCCGGCACGCTGTGCAAGGCCGCCGAGGTGCTGTTGGAATACGGCGCGACGGAGGTTCACTCCTACATAACCCACGGGGTGTTGTCCGGCCCGGCGGTGGAGCGGATCGCCAATTCGGTGATGAAGACGCTGGTCATAACCGACTCGATCGAACCGACCGAAGCGGTAAAGGCCGCCGAAAATATCCGTATCGTCCCGACCGCGCCGATGTTCACCCAGGCCATCCTGAACATCTGGAGCGGCACAAGCGTGTCGTCGCTGTTCGACACGGACGCGCTTCTGCCCATCTATGAAGGCATGTATTCGACCGAGTGAGGCGCCGGCTCGGGGCCGGCGCCATCGGGTCAGACATCCCAGATATCGTCATCGGGCAGCGCGCCGATGGCCATCCAGGACGCACGGATCCGCGCCACACGGGTGTCGGCCCAGGTCCGGAACACGATCTCGAATCCCCCCGGCCTGATCGCCGCCGCGCTGATATCGCCGCGCTGATTGCTCTGCTGGTCGATGTCCCACATCGAGATGCCCACCATGACGGCGGGGGCTTCGGCGAAAGCCCTGGAGAACGCCACGGGATGCCGGATCTCGCGCGTTCCTGTGCCGGTCCACATAGTGCCACCATCCTCGAAGTCCGAAAACAGTGTCGCGGCGCCCTGGTCCACACCGATCAGTCCCGTGCGCATCTGTATCAAGCTGTGTCAGGCCCCCTGCCGATTTCCGCAGCCGTGCCGCAGCCCCGACGACCGCGCCACCTCCGCCGATACTCCAAACGGAAAACGCCGCGCAAGACCCCTGCGCGGCGTTTCCAATTCGTCAACAGGCTGTTCTCAGACACCGATCTCCGCGCGCGCGGTTTCGAGGTCGTCTATCAGCTTTCGCGCCTCATCGACCGTTTCCTGCGGGGCGTTCTCTGCGGCACCGCGCGCCTCGGCGAGGAACTTCTCCATCACCTCCGAGGTCATCTCGCTCAGCGGGATCGCCGTTTCCGCCAGCACCGACGCCGCCCCCGCCGAGATATCCGCGAAACCGCCGGTAACCATGAAGGACTCCTTGCCCTCGGGGCCGCTGGCCTGAACGATCCCCGGCCGCAGGCTGGTGATCGTCTCGGCGTGGTCGGGCATGGCGGTCATGTCGCCGGCGGCGCCGGGCAGCCGGACCTCCGTCGCCGCCATGGAGGCAAGGCGCCGCTCGGGCGAGACCAGTTCGAATTGCAGCGTATCGGCCATGCTGTCTCCTTACGCCGCATCCGCAGCCATTTTCTCGGCCTTCTTGATCACCTCGTCGATGTCGCCGACCATGTAGAAGGCGCCTTCGGGCAGGTGATCATACTCGCCCTCGACCACCGCCTTGAAGGACGCGATCGTTTTCTCCAGCGGCACCTGAACCCCGGGCGAGCCGGTGAAGACCTGCGCCACGTCGAAGGGCTGCGACAGGAAGCGCTGGATCTTGCGCGCGCGGGCCACGGTCAGCTTGTCCTCCTCGGACAGCTCGTCCATGCCCAGAATGGCGATGATGTCCTGCAGCGACTTGTAGCGCTGCAGCACACCCTGCACGTCACGCGCGACCTTGTAGTGCTCCTCGCCGACGACCTGCGGATCGAGAATCCGGCTGTTGGAGTCAAGCGGGTCCACCGCCGGGTAGATGCCGAGCTCGGAAATCGCACGGTTGAGCACGGTCGTCGCGTCGAGGTGCGCGAAGGAGGTCGCCGGCGCCGGGTCGGTCAGGTCGTCGGCCGGCACGTAGATGGCCTGCACCGAGGTGATCGACCCCGACTTCGTCGAGGTGATGCGCTCCTGCAGCGCGCCCATGTCGGTGGCCAGCGTGGGCTGATACCCCACCGCCGACGGGATGCGGCCCAGAAGCGCCGACACCTCGGACCCGGCCTGGGTGAAGCGGAAGATGTTGTCCACGAAGAACAGAACGTCGGTACCCGACTGGTCGCGGAACTGTTCCGCCACGGTCAGCCCGGTCAGCGCCACGCGCGCCCGCGCGCCCGGCGGCTCGTTCATCTGGCCGTAGATCAGCGCAACCTTGGATTCCTCGAGGTTGTCGATGTTGATGACACCCGACTCGATGAATTCATGGTAAAGGTCGTTGCCCTCGCGGGTCCGCTCGCCCACGCCGGCGAAGACCGAAAAGCCCGAATGCACCTTGGCGATGTTGTTGATCAGTTCCTGAATCAGAACCGTCTTGCCCACGCCGGCGCCACCGAACAGGCCGATCTTGCCGCCCTTGGAGTAAGGCGCGAGCAGATCGATCACCTTGATGCCGGTCACCAGGATCTCGGACTCGGTCGACTGATCGGCGAAATCGGGGGCGTCCTGGTGGATGCTGCGCCTCTCCTTCGCCTTTACTTCGCCTTTTTCATCAATGGGTTCGCCCACGACATTCATGATTCGGCCGAGCGTGGCATCGCCCACCGGCACGCTGATCGGGCCGCCGGAATCGGTGACCTCCTGCCCGCGCACCAGCCCTTCGGTCGCGTCCATCGCGATGGTGCGCACCGAGCTCTCGCCGAGATGCTGCGCCACCTCGAGCACCAGCTTGCGCCCGTGATTGTCGGTCTCCAGCGCGTTGAGAATCGGCGGCAGCTCTCCGTCGAACTGCACGTCCACCACGGCCCCGATCACCTGCGTGACCCTGCCGACGGATTTCTTCTTTGCCATGTCGTTTCTCCGGTTCCTCAGAGTGCCTCGGCACCCGAAATGATCTCGATAAGCTCCTTGGTGATCGCGGCCTGACGCGAGCGGTTATACTCGATGGTCAGCCGGTCGATCATGTCGCCGGCGTTGCGCGTGGCGTTGTCCATCGCGCTCATCCGGGCGCCCTGCTCGGAGGCGGCGTTTTCCAGCAGCGCGGTGAAGATCTGCGTGGCCACGCCGCGCGGCAGCAGGTCGGCCAGCACCGCCTCCTCAGATGGCTCGTAGTCATAGAGCGCCCCGGCATCCGCCTCTTCGTCATAGGTGGCCGGAATCACCTGCCTGGCGGTGGGTATCTGGCTGATCACCGACTTGAAGCGGTTGAAATACACCGTCGCGACGTCGAATTCCCCGGCCTCGAAGCGGCCGAGGACATCATCGGCGATGTGGCGTGCATTCTCGTAGCCGACGCGCTTGACGCCCTGCAGGTCGATGTGGCCGACGAAGTGGTCGGACAGGTCGCGGCGCAGCTGATCGCGCCCCTTGCGCCCGACGGTCAGGATCTTCACCGTCTTGCCCTCGGCCTGCAGCCTGGCGACATCGGTGCGTGCGCGCTTGACGATCGAGGAGTTGAACCCGCCGCACAAACCGCGCTCGGCCGTCATCACCACGAGCAGATGCACCTGCTCGGAACCGGTGCCGGCCAGAAGCTTCGGCGCCGTCTCCGAGCCGGCCTGCGAAGCGGCCAGACCGTCGATCACGGCGTTCATGCGGTCGGCATAAGGCCGGGCGGCCTCCGCCGCTTCCTGGGCGCGGCGCAGCTTGGCCGCCGCGACCATCTGCATCGCCTTGGTGATCTTCTGCGTCGACTTGACGCTGGCGATCCTGTTCTTGAGATCCTTGAGGCTTGGCATGTCGCGCTCCTTGTCGCCGCCCTCAGGCGAAGTCTTTCGCGAACGCGTCGATCACCGCGCGGATCTTTTCCTCCAGCTCGCCCGACACCTTGCGGTCGTTGTTGGTGATGTCGTCGAGCAGGTCCTGATGGTTCGAGCGCAGATCCTTGAGCAGCGCCGCCTCGAAGCGCACGACATCGTCGACGCCGACATTGTCGAGATACCCCTGCGTCCCGGCGAAGATGATGCAGACGATCTCGGCATTCGTCATCGGCGAATACTGGCCCTGCTTCATCAGCTCGGTCAGGCGCGCACCCCGGTTCAGAAGCTTCTGGGTCGCCGCGTCGAGGTCCGAGCCGAACTGCGCGAAGGCGGCCATCTCGCGGTACTGCGCCAGCTCCAGCTTGACCGGACCGGCGACCGATTTCATCGCCTTGGTCTGCGCCGACGACCCGACGCGCGACACCGACAGGCCGGTATTCACCGCCGGTCGGATCCCCTGATAGAACAGTTCGGTCTCGAGGAAGATCTGCCCGTCGGTGATCGAGATCACGTTGGTCGGGATGAAGGCCCCGACATCGCCACCCTGCGTTTCGATGATGGGCAGCGCGGTCAGCGAACCGGCGCCGTTATCCTCGTTCATCTTCGCCGAGCGCTCCAGCAGGCGCGAGTGCAGGTAGAAGACGTCGCCCGGGAAAGCCTCGCGCCCCGGCGGGCGGCGCAGCAGCAGCGACATCTGCCGGTAGGCGACGGCCTGCTTGGTCAGGTCGTCATAGACGCACAGCGCGTGGCGGCCGTTGTCGCGGTAATACTCGGCCATCGCGGTCGCGGCATAGGGAGCCAGATACTGCATCGGCGCCGGGTCGGAGGCGGTCGCGGCGACGACGATGCTGTAATCGATGGCGCCGGTTTCCTCGAGCTTGCGCACCAGCTGCGCAACGGTCGAACGCTTCTGGCCGATGGCGACATAGACGCAGTAGAGCTTCTGACTCTCGTCGTCGCCGGCGCGGTCGTTATAGACCTTCTGGTTGAGGATGGTGTCCACCGCGATCGCCGACTTGCCGGTCTGGCGGTCGCCGATGATGAGCTCGCGCTGGCCGCGGCCGATCGGGATCATGGCGTCCACCGATTTCAGCCCGGTCGCCATCGGCTCATGCACCGACTTGCGCGGAATGATGCCCGGCGCCTTGACGTCGGCGACGCGGCGTTCGGTGGCCTTGATCTCGCCCTTGCCGTCGATGGGGTTGCCAAGACCGTCCACCACACGGCCCAGAAGTCCGTCGCCCACCGGCACGTCCACGATGGAGTTGGTGCGCTTGACGGTGTCGCCTTCCTTGATGTCGCGGTCGGAGCCGAAGATCACGACGCCGACATTGTCGGCCTCAAGGTTGAGCGCCATGCCACGCACGCCGCCGGGAAACTCGACCATCTCGCCGGCCTGGACGTTGTCCAGCCCGTGAATCCGCGCGATGCCGTCCCCGACCGAAAGCACGAGGCCCACTTCGGCGACTTCGGTTTCCTCTCCGAAATTCTTGATCTGCTCCTTGAGGATCGCGGAGATCTCAGCAGCTTGGATACCCATTTATCCGACCTCTTTCATTGCATTCTTGAGGGCCGCGAGCCGGGAGCGGATCGACGTGTCGATCATCTTCGAGCCCACCTTGACGACCAGCCCGCCGATGAGCGCGTCATCCACGGTCTGGTTCAGTTTCACATCCTTGCCGATCCGCGCCGACAGGACCTTGGAGAGTTTTTCCGACTGCGCCTTCGTCAGCTTCTTGGCCGAGACAACATCGGCGGAAACCTCGCCGCGCGCCTGCGCGATCAGGGCGCGCAGCTGGGTCAGCAACTGCGGCAGCACGAACAGCCGGCGCTTGTTCGCCATGAGACCCAGCGCCCCGGCAACCGGCGCCGAAAGCTCGAGCCTGGGCGCGAGCGCCGCCATTGCGCGCGCCTGATCCGAGCGCCGGTAGATCGGCGATGCGATCAGCGCCTGCAGGTCGGCACTGGCCGCCAGCGCGGCCTCGAGCGCGTCGACATCCTTTTCGAGCCGGTCCAGCGCGTCGGACTCGCGCGAAAGCTCAAACACCGCCGTGGCATAGCGTTTCGCAATGCCGGTTGAGATCGAAGCTGGTTCGGACACGTCCACCCTTTCGATATGTGTTTCACCCGCATATTCCCGACGGCGCGGGGTCGTGAGGCGCATGCATGCTTGCAGGCACCTGAAATCCGGCGCGGGTTTAGCAGAGCCTTACCCCCCCCGCAACCGCCTAGGCGCGTCCGGCGTCGTACCGCGCTGCTGTTGCGAAATCCCCGCACCGCGCAGCGCCTTTGCAGCCCCGTCGTCACGCAGCCGCACCCGGGCACCGGCGGGTTTGGCGCCGGGACGCGACACCCCTTCCAGAACCCGCAGGGGCTGGCGTACGGCCTCGCTCAGCCCGTTGGGCGTGCGCCCCTGTTGGGCATGAACCGCCTCGACCAGAAGCGCCCCCCCGGCATGATAGCGCGACAGCCGCCGCCCGATCCGCTCGAACGACGGCGCGAGGCGCAACCAGAAGCGGCGCGACGAGGGCGGAAAGAACAGCGCCGCGAAATGGCGCTCCGGCATCAGCCCGTGTCGGTTGAGCAGCCCCTCGATCTGCGAAAGCGAGAATGGCCGGCCGAGGCCGAAGGGTGTGGCATCGCGCCGCGCCCAGAGCCCGCGCCGATTGGGCACGATGAACACCGCCCTCCCTCCGGGCGCCAGCAGCCGCGCGCATTCCTCCAGCACGGCATCGGGCCGCTCGGACGTCTCGAGCCCGTGCAGCAACACCAGCTTGTCGGCCAACCCGTCAGGCAGCGGCCATCGCGTTTCGGGAGACAGGACGCTGACATTCGCCTGACGGCTGGGCCAGTGCATGACACCCTGCGGCGCAGGCATGAGCGCGATCACCCGGCGCGACGCATCGAGATACGGCTGCAGCAGTGGCACCGCATAGCCGAATCCGACCACCGTCTGCCGTTGCGCATGCGGCCAGATATGCGCAAGCTGCGCCCCCAGCGCCTCGCGCGCCGCCGCGCCCAGCCCGGTCCGGTCGTAGAAGTCCTGCAATTCGCGTATATCGTGATGCATTGCACCGGTCCGCTTCTGCCCTGCGGCGCCAGCATAACTGCCGAAACGGCGAAAGCCATTCCCTGCAAACATGATTTCCGACATGGCAATGGCGGGTGCCGCCACCCTGGATGCCGACGATCGCGCCCGGACGGCGCTGCCCGCCCGCGCCTACCGGCCAGCGGTGGCGGCAAAGCCGTGTCGCCTTGTCAGGCGTGGTGGAATCCGCTTAGAGTCGATGGCGTGGCTGCGAGAAGGATGGACCATGCCCCTGGAAGTCGTCACGATCCCCTGCCTGAAGGACAACTACGCCTTTCTGGTGCACGATCCTGACACCGACGAGACCGCGCTCATCGACGCCCCCGAGGCCGCGCCCATCGAAGCCGAGCTGAAAAGGCGCGGCTGGACGCTCGATGACATTTTCCTCACCCATCACCATGACGATCACATCGCCGGGGTCGAGACGTTGCGCGACGCCTATTCGGCGCGTGTGACGGGGGCTGCGGCTGACGCGCATCGCCTGCCCCCGCTCGACCGGGAGGTCGCCGACGGCGACAGCGTCACCATCGGGGCCGAGGCCGGCGATGTCATCGATGTGTCCGGGCACAGTGTCGGGCATCTGGCCTTTCATTTCCCGGCCTCGGCTGTGGCGTTCACCGGCGACAGTCTGATGGCGCTGGGATGTGGTCGGGTGTTCGAGGGCACCCCGCCCATGATGTGGGAAAGCCTGAGCAAACTCGCCGCGCTGCCGCCCGACACGTCGATCTGCTCCGGGCACGAATACACTGCGACCAACGCCGCCTTCGCCGTCACGATCGAGCCGGACAATGCCGCCCTGGTGGCGCGCAAGGCACAGGTCGACATGGCGCGCAGCAAGGGGCAGCCAACGGTGCCCAGCTCCCTCGCGACCGAGCTGGCCACCAATCCGTTTCTGCGCGCGGGGACTCAGGAAGTGAAATCCGCGTTGTCCATGGAGGACGCCAGCGATGCCGAGGTCTTCGCCGAGATCCGCAGAAGGAAGGACAGTTTCTGATCGGTGCCGGGCGCGGCTGGTCAAACCTCGGGCGCGCACAGCCGATCACGCGATGTGATGAAAAAAATACTTGAAGGATGGCTCGGAACACCGAACTTTAAGTGAGCAGGCCCATGGTCGCGGGGGCGTCCCCCGGTACCGACCCCAGGAGAAGGAGCGCCGCACGTGCCTTCGTTTTCGAACACGCTAGAACAAGCCATCCACGGCGCGCTCGCGCTCGCCAATGCGCGCCGCCATGAACTGGCCACGCTGGAGCATCTTCTGCTCTCGCTGATCGACGAACCGGACGCGTCGAAGGTCATGCGCGCCTGCTCGGTCGAGCTCGACGCGCTGCGCAAGACCCTGGTGGAATTCATTGACGACGACCTCGCGACCCTGGTGACGGATGTCGAGGGGTCCGAGGCGGTGCCGACCGCCGCCTTCCAGCGCGTCATCCAGCGCGCCGCGATCCATGTGCAGAGCTCGGGCCGCTCGGAGGTGACAGGCGCGAATGTGCTCGTCGCCATCTTCGCCGAGCGCGAGTCGAACGCCGCCTATTTCCTGCAGGAGCAGGACATGACGCGCTACGACGCGGTCAACTTCATCGCCCATGGCGTGGCGAAAGACCCGGAATTCGGGGAAAGCCGTCCGGTCACCGGCGCCGAGGAAGCCGAGAACGAAGCCGAGGCCAGCGCCAACCCCGGCGAAGCGAAGGACTCGGCGCTCGCGAAATACTGCGTCGATCTGAACGCCAAGGCCGGCGAAGGCGCGGTCGATCCGCTGATCGGCCGCGGCGCCGAGGTCGAGCGCTGCATCCAGGTGCTGTGCCGCCGGCGCAAGAACAACCCGCTGCTCGTCGGCGACCCCGGCGTGGGCAAGACCGCCATCGCCGAAGGGCTCGCGCGCAAGATCGTGCAGGGGGAAACGCCGGATGTGCTGGCGGGGGCGACGATCTACGCGCTCGACATGGGCGCGCTGCTGGCGGGCACGCGCTATCGCGGCGACTTCGAGGAGCGGCTGAAAGCCGTGGTGAAGGAACTGGAGGATCACCCGGACGCGATCCTCTTCATCGACGAGATCCACACCGTCATCGGCGCCGGCGCGACCTCGGGCGGGGCGATGGATGCCTCCAATCTGCTCAAGCCCGCGCTGCAGGGCGGCAAGCTGCGCTGCATGGGCTCGACCACCTACAAGGAGTTCCGCCAGCATTTCGAGAAGGATCGCGCCCTGTCACGGCGCTTCCAGAAGATCGACGTGAACGAACCCTCCGTCGAGGATGCGGTGAAGATCCTGCAGGGCCTCAAGCCCTATTTCGAAAAGCACCACGAAATCCGCTACACGCATGACGCCGTGAAGACCGCGGTGGAGCTGTCGGCGCGCTACATCAATGACCGCAAGCTGCCCGACAAGGCGATCGACGTCATCGACGAGGCGGGCGCGGCGCAGCATCTTGTGGCCGACAGCAAGCGCCGCAAGACCATCGGCCCCAAGGAGATCGAGGCCGTGGTCGCCAAGATCGCGCGCATTCCCTCCAAGAACGTCTCCAAGGACGATGCCGAGGTACTGCGCGACCTCGAGGGAACGCTCAAGCGCGTGGTCTTCGGCCAGGACAAGGCGATCACGGCGCTGGCTTCGGCGATCAAGCTGTCGCGCGCCGGCCTGCGCGAGCCGGAAAAGCCCATCGGCAACTACCTCTTCGCCGGCCCGACCGGGGTGGGCAAGACCGAGGTCGCCAAGCAGCTCGCCGACTCGCTGGGTGTGGAGCTGCTGCGCTTCGACATGTCGGAATACATGGAAAAGCACGCCGTCTCGCGCCTGATCGGCGCCCCGCCGGGCTATGTCGGGTTCGATCAGGGCGGGCTGCTGACCGACGGTGTCGATCAGCACCCGCATTGCGTCCTGCTCCTCGACGAGATCGAGAAGGCGCATCCGGATGTCTTCAACATCCTGCTGCAGGTGATGGACCACGGCAAGCTGACGGATCACAACGGCCGTCAGGTGGATTTCCGCAATGTCGTGCTGATCATGACCTCGAATGCGGGCGCCACCGAGCAGGCCAAGGCCGCCGTCGGCTTCGGGCGCGACCGGCGCGAGGGCGAGGATGCCGCCGCGATCGAGCGGACCTTCACGCCCGAATTCCGCAACCGGCTCGATTCGGTCATCAGCTTCGCACCGCTGCCGCGCGAGGTCATCCTGCGCGTGGTCGAGAAGTTCGTGCTGCAACTCGAGGCGCAGCTCATGGATCGCAACGTGACGATCGAGCTGACCAAGGAAGCGGCGGAATGGCTGGCCGACAAGGGCTATGACGACAAGATGGGCGCCCGCCCCCTTGGCCGCGTCATTCAGGAGCACATCAAGAAGCCGCTGGCAGAGGAACTGCTGTTCGGCAAGCTGACCAAGGGCGGTGTGGTGCATGTGAGCGTCAAGGACGATGCGATCGCGCTGGAGTTCAGCGAAGCGCCGCACCCGCGCCTGTCGGGGCGCAAACCGCCGCTCTTGACGGCCGAGTAACGACACCCCGCCGGCGCTCAGTCGCATGCGACTCCGGCTTACCTCCCCGCATGACGCGCGTCATGCGGGGACTTTCATGCGCCGACCCTCCGCGTTTGCTCAGCGTTCCGTAAGCTTCAGCTCGATCCGCCGGTTCTGCGCGCGCGCCTGCGGCGTGTCGGCCGGGTTGACCGGCCGGTATTCGCCAAAGCCCGCCGCGGCCAGCCGATCGGGCGGAAAGTCCAGCTCGTCGATCATGTAGCGCACCACCGACAAGGCGCGCGCCTGGCTCAGTTCCCAGTTGTCGGCGAATTCGGCGTCTCCGACGATGGGCACGTTGTCGGTGTGGCCGTCGACGCGCAGGATCCAGTCGATCTCGTCGGGGATCTGGTCCGACACCTCGCGCAGCAGCGCCACGACGCTCTCGATCTGCGCCTCGCCGCCGCCGGCCAGCTCGGCCGAGCCCAGATCGAACAGCACCTCCGATGCAAAGACGAATCGGTCCCCCACGATCTCGACGCCCTCGCGGTCGGCCAGAACATCGCGCAGACGCCCGAAAAACTCCGAGCGGTAGCGTTCGAGCTGGCGCGCCTCCTCCTCCAGCCGGCGTCGCTCGGCCTCTTCGAGCTCGGCGCGGCGCTGCTGTTCACTGGCGACCTGGGCCAGCGCCGCGTTCAGCCGTGCGCCCAGCGCCTCGATCTGGACCTGTGCGGCCAGGTCCCGCTCCTCGGCGTCGCCGATCACGGATTGAAGCTGCGCGACCTGATCGCGCAACGCGGCAAGCTGTTCGCGCAAGAGCGCGGCGCGGCGCTGGCTGGCCTCGCTCTGCGCCTCCTGCACCGCCAGCTCTTCGCGCGCCTGGGCCAGCAACGCCGCGCGCCGTTCGGCCTCGCCCAGCGCCTCGGCGGCCTCTTCCTGCGCGGCGCGCCGGGCCGCGAGCTCCTCGGCCAGTTGCTGGATCATGGCGTCGCGATCCCGTTCGACCGCGCGGGCCGTCTCGCGGGCGTCGTCGAGGTCTTGGGCCAATCCCTCCTGCGCCGCGAGTGCCTGTGCCAGCCGCGCGTCCAGGTCGTCGCGCGCGGATTCCGCGGCCGCCAGCAGGGTCAGCGTCTCTTCGGCGCGGCGGCGTTCCTCTTCAAGGCGTAGCGTCATCGCGGTCAGCTCGTCCTGAGCGTTCTCCAGCCTCTCGCGCAACGCCTGTGCGGCGGCGGCCTCGGCCAGCCGCGCCTCTTCCTCCTGTGTCAGGGTCGTCTCCAACCCCTCCAGCCGCGCGCGCAGCGCCTGCGCGGCGGCCTGCTCGGCCAGCCGCGCGGCCTCGGCCTCCGACAGGCTGTCTTCGAGCTCAGCCGCGCGTTCGGCCAGGCGCTGGCGCTCGGCCATTTCCCGCAGGCGCGCAGCTTCCTCGGCGTCGAGCGCGGCATCGAGCTCGGCCACGCGGCCGCGCAGCTCGGCCTCGATGGCAGCGGCGGCCACCCGCGCGGCGTCTTCGGCCGACAGCGCCGCATCGCGCTGCGCGCGGGTCTGCTCAAGCTGCTGCTCAAGCGCAGCGGCAGTGGCCATGGCCGCCAGCCGCGCGGTATCGGTGTCCGAAAGCTCGGTCTCAAGCTCGGCGATCTCGGCGCGCAGATCCGCCTCCAGCGCCTCGGCCGCCGCGATGGCGGCGCGGCGCGCGGCTTCCTCGGCCGATAGCCGCGTCTCCAGCTCGGCCAGTTCGCCTTGCAACCGCGCCTGCAACGCGACCGCCGCCAGCCGCGCGGCCTGCTCACGCGTGAGCGCCGCTTCGGTCTGTTCCAGATCCTGCGCCAGCGCCGCGCCGCGATCCTCGGCGTCCTGCAGCCGGGCCAGCGCGTCCTGCAGGCTAGCCTCGCGATCCGCGACCCGCGCGCGCATCTCTGCCAGCGCGGCCTCCACCGCCTCGCGCTGCGCCGCTGCCAGCCTTGCGGCCTCGGCCTGCGCATCGATCTCGTCGCGCGCCCGCGCCAGGGCGAGCCGCAGCGCCTCTTCGGTATCGACCAGCGCGTCCCTTTCGGCCTCCGCGGCGGCGAGTTCGGCCGCAAGGGCGCTGCCCTCAACGCGCGCCGCATCGCGTTCGGCCAGCAGCGTGGCCACCTGTTCCTCGAAGCTGGCGATTTCGGCGCGCGCCTCGGCCAGCGCACCCTCGCGGCGCGCCAGCTGCGCCGTCAGGCCGGCAAGCTGAGCCTGCTGGCTGCGCGCCGTGGCCTGTGCCCCCTCAAGATCGCCGGTCAGTTGATCCACCTCGCCGCGCAGCTCGGCCGCCTCCTCCCGCGCCAGGCCCAGCGCATCGGTCAGGGTCATCACCTGCTGCGCCAGGGCATCGAGCTCGGTATCCTGCGTGGTGATGGTTTCGCGCAGCACGAACTGCACAATCATGAATATCGACAGCACGAACATCAGCACCAGCAGGAGCGCGGTCATCGCATCGACGAAACCGGGCCAGATGGAGCCGGTAAAGCGCTGGCCTGTCCGCCGCGAGAGCGCCATCGCCTAGCCTTCCCCGCCGCGCCCCGCGGACGGGCCGGCGGCGGCGCGCGACAACTGCCGCACCGCGCGTGTCAGGTTGGCGAGGTCGCTGCGCAGGTCTGTGATGCTTTCCTGACGGCCGGCCGAAAGCTCTTCGAGGATGCGCAGAAGCTGCACGTCGATCGAGCGCAGGCGCATCCGCGCTTCGGCTTCGGAATGCGCGCTGCTCTCTTCGCCGTGGCGTTCCAGCGCGGCGATGACCCGTTCCTGACCGTCGGCGATCCGCGCCAGCGCGCCGTCGGCCTCGGCGTCCGCCTCCAGCCGCTGGCCCAGCCGCTCCATCGCGTCGGTCAGCGCGTTCAGCCGCGCCTCCGATTGCGCCTGCATGGACTGCATCTGTTCGACACGCTCGGCCATGTGGTCCAGCAGATCCACCAGCGCCGCCTGTTCGCCGGACACGCCGGCGCCGTCGCCGTCGCCCGCCGCGATTCCCAGCCGCGTGATCGAGGACAGCCATTCCTCCAGTTCACGGTAGAAACGGTTCTGGCTTTGCCCGGCGAACAGTTCCAGCAAGCCCACGACCAGCGATCCGGCCAGGCCCAGCAGCGAAGACGAAAACGCCGTGCCCATGCCGCCCAGCTGTTCCTCGAGGCCGGTCATCAACCGGTCGAAGACCGCGATGCTGCCCTCGTCATCCGCAGGCGCGAGCGAGCGTATCGTCTCCACCACGGCGGGAACGGTGATCGCAAGCCCGTAGAAGGTCCCCAACAGTCCGAGGAAGATCAGCAGATTGACGATATAGCGGGTGATGTCGCGGTCTTCGTCGATCCGCGTCGCGACCGAGTCCAGCATCGAGCGCGCCGAGGTCGCGCTGATCATGCTGCGCGCCCCGCGCTCGCGCAACAGCGCAGCCAGCGGCGCCAGCAGGCGCGGCGGGATCGTCAGGTTGTGGCCCGGCGTTTCGGCGGCGAAGCCCTCGATCCAGCGGATCGACGAGGACAGTTGGAACACCTGCAGAAAGCAACTGGCAATGCCGATCAGGAACACCAGAAAGATGAACCCGTTGAGCCAGATATTGGCCAGAAACACCCCCGACACCCGCGGATAGGCGACATAGGTGCCCGCCGCCACCAGCACCAGCACGACCACCATCAGCGTCAGCTGACGCAACGGGCGGGAAAAATACGGCTCGGCCTCGAGGGTGGGTCTTTTCATGGGGATGTCCTACCCCTTCTGCGCTGCGCGGACAATATACAGTGCCCGGCACGCTGCCAACCGCAACGCGTCCGCACCGCTCAATCGGCCGGCAACCCGCGCACCCGCCGTGCCAGCCAGTCGAGGTCGGCATCGCCGATTTCCAGCTCGCCGAGATGCTGCGCGGTATTGAACAGATAGTCGCGATTGGTGCCCATGCCGCCCGCGGCGCGCGCGATGATGGCGGCCTGCTCCTCGAGCGCCAGCGCGCCGCAATATTGTGGATGATCGCGGTCGATCACATAGGCGACCGCCTCGACCGCCTCGCCCGTCTGCAGGCGCAGGGTCTGGGTGGTCTCGAGATAGGCGGCCGAGATCAGCTCACGCGCGCGTAGATATTCCAGCGTTTCCTCGGCCGCCTGCGCGGGTACGGCGAAGGCGACGCCGTGGCATTGCGCCCCCTCCGCCCGGTCGAGCGCCAGCACCAGCCCCGGCCGTTCCACCGTGCCGCGATGATGGATGGAGCGCATGCAGAAGGCGCGCCGGAACCCCGGCAAGGTTGCGATCCGGCTCTCGCCGTAAGCGAAACCGGGATTCCAGATCAACGAGCCATAGCCGAAAACCCAGAGCGGATCCTTGCGCATGTGACTGGCCTTTGCGGTTCGGGAAAACTACACAGCAGGGGCTGAAGGCGCTGTTAACCGCATCGTGGCCGGTATTGGAAGGGGTGGAAATGCGCAAGGCGATCTGGATCCTGGCATCATGCGGTGTGGTCTGGGCCGCCATCTGGATCGCGCTGACCCAGTTCGGCGCCTACGCCGTGCGCAGCTGGTTCGATCACCAGCGCGCAGCCGGGCTTGTCGCCACCCATGACGGGGTGCGCGCGCACGGCTTTCCACACCGCTTCGGCATCGCGGTGATGCAGCCATTTATCGAGGACAGCACAGCACCGGTTGCCTGGCAGGCGCCGCGCCTCGACATCGCCGCCGCCGCCCATCGGCCGCATCATGTCGTCGTGACATGGCCGGATCAACAGCAGCTGCGCGTCGCCGGATGGGATGTCGCGCTGCGCAGCGAAGCGTTGCGCGCGGCGATGACGTTGCAGCCGCTGGCGGGTTTCGCGCCCGGGCATGGCGCGCTGACGGTGCGCGCGCTCGAAGTCGAGGCCGCGGGGCTGACATCGCGGCTGGGAACGCTCGACCTCGCGCTGGATCAGCTTGCGTCGGATCCGCAAAGCTGGAACGTCGCGCTCGACGCGACAGCGCTCGAGCTGCCGCAGCTCGTGACCATGCTGCCCGAGAACCCGCCGCGCAGCATCGAACAGCTGCATGTCGACGCCGCCCTTCACACCGCGCCGCGCGACGCCGCGGCCGGCGCACCTGTCCGGGGCTGGGCGGGCCAGCTTGAGTTGCATCGGATGCAGCTGAGCTGGGGCGAGATGGAGCTGGGGCTGCAGGGCGACATGACGGCGGCGCATGATGGCGCGCTGTCCGGACGCTTCACGCTGCGCGCGCGAAACTGGCAGCAGATGCTGGAGATGGCGACGGCGCTCGGAGTGCTCGGCGACGAGCGGGCGGAGTTCCTGCGCCGCGCTCTGCAGACCCTCGATGACGGAACCGAGAGCGAGCAGACACTGGAAGTCCCGCTGACGCTGGCGGACGGGCATGTGCGAATCGGGCGCATCCCGATCGCGCCGCTGCCGCGCTGACGCGGTCAGCCGCGGCGCTGGACGCGGCCGAAATCCGGCGCATCGGTATCCTGACCGGCATCGATGATGCCGCGCCGGATCGCGCGGGTGCGGGTGAAGTATGCGTGCAGCAGATCCCCGTCTCCGGTGCGAATGGCCCGCTGCAGCGCGAACAGCTCCTCGGTGAATCGGCCGAGGATCTCCAGCGTCGCCTCGCGATTGGTCAGGAACACATCGCGCCACATCGTCGGATCCGACGCCGCGATGCGGGTGAAGTCGCGAAATCCGGCGGCGGAATACTTGATGATCTCGCTGTCGGTGACGCGGCGCAGATCGTCGGCCACGCCCACCATCGTATAGGCGATGAGATGCGGCGCATGGCTGGTCACCGCAAGGACGAGGTCATGATGCGCGGGGTCCATCTCGTCGACATGCGCGCCGAGCCCCTCCCACAGCCGGCGCAGCCGCTGCAGCGGCTCGGCGTCGGTGCCCTCCTCGGGCACCAGAAGGCACCAGCGGTTCTCGAAGAGTTCGGCGAACCCGGCGCGCGGCCCGGAATGCTCGGTCCCCGCGAGCGGATGCGCCGGAATGAAATGCACGCCCCTGGGCATATGCGGCGCCACCGCGGCGATGACGGCTTGCTTGACCGATCCGACATCGCTGATCGTCGCGCCGGGCGCCAGATGCGGGGCGATCCGCGCCGCGAGTTCGCCCATCGCACCGATCGGGACGCACAGCACCACCAGATCCGCCCCCGCCACGGCAGCTTCCGGCGTATCGTGCACCGCATCGACCAACCCCAGCTCCAGCGCGGTGTCGCGCGTCTGCTGCGTGCGCGCATGCCCGTGGATCTCACCGGCCAGCCCGGCCCGGCGCATCGCCAGCGCCATCGATGACGCGATCAGCCCCAGCCCGATCAGCGCGACCCGCCGATAGATCATCGCCATCAGCGCAAGCCCTTGAACTGTGCCACCGCATGCACGACGCGCCGACAGGACGGTTCGTCGCCCACCGTGATGCGCAGGCATTCGGGCAGTTGGTAGGCCCCGACGCGGCGCACGATCAACCCCTGTTCCTTGAGGTGGAGATCGCAGGCATCGGCTTCCTGCGCATCGGCAAACCGCGCAAGGATGAAATTGGCATGCGACGGATCGGAGGGCACGCCGACCTCCGTCAGCGCCTGCGCAAGCCAGGCGCGCATGCGCGCGTTGTCGGCGCGGCATTTCTGCACATGGTCGGGGTCCGACAGTGCGGCCACCGCCGTCTCCTGCTGCGCGGTGGACAGGTTGAACGGGCCGCGCACACGGTTGAGCACCTCGATCACCGCACCGGGCCCGTAGCCCCAGCCGACGCGCAGCCCGCCGAGGCCGTAGATCTTCGAGAACGTGCGCGTCATCACGACATTCTCGCGCGCCTCGATCAGGGCGGCGCCGCCGTCATGCCCCTCGACATACTCGACATAGGCACCGTCGAGCACCAGCAGCGCCTGCGGCGGCAACCCGTCGGCGAGGCGCCGCACTTCGGCCTCGGGCAGCATGGTACCGGTCGGGTTGTTCGGATTCGCCAGAAACACAAGCCTGGTACGCTCGGTACACGCGGCGAGGATCGCATCCACATCCGCGCGTCGTTCGGTTTCCGGCGCCTCGACCGGCGTCGCCCCGGCCACCAACGCCGAGATCCGGTACATCAGGAACCCGTGCGCGCTGAAGACGACCTCGTCACCCGGCCCCGCATAGGCCTGGCACAGGAAGGTGATCACCTCGTCCGAGCCGACGCCGCAGATCACGCGTTCGGCATCCAGCCCGTGCGACTGCGCCAGCGCCGCGCGCAGCTCGGCGTGATCGGAGGACGGGTAGCGGTGCAGATCCCGGCCGGCGCGGCGGAACGCCTCGAGCGCGCGTTCGCTGGGGCCGAAGGGATTCTCGTTCGACGAGAGTTTGACCACATCGCGCAGCCCCGGAATGCGCGATTGGCCGCCCTCATAGGGTGGAATCTGCTGCACACCGGGGCGCGGCCGGATTGCGTCGCTCATTTCGAACTCCCACAGTTGCGTCGGTTCTAGCGGGCTTGGCCGGGGGTGACCAGCGCCAGCGCGCCGCGATCCGACGCGTGCCGTGCAAGAAATCGACCGGCGTTGCGCAACTGCCATCCTGTCGGCGGGCGTGACCCGGCCTTCGGCCGCGCATACAGGAAGGGCCGCGCCAGCGGCACGGCCCCCTCCGATCGACGCCGGTGGCGGATCAGTTCTTGGCGTAGAATTCGACGACGAGATTCGGTTCCATGTGAACCGGATACGGCACATCGCCCAGACTCGGCGTGCGCACGAATCGCGCGGTCATCTTGGAGTGATCCGCCTCGACGTAATCCGGCACATCACGCTCGGCCAGCGCCACGGCCTCGAGCACGACAGCAAGCTGGCGCGACTTCTCGCGCACCGAGATCACATCGCCTTCCTTGACGCGGTAGGAGGGGATGTTCACCCGCTTGCCATTCACCTCGACATGGCCGTGATTGACGAATTGCCGCGCGGCGAAAACCGTGGGGACGAATTTCGCGCGATAGACCACCGCATCGAGACGGCGTTCCAGCAAGCCGATGAGCTGTTCGCCGGTATCGCCCTTGACGCGCTCGGCTTCGGCATAGATGCGGCGGAACTGCTTTTCGGTGAGGTCGCCGTAATAGCCCTTGAGCTTCTGCTTGGCCTTGAGCTGCGTGCCGAAATCCGAAAGCTTCTGCTTGCGGCGCTGGCCATGCTGTCCGGGGCCGTATTCACGGCGGTTGACCGGGCTCTTGGGCCGGCCCCAGATGTTCTCGCCCATGCGGCGGTCGATCTTGTACTTGGCAGAGGTGCGTTTGGTCACCGTCTGATCTCCTTCATGTGTGAAGGGCGTTGTCCTTTCCCCGACCCTCACCGGCCGCGGGCGACAGGCATCCCCTTGCGGGGGCCACCAACACCAGGGACGCTACGCGCACGAGGCTCGCAGCTTGGAGGGCGCGTATACCGGCTGCCGGCGCGGTGTCAATGCCCCAGCCGAGCGGCGTGACGCAAAATCGCCGCCTCGCCCGGGCAAAGCGTACGCCGCACCGGTGGCACCGGCGCTTCGGGCAGCGCTTCGGGCAGCGCCGCGCTTGGATCGGCGGGCAGCCCTTCGCAGGTGGAATGTTCGGGATACAGCGCCACGACATCCACACCATTCGCATACAGCAGATGCGGCCGCGCGAGCCCGATCGCATGGCAGCTGACCCGCCCCGCACCGGCACTGCGCAGGACGCGCAGATCGTCGCGCAGATCTTCGGCCGCAACCAGCACCTCGCTGGTGTTGAACAACGCTTCGGCGCCGGGGCCACGCAGGACCAGCTGCTGGCGCGGCGAGACGTGCAGGTCGCGGCTCGGCCGGCCGGGCCCCAGAGCATGCGCGCGCAGTATTACAGGGCGCAACCCCGGATCGGTGAACATCCGCGCCCCCGACAGGTGCCAGCGCGCGATCCACAGCACGGCCTGCGGCCCGGCATCGGCAGTCAGGACGCGGTCACCGGTTTCCAGCTCTTCAACCGGTCTCTCACCGTCGGGGGTTGCGATCCGGGTCCCCTGCATAACCCCGAAGGGGCTGCCGATGGCGCGCCCGGGTCCGTCGGCGTGTCTGATGGCGACGGCATTGACGGTCGCACACTCGGGCAGCGCGCCCTCGGGTGCCGGGTGTCGGGCAGACGCGGCGCCCGCCACCGGCGCGCTTTCATACGCGTCCCGCCCATCGCGTGTGCAACCGATATCGCCTGCGCCCTCGCCCGGATCCGCCGCATTCGCCAGCCCCAGACGCGCCACCCAGGTCTCGACCCCCGGGGGTGGCACCGCGCCCTCGAATGTCAGCACCCGCACCGCGCCGTCGGGCGCAGCGATGAGCCGGGCCACATAGGCGCGGCGTCCGTCCGTCAACACCACCTCGTCAGCCGCGCGGGGAATTTGCGCGGCGTCCAGGATGGCCGCGGGCGCGATGGCAGGCGCGCCGACCGGATCCGCCGGGGAAATCAGCCGTCGGATCCGGCGCACCGCACCGGCCGGCACCCGTGGCGCCGCTGTGCCGGCATCGAGGCGCAGCACGTCCTGCGGCCCGTCGAGCCGGGTCGCCCCCCGGCCCGTCCAGCTCCTGCTCGCGCCCGTGCGCACCAGTGACCGCGGCGCCGCGCGCAGCCCGTCGGTGAAGGTCTGCGTCCATGGAATGGCGAAAACGCCCGAATAGCCTGCCTGCATGCCTCGTCGCTCCGGTTCGAGCCCGGTTGTTATCGCGTCAGCGTATCACGCTTTGCGGGCCGCACCAAGCCGCCTGCGGGCGGCACGGCCGCGCGTTCAGGCGTCCATCGCGACCTTGTCGCCGCGCGCTTGCGGTGTCGGATCACGCAGCACATAGCCGCGCCCCCACACCGTCTCGATGTAGTTGTCACCATCGGTGGCCTTCGACAGCTTCTTTCGCAGCTTGCAGATGAACACATCGATGATTTTGAGCTCGGGCTCGTCCATGCCGCCATAGAGATGATTGAGAAACATCTCCTTGGTCAGCGTCGTGCCCTTGCGCAGGCTCAGCAGCTCAAGCATCTGGTATTCCTTGCCGGTCAGATGGACGGGTCGGCCGCCGACATCCACGGTCTTGGCGTCGAGATTCACGCAGATGCGCCCGGTCTGAATGACGGATTGCGCATGCCCCTGGCTGCGCCGGATGATGGCGTGGATGCGGGCCACCAACTCCTCGCGGTCGAAGGGCTTGGTCAGATAGTCATCTGCACCGAACCCGAAGCCGCGCAGCTTGCTTTCGGTGTCGCCCTCCCCGGTCAGGATCAGGATCGGGGTGTGCACCCGCGCCAGCCGGATCTGACGCAGCGCTTCATGCCCGGCCATATCCGGCAGGTTCAGATCGAGCAGGATGAGATCGTAATCGTAAAGCTTCGCGAGATCGACGGCTTCCTCCCCCATGTCGGTGCAATAGACGTTCAGGTTGGCATGGGTGAGCATCATCTCGATGCTGCGTTGTGTCGCCGGATCATCTTCTACAAGCAGGACACGCATTCGGGGATCTCCGCTGGCTGGCTTCGCTCATCCTGACGCTGATCGAGATTGGTTAATCCGAGGTTACCCTGCCACAACCATCGCGCGGATCAACCTAAAGTTGCCTTCGCTGGGACCGCCCCGTCACCTTCAGCCCGGCCTTTCCCCCGCGCGCGACGGCGCGGCACCATTGATCGAATTCCTCCGATGACAGCGCATAGCGGCGCAGGGCCTCGTCGCGGGTGATCAACCCGCAGAAAACCCCCTGCACCACCGCGAGCTTGCGGCTGGCCACCCAACGCTGCGTGCTCGCAGGCGGCAGATCGGCCCACGACATGATGCTGCCATCAGGCAAGGTGACGGCACGCGGGCCATCGCTACGCTTGAGATACATGACACACCCGTTCCTTTCCCCCCATGGCCATGCTTGGCGCAACGGGTTAAGGCCGCCTTGCGCGCGGGGTTGAGAGTGGCGGGCATTTTTCTATATTCCCGACGATCGCGGAGGTCGCCATGGCGCTTGACAGGACGGAACAGATCAACTCGCTCGGCTTTGCCAAGCCCCCCGCGCAGACACGGGTTCTGGTCGCGATGTCGGGCGGCGTGGACAGCTCCGTCGTTGCAGCCATGCTGCATGACGAGGGCTATGACGTCGTCGGGATCACGCTGCAGCTTTATGACCACGGCGCAGCGCTGGCGAAGAAGGGCGCGTGCTGTGCGGGCCGCGACATCCACGACGCGCGCCGCGTGGCCGAAGCGCGCGGCTTTCCGCATTACGTGCTCGATTACGAGAACGCCTTTCGCGACGCGGTGATCGACGAGTTCGCCGAAAGCTATCTGGCCGGGGCGACGCCGGTGCCCTGCATCCGCTGCAACGAGCGGGTGAAATTCCGCGATCTGCTGGAGACTGCGAAGGATCTTGACGCGGATTGCATGGCCACCGGGCATTACATCCAGCGCAAGGCCGGCGCGGCCGGCGCCGAGTTGCACATGGCGGCCGACCCGGTGCGCGACCAGTCCTATTTCCTGTTCTCGACCACGCAGGCGCAGCTCGACTATCTGCGCTTTCCGCTGGGACATCTGGAAAACAAGGACGCCACGCGCCGGCTGGCGCAGCATTACGGCCTGCCCGTCGCCGACAAGCCCGACAGCCAGGATATCTGCTTCGTGCCCGATGGCGACTACGCGAAGGTGATCGAGAAGCTGCGCCCCGGCGCGGCGGAGCCCGGCGAGATCGTGCACGCCGATGGCCGTGTGCTCGGCACGCATCCCGGCGTGATTCATTACACCATCGGCCAGCGCCGCGGGCTGGGCATCGGCGGGCTGGATGAGCCGCTCTATGTGGTGCGGCTCGACCCGGAGGCGCGGCAGGTGGTCGTCGGTCCGCGTGCAATGCTGGCAACGCGCCGGGTGCCGATCCGCGAGGTCAACTGGCTCGGCGATACGCCGATCGACAGCCGCACGGAATGGCCGCTTTCGGTCAAGCTGCGCTCGACGCGCCCCCCGCGCGAAGCCCTCCTGCGCCCGACCGGCCCCGACAGCGCCGAGGTCGAGCTCATCGCCCCCGAGGAAGGGGTCAGCCCCGGCCAGGCCTGCGTCTTCTACGAGACCGGGGCCAGCCGTGTGCTCGGCGGCGGCTGGATCACCCGCGACTGACCGCCGGCTTGTCCCGCCGTCGCCGCGCCGCTAGCATCGGGGCGCGAACGGCAGGGGGACAGGACATGAGCGACACCACGGGGCGCAGCCACCATATGCCCGGGCTTTCCGGATGGGTCCTCGCCGCCGGTTATGTCGGTATCGTCGCGCTTCCGCTGGTGCTGGCCGCATTCAGCGGGGTCGAACCCTTCGACTTCTGGACCGAACTCGCCGCCGCGACCGGGATCGCCGGGGGCGTGATGATGCTGCTGCAGCTGGTCAGCAGCGGCCGCTTCGAGATCCTTTCCGGGCGCATCGGCATCGACGTGACGATGGGATTCCACAAATGGACGGCACCGATCGCGCTGGTGCTGGTGCTGGCGCATCCGCTGCTGCTTGTGGGGCCGTGGGACGACCCGGCCCGCTCCATGCGCCAGCTCTGGGCGATGCTGAACTCGGAGCGGCTGCGCGACGGGGTCGCGGCGCTGCTGATCCTTCTGGCGATCATCGGGCTCGGGATCTTTCGCGAGCGGCTGCCGGTGCGCTACGAGGTCTGGCGCGCAAGCCACGCGCTGATGGCGCTGGCGCTGGTGATCCTGACGGTCGTGCACGCGCGCGCGCACGGCATCTATGCGGCCGAAGCGGTGTCCGGGGCATTCTGGATCGCGCTCGGCATCGCGGTGGTCGCGCCGATGCTGTGGGTCTATGCGCGCAAGCCGCGCGATCTGATGCGTCATGGCTGGCAGGTCAGCGCGGTGCGCCGGCTCGCGCACAAGCTCTGGGAGTTGACACTGACCAGCAGCACCGGCACGCCGCTGCGTTACGCGGCCGGGCAATTTGCCTGGATCAACGCGACGCATCGGCGCATCCCGCTGGCGGACAACCCTTTCTCCATCTCCTCGGCGCCGGGGGACGGCACGCGGCTGCAGTTCATCATTCAGGAGGCCGGCGATTTCACCGATACGGTGGGCGATCTGCCTGTCGGTCGCCGGGTCGCGCTGGACGCCCCGCATGGCAGCTTCACCGCGGCGCGGGTTGAAGGCGACACGATCCTGCTCATCGGCGGCGGGGTTGGCATCGCCCCGATCGTGGGCATCCTTGCCGATCTCGCCGCGAATGGTGAGACACGGCCCGTACGGCTGATCTATGCGGCGCGCGACCGCGCCTCGCTGATCGACCCGGAGGAGTTCGCACCGCTGCTCGCGCAGCTCGATGCGCGCGCGCTCTACCTCGTCGACGAGGAGACGGAGGACCCGCGGCTCGGGCGCGGCCCCATCGGCGAGGCCCATCTGCGCGACATGCTCGATGGCGGCGCGCCGGCGCGCACCGGCGCGCTGCTCTGCGGTCCGGGCACGATGATGGTGGCGGTGACCGACAGCCTCAACGATATCGGCGTGCCGCTCGACAACATCGATTACGAGCGCTTCGACTACAGCGACGGCACGCAGTCGCGCAAGGATCGCCAGATCCTGAGGCGCTTCCGCATGACCGGCGCGGCGATTCTGGCGGCCGCCCTCGTCTTTGCGCTGCGTTAGCCGGCTGTTGGAAAACTCTCGCCCCGACCCGCTTGATCATACGCAACGCGAACACCGCCCCTCATCCCGTGTCCCGCAAACCCCGGCGCGGGCGACCAGCCCGGGCCAAGCCTTGCGGCCAGCGCATGGAGGAACAGCGTCCCGGCTTGGCGCTTGAGCGTTGGTTGGAGAGTGGCCTTTTCAGCAGCCAGCCAGGCTGCAATCCGACCGGAGTGCAACGCGGATCTGGAAAATCGTAAGAAAAAACAACGGCGAGCGGCGGCATGACGATGCGATCTGATCGGTGCGGACTGCGGCGCCCGTCGCGCCGGATCGGGTTCAGAGC
>LFIK01000039.1_pt1 | contig 81045 bp, 91 predicted proteins | sample 643401 | NCBI WGS metagenome assembly LFIK01 (sample SAMN03777447, study PRJNA286221) | soda lake metagenome | biome: soda lake; feature: Kulunda steppe; material: water; isolation source: sample T5-Br brine of Lake Tanatar-5 | place: Russia: Kulunda steppe | collected 2010-07
CCATCTGCCATCGTTACTGATCGCCATTGCAGTATCGACACTGCTGTGCTGGTGGCTCGCTCGGCGCCGCCATGCTCCTGCCCGCCCGCGATCCATGATGGCCCGTCAAGCCGCTCTGTTGCCGATCGTCGTGCTGATGGTTGCCTTGACATGGTTCAGCAACGCTCTGATCACCGAGCGTCCGATCAGTGGTGATGCGGCGCAGAATCTGCGCATCGCCTACAACTTGATCAACCATGGGGCGTATTCACTTGATGAAACAGTGCCATTCCTTGCCACCAGCGCGCGTGAGCCGATTCCGGTGCTCGGCATCGCCGGTCGAATGCACATGCTCGGCCAGGAGATGACGAGCGCATCGTTCGCGGCATTGCAGGGCGGGGAAGCGGCAAAACTGATCAAGCAAGTCAATCTTGCATGGGTTGCGCTCGGAGTTCTCGGCTTCAGCCTGCTCGCACTACAGCTGACCGGGCGGGTCTGGTTGGCACTGCTGACCGGACTGGCGGTCTGGCAACTGTTTTTTCGATTCCACGCAGACAGTCTGTACACCGAGCTTCCTGCAGCGGTGATCATGGCCTGGGTCGGCGTTAGCGCCATTGCCGCGACCAACGCCAGAACACGCGGTCGTCAGACAGTCGGCTGGGGAGCGACCGGGCTGCTGCTTGGCGCACTCGCGCTGACCAAATCGATCATGGTGTTCGCCATTCCTGCCTTCCTGGTGCTGATCGGACTGCTCGCGGCAAACAAGCAGCAGATCGCCACACCCGGCATTGGGCAACTGCCGATCACGGCAGGCATGGGCAGGTTGACGAGGGTGCTGATCATGGGGCTGGTCGCTGCGTTGATCGTCGGCCCATGGATGGTCCGCAACCAGCTGGAACTCGGCTCCATCAGCCTCTCGGAGGGGCGAAGCGGCTGGGTGGTCTACAAGCGCTCGCTACTGAACGCGATAACCGACGAGCAGTATCGCGGCGCCTTTGCGATGTACGGGCCGCAGCTGTACCGCCGGCTCGTCGCTGATACACCTCTGGGAATCGAAAGCAGGGATTTCCAGAACGCAGCCGGCTATCTCGCACCGCTCTACATCGGCCCGTCCGACTTCAACGCCAACGATTGGGAGGCTCGGCTCGCCGGTCGACCCGACGCCGCGGTGAGTCTTCATCAGACAACCTCGGCAACATACATGCGCAAGCTCTTCGACCTGCGCACCGCCGGTGACCCTTACCCCTCTCTCACGGTCGATCGAGAGCTGGCAAGCGAGGGCGCGGCACGGATACTCGACGATCCGATCGCACACCTGCGACTGACACCACTGATGGCGTGGCGGGGAACCTGGAGCATGCACCGCCTGGAAATCAGCCGCCCGGCGCCGATTCCCGCTCTGCCGTTGTCTCGCGCCAGCGAGGTGTTGAACGGCCTCGGCGCGCTCGCACTCGGCGCACTCTTCATCGTCGCCGTGTTCCGCCGGCATGCCTTGTTGCTGGCGGCATTGAGCCTGCCCGTCCTGATGGGGCTAGGCTATTCACTCACCTCGCAGGCGATGCCGCGCTTCTTCCTGCCAATTACCCCATTCATGCTGCTGGCGCTGGTACTGGTGCTGAACGCTGCATTGTCGTGGCTGAACAGGCGCAGACGACGAACGGAACGGCATCAGGCGCTGTAATCATTCGACTCAACAACGGTAGTCATCATCCTGCGGCAGCTCCACACTGTCGCGAAACGGATCGGTGAGCACGTCGGTATACTCGCCCATCAGCAACCGTTGCCTTGGCAGAATTTCACTTCTGAACCAGCGGCTTGCCGTCGCCAGACGGTCGCCACGCACAGTCAGCCGGACGCAACCGTCGTCGATCTCGATCGTGCCGGAGGCGACCTGTTCGGTCAGTCGGATGTCGACCAGGCGGTGTTCGGCCATGTACTCGTGGATGAACACATCCGCCATGCGCTCGAGCGCGATGCCACCACCGCGTTGCTGCAGCTTTTCGAGAATGTAGAACGACAACGAGCGATCGAGCACCGCCGGGCCGGACAACGCCGCCGCATAGCCGGCCAGCAGCCAGACGCTGACCAGAAGAACGCGCTCAAGCCCCGAGAGGCGCCACAACCAGCCAGCCAGCGCCACCAGCAAGAGTGTCAGCGCGGCAGCAATGACCACATCAAGAACGGCCGAATACAGCACGACATCGACCGGAAAGAACCGTGCATGCACCACGTAGACGATGGCGAGCATAACGCCGTAAAGTGCTGTCGCCGCAACGGCGTTGAGCCAGGTCATGACACAGCGTCCTCCGAGCAACAATCAGTCAGCATCACGCGGTGGCGCCTTGCTGGCAATGCTGTCGACCAGCAGCTCACGCTCGATGAACCGGCGGTAATCACCGCGATCGACCACCTGACCGCTACGCGACAGGCCGGTCAGTGCCAGCGTCAGCAGCGCCAGTGTTGCCGCCTGCAAGACCATGACGCCAAGGATGCCGACCGCGATCGAAAACCAGCCGGGCGTCGAAAAACCGACCAGCTTGATCAGGACCGCCACGACAATCAGTGCTGCCGCCAGCGCGCCGACCGCAGTGCTGGCGAGACTGACCCGCGCCAGCACGGTATCGGAGAACACCGTCATGGCCCGAAACCCATGCAGCACCAGATCGACGAAGCGCATCCGCGATCGGCCGGCATAGCGTGGCCCGCGATCGATGGCGCAGGCGCCAACGCGGAGTTTCGACGCCAGCACAGCAGCAGCGATATGCGTCGGCAGTTCGCGCATCGAGACCAGCCTTCGCGCTGCAGCCTGACTCATCACCATGAAATTGCCGAACTTGATGCGTTGGCCGGTCAACAGTGAAAAAAGCGACCGATACGCGCGGTAAAGTGCCCGAAACAGCAGACCCTCGAGACGCGTCCGGCGCAATGCGACCACCACATCAACACCGCCAGCACAGAACAGATGCAAAAGGTCATCGACCGTTTCCGGGCGGTCTTCGCCATCACCATCCATCAACACGAACAGCTCGTCCGGACGGGCGGTATCGAGCGCATAGCCAAGCCCGATGGTCAGCGCACGTTGATGGCCGATATTGCGCCGCAGGTGCAGCACCGCACCAGCGAGCCCAGCCTCCTGAACATGCACCGGTTCCAGCCGATCTCGAATCGACCCGTCATCGACCGCCACGACGCGGAGCCGTCCCGCGAAGCGGGTGGCCAGTTCGGTCAGCAGGCGAGCACAAGAAACGCTGTCTTCGTAAGCGGGGATGATGATGCAGACAGGTTGTCGCTCAGTCATCACCCGCTGCCCTTGCGCTGGCGGCCGGCCTCGATGATTTGAACCCGCTCCCAGAGGCGACGCATCGCCTTGTCCTCCACGCCCAGCTGTTCGAGATGTTCAACGAGGCTTGCGAGGTAGTCTGAACAGCGACCAAGCCAGCCATACGCGTCGGCGATCACTGCCGCCGATTCGTCGTCGTCAAGGTTCGGTCGATAATGCCGATAGCGACGGTTGACGACGAATGCAACCGCACGTTTGCGACCCAGTGGCGTATCGATGGCAACGATCCGTGGAACATAAGAACCGCTGACCATCTCGCGGTTCCAGACCACCTCGAGTTCTTGCTCGGCGCAGTCGCGTTCAATGCGGAAGGCAACACCACGACACGAACCACCAGGCTTCAACGCGAGCATCAACCCCGGCTGCTCCGGAGTTCCCCGGCCGGTGAGCATCGACAGGCAGAAATGGCGATGATAGCCATAGAGCAGCGCCCGCTCATGGCCGGCATAGTGTATGCAGGGATTCCAGATCAGCGAGCCATAACCAAACAGCCAGATGTCATCGTTGCCGAACGTCTCCAGAATGGCGCGTCGGGATTGCTCGCGCTGCTCGACCGGCACATAGTCGACGAGGCCCTGGCGCTCGGCCTCGCGGACCTTCTCGTCGATCAGACCGGCAAGTATCGCTTCCCTGGTAAGCACCGCGCCACCCTTGTCCGCTCAACGGCGGTCACGCTTGATCAGGATCCAGCCCCGGCTCAAGCCCGGCAGCAGCAAGGCCGGCCAGCACGACCGCCTGGTCGTTGTCGGGGCTGTCACCGCTTGCACCGGCTGCACCAATCACCACGCCCTGCGCGTCAAGCACCAGCACACCACCACCAGCCGGAACAAAATTCCCATCGGCAGCAGCGGCAACGCCGCTGACAAAGGCCTCACGCCCTTGCGTCCGGGCGGCAACCGTCGCGCTCGAGACGCCGAAGCCAAGCGCACCCAGCGCCTTGCCGGTCGCAATGTCGAGACGCAAGGTTCCGGCGCCATCCTCGCAATCCGCCGACACCAGCCGACCACCGGCATCAAAGACGGCAATTGCCATCGGCTGCAGCTCTCGAGCACGTGCCGCACTGCGAGCACCGTCGAGCAGCGCCCGGGCGGCAGTGAGCGACAATGACGTATGACGCGGATAAACCTTGAATGACATGAGTTCGATTTTCCTGTTTGATTCAAAAAGAAGTCGCGTTAACGGCCAGCCATCGACCAGCCGCCGCCGGCGACCGGCGTGAGGCCCATGGCGTGACGCATGGCCATCTGTTTGATGGGCCCGAGTCTGTCAGCCAGCCCGAGCCCGAAAGCACCGACCTGGCGCAGCATGTCGACGTCACTGGTAAAGACCCGATGGAACAGGCTCATGGCAGACATCATGGCCAGATTGGCAGGACGACGCCTCGCTTCATACCCGGCAAGCAACGCGGTGGCACCGGGATCCTCGCCGCGCTGACAAGCGTCAATAAGACGCTCGGCGAGACAGGCGACATCCTGCAGGCCCAGATTGAGCCCCTGACCGGCGAGCGGATGAATGACATGCGCAGCATCGCCGATCAGCACCGATCGATACGCCCGATAGCGTTGTGCGTGCACGCGTCGAATCGGGAAGCTGCCAGTCGCAATGATCCGCTCGATGCCACCCAGATCGGACGGGAAAGCCGCTTCGATGTGCTGGTGCAGCACAGGATTCGACAACGCCAGACGCCGCCGGACCACATCAGGACGATCATACCAGACCAGCGAAGCGTGTGGCCCCTGCAACGGCAAGAACGCGACGGGGCCATCCGGTGTAAAGCACTGCCAGGTGACATCCTGTTGCGGCAAGCGTGTCACGACGTTGGTGATCATCGCGTGCTGTCGATAGTCATGCGTTTCGACACCAATCCGCAGCAGGCTGCGCACCGCCGAGCGCGCGCCGTCGGCGCCGACGAGCAACCGGCAGCTGAGCCGACGGCCATCACGCAGACGAACGGTCAGCGCCCCGCGCGCTCTTGGCTCGACCCCCTCGGGCAGCGCGGGACACAGACGGGTCACCGACGGCAACTGGGCAAGGCGCTCCCACACTGCGAGACGGGTAATCGTGTTCTCGACAAAGTGGCCCAGCACATCGGCGCCGATGTCATCCGCCGAAAACGCCGTTTCACCGCGTCCCGACACATCCCAGACGCGCAGACGGCGAAACGGACAGTGGCGGCGCGAGGTAATACCGGGCCAGGCACCAGCGCCCTCGATGACCTGCAATGAGGCTGCGTTGACTGACGACACCCGCAGATCGGGCAGCGAATCTGCTGACCAGGGGGCAGGTTCGGCACCGTCAAGCACTGCGACGCTGATCCCCGCCTGCCCCAGCAACGCGGCCAGTGTCGCACCGACCATGCCGCCGCCAACAATGATCACCTCGTGATGCTGTACGCCCATGCTCGCTCTCGCTCCTTCAGCGTCGCCCTGCAGCCGAGAGGTACGCCTCGGCGAATTCGTCGAAATGATCAATGACCCAGTCGGCAGACGTGGCGTAATCCGCATTCTCGGCTGTTCGGTACAGACAGGACACCGAACCCGCCGCACGCGCAGCCTGCAGATCGAACAGGAAATCGCCGACATACACCAGTTCGACGGGGCGGACCGCCAGCCCGGCGGCAATCTGCAGCAGGCCATCGGGAGCCGGTTTCGGTGCGCAATCCTCGCGACTCAGCACCAGATCGACGTCGAGCCCGAGACGCTCGCTGACCAGCTCGACCGCCGGACGCATGTTGCGGGTCAGAATCGCGGTCGGAACACCGTGCTCACGAAGCCGCTCAAGCAGGGTGTTCGCCCCGGGCATCCAGGTCGCGCACGCCGCGCCGTGCATCTCATGGCGCGCGATGACTGCATTCCCCCAGGCGACCTGCTCGGGATCATCGAGGGTGGCAAGATGTTCGAGCAGGCCGACCCCGTCCGGGAAGCCAAGCTCGGCGCGGATTGCCGGGAAATCGAGTCGCGAATCAACCAGTGTGCCGTCGAGATCGAAGGCAACGGCACGGATGGAACCGGGATCAGGCTGCAGCACAGGCATCAAATCAACCGTTGAGGCCGCTGAAAAACGCCTGCGTGTTGGCGCTCAGCGAATCGAGATCGTATCCCCCCTCCTGAACCACCAGCAACGGACGACCGAACGCGGCGAGCGTTTCGCCCAGGCGACGGAAGCCCTCGGTGGTCACCGCGACCCGCGACTGCGGATCGGCGTGGTAGATGTCGAACCCGAGACTGACGACCATCACGTCGGGATCGAACAACTCCATCGCCTGCACTGCCTCGTCAAGGCGGTCGAAGAACACCGACTCCGCCGATCCGTGTGGCATCGGCAGGTTCAGGTTGTAACCCAGCCCGGCGCCAGCACCGCGCTCGTCTTCGTGCCCCGAGCACACCGGATAGAAATTGGTCGGGTCACCATGGACGGAGACGTAGAACACGTCGTCACGATCCCAGAACAGCTCCTGCAGCCCCTGACCATGGTGCATATCGGGGTCGAACACGGCGACGCGGGGGAACCGGCTCTGCAGCGCAGCGGCGGCCAGCGCGGCATTGTTGAGATAACAGAAGCCGCCCGCAGCGTCACGCCGGGCATGGTGGCCCGGCGGTCGGCACAGCGCGTAGGCGACCTGATCGCCATCGAGCACTGCCGCTGCAGCCGACAGCGCCGACTGCGCCGACCAGTAGGCGGCAGTCCAGGTCTGTGCACCGATCGGGCAGCTGCCGTCAGCCTGATAATACGCCGCCTCGGCGAGAATGCCCTTGCGCGGATTGGGATCGCGAACATAGATGTTCGACATGACTTCGTCACCCCAGTCCTCGGGCATCGCGACCCAGCGGCGATGCGCGCTTTTCAGAAAACGCAGATAGGCGAGATCATGGACGCGGGCAAGCGGCCTGAGCCCATGATCGTCCGGCGACAGGACCGGATAATCGAGCGCGGCAAGACCATCCAGTATGCGATCACAACGCGTCGGGACTTCCTGCGGTGCCCGCATCTGACCGCGCGACAGATAGGTCAGGGGGTGATGCAACGCCTGCTGTTGGTCAAAGAAAACCTTCACCCCTGATCCTCCACGTTGCGGGTCAATCCGCTCACCGTGCCAGTTTGCCGCGTTCGGGTAAAGCCCCGCACGATCAGGACGTGCGCCCCGCAAGCAGGCGGTTCACGCGGCGCACATGCGCAGCCGGGTCGTCGAGTTCGCCACCTTCGATCAGCAACGACTGATCGAACAGCACATGTGCCCAATCACTCAGCGCCGGATCATCGGCCGGCAGGTCATGCAACGCGCTGACGAGCGGATGTGTGGCGTTGATCTCGAGCGTCGGCCGGCTCGACGGCAGCGATTGCCCGGCAGCCTTCAGCATGCGCTGCATAGCCAGATTGAACTCGTTCTCACCAACGACCAGACACGCTGCCGAGTCGGTGAGACGACGACTGACACGCACGGCGTCGACACGCTCGCCCAACGCGGCGCGCAACCGCTCGACCAACGCGTCGATGCCTGCCGACTCCGTCGACTTGTCTTCGCCGTCATCGGCCTTGCTGTCGGCACTGTCGGCGTCGTCGCCGAACAGGCTGGCATCGAGCTCGCCCTTGGCTGCCGACACCAGCTTCTTGCCCTGGTACTCGCCAAGGTGTGTGACCCACCACTCATCAACCGGATCACCGAGCAACAGCACCTCAACGCCATGCTTGCGGAACACCTCGAGGTGCGGGCTGCTGCGCGCTGCCGACAGGCTGTCGGCAGTGACGTAGAAGATGCTGTCCTGCCCCTCCTTCATGCGACCGATGTAGTCGGCAAACGACACACCGTCTCCAGCCTGACCCGACGCATCGGCCGTGGTCGTGAAGCGGAAGAGTCCGGCGATCCGCTCGCGGTTCGCATAATCTTCCGCCGGACCTTCCTTGAGCACCTTGCCAAAGGTCGACCAGAACGTCGCGTAGCGCTCCGGCTCGTCAGCAGCCAGCCGGTCGAGGGTGTCGAGCACGCGCTTGACGCTCGCCGACCGGATGCGGTCGAGCTGACGGCTGTTCTGGAGAATTTCCCGAGAGACGTTGAGCGGCAGATCATCGCAGTCGATGACACCGCGCACAAAGCGGAGAAAGCGGGGCATCAGCTTTTCGGCGTCATCCATGATGAAGATGCGCTTGACGTACAGCTTGACACCATGCTTTGCATCGCGATCCCAGAGGTCGAACGGTGCGCGCCCGGGAACAAACAGCAGCGACGCGTAGTTCTGATTGCCCTCGACCCGGTTGTGAATCCAGAGCAGTGGATCTTCAAAGTCGTGCGCCACGTGCTTGTAGAACGCCTTGTAGTCATCGTCGGTGAGTTCGCTTTTCGGACGCACCCACAACGCATTGGCCTTGTTGACCGTTTCTTCGCCGGGCTGCTCGTCGGCCTCGTCGGTCCGCTCGGCGGGCATGCGGATCGGCAGATCGATATGATCGGAGTAGGTACGGATGATGCTGCGCAGCCGGTAGGGTTCCAGAAACTCGCTGGCATCCTCGCGCAGGTGCAGCGTGATTTCGGTTCCCCGCTGTGGCCGGTCGACCGGCTCAAGCGTGAACTCGCCCTGCCCTTCCGACTCCCAGCGCACGCCATCGGCGGCGTCCAGCCCGGCCTTTCGCGTCAGCACCGTGACCCGGTCAGCGACAATGAATGCCGAGTAGAACCCGACACCGAACTGGCCGATCAGCCGCGAATCACGCGCGGCCTCGCCGGTCAGCTGACCAAGGAACTCGCGCGTTCCCGAATGGGCAATCGTTCCGAGGTTGCGCTGTACCTCATCCCGATCCATGCCAATGCCGTTGTCTCTGATGGTGATGGTCCGTGCGTCCGGATCAACACCGACATGAATGGCCAGCTCACCGTCCCCTTCAAGCAGCGCCTCGTTCTGCAGTGACTCGAAACGCAGCTTGTCGGCAGCATCCGACGCATTCGAAATCAGCTCGCGCAGAAAAATCTCACGGTTGCTGTAGAGCGAGTTGATCATCAGGTCCAGCAGCTGCCGGACCTCGGTCTGAAACGCATGCGTTTGCCGGTCAGTGGAATTGTCGGTGGCCGCAGTCATTGTTGGCTGATCTCCATGTCATCTGGGTCATCTGGGTGACCAGGCCCGGGGGCCTGTACAACGAATCAGGGTCGACTGCCAGAGCAGCCGATGCTCACTGACATGCGAGCACCCACGACCGTTTTCAACCCTTGCGTGTCGCCGACCCGATACGCGCATCGGCATCGCGGATGCCCATCAGGTAGAGCACGCCATCAAGACCGACTGTCGAGAGCGCCTGACTCGCGCTGCGTCGGACCAGTGGTTTGGCTCGAAAGGCAATGCCGAGGCCGGCGCTGCGCAACATGGGCAGATCGTTCGCGCCATCACCCACTGCAATCGTCTGCGCCAGTGACAGACCGGCATCATCGGCCAGCTGTCGCAACAGATCGGCCTTGCGCTGGCCATCGACAATCGGCCCGATCAGCTCACCCGTCAGCCGGCCATCGCGGATGGCAAGTCGATTGGCGTGGACATGATCGACACCCAGCTGACGCTGCAGGCGCTCGCCGAAATAGTCGAACCCACCCGACAGAATGGCCGTGCGAAAGCCGAACGCCTTGAGCGTGGCGAGCAGGCGCTCGGCGCCTTCGGTCAAGCGCAGCTCAGCCGCCACGCGCTCGAGAACCTCGACCGGGAGTCCGGCCAGCAGGCCGACTCGCCGCCGCAGGCTGTCGCGAAAGTCGAGCTCACCACGCATCGCCGCCTCGGTAATCGCCGCTACCTCGTCCCCAACACCGGCATGGCGAGCAAGTTCATCAATCACTTCCTGTTGGATCAGCGTCGAATCCATGTCGAACGCAACCAGGCGTCGATAACGACGAAACACATCATCGCGCTGAAACGCGATATCCACGTCCAGCGCCTGGGCGATATCGAGAAAGCGCTCCTTCATGGCATCGGCGTCGTGCGGTTCGCCACGTGCCGTCAGCTCGATGCAGGCACGCTGCGCGCCGTCCTGACGATGCAGCGGCTCACGCCCCGACAACCGGGAAATTTCCTGAATGTTGAGTCCGTTGGCGCTGATCACCGACGCCACCTGACCGATCTGCGCCGCCGTGACCCGCCGCCCGAGCAGCGTGAAGAGATAACGTGGCAACCCGGCGCCGTCCGCCCAGTCACTATAGGCGTCATCATCGATCGGCGCGAAACGCACCTGCATGCCAAGATCATGGAGGTGAAACAACACATCCTTGAGCACCGGCGAGCGCACTGCCTGCTCGGGCATGCGGATCAGCAGACCGAGCGACAACGTTTCATGAATGACCGCCTGACCGATATCGAGAATCCCGACGTCGTATTCGGCAAGTATCGCCATCAACGACGCGGTCAGACCGGGTCGGTCACGACCGGAAATCGTCAGCAGGACCACTTCGCTCATCGCCACTCCTCAGCATGGGTCGGGTTCAGTATACTCGTTCGAACACCACCCATGACACGACCATGCGTTGCAGAGCGGGAGGATGATCGATGACCAGTCCCAGCAATGATCGCGGCGCCGGGCAACCGGCGATCTGTTTGTCGGATCAGGAATGGCGTGAACGACTCACGCCAGCGCAATACCAGATCACCCGCCGCAAGGGAACCGAGCCACCCTTTTCCGGCGCGCTTAACCACGTCAGCGAATCCGGCCGTTTCGATTGTGTCTGTTGCGGTGCGCGCCTGTTTCACACCGAGAGCAAGTATGACTCCGGCTCGGGTTGGCCATCGTTCTTTGCCCCATTCGACGCGTCGGCGTTGCGCGTCGAGCGCGACGTCTCGCTCGGCATGATTCGCGAGGAAGTCCTGTGCGGTCATTGCGACGCGCACCTCGGTCACGTCTTCCCCGACGGGCCGCCACCGACCGGGTTGCGCTACTGCATCAATTCGCTGGCGCTTGACTTTCACCCGGACAGCGAAGCCACTGGCATCGACGCCGACTGAGTCATTGCGACGGGCATTCGAGCTGTATCGACGTCAGCAAGGCTTGTCGGCATTGCTTGTCACGCCGTATGCTATCGTGTTACGCGATGGTCTTGAAGACTGGCCATTTCCAATTCTCTCACATCCAATCGGCAAAGGATCGGCATGAGCGCGAGCACGACGACGTTGACGACCACAGGCAGCCGCTCACGCGGCGCGGCGACCACGAAGCGGCCACACCCATTGGCCGGCAAGGTCATGAGCGGGGCCGAGATCATCATTCAGGTCCTCGCCGACGAAGGGGTCGACACTATTTTCGGCTACAGCGGCGGTGCCATTCTACCGACGTATGACGCCATTTTCCGATACAACACCGAGCACCGCGAGACGGAGACCGCGGTCGACCCCATGCAACTGGTGGTTCCGGCGAACGAACAGGGCGCCGGTTTCATGGCCGCAGGCTATGCGCGCGCCAGCGGTCGGGTCGGCGTGTTCATGGTGACATCGGGGCCAGGCGCGACCAATACCGTCACGCCGATTCGCGACTGCATGGCCGACTCCACACCCATCGTCGGCATCACCGGGCAGGTACCGACGGCAGCCATGGGAACCGATGCGTTCCAGGAAGCGCCGATCGTCAACATCATGGGCAGCTGCGCAAAGCATGTATTTCTGGTCACCCGTCCAGAACTGCTCGAAGCAACAGTCCGGACTGCATTCGAAGTTGCCCGCTCGGGGCGCCCTGGTCCGGTGGTGATCGATGTGCCGAAGGACATGCAAAACTGGGTTGGCGAGTTCCAGGGAGAAGGCGTGCTGCCGGTGCGTGGCTATCGCCAGCGCATGGAGTCGCTGCGCAACGCCAGGCTTTCCGAACGCAAGTGCAAGCAGTTGTTCGACATGCTTGCGCAATCCAACCGCCCGCTGATCTATGCCGGCGGTGGCGTGATCAACGGCAACGCCGCCGAGCAGCTGACCGAGTTTGCGCGGACCTTCAACATTCCCGTCGTCATGACACTGATGGGCCTCGGCGCGATCGACACCAAGGACGATTTGTCAATGCACATGCTCGGCATGCATGGGGCCGCCTACGCCAACTACGCAGTCGAGGATTGTGACTTCCTCCTCGCGGTCGGCTCGCGTTTCGATGACCGCGTGGCGGCGAAGATCGAAGAGTTCGCTCCGCTTGCCCGCCATGTCGCGCACATCGACATCGACGCTGCCGAAATCGGCAAGGTGCGCGTGGTCGACTGGGCGCATGTCGGAGAAGCCGGAAAGAGCCTGGCACAACTGACGCGCTACGGCCAGAAGATCGGTTTCGAGCGTGATTACAGCGCCTGGTTCAAGCATTGTCAGCTGCTCAAGCAGAATCACCCGATGAATTATGATCGGGAGTCACCACTGATTCAGCCTCACTACGTGATGGAAGAGCTCAACCGCATCACCGGGGGTAACGCGATCATCAGCACCGGCGTCGGCCAGCACCAGATGTGGGCTGCGCAATACTGCGATTTCCGTGGGCCCAGGCTCTGGCTGACGTCCGGCAGCATGGGGACCATGGGGTATGGTCTGCCGGCAGCGGTGGGCGCACAGTTCGCCTGTCGCGACAAGGTGGTCGTCGACGTGGACGGTGACGGCAGCATCCGCATGAACCTTGGCGAGATGGAAACCGTCACCAACTACAATCTGCCGGTGAAGGTCCTGCTCCTGAACAACCTCGGCGACGGCATGGTGCGGCAGTGGCAGCGGCTTTATTTCAACGAGAACTTCTCGGGCAGCGACAAGGCGTTGCACAAGAAGGACTTCATCAAGGCGGCGGAATCGGATGGTTTCGGTTTTGCGCGACGCGTAACCGACAAGGCGGATGTTCCGGCCGCACTGACCGAGTTCATCAACTACCCTGGCCCGGCATTTCTGGAAGTGTTCATCGATAACGACGCGAGCGTCTACCCGATGGTCGGCCCGGGGATGAGTTACCGGCAGATGATCACCGGTGAATGGATCGCAGCGCGTGAAATCCGCTCGGAGCATGAAGCGCTGGATCCGCTGAACACGCCGGATCTGTTCTGAGGCAACACCCTTCAGGATTATCTTTGCTACTACAGACGGACGCCGCGTTGCCGCGGCGTCTGTTCAATCGATTCTACCGCAGTGACATCAGACCTTTTCGCGAATACGCGCGGCCTTGCCCTGCAGGTTGCGAAGATAATAAAGCTTGGCACGTCGCACATCACCACGGCGCTTGACAGTGATGCTTTCAATCAACGGGCTGTAGCTCTGGAACACCCGCTCCACCCCCTCGCCATGCGAGATCTTGCGCAGCGTGAATGCGGAGTTGAGACCGCGATTGCGCTTGGCAATGCAAACGCCTTCGAATGGCTGTAGTCGCTCCCGCTGCCCTTCGCGCACGCGCACCTGAACCAGCACTGTGTCGCCAGGTCCAAACTGTGGAATCTCCCGGCCGACCGCTGCCATCTGCTCGCGATTCAGTTCATCGATAATGTTCGTCATACCTGCGTCTCCAGACTCATGCATCGGTGGCATCGGCCGGCCCTGACCGACCACGGTGTTCATCAATGTATTCCTGAATGTATTCCTGAAGCGCTGCCGCCTGCTCGGCAGACAGCGCGAAACCTTCAAGCAAATCCGGGCGCTGCGCCCAGGTCCGCCCCAGCGACTGCTTCATTCGCCAGCGACGAATGGCCGCATGGTCGCCACACAACAGCACCTCCGGCACTGCATCTCCATCGACCATTTCCGGCCGCGTGTAATCGGGCGCGGCAAGCAGCCCATCAGCAAAACTGTCAATGTCGGCCGACCCGCGACAGCCGAGTACGCCAGGCAACCGCCTGGCGATGGCATCCATCACAACCAATGCCGGCAACTCACCGCCACTCAGCACATAATCACCGATCGACAGGTGTTCATCGACATCGCGATCGAGAAAACGCTCGTCAATGCCCTGATAACGCCCACATACCAGCACCAATCGGGGGCAGCGCGCAAGCCGCTCAACGACCTGCTGGCAGAGCCGTCGTCCTTGTGGGCTCATTGCCACCACATGGACGGGCTGCGCATTGACTTGCCTGATTTCGGCAAGACACGCACGTAACGGCGCCGCCTGCATGACCATCCCGGGGCCGCCCCCATACGGACGGTCATCAACACGTCGCTGCGCGTTGTCTGCCCAGTCACGCGGGTTCCAGGCCTCGACCTGCAGCAGACCGCGCTCGATACCTCGCCCGACGACGCCCCAACGGCACGCATCATGCACCAGCTCGGGCATCAGCGTCATGACATCAAACCGCATCAGAACTCGGGGTCCCAGTCGACATCGATCGTTCCGCGCACCAGATCGACCCGACGAACGAACCGGTCGAGCACGAAGGGGATCAACCGCTCGCGATCCCCCTGAACGACCATGACATCGTTGCTGCCGGTCTCGAACAACCGCTCGACGCGACCAAGACAGCGTTCGCCGGTATAGACCTCGAGGCCAATCAGATCAATCCAGTAGAACTCGTCCGGTTCCGGCGGCGGCAATGCCGAGCGGGGAACAGCGACATCCATACCGACCAGCCGCTGCACTGCTTCACGGCCCGAAACGCCGTCAAAGCAAGCGATGAACCCCTTGCCATGTGGCTCGAAACGGCATGGCACCAGCGGCTCGTCTTCCCAACGACCCTCCCTGCCGACATGCCAGGCAGGGAAGTGACCGAGGTTTTCCGCAGGACGCGTCCATGAGTACACGTGACACCATCCAGCGATACCATGTGGGCGGCCAAGCCGCCCGACAACGATCAGCCGCGCATCCTCTGGCGTGTGGTCAGGCGCTCTCACCTGCCGGTTCGCCCGTCGCAGGCAGCTTGCGAGCCTGCTTGATCAACGCAGAAACACGCTCGCTCGGCTGCGCGCCGCGGGAAAGCCAGTGATCGAGGCGATCCAGATCGATGCGGAGCGGTTCGGCCTTGGCCTGCCCACCGGGCATCGGGTCGAAAAACCCGAGCCGCTCGATGAACCGCCCGTCGCGCGCCGTGCGGCTGTCAGCCACGACGACCTGATAAAACGGCCGTTTCTTGGCACCGCCACGTGCCAGACGAATGGTAACCATGCCTTGTTCCTCTCAAACGTCAAAGACCTGCCGGAAAGCCCAGCCAGAACAACCGGTCGCGAACTGTCTGCCAATGCATGACAAGCACCACATTCAACAACCGTCTGTCAAAGACGGCGGATTGTACTTGAATTCAGCCCGTCGTGCATAGCGGCAATCTCGCTGCGCCGCGACGGGCGTCAGCGATCGCGCCCGGGCGTCGACCAACTCAGAATGGCAAACCACCGCCGCCCCGGCCGCCCATGCCGCCGGGGCCACCAGGCCCACCAGGCCCGCCGGGCGGCAACCCACCACGTCCAGAGAATTGCCGCATCATTTTCTGCATGCCGCCTTTCTTGAACTGCTTCATCATTTTCTGCATCTGCTTGAACTGCTTGAGCAGCCGGTTGACGTCCTGCACCTGGACGCCGGAACCTGCTGCGATCCGCCGCTTTCGCGACCCGCTGATCAAATCCGGCTTGCGCCGCTCCAGCGGTGTCATCGAATTGATAATGGCAACCAGCCGCGCAACCTGCTGATCGCCCATCTGACCCTGCACCTTCTCGGACATGTTTCCCATGCCGGGGATCTTTTCGAGCAGGCTGCCGATTCCGCCCATGCGACCAATCTGACTGACCTGATTGCGAAAGTCCTCGAGATCGAAACCTTTTCCGGACTTGACCTTGCGCGCCAGCCGCTCGGCCTCCCCCTGGTCGACGCCACGTTGCACCTCCTCGACCAGGCTGACGACATCGCCCATACCGAGAATGCGCGACGCCACCCGCTCGGGATGAAACGGCTCGAGCCCCCCCGTCTTCTCACCGGTACCGAGAAACTTGATCGGTTTTCCGGTGATATGACGGATCGACAATGCCGCACCACCACGCGCATCGCCATCGGTCTTGGTCAGGATCACGCCGGTCAGCGGCAGCGCATCGTTAAACGCCCGCGCGGTATTGGCGGCATCCTGACCGGTCATGCTGTCGACCACGAACAAAGTTTCAATCGGCGACAACGCATCGCTGATGCGCTTCGCTTCGGCCATCATCTCGCCATCGACATGCATCCGCCCGGCGGTGTCGACAAGGAGAACATCAAGATGCCGTTTGCGAGCATGGTCGAGCGCGTCGACGGCAATCTGCTCGGGGCGTTGACCGGTCGACGATGGAAACCAATCGACGCCGACTTCGTCGGCAAGCGTGTGCAGCTGGTCAATGGCCGCAGGTCGATAGACATCGCAACTGACGACGACAACCTTCTTCTTCTCGCGCTCTTTCAGATAGCGCGCGAGCTTGGCAACGCTGGTCGTCTTGCCAGCGCCCTGCAGACCGGCAACCATCACCACCGCCGGCGGCCTGGTCGAGAGATCCAGCGCATCGTTTTCGGCGCCCATCATCTCGACCAGCTGATCCTTGACAATCTTGACGAAGGCCTGACCGGGAGTGAGGCTGCGCTGCACTTCCTCGCCAATCGCGCGCTCCTTGACCGCACTGATGAACGCACGGACGACCGGCAACGCCACATCAGCCTCGAGGAGCGCCATCCGCACCTCGCGCAGGGTCTCCTGAATGTTCTCCTCGGTGAGTCGGCCCTGACCGCGGACACGCTTGATGACCCCGTCAAGACGCTCGCTCAGACTCTTGAACACCCGATTCTCCTTTTCACGATCATCGCTCGCGAAGCCTACCCCGTTTGCCGGACGGTGAGCAAACAGCGCATCACGAAAGCTTGACTTTTTGCGCACAGACACTATGATAGCTGCGTTTTCGCAAAGTGAGGCAACTGCCCCTTGGACTCAAGCGACAGTACCAGGACTGGTCATCAGTTACTGACAGTGCATCCAACAGTCGTCGGTTAAGGCAGGCCTCCATCTCGGCCTCCCGGCGCAGCGATGCTGGCGAGGCGAACAGATCGACATCCGTCATCTGCGCAAGACCCCCCTATCAGTGCATGACCAGTGACTGACCCGGTGATTACCATGGTCAACACGGTAATCGAAACGTCATGGTCTCGACCCGACCAGGAGAGCGCGTCATGCATGATGTCAACCTGACCTGCCTTGACAATACCATCTTCCCAAGCACTGACCATCAGGCCGTGCTCCCGACGATCGATCGTCTGGCCGCTGAACTGAAGGCACTCGACCACACACATCGGACTGAGCGCTTCAAGCAGCTCCCTGCTGAACTGTGGGTGGCCGTGTATGCCGCGCTCCCCCCGGCCAAGCAGAATCGCGAGCTGGCGCAATGCCTGGCCATGCTGCGCTGATCAGGGAGTGGATGACATGGAACCACGCACAGTCCTGCGTCTGCTTCGCGAACTGATCCTGCTCGGCCGCTGGGAGCAGGTCGGTGAACAGCTCGATCTCCTGCATGTCGATGCGATCGGGCAGACATTGACCGGTCTTGACCGGGTCCGCCTCGAGCGCGCCTTCAGTCTGTTGCCGGCTGCGCGTCGCCCGGCCGTGTTTGCCAGACTCGGCGGCATGGAACAGCGTCTATTGCTCGACGCACTCGACACACAGCGGGCTCGACGCATCGTCCGCGGACTGCTTCCGGAACACCGTCAAGCGCTGCTGCAGTCGCGCGCAGTCGATCAACACTTGCGTGCTGCATTGAACTGAACCGACATCCGGAGAGTCTGTGTCGGCAATTGCCGAACAGCGCGCAGAGAGGGGGTCCCTGCCGGTGGCAGAGCACAAGCAGGATCATGAAACACTGATCGACCAAATCCGCGATGAAGCCTGGGACAGCATCGGCGCGTTGCTCGACCGTCTGCATGTGCAGGACATTGCCGACGCCCTCGGTGATTTCCCGAGCCAGACTGTACTGCAGACTCTGCAGCAAAGTCCACGCGAGCGCTGGGCCGCGATCCTCGCCTACCTCGAGCCCGCCGCTCAACATGCGCTGCTGCTCGAGATGGACCCGGACGACGCGCAACAAGTGCTGGCCGGGCTGCTACCGGACGATCTCACCGCGCTGCTTGAATCGCTGGATCAGACTGCCATGGAACAACTGCTGCAGCTACTGCCGCAGCTGCAGGTCCAACGTGCGCTGAAGCAGCTCGGGTACCCGGAGGAAAGCGCCGGGCGGTTGATGAACACGCGCTTCGTCACCGTTCGCGCGCACTGGACGGCTGCCGAAGCGCTCGACCATGTCCGTCGTCGTGGCGAGACGGAGGACACCATCAACACCTTGTATGTCACCGATAACCGGCGTCGACTGCTTGGTACCGTCGGCCTCAAGCGGTTGGTGCTCAACCCCCAGGACACACAGGTCGAAGAGCTGGTCAGCGGCCAGCTGATCTCGATACAGGCCGCTGATGATCGCGAAGAAGCCGCCCGGCTGATCCAGCGTTATGACATCACCGCATTGCCAGTGCTCGATCGCGAGGGCCGTCTGCTCGGTGTCGTGACCGTCGATGACGTGCTCGACGTGGTCGAGGAAGAGAACACCGAAGACTTCCACAAGCTCGGCGGCGTCGGGTCGATGAGCCTCAGTCTCCGCGAAGCTCGGCCATCGCTGCTGTATCGCAAGCGCGTTGGCTGGCTGGTGCTGCTGGTGTTCATGAACATCTTTGGCGGCGCCGGCATTGCCTATTTCGAAGACACGATCACTGCCACCATCGCGCTGGTGTTTTTCCTGCCGTTGATTGTCGACTCAGGCGGCAATGCCGGCGCGCAGTCGGCAACACTGATGGTTCGGGCGCTGGCAACCGGCGACGTGCAGATGCGTCACTGGTTCGCGCTCTGGAGCAAGGAGCTCGGCGTGGCGGCTGCGCTCGGTGCGACCATGGGGGTTGCCGTCTGGAGCATCGGGCTCTGGCGCGGCGGCGTGGATGTTGCCTGGGTGGTCTCGTTGTCGATGGTCATCGTCGTCATGGTCGGCAGCATGATCGGTATGCTGCTGCCGTTCATTCTGACCAGGATGAAACTGGATCCCGCGACTGCCAGCGCACCCTTGATCACATCGATCGCCGACATCAGCGGCATTCTGATCTATTTTTCGGTTGCAACAGCCATTCTGGCCGGTGGCAGCAGCAGTGGTTGACGTACCATCGCGACAACGGCGCGTTCCGATTGATCGGAATGATGTCAAACCCGCTCGTGTTATGCGATGATGAGCTGTCAATCTGGTCAATCGGTGTCGATTCGTTACCGTGTACTTGCCGATCATCATCGCTACCCTGCTGCTGTACGCAGTCACCGTTGCCGGTTTTTACCGGCAGGTTGTGCACGGCCCCGGCAACCCGCCGCTGCTTCGGCCGCTGGCGCTGCTCGCCGGGCTCACTGCCGTTGCACTCCACGCCGGGCTGATATACACCTCGACATTTGCTGTTGACGGCGTCGATCTGCGATTTTTCAATGCGGCTTCGCTGATCGCCTGGGTCATGGCCGGCATCATCCTGACTGCCGCGCTCCGTCTGCAAGTCGACAATCTGGTTGTTGTCGTCCTGCCGGTGGTTGCCATCGTCCTCCTGATCAGTCGTATTCTCTATGGCCCCGACCCGATCGCTGCCGAGTCGCGGCTCGCCGGGCTCGACATCCATGTCATCAGTTCGGTGCTTGCCTTCGCGGTTCTCAACATCGCGGTACTGCAGGCCGCAGTGCTCGCCTACCAGGACAATCAACTGCGACGCCGACGCCGGCCCACCGGCCTGGTCAGCCTGCTGCCGCCGCTGCGAGTCATGGAAGAGCTGCTGTTCCAGATGCTGGGTGTCGGCTTCTTGCTGCTGACGCTGTCGCTCGCGAGCGGCTGGCTGTTCCTCGATGATATCTTTGCACAGCATCTGGTCCACAAGACGACGCTGTCTGTCCTCGCCTGGCTGGTCTTCGGCATCTTGCTGCTCGGGCGCTGGCGTTACGGCTGGCGCGGCCGGTTGGCCATCCGCTGGACGCTGGGGGGGTTTATCGCGCTGCTGCTCGCCTACTTCGGCACCAAACTGGTCCTCGAACTGATCCTTCTGCGCTGACCCGGCAGTGAGCGCCATCCCCACTTCCGCCCTGTTCATGCTGCTCGGCCTGCTCGTGGTGCTGTCAGCGTTCTTCTCGAGTGCCGAGACGGCGCTGATGACGCTCAACCGCTATCGACTGCGCCATCTCGCCGAGAGCGGGAACCGCTCCGCGCGACTCGCCGACCGGTTACTGAGCAGGCCGGATCGTCTGATCGGCGTGATCCTGCTCGGGAACAATTTCGTCAATATTCTCGCCTCGTCGCTCGCGACAATCATCGCGCTACGACTCGGCGGCGAAGCGGCCATCGCCATCGCCGCCGGCACATTGACGCTGGTCATCCTGATCTTCGCCGAAGTCGCGCCGAAAACCATGGCTGCACTGCATCCCGAGCGGCTAGCGTTTCCGTTCGCCTGGCCGCTGGCCGGGCTGCTGCGCGTCACCTACCCGCTGGTCTGGCTGGTCAATCTCGGCGCAAACACGCTGCTGAGACTGTTCGGCATCAACCCCGACATCGGCCGCGACGACAATCTGAGCCGCGACGAGCTGCGGACCGTGGTCCGCGAAGCCGGCGCGCTGATACCCAACCGTCATCAACGCATGTTGCTGAATCTGCTTGACCTGGAACATGCCCGCGTCGACGACATCATGGTCCCGCGCAGCGACATCGTCGGCATCGACATCGAAGCACCGATCGACGCCGTCCTGCGCCAGCTCGCGCAGGCACAGCACACCCGGCTACCGGTCTACCGGCATGGTATCGACGAAATTGTCGGCATCCTGCACCTGCGCAACGTCATTGGTGATCTGGAACGCGGCCGGCTCGACAAGGACAGCCTGCTCGCGCGGACCCGCGACTGTTATTTCGTTCCGGAAGGAACCGGGCTCAATACCCAACTGCTGAACTTTCAGCACAACAGGCGCCGAATCGGCATCGTTGTCGATGAATACGGCGATGTGATCGGGCTGATCACGCTCGAGGACATCCTCGAAGAGGTCGTCGGCGAATTCACCACTGACCCGGCCGAAAACTCGCGCAAGCTGCACCGACTGGACGACGGCCGGATGCTCGCGCAAGGCAACGCCAGCGTTCGGGAGTTGCGCCGGGTACTCGACTGGAACCTGCCGGAGGAGGGTCCGCGCACGCTGAACGGGTTGATTCTCGAGCAGTTGCAAACCATCCCCGAGCCCGGCATCAGCATGCGGATACACGGCATGGCCGTCACCATCGTGCAGGTGCGCGACAACCGTGTCGTCACCGCAGAACTGCAACCCGGCGTCTGAGCAGCGTGCCAGCCATGGCTGCCGAGCGGCAAGACCACCAAGCTACTCTCTTGGCGATGGCTGGCCGAGTGATGGAGCTTCCTCCAACCCCCAGCTAGACTGCATGTCGCAGGAGGACACAGCCGCATGCGCCGCTTTTTCAACACCGCTGGTCCAACCATCCCGGCAGACCACACTACCTCAAGGATCGCCAGGTGCGCGACTGGTACATGGGGGAAGGCCTGACGTTGCCACCACACACCCAGGTGTTTGCTCTGCTCGCCTACTGGGCTGACACCTGCCCCAGACCCACCATCCTGCTGCTCGATGAAGGCGATGCGTTGGTCGGAGATACATTGATTTCGCTCCTGCGCCAGATTCGCGCCGGTTATGCCCAACGGCCGGAAGCCTTTCCGCAAAGCATCATCCTCTGCGGAGTGCGTGATGTGCGGGACTACCGGCTGCATCAGGGTGATGGGGAAGTGATTACCGGCGGCAGCGCGTTTAACATCAAGTCAACATCGCTCCGCATGGGCAATTTTACGGAACAAGAATCGCACAGCCTTTGGTTGCAACATACCGAGGAAACCGGTCAGGGCTTCGACCCGGTCATCTTCCCCGAACTGTGGGAAGATACCCACGGCCAACCCTGGTTGGTCAACGCGTTGGCCCGCGAACTGACATGGGAGCTCCGCCACAACCGTGACCGCAATCGACTCGTTCCACTCGCAGACTACTGGCAAGCACGTGAAAACCTGATCCTGTCACGGGCAACCCACCTCGACCAACTGGCTGACAAGCTGAAAGAGCCACGCGTTCGTGCCGTGGTTTCTGCATTGCTGTCGGGTTCTGGAGCCAGGGGGTTGATTACAAGGAAGCCGCTCCACAGCTCCTCATGCAAGCCTTCCTGCAACGGGTCATCAACGGTGGTGGCCGCATTACTCGCGAATACGGTCTGGGCCGCAAACGCACTGACCTGATGATCGACCGGCCGCTGGACAAGGCGCAAGGCTTTTACGGCCCCATCCAGCGGATAGTGATTGAACTGAAACTGCTGCGTGGCCCGCTGGAAACGGTGAAAGCCAGGGGCCTTGAACAAACCGCCGCCTACGCCGCGCATGTCGGGGCTGATGAAGCCCACCTGGTGATCTTCAATCGCGATCCTGCCACCCCCTGGGATCAGAAGATCTGGCAGGAACAGGGCGCATGGGAGGGAACGCCAATCACTGTCTGGGGGGCTTAGCCGGCTCTCGCGTCTATGCCGCACACGGGCAACGCCCGGAAACAAACGCACAAAACGACCAGTTGCGTGATCAAGACGGAACTAGATGCGAGTGCTGTTCGATATCAACGTGATCATCGCGTTGCAGGCTGCGTTGTGCCGGCGAACCTGCCAAGCCGCTCAGGTTTCGGCTAAACTGACACATCGCCGTCGATGCACGGCGGAGCCGGGCCGACAGAAGCCCGGATGGTCGCGCAGGGTGGAGACAGCATGCTCGTCGGGGTTCCGAAAGAAATCAAGAATCACGAATACCGCGTCGGCCTGACGCCGACTTCGGTGCGCGAACTGGTGCATCACGGGCACAGCGTGATTGTGCAAACCGGCGCCGGCGCTGGCATCGATTTCTCGGACGATCAGTACCGCGGCGCCGGGGCGGAAATCGTCCCCACCGCCGAAGCGGTATTTGAACACGCCGAGATGATCGTCAAGGTCAAGGAGCCGCAGCCCGGCGAATGCCGCATGCTGCGCGAGGGGCAACTGCTCTTCACCTATCTCCATCTCGCCCCTGATCCGGAGCAGACGCGGCTACTGATGGAGTCCGGCGCCATCGCCATCGCTTACGAGACGGTGACCGACGCGCGCGGCGGCCTGCCGCTGCTGGCGCCGATGAGCGAGGTCGCCGGCCGGATGTCGATCCAGGCCGGCGCCCGCTGCCTGGAAAAATCAATGGGTGGTCGCGGCGTGCTGCTCGGCGGTGTGCCCGGCGTACCAGCGGCCAAGGTGGTCATCCTCGGCGGCGGCGTGGTCGGCACCAACGCCGCCCGAATGGCGATGGGGCTGGGAGCGCATGTCGTTGTGCTGGACCGCTCCTTGTCCAGGCTGAAAGCGCTGGATCTGCAATACGGCGCCATGCTGAACACCATCTATTCCACCGTCGAGACGGTGGAGGCGCATGTGCTGACCGCTGATCTGGTGATCGGTGCCGTGCTCGTGCCCGGCGCTGCGGCGCCAAGGCTGGTGACCCGCGACTTGGTGCGGCAGATGCCGCCGGGATCGGTCGTCGTCGACGTCGCCATCGACCAGGGCGGCTGCATCGAGACCTCTCGCCCGACCACACATGCCGACCCCACGTACATCGTCGACGGGGTGGTGCATTACTGCGTCGCCAACATGCCAGGCGGCGTCGCCCGCACCTCGACCGTGGCGCTGAACAACGCCACCCTGCCGTTCACTCTGGCGCTGGCCGACAAGGGGTATCGCCGCGCATTGGCCGAAGATATCCATCTCCGCCATGGTCTCAACGTCCATGGCGGCCTGATCACCTGCAAGCAGGTGGCGGAAGCGTTGGGCCTCGCCTACACGTCGCCGGAAGACGTGCTGGGCCTGTCCTACTGACTGGCAGCAATCGCCACGCTGCCAGACGACGACAGATTCAGCGGCGCCAACGCGTGCCGTCAGGCCCGTCCTCGAGCGTCACGCCGGCGTCGGCCAACAGGTCGCGAATCGCGTCGGCGCGACGGAAATCGCGATTGGCGCGCGCCTGTGTGCGTTCAGCAACATACGCGTCGATCTCCGCGGCCGCGAGCGACTCGCCGTGCTCGTCACCACCATCCTGCAGGTACTGTTCAGGGTCCGCCTGCAACAGACCCAGCACACCGCCGAGCTCGCGCAACACGCCAGCAAGCCGTGCCGCTGCCTGCAGGTCGCGGTCGCGCAGCCGGTTGATCTCGCGCGCCAGATCGAACAGCACGGCAATCGCTTCGGGGCTGCTGAAGTCGTCATCCATGGCCTCGAAAAACCGCCTGCGCAGTTCGATGCCTAGCGCTGGTAGTGGCGACGACTCCAGCGTGTCGCCAGACGCGTCCGGCAATCCCCTTAGCGCAAGGTACAGGCGCTGCAACGCCGCCTCCGCCGCCACCAGCGACGCATCGGTATAGTTGAGCGGGCTGCGGTAGTGGCTGGCCAACAACAGGTAGCGTAACGCCTCCGGGCGATGCTGCTGGAGGACCTCTCGCACGGTCAGGAAATTGCCCAGCGACTTGGACATCTTTTCCTCATCGATGCGGACGTGGCCGTTATGCATCCAGACATTGGCGAAGGTGCAACCGGTCGCGGCCTCGCTCTGCGCAATCTCGTTCTCATGATGTGGAAACTGCAGATCGAGCCCGCCACCATGAATGTCGAAGTGCTTGCCAAGGCAACGCATCGACATCGCCGAGCATTCGATATGCCAACCCGGCCGCCCCGGCCCCCACGGTGATGGCCATTGCGGCTCTCCCGGGCGCGCGCGCTTCCAGAGCACAAAATCTCCGGGGTGGCGCTTGTCCGGCTCGACATCGACGCGCGCACCGGCACGCAGATCGTCGAGACGCTTGCCAGACAGACGGCCGTAGTCGGGGAAGCTGGTCACGTCGAAATACACATCGCCGCCGTCCCCCTGGTAGGCGCTGCCGTTGTCGACCAGCGTCTCGATCAGCGCCAGCATGTCGGGAATGGCGCCGGTGGCGCGTGGCTCCTCGTCGGGAGGCAAAACGCTCAGCGCCGCCTCGTCTTCATGCATCGCTGTGATGTAACGCTCGGTCAGCACCGTCGGCGACACACCACGTTCAGCGGCACGACGAATGATCTTGTCGTCGACATCGGTGATGTTGCGAACATGCGTCACCGCATAGCCAATGGCGCGCAGATAGCGCACCACCATATCGAACGCCACCAGCGCTCTGGCATGGCCGAGATGACAATGATCATAGACGGTCATGCCACAGACATAGATCCGCACCCGACCCGGCTCAATCGGCTCAAAGACATGTTTCTTGCGGGTCAGGCTATTGTGTATCTGCAGCATGATCGGTTCCGGTTGCAACATCAGGAAAAACAGCGGCCTCTGCCGCATCACGCAGCCGTCGCGCGGTTTCGGCAGTGCCGAGCACGGCTGCCAGTGCCGGCAGCTCGGGGCCGTGGCGCCGACCGGTCAGCGCGAGCCGTAACGGCATGAACAGGCGTTTGCCGCGGGCGCCGGTCTGCGCACGGACCTGCTCGAGCACCGCAGTCCAGCCAGCATCGGCAGCGTCCGCGGCACAGGCAAAGAACGCTGCCCCGGCGTCACGGCACAGCGCAAGCGACTGATCGTCCATGGCAGCGGGCCCCTCGAACACGATCTGCGCCCAGTCGCGGACCTCGGCATGATCGAGCACATTCGGCTGAATCATGGCGGCAAATGCGGCGGCCTGATCGGCATCGTCGGGCAGCGTCACACCAGCATCAGTGATCCAGTCGAGCAGCGCGTCGCCTTGCAGCGACAGAACGGCAAGTCGCTGCCAGTGACGCAGCTGGCCGGCATCGAACTGCCCGGGAGACCGGCCAAGCCGCGACAGCGAAAAGCCGGACGCCAACGCAGACGGCGAGAGCAGCGTCTCGTCATCCATGCCATGCCCGAGCCGGGTGAGATAATTCAGGACGGCGAGTGGGTGCATGCCATCAGTGCGCAGTTCAGCAACCGCACGGCTGCCGTTACGCTTTGACAGCGGCGCGCCATCGTCACCGAGAATCGTGCTGGCATGTGCATAGGCCGGCGCAGGCAGACCAAGCGCCTCGAGCAGCAACAGCTGACGCGGCGTATTGGTGAGATGGTCCTCACCACGCAGGACATGCGTCACGCCCTGCTCGGCATCATCGATGGCATTGCAGAAAAAAAACGCCGGACTGCCATCGGCACGTCGAATGATGAAATCGCCGATGGCGTCGGTCGCGAATTCCTGAGGACCACGAATCCCGTCGACGAAGGCCACGGTACGGCCGCGCGGTACGCGAAAGCGCAGCGTCGGGACGCGCCCAGCGGCATGGCGTTCGGCACGCGCCGCGGCATCCAGGCCGGCACAGGTCCCGGCGTAGCGTGGCGGCCGGCCGGCGGCGCGCTGGGCAGCGCGTGAGCGGGCCAGTTCATCAGCGGTGCAGAAACAGGGGTACGCCAGATCGGCAGCAAGCAATGCCTGATAATACCGAGCGTAAATCGCATCACGTTCGGACTGGCGCAATGGCGGCTGGTCCGGATCAAGCCCCAACCAGGCCAGATCGGCAAGCAGCCCGGCCTCATGCGCCGGCGAAGAACGCTCGCGGTCGGTATCTTCGAAGCGCAGCAGAAACTCGCCGCCCTGAGATCGGGCATACAGCCAGTTGAGCAACGCCGTGCGCAGGTTGCCAACGTGCATCTCGCCAGTCGGGCTGGGTGCGAAGCGGGTTTTGACGGGTGGTTTATCCATGACGCAAGATAGTATCAGACTCGGGCGCGCGATCAGCAGTCAACGGAAGGAAGCACACAGTGAATGCGACACTGGAGCGGGAATCGAACGAGGAATCGAACGAGGCTGCGAAGCCGATCCTGTTCATTTCGGATCTGCATCTTGACCCCGGCCGGCCGGCCATCATCGAGCTGTTTCTGCAGTTTCTCGCCTCCGATGCACGAAACGCTGAAAAACTCTTCATTCTGGGCGACCTGTTCGAAGCGTGGATCGGCGATGACGCAGTTCCCGCCACTCACCCGGTGTTGAGCGGGCTGCGCGCACTGACCGACAGCGGCGTACCGGTCAGCATCATGCGTGGCAACCGCGATTTTCTGCTTGGTGAGGCCTTTGCTCGCAACACAGGCGCTGAACTGATCGACGACCCGACCTGCGTGACACTCTCCGGCGAGCGCGTGCTGCTGATGCACGGCGACAGCCTGTGTATCGACGATGTCGATTACCAGGCATTTCGACGGATGGTACATGACCCGGTGTGGCAGCGTGACTTTCTGGCCCGCACGATCCCTGAACGCATGGCGCTCGCCAGTCAGGCGCGCAAGGAGAGCAGCGCGCGCAATGCCGAGCTCGCCGGCAGCAGCCAGGGTGAAGCGATCATGGATGTCAATCCGGACGCGGTGATTGCCACCATGCGCGAACACGGCGTACGCCGGCTGATTCACGGCCATACCCATCGGCCGGCGATTCACGACATGCGAATTGACAACGACACCGCGACGCGCATCGTACTCGGCGACTGGTACGATCAGGGCAGCGTACTGATTCACAGCCCTGGTCACTGGGAGCTGAAAGGCTTGCCGACCCGGCATGGCTGACCATGCCGGGCACTGCGCTCAGCGGTGCGCGATCCGCCCGCTGGCGAGCTTCAGACGCAGCGCGTTCAAGCGAATGAAACCCTCGGCATCGCGCTGATCGTAGGCGCCGGCATCATCCTCGAAGGTCGCGATACGCGCATCGAAGAGACTATCCGTCTCCGACCGGCGGCCGACGACCGAAACCGCGCCCTTGTACAGCTTGAGCCGCACCACCCCGTTGACCACCGTCTGCGTCTGGTCGATCAACGCCTGCATCGCTTCGCGCTCGGGGCTGAACCAGTAGCCGTTGTAGATCAGCTTGGCGTAGCGGGGCATCAGTTCGTCCTTGAGATGCGCAACCTCACGGTCGAGCGTCAACGATTCCATCGCCCGATGCGCCTTCAGCAGCACCGTTCCGCCAGGCGTCTCGTAGCAGCCGCGGGATTTCATCCCGACATAGCGGTTTTCAACCAGATCAAGCCGGCCAATGCCGTGCGCCCCGGCGAGGTGGTTGAGACGCGTCAGCACCGCCGCCGGCGTCATCGCCTCGCCATCGATGGCAACACAGTCGCCCCCGGCAAAGCCGAGTTCCACCCAGGTGGGCTGGTCAGGCGCCTGCTCGGGCGACACACTGCGTCGCCACATCGCGTCGGCCGGCTCGACCCAGGGGTCTTCAAGCTCGCCGCCTTCGTAGGAAATGTGCAGCAGATTGGCATCCATTGAATACGGTGAGCCGCCCTCCTTGCGGCCCTCGATCGGAATACCGCGCCGCGCCGCGTATTCGAGCAACTTTTCGCGAGACAACAGATCCCACTCGCGCCAGGGAGCGATCACCTTGATGCCGGGCTCGAGCGCATAGTACCCCAACTCGAAGCGCACCTGATCGTTACCCTTGCCGGTCGCACCATGCGAGACGGCATCGGCCCCCGTCTCGCGGGCGATCTCGACCTGGCGGCGCGCAATCAACGGCCGGGCAATCGACGTTCCAAGCAGATACTCGCCCTCATACAGCGTATTGGCGCGAAACATCGGAAACACATAGTCGCGAACGAACTCCTCGCGCAGATCCTCGATGTAGATCTCGCGCACGCCCAGCTGCTGCGCCTTCTCGCGGGCCGGCTCGATCTCCTCGTCCTGGCCGAGATCAGCGGTGAATGTCACCACTTCACAACCATAGGTATCCCGCAGCCAGGCCAGAATCACCGATGTGTCAAGACCGCCCGAATACGCCAGCACTACCTTCCTGATGTCGCTCATCACTCCGCCTTTCGCTCGTCGGGGAAAAAACCCTGTTCATGATCGTGGCAACACGCCGGCAGTGCAAGCCTCAAGCAGCCGGTGTGGTATGATCTTGCGGCAAATCGGCAATTCCGGCCCGCCTTGCCCGCGCGCCTCACCGTGCGGCCGGATGCGTCTCCAGCCATCAACGGCACCAACCAGACACGCGACCGAGAACGAGACAGAACGCGACCATGGACCAGATCACCCTGCGCCGTCCCGATGACTGGCATCTGCACCTGCGAGACGGCCAGATGCTCGAGGCTGTGCTCCCCTACACCGCGCGGCAGTTTGCCCGCGCCATCGTCATGCCCAACCTGGTTCCGCCGGTCACCACGGTCGACGCCGCCGCTGCCTACCGGCAGCGCATTCTCGCTGCGCGCCCGGCAGGCAGCGACTTCACCCCGCTGATGACGCTGTACCTCACCGACAATACCCGGCCCGAAACCATCCATGCCGCCGCAGCCAGCGGTTTCGTGCACGGTGTCAAGCTCTACCCGGCCGGCGCGACGACCAACTCCGATTCCGGCGTGACCGACCTGCGGCATTGCATGGCTGCCATCGAAGCGCTTGCCGAGGTCGGCATGCCGCTGCTCGTGCACGGTGAGGTCACCCGCGCCGAGATCGACATTTTCGACCGCGAAGCCCGCTTCATCGACGAGATACTCGACCCGCTGCTGATCGCGCAACCACAGCTGCGTGTTGTCTTCGAGCACATCACGACGGCACGTGCCGTGGAGTTTGTCGCCGCCGGGCCGGATCGGCTTGCAGCGACCATCACGCCGCAACACCTGCTGTTCAACCGCAATCGCATGCTGGTCGGCGGCCTGCGTCCACACGACTACTGCCTGCCGATCCTGAAGCGCGAACGCGACCGCGAAGCGCTGGTCGAGGCAGCGACATCGACCTGCCCGCGTTTCTTTCTCGGCACCGACAGCGCACCGCATGCCCGCCACGCCAAGGAGTCGGCGTGCGGCTGTGCCGGATGCTTCTCGGCAGCAACGGCGCTGGAGCTCTACGCCGAAGTCTTCGACCAGGCCAACCGGCTCGATCGCCTGGAGGCCTTTGCCAGTGAGCGCGGACCTGCCTTCTATGGCCTCCCGCTCAACACCGATGAGGTGACGCTGGTTCGGCGCGAGCAGCATGTTCCTGACAGTCTGGAACTGGACGCAGTCGGCCCGCTGGTTCCGTTCCGCGCCGGCGAGCGCCTGCAGTGGAGCCTGATTGACGCATGAACACCACAAGCAACGCCGCTGCTAGCGAACTGGACGCGTCGGAAATCCGCGCGCGTCAGGCAATTGCCAGACGGTTTCGCAGTTTTCTGCCGGTGGTGGTTGATGTCGAAACCGGCGGGCTCGATCACCGCACCGACGCGTTGCTGCAGATTGCAGCAGTCATCGTCCGCACCGACGAACACGGCCGGCTGTTTCGCGCCGAGACGTACTCGTGCCATGTCAAGCCGTTCGAAGGTGCCAACATCGACCCGAAATCGCTGCAGATCAACGGCATCCGGCCGGATCACCCGTTACGGATCGCCTACTCCGAGTCTGACGCGCTTGGCAGGATGTTCAAGCCGATTCGCCAGGAAATCCGTGACACCGGCTGCACCCGTGCCATTCTGGTCGGACACAATGCGACATTCGACCTGAGTTTTCTCAACAGCGCGGTCGAACGCTGCGGCATTCGACGCAACCCATTTCACCCGTTCGGCAGCTTCGACACAGCAACGCTTGCCGGGTTAGCGTACGGGCAGACCGTGCTCGCCAAAGCACTACGCGCAGCCGGGCTCGAGTGGGACGGCAACGAGGCGCACTCGGCGACGTATGATGCCGAGCAGACAGCCGACCTGTTCTGCCGCATCGTCAACACCTGGGACCAGGCCATCGGCCTCCCGGCCTGATCAACAGGCCGGGATGACGGCAGGTCAGGCGTCAGGACTGCGATTTGTCGGCAACCGCACCCTTCACCAGCGTTTCCAGTTCACCGCTGTCGTACATTTGCAGGATGATGTCGGACCCGCCGACCAGTTCGCCACCCACGTACAGCTGAGGGATGGTCGGCCAGTTGCCGAACTCCTTGACGCCCTGACGAATCCGCTCGTCCTCGAGCACGTTGACGTAGGCATACTCGACCTGGCAACCGGCGAGCGCCTGCGACGCCTTCATCGAGAATCCACACTGAGGAAACTGCGGCGTCCCCTTCATGAACAGAATGACCGGATGCGCCTCGACCTGCTGCTTGATTGCCTGTTGAATTTCATCCATCGTGAACGCCCTCTTGAAGAATTGAACGGCTCGACCTTGAAAGACCGCTGCACAGTCTCCAAGTCAATGACTGGGTTTTCAACCCACTCGCTGTATGGTCGCTGCACCAATGATACGTTATTCAACACGCCGAGGAGCCAACCATGTCGCATGCACTGCCTGCATTGCCCTACGCCATCAACGCACTGGAACCGCACATCTCGCAGGAAACGCTTGAGTATCATCACGGCAAGCACCATCAGGCGTATGTCACCAAGCTCAACGAGCTGATCCCCGGAACCGAATACGAGCAGATGTCGCTCGAGGACATCATCCGCAAGGCCAGTGGCGGCCTCTTCAACCAGGCAGCACAGGTCTGGAACCACACGTTCTACTGGCATTGCCTGAGCCCGAACGGTGGTGGCGAGCCCGGTGGAGAACTCGGCGCCGCCATCAGCCGTGACTTCGGCTCGTTCGCCGCGTTCAAGCAGGCGTTTACCGACAAGACCATTGCCAACTTCGGCTCTGGCTGGGGCTGGCTCGTCAAGAACAAGGCCGACGGGACGCTGTCGATCGTCGAGACAGACGACGCCGCAACCCCGCTCACCGACGCATCGGTCACACCGATCCTGACCTGCGATATCTGGGAACACGCCTATTACATCGACTACCGGAATGCGCGTCCGAAATACATGGAAGCATTCTGGAACCTGGTGAACTGGGAGTTTGCTGCCGAGAACTTCGCAAAGGGCTGAGCCCACTCAAGTCATTCCGGGCATGCGGTGGTCCGTTCCGGGCCATCGCTTCCCCTTCGGAAAGCGGCCACGTATACTCCATGAAGATCGGCAGCCCCTCGGCGGCGCTGCCTTTTTTCGTTATGGGAGAACGCCATGCACGCCTCATCAGTCATGCAGACCTACGGCCGGCTACCCGTCGCGTTCAGTCGCGGGCGTGGTGCGTGGCTGGAGGATACCGAGGGAAGACAGTATCTCGATGCGCTCGGTGGCATTGCGGTGTGCGCGCTTGGCCATGCCCACCCGGCGGTTGCCGCCGCTGTCGAGCGACAGGCTGCAACGCTGCTCCACACGTCAAACCTGTACGACGTCCCCCTGCAGCAGGAACTGGCCGCCAGACTCTGTGAACTGAGCGGCATGGATGCCGTGTTCTTCGGCAATTCCGGCGCCGAGGCCAACGAGGCAGCGATCAAGATTGCTCGCCGCCATGGGCATGCCCGCGGCTGCGCACGCCCCACCATCGTGGTCATGCAGAACGCCTTTCACGGCCGCACCATGGCGACGCTGACCGCGACCGGCAACACCAGGGCGCAGGAAGGCTTTGCCCCACTGCTCGACGGCTTCATTCGCGTGCCCTTTGATGATCTGGCAGCGATCGACGCGCTGGCCGACAACCCGGACATCGTCGCCGTACTGGTCGAGCCGCTGCAAGGCGAGGGTGGTATTCGCGTCCCCTCCCCGGCCTACCTGCAAGGCCTGCGGGAGCGCTGCACTGCCAACAACTGGCTGCTGATGGTCGACGAAGTACAGAGTGGCATCGGCCGGACCGGCCGCTGGTTCGCCTTTCAGCATGCCGGCATCGTGCCCGATGTGCTCAGTCTCGCCAAGGCACTCGGCAACGGCGTGCCGATCGGCGCCTGCCTGGCGAGCGGCGATGCCGCACGATTGCTGCAACCCGGCAGCCACGGCTCGACCTTTGGCGGCAATCCACTGGCTGCCGCGGCGGCGCTGGCGGTCATCGACACCATCGAGCAAGATGCGCTGATCGACCGCGCCGCGGTACTCGGCGCGCGCATCCGCGACACGGTCGCAGCTGCCTTTGCCGACGTCCCCGAGGTGGTGGACGTGCGGGGTCAAGGCCTGATGATCGGTATCGAGCTCGATGCGCCCTGTGGTGAGCTCGTTGCACGCGCGCTCGACGCCGGGCTGCTGATCAACGTGACCGCGGGAAATGTCATACGGCTGCTGCCGCCGTACATTCTGACCGATGCCGACTGTGTGCTGCTCTGCGACCGCCTGATCGCGGTCATGCGCGACGCATTGCCCACCCAGCACGCCAGCACGCAGCGCCTCGCCTCCGGAGCACTCAGAGCATGACCGTCAGGCACTTTCTCACGCTGTCCGACCTCGACCGCGCCGAACTCGACTGGGTGCTGCGGCGTGCTGGCGAACTCAAGTCGCTACGCGCCCGTGGCGTGCGCCACGAAAGCCTTCCCGGCAAGGTGCTCGGCATGGTGTTCGAAAAGGCGTCAACACGCACCCGCGTGTCGTTCGAGGCCGGAATGGCGCAGCTCGGTGGTCATGCGCTGTTTCTGTCGAGCCGCGACACGCAACTCGGTCGCGGTGAGCCGATCGAGGATGCCGCCCGCGTGCTCTCGCGGATGCTCGATATCATCATGATCCGAACGCATGGGCATGCGCTGATCGAGCGCTTCGCAGCGCATTCCAGCGTGCCGGTCATCAACGCGCTGACCGATGCGCACCATCCGTGCCAGTTGCTCGCAGACCTGCAGACGCTGATCGAGCACCGCGGCAGCATCGATGGCCGCCGCGTCGCCTGGATCGGTGACGGCAACAACATGTGCAATTCCTGGCTGGAAGCGGCCGGTTTGTTCGGGTTCGAACTGCGCGTCGGCTGCCCGGCAGACTATGCACCCACGCCGGACATGGTCGCACTCGCCAACGGCAACAGTCTGGTCACCACCGACCCGATGGCAGCTGTCGCTGGCGCCGATCTGGTCGTCACCGACGTCTGGGCCAGCATGGGACAGGAGGACGAACAGGCGCGTCGCGAGGCGGCGTTCGCCGGCTACTGCGTCGACGAGACGCTGATGGCGCAGGCCGCGCCGGACGCGCTGCTCATGCACTGCCTCCCGGCGCACCGCGGCGAGGAAGTCACTGCTGCGGTGATCGATGGGCCGCAGAGTGTGGTGTGGGACGAAGCGGAAAACCGCATGCACGCGCAGAAAGCGCTGATCGAGTGTTTACTGCTTGGTACCGATCAGTCGCCTTCGGCGCGGAACTTCTCGCGCAAGTGATTGCGCACGGTAATCGCTGTCAGGTTGAGAATCACGATGATCAGCACCAGCACCAACGCAGTCGCATAGACCAGTTGCTCGGCTGCCTCGGCGTGCGGGCTCTGGAATCCGACGTCGTAGATGTGGAAGCCGAGGTGCATGATCTTCCGTTCGAGGTGCAGGAACGGAAAATTGCCATCGATCGGTAGCGTCGGCGCCAGCTTGACCACGCCGACCAGCATCAGCGGTGCCACCTCGCCAGCAGCCCGCGCGATGGCGAGAATCAGCCCGGTCATCATCGCTGGCGTCGCCAGCGGCACCACCACCTTCCAGAGCGTCTCCCCTTTGGTCGCGCCGAGCGCCAGTGACCCGTGACGAATGGTCGATGGAATCCGCGCCAGCCCCTCTTCCGTCGACACGATCACCACCGGCAAGGTCAGCAACGCCAGCGTCAGTGACGCCCAGAACAGCCCCGGCGTTCCAAAGGTGGGAGCGGGCAAGGCCTCGGGAAAAAACGCCCGATCGACAGCTCCGCCGACAAAGTAGACAAAGAAGCCGAGACCGAACACCCCAAAGACGATCGATGGCACGCCGGCGAGGTTATACACGGAGATGCGGATGGCACGCAGCAGCGGACCCTGTCGGGCGTATTCGCGCAGGTAGATCGCCGCGAGAATGCCAAATGGTGTCACGATGATCGACATCACCAGCACCATCACGACAGTGCCGAAGATCGCCGGGAAGATGCCACCCTCGGTATTCGCCTCGCGGGGATACCCAAAGATGAAATCACGAAAATCGCTCAGATAGAAACCGACCTTGGCAAACACCGACATGGTGTTCGGCTGCCAGGCCTTGACGATGTCGCGCAATGCAATGGTGACTTCTTCCCCGGTGGCGACCTGCATCACCAGACTGTCGCGCGCAGCGCGCTCGTACAAGGCATTCAACTCGGCCTCGAGCACGGCATAGTCGTCCTGCAACGCTGCGAGCCGCGAACCCAGCTCGCGATCGAGCTCGGGCGTCAGCGAATCGCGTAATTGTGCGCGACGACGGTCCAACCGCACGCGCTCGATGGCAAAGTTGATCCGGCCGATATCAACGCGTTCGATGCGACGGATCTGATCGGCAAGGGTATTGCTTCGCGACAAACGCTCCTGAAACAGCGGCCAGAGCTCAGCGCCATCGGCGATGACCTCGCCGTCCTCGAGCAGCTGCACCGGTCGACCGTAGAAATCACCCCATTCACGTCGTTCGAGCACGGTGGCATCCGCTGGATACGTCCACTCGGTCATGAACGGCTCGATGAACATACTGAAATCACGCCCGGTGACATCGCGGTTACCGAGCTTGACCAGATGACGGGTGACGAGCTGCACACCATCCGGCACCGGCTGGCCCGCATCCTCCAGTGCCTGCACGGTCATCGTCTCTGAGCGACGCAGTTCACCGAAGACCACCTGCTCGGTGCCATCTGGGAGGACGTACTGCGACTCGAGCACCGCATGCGGCCAGAATGCGCCGAAACCACGCACCATGATCAACACGATCAATCCGAACACCATGATCATGCTGACGGTGACCGCACCACCGGTCAGCCAGATCCAGGGTGAACCACCTTTCCACCATGCAGACATTAAACCGTCTCCCGATTGACCGTGCACTTACAAGGATGCATAGCGCTTGCGCAACCGCTGCCGGACCATTTCGGCGACGGTGTTCAAGATGAACGTGAAGATCAGCAGGACCAGTGCCGACAGGAACAGCACCCGAAAATGTGTTGATCCAACATCGGTTTCCGGCAACTCGACGGCAATGTTGGCAGCCAGCGTGCGCATGCCTTCGAACAGATTGAAGTTGAGAACCGGACTGTTGCCTGATGCCATGAGCACGATCATGGTCTCACCGACAGCGCGACCAAAACCGATCATCACGGCAGAAAAAATCCCCGGGCTTGCGGTGAGCAACACCACGCCGACCACCGTCTGCCAGGGTGTTGCGCCGAGCGCCAGTGACCCCTGTGTCAGATGGCGAGGAACGTTGAATACGGCATCCTCGGCAATCGAGAAAATCGTCGGTATCACGGCGAAGCCCATCGCCATCCCGACAATCAGTGCGTTGCGCTGGTCATACGGAATGCCGACATCGGACAACCACTGACGCATCGAGCCATCGAACAGGGTCACCTCGATCCAGGGGCTGCTGACGACGACAAACCAGCCGATGATCAGGATCACCGGAATCAGCAACACCGCCTCCCAGCCATCGGGCACACGCTGCCGGATCCGTTGCGGCAGACGCGACCACGCATACCCGGCGGCAAGAATCGCGCTCGGAATCAGAACGGCACCGGTGACAAGAATCGGCAGATTGTTCTCGACGTAGGGAGCCAACCAGATCCCGGCAAGAAAACCCAGAATGACCGTCGGCAGCGCCTCCATCAGTTCGATCGACGGTTTGACCACGCGGCGAAACCGCGGCGCCATGAAATACGCGGTATAGATCGCCCCGGCAATCGCCAGCGGCATCGCCAGCAACATGGCGAACAACGCCGCCTTCAGCGTACCGACCGTCAACGGCACGATGCTGAACTTGGCTTCGAATGCGTCGTCTGCCGACGATGACTGCCAGATGAACTCGGGTTCGCTGCGACCTTCGTACCAGACGCGTCCCCACAATCCGGTCAACGATGTCTGTGGATGCGGGTTGTCGATCAGGACCGTCTGCAGCCGATCGGATCCGGCTGCCTCGACCAGCGCAATGCCGTTGTTGGGACCGATAGCGAGCCTCGAAATGGGCGCGTCGGTGACCGGCTTCATTGCCAGCGTGACCGACGACGTCGCATAGTGCAGCCCCATCACACCGGCATCGTCTCCGGTAATGAAGCCCTTGCGGATGTATTCGGGATCGATGAACCGGACTGGCGCGTCATGCGGCTGAAATTCGCGGATGAACGTGATCCGCGGCTGGTTTGTCGCTTCATCGCGGACCAGGAACCACTGCCTGACACTGCCGTCAGATCCGCCGACAATCAACGACCGAGACCCGACCAGAAACTCGGCGGCGGTCACCCGCGCACCGGCATCAACCATCACGACTTCTTCCAGCAACTCGGGATTGTTGCGGTCACGGATATCGAAAATGAACAGATGGCCACGGTCATCAAAGACAAACACGTTTCGGAGCGTTTCATTGACCAGGATCTGTGAAATCGGACGTCCGATCGACGGCAACGCATAATCGCTGCGGCGGATCTCGACCTCGCCGGTCATCAGGTTGCTGCGCGTCGTGTACAGCGCAAGCTCGATATCGCCGGTCGCCGTCCCGGCGGCAAGAATGTAACCCCCACGCCCCTCGACCACCGCCAGCGCAGTAAAGCGCTGATCATCAGTTCCAAGTCGAACCGGCTCCTCACCGAGCGGCCACGACAGATCAAAACCGATTTGCCGCACACCGGCGACAAACGTTTGCGGATACTCGACACGCAGCGGCAACACCGACCCGTCTGAGAAGCCGTAGGCAAACAGCTGACGACGGTTTTCGGCGCGTCCAAACGCTGTCACCGTTTCACCTTCAGGCGTCGGAATCGTCAATGTGTCGCGAGGCGCGCCTGTCCGTACGTCAAAGAACACGATGCGGCCATCGTCGAGAAAGCGCGCACCGATTTCTTCAAATCGGTCAACGCTGAAATGCAGGGTCTCAACGGTGTCCGCTGCTGCAGGAAGCGCATACTCTGTACCGATATCGACGCTCACCGGCTTCAACATCGGAAACGTTTCGTAAAACAGGTAAACGAAAATCAGACCGAGCGCGACAATCACGCCGATACCACCAGCCCCGACACCATATCTCGACACGCCGTCCTTCAAGGCACGTCGCCGGCGCAGACGCAAACGTCGAGCGTCGGAGCCGTCGATGACACGCTTGTTTTCAGCGTCCATCCCCTGTGAACTCATGGTCTTCGACATCTGGCCTCCGGGCTTGAAAAAACGAGCCGACCATGCGGCGGTCGGCTCGATGACACACGATCAACCGCGATTCAGTCGAGGTTCATCTGTTCCAGGAACCGCGCGGAAGCGGGCGCTGACAGCGGAACATACCCGTCACGGTCGACAACCTGCTGGCCTTCTTTCGAGAGCACCATGCGGAAGAACTCGCGTTCCATCGGGTTCCAGCCGTCGTTGGGGTGCTGGTTGGCGGCCACATACAGGAAGCGGGCCAGCGGATAGTCACCAGTCGCCGCGTTGTCGGCATTGGCCTCGAAGAAATCGGTGCTGTCACCCGGTGCGAGCGGAACAACGCGAACACCAGAGGTGCGATAACCGATCCCCGAATAACCGATCCCACCCAGCGTCTGCTCGACGCCACGGACAACGGCAGACGATCCCGGCTGTTCGTTCACGGTGTCCTTGAAGTCACCACCACACAGCGCGACTTCACGGAAGTAGCCATAGGTGCCGGAGACGGCGTTACGGCCATAGATGGTGATGTCACGGCTTGCCCAGCCACCGCCCAGACCAAGCTCGCCCCAGCTGGTGATGTCACCGTCATGACCACAGGCGCGCGTGGCCGAGAACACCGCGTCAACCTGCGCCAGGCTCATGCCTTCGATCGGGTTGTCGGCGTTGACGTAGACGGCAACCATATCGATGGCAACCGGCACCACCGTCGGTGCATAACCGAAGCGATCTTCGAACGCGCGCTGTTCCGAATCGCGCATCGGGCGGCTCATCGGACCGAAGTTCGACGTTCCCTCGATCAGCGCCGGCGGTGCGGTCGACGTGCCGGCACCCTGAATCTGAATGTTGACGTTGGGATAGAAATTCGCGAACTCCTCGGCCCACAAGGTCATGAGGTTGTTCAGCGTGTCCGAACCGACCGAACTGAGGTTGCCGGAGATGCCCGAGACGCGCTCATAGTTCGGCAGATTGTCATCGACCTGCGCGGTGGCGAGGCCCGCTGCACACAACCCGACCGCTGCAATACCGCTGGTCAGAGATTTCCTGAAATCCATTGCACGACTCCTGCTATCAGATGAATGTGAATTGCCAGCATAGTATCGCGACGGGATGTATCGTCTTTGTGACAGAATCATGACGATCCGATGACAGTGGTCGGATCATCATTGCGCCGCCAACGCACTGCTGGTTGTTGCCGCAACGGTGGGCTCTTCGAGCACCTCGAGCAGATGGATCTCGAACACCAGACTTTCTTCCGGCCCGATCGGCCCCGACCCCTGCGTTCCATAAGCCAGCCTCGGCGGCGCCAGCAACCAGACACGTCCGCCTTCACGCATGCCTGGCAGCACGCGCTGCCAAGCCTCGATGGTCTTGTCGACTCTGAGCGTCACCGGCTGCTGGCGACGCCAGCTGCTATCAAACACACGTCCGTCCAGATGCGCGCCACGGTAGTGCACACGCACCCACTGTTCCGGCTCGGGGGAGGCTCCGTCACCCGCGTGCTCGACGCGCACCAGCAGACCATCAGGGAAGACATGGACACCGTCTGCGTGTCGCTTCCGCTCCAGGTAGGCGAGCCCATCCTCGCGGTTGATCTCGGCGCGGAGCAGATCCGCCTCACGCTGTGCCGGCGTCTTGCCCATGCTTTGCGCCACAACCCAAAACATGCCCAGCGCGATCACGCTGACCATCACCGCACGGAACATCGATCAACCTCCCTCGGCCCAGCGTCGCGCTTGCTTTTCCACGTCGCGACGTTGGTCAGCCGACAGCCGCGCCTGCAACTCGAGCCATAACGCTTCGCCAAGCGGATCACCGCCTGCGCTGGCCAGCCGTGCCCAGACGGCAGCTGCCACAGGATCAACGTCGGTACCGACCCCATCACGGTAGAACAGCGCGAGCCAGCCCTGCAGACCCGGCATCCCGGCATCGGCCCCGAGCGACGCCAGTTCGAAGGCGCGTTGCGGTGACACCGGATGACCGCCAATGCCTTCCAGATGAATCCTGGCGAGAAAATAACTGGCGCGGCTGTCTCCGTCGGCAAGTGCCTGTTCCAGCAGATCGCGCGCCTCGAGCACACCGGCATCGATGTCTCCCGGCTGGTCAGGCTCGACGCCCAGTGCATCACCGATCAACACCGACGCCAGGGCAAGGCGCGCCGGCGGGTAATCGGCATCCAGCGCCCGACGAAACCAGAACTCGGCAAGTTCGCGATTTTGCGCGACTCCCTCTCCGCCCAGGTACATCCATCCCAGTTTCAACGCAAAGCGTGGCGCACCCGCCTCGGCCGCATGGGCATACCAGAACGCCGCACGCTTGCCATCAACAGCCACACCGTGACCGTGCTCATGCATCCAGCCCAGATAACTCATGGCGGTCGCCGAGCCCGACTCGGCAGCACGTTTGAATGCGGCCCGGGCAGCCGACCAGTCCGGTGGCGTCTGCGCCATCGCGCGATGCGCGGCGCGTTCGCTGTCGAGTTGGTCGTGACCGGCAACCGAGGGAGACTCCGGACGAATATCCGGGGATCCGAACACCGGGACAGCAATCAGTGCCGCCAGCGAGGCTGCACAGCCGGCAGCGACGCGCAGATCGCGCCAACGGCGACGTGCTCGCCACTCCACGGAGCTGCCATCCGACGCGTCTCGCGGCAGCTCAGTGACGGTCACCCGTCGCCTCCTCGGCCATGGTCTGAAAGCTGGTATGACGGACATCCTTGCCCTTGACGAAATAAATCACGTATTCGCAGATATTGCGCGACCGGTCACCGATTCGTTCAAGCGAACGGACCGCCCAGATCACTTCCATCAGCCGCGGAATATGGTCGGGTTTCGCCTGCATGGCATTCAGCAGTTCACGAATGATGACTTCGTACTGACTGTCGGCATTGATGTCCATTTGCGCAGTCCGTGCCGCCGACTCGGCATCCATGCGCGTAAAGGCATCAAGCGCGTTGTGCAACATCCGCCCGACATGCGCGCCGAGTGCAGCGATCTCGGCAAGCGGTGCGATCTGACGATCCTTCTCGAGCAATTGCAGCGCGGTTCGCCCGACGCGTTCGGCTTCGTCACCGATGCGCTCAAGGTCGGTGATGGTCTTGATGACCGCCATCACCAGTCGCAGATCACTGGCGGTCGGCTGCCGCCGCGCGAGGATCTGCGTGCACGACTCGTCAAGTTCGACCTCCATCGCGTTGATCTGATAGTCCCTGGTCAGCACCGATTCGGCGAGTTCCTGGTTGCCGTCGATCAGCGACTGCATGCCGTCGGTGAGCTGTTGCTCGACCAGCCCACCCATGCTCATCACCCGATTGACGATGCCTTCAAGCTCGTCGTTGAACTGACGTGAAATGTGTTGCGTAAAGATTGACTTGTCCATGACCGTCCTCGCTCGGATCAGACCCGTGTCCGCGGGTCGCGGTTGTTGCGAGGCAACGCGCGCAACGTCGCGCTCATCCATACCGCCCGGTGATGTAGTCTTCGGTGCGCTTCTGTCTGGGCGTGGTGAAGAGTGTGTCGGTATCGGCGAACTCGACCAGATCACCGAGATACATGAACGCGGTATAGTCGGACACCCGCGCTGCCTGCTGCATGTTGTGCGTCACGATCACGATCGTGTAACGCTCCTTCAGCTCGAGCATCAGTTCCTCGATCTTCAGCGTTGCCAACGGGTCGAGCGCAGAGGCCGGCTCGTCAAGCAGCAGGATTTCCGGGTCGATGGCGACGGCGCGAGCGATCACCAGGCGCTGTTGCTGACCACCGGAGAGGCCGAAAGCGTTTTCGTGCAGCCTGTCCTTGACCTCATCCCACAACGCCGCGCGAATGAGCGATCGTTCGACGACTTCGTCAAGCGTCCGGCGATCACGCACACCCTGAATCCGCAATCCGTAGGCAACGTTCTCGTAGATTGATTTGGGAAACGGGTTGGGCTTCTGAAAGACCATGCCGACGCGGCGACGCAGGTCCGGCACATCGACCGAGCGGTCGTAGATGTTGGTGCCGTCGATCAGAATCTCGCCCGAGATACGCACGCCGTCAATCAGATCGTTCATGCGATTGAAACAGCGCAGCAGCGTCGATTTGCCGCACCCACTGGGGCCGATGAAAGCGGTAATGCGACCGGATGGAATCGACATGTTGATGCCCTTGAGCGCTCGGTCAGCGCCGTAGTACATCTCGAGATCGCGCACCTCGACAGCCGCTGTTTCACGTCCTGGCTGCCGTTTGCCGGCACCGGATGTGGGCAAGCTGACGCTGCGAACCGGTGTGGCATTTGCCGTGACCTGCTGATTCATGTCTGCCGCCTGTCGTCTGCTGTCTGGATATCAGCAGAGTCTGCAGGCGGGCGATGAACCGTTCATGACAGTTTGATGACAGTTTGATGACAGTCCGATTCCGAGCTGATCAGCCTGATCCGACGGAGAGCAGCGTCTCTTCGTCGACGACGAGGTCGGACGAAAAGCAACAGCCGAAATTGCTGCCAGCGCCGAGCTCGGAGACGATCTCGAGTCGGCTGTCGTAACGGGAGAGGACATGCTTGACGATGGCGAGCCCCAGACCGGTGCCGCCGGTCTTCCGCGACCGCCCGACATCCACCCGATAAAACCGTTCGGTGATCCGGGCAATGTGCCTCGGCGCGATCCCGATACCGGTATCCGAGACCGAAAACCGTGCACCGTCTGCCGCACGCCACCAGCGCACCGAAATCCGACCCGGCTGCAACGTGTACTTGATGGCGTTGAAAACGAGGTTGGCAAACACGCTGCGCAAGTCGCTTTCATCACCCAGCAGCCAAAGCGACATATCGATATCAACGTCGAGCTGATGCCCGGCGTCATCGGCAAGCGCACGCGCGGCATCGATCACACGGCCAAGCAGCGCCGGCACATTGACCGGCTCGCGACGTTTCACCGACTCTTCGGTTTCAAGCCGCGAGAGCGTCAGCAAATCTTCGACCAGACGTTGCATGCGCTCCGCCTGCTCATCGATCAATTGCAGCGGACGCTGCAGCGCAGGGGCATCCGACAACGCCGTATCCTGCAGCGTTTCAGTCACGCCACGGACCACGGTCAGTGGCGTCCGCAGCTCGTGCGACACATTGGCGACAAAATCGCGCCGCATGGCTTCCAGTCGATACAAGCGCGAGATGTCTCTCGCCAGCAGCAGGCTCTGGCCATCGCCATACGGAATCAGCCGAATCTCGAGCATCACCCGCTCATCAAGCGGTGAAGGCAGCTCGATCGCGACATCATCGACGTCCTGCGCGTCGACAGACTCTTCATCGGCCAGGCTGCCGGATACCGGCAGCCTGGCAATGAAGTCGATGAACCGGGGGTGACGGATCAGATTGTCGATCCGCTGCCCTTCGTCCCCCGGCCAGCGCAGGCCAAACAGATCGCTGGCACGCGTGTTCCACCAACGCATCTCGCCGGTCGCCTGAAGGATGATGGCCGCATCAGGCATGGCATTGATCGTTTCACGAACGCCCTGCAGGATGGCTGCCAGCCGTTGTCGCCGCTGCAGCTGTCGGCGTTGCAGCCGGTAGATGGCGTTGAAGATATCCCCCCACAGGCCGGTTGCGGCCGGTGGATGCATGCTGCGGGCGTCGCGCAGCCAGCGATGCAGCCGCGCCTGTTGGCGGAACTGCCAGACAAGCACACCAAGGGTCGCAAGAAACAACCCGGCCCACACCGACCCGGACCACCAACCCAGTGCTCCGGCCACGACAAACAGCAAGGCGAGGCGCAACGCGAGTACGCGCCACGAGTGACCTTCCGAAATCACATTTTGTTGGAAAATCGGTATCCAGCCCCCCGAACAGTCTGCACCATCCGTTCATGCCCTCGGCCACCGATGGCCTTGCGCAGACGACGGATATGCACATCGACCGTCCGTTCTTCGACGTACACGGTCGCCCCCCAGACATTATCAAGCAGTTGTCCGCGGCTGAAAACCCGCTCAGGGTGAGACATGAAAAAATGCAGCAACCGGAACTCGGTCGGCCCAAGCTCGAGAAACTCGCCATCGGCGCTGACGCGATGCGAAACCGGGTCAATCCGCAGGCCACCAATCTCGACAACCGTTTCCGAGCTGTCCGGACGAATGCGGCGCAACACCGCCCGCACGCGAGACAGCAGTTCGCGCGTTGAAAAGGGTTTGGTGAGAAAATCGTCGGCGCCAACCTGAAACCCGCGAACCTTGTCTTCTTCCTCGCCGCGCGCGGTGAGGAGGATGACCGGCAGTGCGCCCCAGGTGGGATCGCTGCGCAAGCGGCGGAGCAGATCGATGCCACTCATCCCCGGCAACATCCAGTCGAGCAGGACCAGGTCGGGGGGCTGTTCACGCATCAGCGTGAGACCACGCTCGGCGGACTCGGCCTCGAGCAGTTGAAAGCCAGCCGGCCGCAAGGCCATTGCAACCATCTCGCGAATGGCACTTTCATCTTCAACAATCAACAGCGTTGTACTCATAGCGCCATTAAACCGCAACAACATGACAGTTTCATGTCAGCAGCCGCCGATCCCGTTCAAGGCCTCGTCAATCTGCGCTGCGCACGCGCGCGCCATCGCGGTTCGCCCGTCCACCTGGCCCACAGCGATGGCGGGCGTCACCACCACGACAGCACGGATCGGTCGATGCGCCAGCAGCCGTTTGACATGATCGATCATGCGGACGTCACCAACCAATGGCGCAGCGCCACTCAACGAATCGGTGGCGTCAAGGTAGCGGATGGCAACCGGCTGAACCGACGCCGTGGTATCGATTGCCGCCTGAAACAGCCGCGGACGAAACGGCAGCAGGGATTCGCCATGCCCCGTGGTGGCCTCAGGAAAGAACACCACCCGGCCGCCCGCAGCGAGTCGTGCTGCCATGGCGGCCCGTGCACCGTTGGCACCGTGGTTGCTGCCGCGATCTATATATAAAGTGCCAAGCGCAGTCGCCACCCGGCCGACGCCTGGCCATTGCTCGACGTCGCGCTTGCTGAGAAAGCCGAGCCGCCATTGACTGGCCAACACCAGAATATCGAGCCAGGACACATGATTAGCAACCACGAGCAGCGGCCCCGGTTGTAACGGCACGCCGCGAACGTCGACCTCGACGCCACAACCGCGCAACAGCGCACGACACCAGTAACGCTGCGCGCGTCGAGCCAGCCCGTGCATCGGGTCACGCCGACGCAGCCTGTCCCAACCGACGGCGGCCAGAATGACCACCACCGCTGCCACTGTGCGCAACAGCAGCGGCAGCAGACCGACCACGCTGGTCACCGTCTGTCCGCGGCCGGATCAGGCAATGGTGACGGCCTCGCTCAGATAGACGTCCTGGATCGCGTTCAGCAACGCAACCCCTTCGTCCATCGGCCGCTGGAACGCCTTGCGCCCCGAGATCAGCCCCATGCCGCCAGCACGCTTGTTGATGACGGCAGTACGGACCGCATCGGCGAGATCGTTATCGCCCGAACCGCCGCCGGAGTTGATCAGACCGGCGCGCCCCATGTGGCAGTTGGCAACCTGATAGCGAACAAGGTCGATGGGGTGCTCGGTGGTCAGCACATCGTAGACCTTGGCATGCGTCTTGCCAAAGCCGATGCGGCGATAGCCATCGTTGTTTTCGGCGAGTTTCTGCTTGACGATATCCGCGCCCAGCGTCGCCGCCAGGTGGTTGGCCTGACCGGACAGATCGGCCGATACATGATAGTCGACGCCGTCCTTCTTGAATCCCGGATTGCGCAGATAGGCCCAGAGAATGGTTGCCATGCCGAGTTCGTGCGCCTGGGCAAATGCGTCGGAAATTTCTTGAATCTGGCGCCGCGACTCCGGCGAGCCGAAATAGATGGTGGCGCCGACCGCCACCGCGCCGAGATCGAACGCCTGCTCGACACTGGCGAACAGCGTCTGGTCGTGGAATTCGGGCAGCGTCAGCAGCTCGTTATGATTGATCTTGACGATGAAGGGAATGCGGTGTGCGTAGCGTCTGGACACCGACGCCAGCACGCCGAGCGTCGAGGCGACCGCATTGCAGCCTCCCTCCATTGCCAGCCTGACGATGTTCTCGGGATCAAAATACGCCGGGTTCGGTGCAAACGACGCGCCTGCCGAATGCTCGACACCCTGATCGACCGGAAGAATCGACAGGTAGCCGGTGCCGCCGAGCCTGCCGGTGTCGAACATGGCCTGCAGACTGCGCATCACCCCCGGCTTGACGGCCTTGGCCGCCACCACGCGATCAACATAATCGGGGCCGGGCACCTGCAAGGCGCCCCGATCGATTCCCCGACATGTGTGGGTGAGCAACGATTCCGCGTCTGCGCCGAGCAATGCCTCGATATCTGTCATGTCCTGCTCCTGTCAACTGATCAAGATGCGCTGCCGACCGGTCTCATCGCCCGTTGCGGAAAGCGCTCCAAAAACCCGCGCAGAAAGTATAGATGATCGGCGCCTGGGCTGTCCCGCTGCGGCATGATGCAGGCCTGGATCGGGCGCATGACCGAGTGGAATGATCTTGCCATGGGTGGCTGGCTCGGCTATGGTTTTCTGCTGCGGTCGCGCCGATGCACACCTCAGCATCGCCTGCTGACCGGACCGACTGGTCAATTGTGTCCACTTGTCGGATCTCCAGCGGCCGCAGACCTGTTGCGGCCTGCGCTTGCAACGGGGGCGATGCTTAACATGCTCTATGCCGTCTTGTCCGGTTTCGTACTCGCTGCGATCGCGCCGTGGCTGACCCGCTCGTTGCGTGGGGCCGCCGGCTGGGTGCTCGCGCTGCTCCCGGCATCGCTGTTCATCTATTTCCTCAACTGGATTCCAGCAGTTGTCCAGACCGGCTCGATCGTCATTCATCACGACTGGATCCCCGGCCTCGACATCAGCATGTCGTTTCTTGTCGATGGACTGAGTCTGCTGTTTGCGCTGCTGATCAGCGGGATCGGCACGTTCATCATCATTTATGCCGGCGGCTATCTGCATGGCGATGCGCGGTTGTCGCGCTTCTACGGCATCATGTTCGCGTTCATGGCCGCCATGCTCGGCCTGGTCATGTCGAACAATCTGATCACGCTGTTCGTGTTCTGGGAACTGACCAGCATCACCTCCTATCTGCTGATCGGCTATCACCACGAGGACAAGAAGGCCCGCTGGTGTGCACTGCAGGGGCTGTTGATCACCGTCGGTGGTGGGCTAGCGCTGCTCGCCGGGCTGATCATGCTCGGCAATGCCGCCGGCAGTTTCGAACTGTCCGAGATTCTCGCTGGTGGGTCGCTGGTCGGCGTCGCCGGCTATACCGGCATGGTGCTGCTGATTCTGGTCGGTGCATTCACCAAATCGGCGCAGGTTCCACTGCACTTCTGGCTACCGAATGCGATGGCCGCACCGACGCCGGTGTCGGCGTTCCTGCACTCGGCCACCATGGTCAAGGCAGGTGTGTTTCTGCTGGCTCGTCTCAACCCGAGCATCGGCGACAGCGACCTCTGGCTGTACACGCTCGGCATCTTTGGCGCGTTGACAATGTTCACCGGCGCGTTCATGGCGCTCCGCAGCACCGGCATCAAGGCGATGCTTGCCTACACCACCATCATGGCACTCGGCACGCTGACCATGCTGATCGGCCTCGGCAGCGAAGCGGCGATCATCGCCGCCATGACCTTCCTGCTCGCGCATGCGCTCTACAAGGCAGCACTGTTCATGCTCGCCGGCGCACTGGACCACGAAACCGGCACCAAGGACGTGCTGGCAATGGGCGGGCTGTGGCGGAAGATGCCGCTCACGTTCCTGATCGCCTGCGTCGCCGCATTGTCGCTGGCCGGGCTGCCGCCGCTGTTCGGCTTCATTGCCAAGGAGCTGCTGTTCGAGGCAACCATTGCAGCGCCGGCACTGGCCATCTTCACCAGCGTGCTGGCGCTGATCTCGGCAATCATGATTGTGGCGATTGCCGCCGTGTTCGCGCTCAGGCCGTTTCTCGGCCCGCTCCGCGACACCCCGAAGCAACCGCATGAGGCGCCGCCATCGATGCTGATCGGGCCTCTGGTGCTGGCGTCGCTCAGCCTGCTGTTCGGACTGTTCGGTTTTCTGCCGGCCGCAGCGCTGGTCGGCCCCGCCGTGGCTGCTGTGCATGGAACACCGGTCGCGTTCGAGCTCTACCTGTGGCATGGACTCAATCTGCCGCTGGCCATGAGCGTGCTGGCGGTGATTGCCGGTGTTGTGGTGTTCCTGAAGTGGGATCAGGTGCTCGGCGTTTATCAGCGCATGGGTTTCATCGACCGTTACGGCGCTGAACGTGGGTACGAACACGCCATGGACGGGCTGGTGCGCATGTCGGAATGGCAGACCCGGCTCCTGCAGAACGGTTACATGCGCAACTACCTGATGACCATCGTGCTGACCATGGTCGCAGTGGTGCTGTGGACGTATTTCGTCCACACCGGGCAGCGGCCGCCACTTGGTCTGTTGGACATCCGTCTCTATGAGGCGGCCGTGCTCGGCCTGGTGCTTGCCGCCGCAGTGTTCGCCTGCGTCACCACATCGCGTCTGGGCGCAGTGGCTTCGCTCGGCATGGTCGGCTTCGGAATTGCGCTGATCTATGTGTTCTTCAGCGCCGCCGACGTCGGCACCACGCAGATCATGGTCGAGACGCTGACCGTCATCCTGCTGGTTCTGGTGCTGTTCCGACTGCCCGGCTTCCAGGTGCTCTCCGACACCAGCGCACGCCTGCGCGACGCCGCTGTCGCGGCCAGCGCGGGGATCACCATCACTCTGGTCATGTTGTCGGTCAATGCGGTCGAAGTCACCGATCGCATTTCCGACCAGTTGGTCGCATGGAGCGTTCCCGAAGGCTTCGGACGTAACATCGTCAACGTGATTCTGGTCGACTTCCGTGCACTTGACACGCTCGGCGAGATCTTCGTCGTCGGACTGGCCGCCATCGGCATCTACGCCATGATCCGTCTGCGCGCTGAAGATCGCGTGACGGCTTCGACCCACGACAACGAGGAGCACACCCGTGAGCGATCATGACGACATCGGCTCGCTGATCCTGCGCACAGCGGCGCGCTTTCTGCTGCCGTTGTTGCTGCTGTTCTCGATCTTCGTGCTGCTCCGCGGGCACGACGAGCCCGGCGGCGGTTTCATCTCCGGCCTGGTGGCAGCAGTCGGCTTTGCGCTGTACCTGTTCGCGTTCAACGCAAAGCGTACCCGCGCCGTGATGCGGTTGACGCCGCAGATGATGCTCGGTGCAGGGCTGCTGGCAGCCACCTTGAGCGGCATTCCCGCGATCGCGGTTGGTGAGCCGTTCTACACGGCACTGTGGTGGCCGATCCAGGTTCCCGGCATCGGCGAATTGAAGCTGTCGACACCACTGATCTTCGATATCGGCGTCTACCTGGTGGTGCTCGGATCGGTCATGCACATCGTGCTGGCCCTGGCAGAAGCGGAGGAATAGCATGATCGACCTGCGTTCGTCCCGTTCGACCGGCATGGAGGACTGAGTCATGGAAACGATCATGTCCTTCGCTGTGGGTGCATTGTTCGCGACATCGATCTACATGATGCTGCGGCGATCGATCGTCAAATTGGTGATCGGTCTGATCCTGCTCAGCAACTCGGCCAACCTGTTGATCTTCACAGTGTCGGGAATGGATCGTGGGCTGCCGCCACTGGTGCCGGCCGGCATGGACCTGCCGCTCGGCGGCTGGGCCGATCCGCTACCGCAGGCGCTGATCCTGACCGCCATCGTCATCGGTTTCGGTGTGCTTGCCTTTGCCGTGGTGCTGATCCACCGGGCGTATGAAATCATCAAGGAAGACGATCTCGACAAGATGCGGAGTACCGACACGTGAATCAGGTTGTCGCCCTCCCCGTCGTCATTCCCTTTATTGCCGGCGCGCTGTCTCTGGTTCTCTACCAGTCGCGCATGGCGCAACGCTGGATCGGTGTCGTCGGCACCGGTGCATTGCTGATTGCCAGCGTGGTGCTGTTGCGCGAAACCGCCGGCGAAGGGATTCTGGTCATTGAAATGGGCGCCTGGGCGGCGCCATTCGGCATCGTGCTGGTCTCCGATCTGCTCGGTGCAATCATGGTGGTGCTGGCCGCCATCATGGGCTTTGGCGTCGCGGTCTACTCGCTCGCCTCGATCAGCGAGGCGCATGAACGCTTCGGCTACTACCCGCTGATGCATCTGCTGCTCGCCGGCGTCTGCGGCGCGTTTCTGACCGGCGACGTCTTCAACCTCTACGTCTGGGTCGAGGTGCTGCTGGTTGCTTCGTTTGCGCTGCTGATCCTTGGTGGCGAACGCGGCCAGATGGAAGGTGCGATCAAGTACGTCACGCTGAATCTGTTGTCGTCGATCCTGCTGCTGATTGCCGTCGGGCTGACGTATGGCCTGACCGGTACGCTCAACATGGCCGACCTCGCCGTCAAGCTTCCCCAGGTCGAAAACCAGGGGCTGGTGACCGTGGTCGCGATGCTCTATCTGGTCAGCTTCGGCATCAAGGCAGCGGCGTTTCCGTTGTTCTTCTGGCTGCCAGCGGCCTACCACACGCCGCCGATCGCGGTATCGGCACTGTTCGCCGGCCTGCTCACCAAGGTTGGCGTCTACGCGCTGTTCCGCTTCTTCACGCTGCTGTTCAACCATGATGTCGGCTACACGCACGAGCTGCTGCTGTGGATGGCCGGGCTGACGATGATCACCGGCGTGCTCGGCGCTGCAGCGCATTATGAAATTCGCCGTATCCTGTCGTTCCATATCGTCAGCCAGATCGGCTACATGATCATGGGGCTGGCGCTGTTCACACCGTTGGCACTGGTCGGCGGAGTGTTCTACATCATGCACCACATCATCGTAAAGGCGAATCTGTTCCTCGTGGGTGGTGCGGTGTATTTCCTGCGCGGCAGTTACGAGCTCAAGGAAATTGGCGGACTGTGGCGGACGCACCCCTGGCTCGGCCTGCTGTTCCTGGTCCCGGCACTGTCTCTGGCTGGTCTGCCACCGCTGTCCGGCTTTTTCGGCAAGTACATCATCATTCGCGCCGGGATCGAAGCGGATCGGTGGGGCATCGTCGCGGTCGCACTGGTGGTCGGCCTGCTGACGCTGTACTCGATGATCAAGATCTGGGCAGAAGCATTCTGGAAGGATCAACCCGAGGCGCAGGCCGAGCGGGCAATGCGATTCGAGCGGCAACTCCAGGGCGGGCAGATGGCGCTGCTGGTTCTGCCGATCATCGCACTCGCCGCAATGACGCTGTTCATCGGCATCGGCGCTCAGCCGATCTATGAACTGGCGGCAGCGTCCGCCGAGCAGCTGCTCGACCCATCCGTCTACATCAACGCCGTGCTCGGGGAGGCGCCATGACCTGGTTCATCTGGAACATCATGCTGGCGCTGGTCTGGGTGGTCCTGACCGGCAATTTCACCGGCATCGGCCTGCTGGCCGGCTTCGTGTTCGGTTATCTGGTGCTCGCACTGATCGCAGCCAGCCGCGGTGAACGGCTTGGCTATATCCGCAAGGTCCCCGAGGTCATCGGCTTCACGCTCTATTATCTGTGGGAGCTGATCAAGTCGAACATGCGCGTTGCCTACGAAGTGCTGACTCCGCGTCACAGCATGGTGCCGGGTGTCATCGGTCTGCCGCTCGAGACCCAGTCGGACGCCTCGCTGACCATCTTTGCCAACCTCGTGACCTTTACTCCCGGCACGTTGAGCCTCGACATTTCCAATGACCGACGCATGCTGTTCATTCATGCCATGTACATCGAGGACGAAGCGCGACTCGCTGCGGATCTCAAGGACATGGAACGGCGCGTCATCAAGTTGCTGAGCTGAGGACTGTCTCATGGCCGCATGGGTTATCACGGTTGCCTTCATCCTGTTGTCATTGGCGCTGATCCTCGGGTTCATCCGACTCGCACTCGGCCCGTCGATTCCGGATCGGGTCGTCGCGCTGGAGTTGATCGCGGTGATCACCGTCGCGCTGATCATCACCTACTCCATGGCCTACGATCGGCCACAGTTTCTCGACGTTGCGCTGGTGCTGGCGCTGACCGGGTTCATGGCAGCGGTCGGGTTTGCCCGCTATCTGGAGCGAGGAGGTCGAGACAATGACTGAGTTCGTCGCCGCAACGCTGCTACTGGTCGGGGCGGCGTTCACGCTGATCGGCGGGCTCGGTGTCCTGCGCATGCCCGACCTGCTGCTGCGCATGCATGCCACCACCAAGGCGGGTGCGCTGGGTGCCGGACTGGTCGCGCTCTCTTCCGCCGTCTATTTCGGCGAAACCAGCGTTGTCGTCAGAGCCATCTCGATCCTCGCGTTCGTCGTCATCACCGCGCCGATTGCCGCACACGTCATCGGGCGTGCCGGCTACTTCAAAGGCGTCCCGCTCTGGGATCGCAGCGTCAAGGATGCACTGAAGGACAAGCTGGACATCAAGAACCGCTATCTGGCCTCTGGTCTGGAAGGCGAGCGCGTCGACAGCCGCGATCCGATCACCGGCAAGCCACGCTTTCATGCGCCGGACTCGGCCTCGATCGCGCGCGATGTCAGTGCCGCGTTGGCGGAAGACGTTGGCAGCGGCGATCTGACCGCGCAACTGGTCCCGGAAGATCGCTGGATGACTGCCGAAGTCATCTGTCGTGAAGAGGGGCTGATCTGCGGCGCACCCTGGTTCGATGCGGTTTTTCAGTCGCTCGACCGCCGGGTCAGGGTCGACTGGCAGGTCGCCGAAGGCGAGACGGTCAGTCCCGGCGCAGTCCTGTGCCGTCTGCGCGGGCCTGCCCGCGCCATCCTGACCGGCGAGCGTACTGCCATCAACTTCCTGCAAACGCTGTCGGGGACGGCGACGCAGACCAATCGCTACGCACGCGCGATCGCGCACACCAAAGCCTGCCTGCTCGACACCCGCAAGACGCTGCCGGGCCTGCGTGCTGCGCAGAAGTATGCGGTCAGATGCGGCAATGGCCACAACCATCGGCATGGACTGTATGATGGTGTGCTGATCAAGGAAAACCATATCCATGCCTGCGGCGGCATTGGCAAGGCAGTCGCAACCGCGCGACGTCTGCACCCCGGTGTCACGGTCGAGGTCGAAACCGAATCACTCACCGAGGTTCGCGAAGCACTGCACGCTGGTGCCGACCGGATCATGCTCGATGACTTCACGCTCGATCAAGTGCGCGAGGCGTGTACACTGGTTGCCGGCAAGGCGCGGGTCGAGGTCTCCGGCGGTGTCGATCTTGCCGGTATCAGTGTGATTGCCGAGGCCGGTGTCGACGACATTTCGATCGGTGCGCTGACCAAGCACGTGCATGCACTTGATCTGTCGATGCGCTATCGCGACGAGCATCGATCGTGACTTCGACGTCGAGCAGACCGGTCGACGCGCGGCGGCAACACCATGCTATCCCGACCAACGTCGTAACCGGTTTTCTCGGTGTCGGCAAGACCACGCTGATCCGCCACCTGCTCGCGCACCGACCTCGCCACGAGCGCTGGGCAGTGCTGGTCAATGAGTTCGGTGAACTGGGTGTCGACGGCGCTGTGCTTGATCAGGATGGCACTGCTGTCGTCGACATCCCCGGCGGATGTCTGTGTTGCGCGACAGCGCAACTGTTCACCGTCGGGCTGAATCGGCTGATTCGCGAGCACCACCCCGAGCGCATCCTCATCGAACCGACCGGCCTCGGCCATCCTGGCGAGATCCTCCGCACACTGACCGGCGTGTTTTTCAGCGACGTGCTCGACGTACAGACGACAGTAACGCTGATCGACCCGGCGCACCTGCGCTCCCCCCGTCACCGCCACCACCCGTCATGGCTGGACCAGGTTTCGCTCGCCGATTTGCTGGTCGTCAACAAGACCGATGTGGTCGACGCGTCGGCCTGCCAGGCCGACCTCGACGCGTTGTATCAGACCCTCCCGTCACCTCACCCGGAGCTGATGCTGACCCGACACGGCAACATCGATCCTGCCATGCTCGCAAAACCACGGCTCGATCGGGGCGAGGCCGTATCACCGGAAGCACTGGCCTGGCTACAGCAGGCCAGAACTCCGCGATCACCAGCAGAGCCGTCATCGCCCCCCGCCGCCGACGCGCCCTGGACCGAAACCACCCGCTCGGCCGACGGTTATCGCGTTCACAGCTGGCTGATGGAAGCTGGCGTGACGTTCGATCGACAACGTCTTGACGCCGTGCTCGCCGCCTGCCCGGCCGAACGGATCAAGGGCTGGCTGCTGACCAATCAGGGTTGGGTCATCATCAACCACACCGACACCGCTGCACACGCCAGCCCGACACGCCCCACAACGGCACCGGCCGACGCTGCACGGCTGGAGGTCATTACCGCACTCGACAGCACCACTGCCCTGCCGGATCTGCAAGACGCACTGGCCTGAAGAATCCAAACGAATCATCCTCGGTTGTCGGCCCTGAAACGGTCAGGCAGTCAGCACCGACGCCCGACTATCATCGCTCCCGCATCTCCTGCGAAGCCCGCAACCAGTCAATCACTTGGAACAGCTCCTGGCTACACGGCACTTGCAATGCAGTGTCTGATCAGTGGCGAAGTTCCGGCGTTGCTGTGGTAATCATTGCGCCACGATCACGCAGTTGCCGTGCCAGCAGGTCTTGAGCCGGGGCAAGCGCGTTGTAACCATCGACCGAGTCCACCAACACGGCGTGCGCACGCTGATAGTCGAATCCCTCGATCGCCTGTTGCAGTTCGTTGAGAACGTCGTGCAGCTGTTCAAGCGGAACCATCGCCTCGACCGCTCGCTGGATCATCGGGTGTTCGGTGTTCTCGACATCCTCACCCAGCAACAGCTCCTCGTGCAGTTTTTCACCCGGACGCAGGCCGACGAACTCGATCGGGATATCGCCATCCGGATGCTCGGTATCCTGGACTGTCAAACCGGACAGGCGGATCATCCGTCGAGCGAGGTCGAAGATGCGAATCGGCTCGCCCATGTCGAGCACGAAAACCTCGCCACCGCGCGCCATCGCACCGGCCTGCACGACCAGACTGGCTGCCTCGGGGATGCTCATGAAGTAGCGCGTGACTTCAGGGTGCGTGACGGTGACCGGGCCGCCACGACGGATCTGATCGCGGAACACCGGAACGACCGAACCCGACGAGCCGAGCACATTGCCGAAACGCACGATCGAAAACACCGTCTGGTCGAGACGGCCAGCCTGATCCGCCGCATACGCCTGGACAATCAGCTCCGCAACACGCTTGCTGGCGCCCATCACATTGGTTGGCCGAACCGCCTTGTCAGTCGACACCAGCACGAACGAGCGGATCCCGGCGCGCATCGCCGCCCGCGCGACGCTGAGCGTACCGAAAACATTGTTCTGCAACCCTTCAAGCACATTTTCTTCGACAATCGGCACATGCTTGTAGGCGGCCGCGTGGTAGACCACATCGACCTCGTAGGCGCGCATCACCGCCTCGATCCGGCCCTGATTGGTCACCGAGCCGAGTAACGGCACCAGCCGCAGCGCCTGACTGCGGGCATGTGACGTTGCCCGCAGTTCGCGTTCGATGCGATAGAGCAGAAACTCCGAATGGTCAAGCAGGATCAGCATCCGCGGTCGGCGCGCCAACACCTGCCGGGCAATCTCTGATCCGATCGATCCACCGGCGCCGGTAATCAGCACATTGCGATCACCGAGCGCGCTGGCAAGCAGCGTCTCGTCGGCAGCAACACCGCCACGCCCCAGCAGATCATCGATATCGACCTCCTGGACCTGCGAAACCGACGCCCGACCGGAGACGATATCCGCCAGCTCGGGCATGGTCTGCACATGCACCGGCAACGCCTCAAGGCCGGCAACAATTGCACGCCGACGCACTCTCGGCACCGATGGCATGGCAAGCAGGACGTGACTCAGTTCATACCGCTCGACCAGCTCCGGCAGTGCTTCGCCCGGGAAGACACGCAGCCCGGCAATCGATTGCCCACGCAGTGTCGGGTCGTCATCGACAAACACCCGAGGATAGAACTCACCGCCGGAAAACAGGCTGTTGGCAAGCTGCATGCCGGCTCGACCAGCACCATAGATCGCCACCGGCTGCCGTCCGCGTGGCCGCCGCAGCATGCCGTCGAACCAGAGACGCGCAGCAAAGCGCAGCCCGCCACAGAGCAGGAACACCAGACAGAAGAAGATCGGAAAGCTGGTGCGGGGAATCGCCTCGGGACGGACCACCCCGGCGATCGCAATCAGCACCAGTGTCGACAGCGCTGCGCCATTGAGCACCGTCAGCACCGAGTGCGGTCCCATGTAGCGCACGACATTGTTGTACAAGCCGGCAAACGCCAGACCAGGTATCGACAGCACCGGCACAACCAGCACCAGCCACCAGTTGAGCAGAAAGAAGAAATGCAGGGGCTCGCCCAGCCGCAACGCAAACGACGCCCACACGGAAAGCGCAATGGCCAGCATATCTGCGCTGACCATCAGCACCTGCTTACGCCCGCGCGAAAGGCCGAGCATCCGCCACCGCAAGATTCCGAGCAACCGTTTCAGCATGCGCTGATTCCCGAAGCCTCTAGCATGATCCCCGTCTTCATAGCCCCCCTCATGCTGCCTCCGCGGCACCAGCATCCAGCCACCAGGCTGCCAGCAACAACGGCGCGGTGGCGATGGCCAGCGCGACCCAACCGCTCATCACCCCCGCCGCAACCGCCGCTGCCAACGGCAACAGCCACCCCAGATTGACCAGACCGACGCCCAGACTGACCAGCGCATGACTTCCCGTCGCTCTGGCGAGACGCTGATACGCATGGCTGCGGTGCGCCTCGTGCACACGCTCGCCACGCAAACCGCGGCGAAGCAGCGTCCAGGTGGCGTCAACCCAGAAAACCGCCAGGAGAATCAACCAGCACCACAGCAGATCAGGGTTCAAGTGTGCACAATAAAGGGCATGCACGGCAACAAACAGCCCGATCGTTCCGCTGCCGACATCACCGAGGAAGATCTGCGCACGTGGAAAATTCCAGGGCAGGAAGCCCAGACTCGCGCCAGCGAGCAGCAGTAACGGCACACCGGCGGCGAACTCGCCGAGCGCGATCAACACCGCTGCCATTGCCAGACCGACCGTCAGCGCTTCGATCCCGGCGATCCCGTTGATCCCGTCCATGAAATTATACAGGTTCAGCAACCACACCAACGCCAGCAAGGCCAGCACTTGGCCAGCGACACCCAGATCAGCCATGCCCCACGGCAGCAGCACCGTCGGCAAGCCCCCCAGCCAGGCCAGCGCCCAGGCTGCGGCCAGCACATGACCACACAATCGCCACCCGGCGCCCAATGCACGGTGGTCATCAACCCAGCCCAGCGCTGCCACCAGCGCACAGCCGCCGGTCAATGCCATGACCAGCGACCAGGGCAGCTGCGACAACACCCCAAGCACGGGCAACACCACCAGCAGGACCATGACGATCGCGAGCCCGCCGCCACGGGGGGTCGCCACCGTATGCGAACTGCGGCTACCGGGCTGGTCGAGCACGCCTCGGGCAAGCGTATAGCGCAGAACGCGCGCAGTCAGCAGCCAGGCAGCGATGGCAGCGATCGCCACGACCATGGTGGCAACAACGATCGACTGCCCGGGTGGCACGCTCGGCATGGTCATCGCTCGGCTGCCACCATCGCCGCCAGTTCGGCCGCCATCGACCGAGTCGGTGCCCAGTCGAGCAGCGCTTGCGTCTGACGCGTGTCGACAACCAGGTCGTCAAGCAACCGACCCAGCTCTGCCTGTCGGCCGCTGACGCGGCCGAGGCCGCGCAACAACCATGGCGGCATCGGCCATAACCGTGGCGGTCGCTGCAACGCCTCGGCCATTGCGCGGACCAGATCCGCGGTCGAGACAGGCTCTGCGTCGGCCACCAGCAAGGGCTCGCCTGCTGCGCTCGGATGCGCGCAGGCATGCAACAGCACGTCGACCAGATTACCGAGTCCGATCAGTGACCGTCGGTTGTCGACGCACGCCAACGGCAACGGCACGCCAAGCCGAACCAGACGCATCAAACGCTGAAAGTTGCCGCCAACCCCTGGCCCATAGACCAGCGGCGGACGCACTACCACCACGTCGAGACCGGTCTCGTCAGCCACCCTGGCCAGTGCCTGTTCGGCGGCCCATTTCGAGCGGGCATATGGATCACCGGGATTTGCAGCACTCTCAGCGTCGAAACATGTGCCCGGACGGGTCGACTCGCCCAGCACCTTCACCGTGCTCAGGTAGACCAAGCGTTGCACGCCGACAGCCGCAGCCGCACGCGCCAGGCGGACGCTCGCCTCGGTGTTGATCTGATGATAGAGCGCATCGGCGTCATCTCCCTCGGCATGCATGACATGCACGCGAGCCGCCGTATGCACCACCACGCGGACATCGCGCAACAGCAGCTGCCAGTCGATCGCCGCAGCGAGATCGCCCGCAACCCGCACGTCGCCAGCGATGGGGTGTCGGGCGATGGCAGCCGCCGCACGCTGATCGCGCACCAGCCCGACCGCCGGCTGACCAGCCGCCTGCAGGCCGGCAAGCAGTGCGCGGCCGACAAAGCCGTTGCCACCGGTGACGGCAATCACCGTACAGCTCCGCCGCGATGCTTGATGAGATAGCGCAGCGCACTCGCTGCATGCCAGCGCATGAAACGCGGATCATGCCGACTGGCGCGTCGCGCGTCATGCACCACACGCACCTCCGGATGCACCACGACCCGCCATCCAGCGCGCCACATGCGCGCGCAAAGGTCGACGTCTTCGTAATACAGGTGAAAGCCGGTATCGAATCCACCAACCGCAGCAAATGCCTCGGCACGGATCAACAGAAACATGCCGGCTGTCCAGTCGACGGCCACAGGTTGTGAGCCATTGATCGGATACCGACCATCATCGCCCTGCCAGGCCTTGCGCAGCAGCCCGCTGACGCGTGGAAAGTAGCGTGCACTGTCTTCCATCCGACCGTCACTGGTGCAGACCAACGGCGCGCAGACACCGATCGTCGGGTCGTCGGCCATGCAAGCGAGCAGTTCCGGAAACGGATCGGTCGGCAGTCGGATATCCGGGTTGATCACGCACAGCCAGGGCTGCTCGGCGTCCGCCAGCGCCAGATTGTGGTTACTGGCAAACCCGCGTGGCCGGTCATTGACAACCCGCCGCCAGCCACGCAGTGCGTCGGGCAGCACCAGCGGATGCGGGTCATCGATATTCTCGGTGATGACCCCGGCGGCGGGTGGCGGGCAGGCAGCGAGATCGGCAAGCAGATCGGCAAGCAACCGGTTCTGCGCGTGACTGATGACCGAGAGACAGACCGGCTGGGCAGCCGGCTGATCAGCGGTCCCGATCACGATCACGCCACAACAACGTGCGGATTTCCTCGAGCAGCTTGCGATTGGCCGCAAGCAGATCTGCCATGAAGGCAATCAGTATCGTCTGGAAGCCGATGATGAGCAGTGAGCTGGCAAGAATCAGCGACTGCACATGCCCCAACCCCTCGCCGGCGAAAAACTTGATCAGAAATCGCACGCCGATCAGGAAACCGATGCTGAACAGTACCAGTCCGATCGTACCGAAAAAGGCGAACGGCCGGTAGATCACGAACACGCGGATGATCGTACCGATACTGCGCTGCACGTAGGAAGGAATGCTTTTTACCAGCCGCGACGGACGCAGATCGGCATTGACCCGCACCGGTACCGAAATCACCGCCATGTTCTTGCGCCCGGCCTGGATGACTGTCTCGAGCGTATAGGTGTATTCGTTGAACACCACCAGATGGCGCGCGGTTTCGCGGCTGAACGCCCGAAAGCCACTCGGCGCATCAGCAATATCGGTCCGGCTCGCCAACCGCACCACCCAGCTGCCGATGCGCTGGAGCAGTTTCTTGACCATGCTGAAATGCTCGATGGCCCTGATCGGCCGCGCGCCAACGACCATGTCGGCCTTACCGGCGAGAATCGGCGCGGTCAGCAACGGGACGTCGTCGGCGTTGTACTGGTTGTCAGCATCGGTATTGACGATGACATCCGCGCCGTTCGCGATGCACGCCTGCACACCGGTCATGAATGCGCGTGCCAGCCCCTGGTTGTGCGTATGCTGGACGACATGATCGACACCGTTGGCACGCGCCACGTCCACCGTTGCATCGGTGCTGCCATCGTCAATGATCAGCCACTCGACCGTGTCGAAGCCCTCGACCTCGCGCGGCAACGCCTGCAGCGCGATGCCCAGCGTCTCGGCCTCGTTATAGCAGGGCATCTGGATAATCAGTTTCATGGCAACAGACTCGTGACTGCGATGAGATGAACTCAGCGATCGCGTGCGGCCAGCAGCGTGTCGGCCACGCGCTTTCCGCTCATGATCGAATGGTCCATGTTGTAGTACTGCCAGTCACCGAATCGGCCGCAGGGATGGATCCCCATGCCAACCAGCCACTCATGGATGATGCCGACATTGGTGTTGTAGTCGAGATCGTAGATGACATAGGCCGGATCGACAGACACCACGTCAGCGACGAGGATCTCGTCATCGTCACGCAGCAGCCCGGCCAGCTTGAGGCCACGGATCGTTTCGTCAATGATCGCCTGTTCCCCCTGCACGCGCAGCGGACGGTGCGGCGACGAAGCAATTTCACAGCAGACCGAACTGGTTCCCGGCGGGCAGGTCCGCTCGGAGAAATTGCGCGGGAAACTGATGCGGTGGAAGATGAACTCCGGCTCGTAGAAATAGCACCACTGATACGGGCTGATATCGGTCCGATTGATGCCGATGTTGACGCATTCGATGCGGTTGAACTGCAGACCGTCGATCGCTGCCTGGACTGCCGGCGGAATCTCGGGCAGATAGCGCGGCAGGTGGATCAGCGGCAAGGTATACACCAGCTCGTCGTACTGGACGGTTGACCCATCCTCGAAGTGCAGATGGCGCGCCACCGGATCGATCGCCTGCAGCGTCTTGTTGCAGTGGATGTTCGAAACACGCTGCTCGAGTGCGCGCGGCAACGCCTCGATACCGCCCTCGAGCGGATACCAGAACACCTTGTTGAAGCCCGCACCCTCGGTCTGCTCAAGCAGCGCGCCACGCAGGATCGCGGAAAAATCCGGCAACGGCACCCGCCGGTCGATCCAGTCAAAATTCATCTCGCGCAGATCGATCGTCCAGACCCGCTCCGAGTAAGGAATCATCAACTGCTCGGCAATCCCCTTGCCGAAGCGTGCATAAATCCATTCATGATAGTTCTTCGGCACCGGCTGCTCGGTGCGCGTCAGGACGTCGACCACGCCCTCGAGGCATTCGATGATGTCCTCGGCCGGCAATCCGTACAGGTGAGCCTGATAGGGAAACCGCGTGTAGCGGCCGTGTTTCGCATGGTAGAGCCATGCCGAGCGCGCCTGCACATGCAGATTGTCACCAAGCAACGACTTGATCAGGTCGCCGGCATACTCGGTTTCCGGATAGAGGATGTGCGGCGCGTGATCGAACACGAAGCCGTCGATCTCGATCGAACGCGCCAGCCCGCCGGTTTCATGCAATTTTTCAAAAACATGGTAATCACGGCCAAGGTGCATGGCAGCACTGAGACCGGTGAGTCCGGCGCCGAGTATCGCTGTCTTGATCGATTCCACCGTTGATCACTCCATCGGTTATGGTCAGTTGCAGTCGGCAGCGCGCGCGCAGGGTGGCGCCGGCTATCGGTCAGGAAGTGGCTGTTCAGGCTCTCTGCCTGCCCGACTTGATCGCCAGCGCCTCATGAAGCAGCGCCTCCAGCCCCTCGCCAAGCCGCTCGGTGCTGCACTGTTCGAGAAACCGCTGATAGCCCTGTTCGGCGATCCGCTGGCGCAGCGGCGCGTCGGCCGCCAGGTGACGGATTGCCGCCGCCAGGCCGTCGGGGTCAGCCGGCTCGACCAGATACACGCTCTGCTGATCGCTCAACAACTCCTGCACCGGCGCGTTACGCAGTGTGATGAGCGGCTTGGCCATTCCGATCGCCTCGACGACCTTGTTCGTGATCACCAGCTTGCCACGATCATTCTCGCCGAACACGCCCAGACAGACATCGGCTCGCGCCATGCAGTCAGCCAGCTCGTCGTAGCTGACCCGGTCCAGAAAGCGAACGTTGTCGAGCTGTAGCGACTCGGCCAGTTGACGATCCTCAGCGTAGGTGATGCCCTGCCCGATCAGCTGGAAGCGGATCGGCTCGTCGCGCAACAAGTGTGCCGCGCGGAGGATATGCCGCACACCATGAAACGGCGTGTACTCGCCATGAAAATGCACGAGAAAAGGTCGGTCGACGGGATCGGCCCCTTGCTCTGCCACAACTGCAGCGGCTGTCTCGGTCGATCCGGGCCGGTCTGTCGACTGGCGCGGCTGGATCACGCTGTCATCGACCGACAGGAACAGCCGTCGTAACCGTGCCGTGTCGACATTGAACAAGCGGCCGAAATGGTCGATCACGTGCTGGTTGTCGAGCGTCGACAGCGTGGCGCACCAGTATGACAGGCGATCACTCAACCCGTAGACCCAGGCACGAAGACTGCCTGGCGTCGCCTTGGCGCGGTCGAACACCATGGTGTCATAGGTGGTGATATACATATCAAAGACGATCGGCTTGCGGCTGAGCAGCCAGATCAACGGCAGGATCAGCTGTCCGTAGAAGCCGACCAGAATCACGTCGACGTCGCGCGCAAGCCGCGCAGCGCGCAGCACCAGCGCCGGATAGTGGCGAAAGGCGCGATCAGGCGGCATGCAGAGGGTGACGGTATGGCCACGGCGCTCGAGCGCACGGGCAACGATGCGGCAGCGCGAGTAGCTCTCCTCGCGACCGGCCACATACAGTATGCGCAGTGGCCGCTCCACCGCTTCGACGTCACTCATTCGAACACATCCGCCTCGGCAAGCCCGGCACCAGACTGGTCCTTGCCCGACAGCAGCGGTGTCACACCGGCCGGCCAGTCGATAGCAACGTCGGGATCATCCCAGCGCAGGCAACGCTCATGCTCGGGTGCGTAAAAATCGGTGGTCTTGTAGAGAAACTCGGCAAATTCACTCAACACCAGAAAGCCGTGGGCAAAGCCTTCCGGCACCCAGAGCTGGCGCTTGTTGTCTGCCGACAGCTCGGCACCGACCCAGCGGCCAAAGCTTGCTGACCCGCGTCTGAGGTCAACCGCGACGTCGAACACCGCTCCCTCGGTCACCCGCACCAGCTTTCCCTGCGGCTGACGGATCTGGTAGTGCAGACCGCGCAGCACATTCCGCGCCGAGCGAGAGTGGTTATCCTGCACGAACGTGACCGACCTGCCGACGGCAGCCTCAAAGGCGCGCTGATTGTAGCTTTCGAAGAAAAAGCCGCGTTCGTCACCGAACACCCGCGGTTCGATCAACAGGACAGCGTCGATCGCCAACGGGGTTACCTTGATCGTCATCCGTTCGGGCCCTCCTCGAGCAGTTGCAGCAAATAGCGCCCGTAACCGTTCTTCGCCAGCGGTTCGGCAAGTCTTGCCAGTTGTGCGGCGTCGATCCAGCGTCGGCGGAACGCGATTTCTTCAGGGCAGGCGACCTTCAGCCCCTGCCGTCGCTCGAGAGTGGCAATGAACTGGCCAGCCTCGAGCAAGCTCTCGTGCGTGCCGGTATCGAGCCACGCATGACCGCGACCCATGCGCTGCACCTGTAGTCGCCCGGCATTCAGGTAAAGCCGGTTCAGATCGGTGATCTCGAGCTCGCCACGTGGCGATGGGCGCAACGAGCGTGCCAGCGCGGGCGCCTCGGCATCATAGAAATACAACCCCGTCACGGCATACTGGCTCCGCGGACGAGCAGGCTTTTCCTCGAGGCTGAGCACGCGACCGTCGACGTCGAAATCGACCACGCCGTAACGATGCGGGTCGTGCACATGATAGGCGAACACCGTCGCGCCCGACCGGGTTGCATCGGCATCGCTCAGCAGTTCGGTGAAATCATGCCCATAGAAGATGTTGTCGCCAAGTACCAGTGCGCTGCTGCCACCAGCAAGAAAGCGCTCGGCGATAAGCATCGCCTCGGCGAGTCCGTTGGGATGCGGCTGTACCGCATACGCGAGCTGCAACCCCCACTGACTGCCATCACCGAGCAGTTCACGAAAACGCGGCGTATCCTGCGGTGTCGAAATGATCAGAATCTCGCGCAGCTCGGCGAGCATCAGCGTCGACAGCGGATAATAGATCATCGGCTTGTCATACACCGGCATCAGCTGTTTGCTGACCGCCTGCGTGACCGGGTAGAGACGGGTTCCCGAGCCACCGGCGAGGATGATGCCCTTGCGCGCAGTGCTACCGGCGGTCATGACCACAGCCTCAGCACGTGTCTGACGCCATCGCGCCAGTCAGGCAATTGCAAGCGAAAACGGGCGCGGATGCGGGTCGTGTCGAGACGGGAGTTCAACGGCCGTGGTGCCGGCGTCGGGTACGCATCGGTCCCGACCGGCTCGACCGCATCGGGCCCGGCACGCAACGCATGACCCAGCGCCAATGCCTCGGCAAGCACGAAGCGCGCATAGCCGTGCCAGCTGGTTTCACCGGCAGCACACAGGTGGTACAGGCCGTAGCCATCGAAACCGTGGACATCATCGCGCAGGACGTCACGGACAAGATGCGCACAGACATCAGCCAGCAAGGCAGCCGACGTCGGCGCACCGATCTGATCGTCGACGACGCGCAACGCGTCGCGCTCCGCGGCGAGCCGCAGCATGGTCCGCGCAAAGTTATGACCGCGTGCACCATACACCCAGCTGGTGCGCAGAATGATGTGGCGCGGATTGGCCACTGCCAGACGCTGTTCACCGTCCAGCTTGCTGCGGCCATAGACGCTCTGTGGGCCGGTCGGATCGTCCTCGACATGTGGACGCGTCCCTGTACCAGGAAAAACGTAATCGGTGGAAAAGTGAATCACTGCGACACCGAGCCGGCGTGCTTCCTCGCCGATGACTTCGGGAGCCACGGCATTGATCGCAACCGCGCGGTCTGGCTCGCTCTCGGCGCGATCGACCGCAGTATAGGCAGCCGGGTTGATGATCAGATCGGGGCGTGTGCGGCGGATAGCAGTGCGCACAGAGTCAGGATCGGCAAGGTCAAGCTCGGCTGACGAGGGCGCATGCAATCGCGCCAGCGGCGCCAATGCGCGTTGCAATTCAAAACCAACCTGGCCGCTCCCGCCAGTCAACAGGATCGTCATGCGCGCGTTCCGTACTGCGTCTGCACCCACTGCCGATAATCGCCGCTGACCACATCCTGAACCCAGTCAGTATGTGACAGGTACCAGTCGATGGTGCGCTCGATACCGCTGGCAAATGTCTCGGCAGGCTGCCAGCCAAGTTCGCTGGTGATGCGACGGGCATCGATGGCGTAGCGACGGTCATGACCCGGACGGTCATCAACGTAACGGATCAGCCGTTCATGGGCACCGACCGGATCTGGACGCAACACGTCGAGTCGCTGACAAATCTGACGAACGATAGCTATGTTGGTCATTTCCTGATTGCCGCCAATGTTATAGACGCGTCCAGGTTGGCCCTCAGCAAGCACGCGGCGCAGTGCAGCGCAATGATCCCCGACGTACAGCCAGTCACGCACATTCAAACCATCCCCATAGATCGGTAAGGGCTGGCCGTTCAACGCATTATGGATAATCAGCGGAATCAGCTTCTCGGGAAACTGATAAGGGCCATAGTTGTTCGAGCAGTTGGTCGTGAGTACCGGCAGGCCATACGTGTGATGGTAAGCCCTGACCAGATGATCGCTGCCTGCCTTGGTCGCCGAATACGGGCTGTTGGGTGCGTACGGCGTCTGCTCGCTGAACGCCGGGTCATCCGGGGCCAGACTGCCGTAAACCTCGTCGGTCGAGACGTGCAGAAAACGAAACGCTGCGCGCGCATCAACAGGCAGGCTGTTCCAGTAACGCGTGACCGCCTCAAGCAGCCGGAAGGTGGCAAGGAGATTGGTCTCGACAAAAGCTGACGGCCCGTGAATGGACCGATCAACATGACTTTCAGCGGCGAAGTTGAGGACGGCGCGTGGACGATGTGTCTCGAGCAACGCATCGACACAGGCGGAGTCGCCAATGTCACCAACGACCAGCTGGTGACGGCGATCGGATTCAAGGCGGGCAAGATTCCGGGGATTGCCGGCGTAGGTGAGCTTATCGAGCGTCACGACAGGTTCGCCAACAGTCTCGATCCAGTCGAGCACGAAATTGGCGCCGATGAAACCGGCTCCACCTGTCACCAGTATCATTGCCGCTCCTCGAAGTGAGACACACACAACGGCACCCGGCCAGCTTGACCAGATGCCGTACCAATCTATAAGAGACAGTCTGATGGGACAGCCGTCAACTCAAATCCGCACAGCAACAATCAGCGCTGCGCTTCCGATGCCACGTCTTCGGTTGCCACCGGTTGATCGGCGTCAACAGACTCGGCCTGAGGACGGTCAACCAGTTCGACATACGCCATCGGCGCATTGTCACCGGGGCGAAAACCGCACTTGAGGATGCGGACATACCCACCCGGGCGTTCGACGTAGCGCGGACCAAGTTCAGAAAAGAGCTTGCCAAGCGCAACCTTGTCGCGCAAGCGGGAAAACACCACCCGGCGACGTGCAACGCTGTCTTCCTTGGCCATGGTGATCATCGGCTCTGCAACACGGCGCAACTCCTTGGCCTTGGGCAGCGTCGTGGTGATCACCTCGTGTGTAAACAACGAGGCAGCCATGTTACGGAACATCGCCTCACGGTGGCTGCTGGTGCGGTTCAGTTTTCGGCCTGACTTACGGTGCCGCATGGTCTTCTACCCCTGATGATTCGTCTTCATGATAATCAATCGTGAATGCCGAGGGCACTCGTCTTCCGGTCGATGCATCCTGCGCCGCCAACGGCTGGTGTCATGATCCTGACACATCGTCGAGCTCTCCAAGCACCGCCGGTGGCCACTCGTCAAGTCGCATACCCAGCGACAGACCATGCGAGGCCAGCACTTCCTTAATTTCAGTCAATGACTTGCGACCCAGGTTTGGCGTCTTGAGCAGTTCGACTTCGGTGCGCTGAACAAGATCACCGACGTAATGTATACTTTCTGCCTTGAGACAGTTCGCGGAGCGTACCGTCAGTTCGAGTTCGTCGATGGGTCGAATCAACACCGGATCAATGGTCGGCTCGCGGTGTTCGGTGGTTTCAGGGACTGACCCGCCTTCGAGCGAAACAAACACGCTGAACTGATCCTGCAACAGGCCCGCGGCAAGCCGGAGTGCTTCATCGGGATCGATGACACCGTTGGTTTCGATATCCAACACCAGTTTGTCGAGGTCGGTGCGCTGTTCAACACGTGCACTTTCGACACTGTATCCAACGCGCATCACCGGGCTGAAGCTGGCATCCAACTGCAAACGGCCAGCAGGACGGACATCGTCGGGATCGCGTTGACCGACTGCTTCGTAGCCACGCCCCTTGCGGATCCACAACCGTGCATTCAACTGTCCATGCTCACCAAGATGGGCAATGACCAGCTCAGGGTTGCGAATTTCGGAAGTGTGATCAAGCTCGATATCGGCTGCTGTCACAACTCCGGGCCCCTTCTTGCTGATGGTCAGGACAGTGTCGTCACGGCCGTGCAGGCGGACGGCAAGCTGCTTCAGGTTCAGCAGAATGGAAACAACATCCTCCTGTACGCCTTCGAGCGCCATGTATTCATGCAGTACACCGTCAATCTCGACTTCACAGACAGCATACCCAGGCATCGACGACAGCAGGATGCGTCGCAGTGCATTGCCCAGCGTATGGCCGAAACCACGCTCAAGCGGCTCAACCGTGACGCGCGCACGCTGGTTGCTCTGATAGGCAACATCAACCAGTCGGGGCTTCAGAAAATCCTTGAACTGTGACTGCATGGAGCACAACCTCTGAACGAAACGCTGAAACGGCGACAAGCCGAGCACATGCCCGGCCAGATCCACCGACAAGCCCTGAGTCGCTGTCGCTACGCATCAATGAGACGATGCGCCGACTGCGCTGGCTTACTTGGAATAGAGCTCGACGACCAGATGCTCGTTAATCTCGCTAGGAAGATCGCCTCGCTCGGGGCGAGAGGAGAAAGTCCCCTGAAAATCAGCGGGCTGAACCGAAACCCAGGACACAAAACCGTTCTGCTGTGCCAACTCGAGCGCCCCCTGGATCCGGCCCTGCTTGCGCGCCCTTTCGCGCACCGACACCACGTCACCCGGGCTGACCTGATACGACGGAATATTGACAACCTGTCCATTCACCAGAATGCCACGATGGGAAACCAGCTGACGCGCCTCAGCGCGAGTTGACCCGAAGCCCATGCGCCACACAACATTGTCGAGCCGAGACTCGAGCAATTGCAGCAGGTTCTCACCGGTTGCGCCACGAAGCCGGGCAGCTTCCTTGTAGTAATTGCGAAACTGCCGCTCAAGCACACCGTACATACGACGGAGACGCTGCTTTTCACGCAGCTGAGTCCCGTAATCGGAGATACGGGTACGACGCTGGCCATGCTGACCGGGCGGTGTGTCGAGCTTGCATTTGCTGTCGAGTGCGCGCACGCCGCTTTTCAGAAACAGATCGGTTCCTTCGCGGCGAGCCAGTTTGCAGGTGGGGCCAATGTATCTTGCCATGGTCGTAAAAACTCCTGGTCAGCTCAGACGCGCCGCTTTTTCGGCGGACGGCAACCATTATGCGGAATCGGGGTAACGTCAGAGATGTTGGTGATCTTCAGTCCGGCGTTGTTGAGCGCGCGAACTGCCGATTCACGACCAGGGCCGGGGCCCTTCACACGGACCTCGACATTTTTCAGGCCATATTCCTTGGCGCCCTGACAGGCACGATCGGATGCAACCTGCGCAGCGAACGGCGTGCTCTTACGCGAACCACGGAAGCCACTACCGCCCGAGCTTGCCCAGGCCAGCGCATTGCCCTGGCGATCGGTAATCATGATCATGGTGTTGTTGAACGTCGCATTGATATGCGCGATGCCATCGACCACGGTACGTGTGACACGCTTGCGCGTGCGCGTTGCACTTTTTGCCATCGAATCAGTCCTGATCTATGTTCTCGAAGTCGGAGACGGAGCACATGCGACCGTCAGCAGTATGGTGCAACGCCAACACGAAACCCATCATGCGCGTTACAACCTGCACACTGGCTACTTGCGTACCGCGCGCCGTGGACCCTTACGAGTACGCGCGTTGGTGCGCGTCCGCTGGCCACGCACCGGCAATCCACGCCGATGGCGAAGCCCACGATAACTCCCGAGGTCCATCAACCGTTTGATGTCCATCGCGACTTTACGGCGCAAGTCACCTTCGACAAGCTGTTCGCCGATCCGTGCACGCAGCGCTTCGATCTCTGTTTCGTCAAGCTCACCGAGCTTGCGCTGAGGATCAATTCCTGCAGCGGCACAGATCTTCTCCGAACTCGAACGACCAATCCCGTAAATTGCGGTCAATGCAATGACCGTATGCTTATGGTCTGGAACGTTGACGCCTGCAATACGCGCCATCTACACATCTCCTGAAGCTGAACCAGGCCACACGCAAGACCGTGTCTGACCGGCTGTTGGACGACAGAGTGACATTCAGCCCTGCCGCTGCTTGTGACGGGCGTCAGTGCAGATGACACGCACTGCTCCACCGCGACGAATAATCTTGCAATTTCGGCAGATTTTCTTCACCGAAGCCCTGACTTTCATAACCATGTTCTCCAGCTGACGGATGCCGCGGAGCGACAGCGACAAGCGATTCAGACAGCACCCAGACTTCGATCGCCACCCATGAGGCGACGTAGCATACCAAAGCCGAACAAAAAACACACCCCTGACTTCAAGGCTGCTACACGTGAACAACACGCCCCATCAACGCGGGACACCGGAACGTCCCCAACTTTTCAGGTTGGCCTTCTTCATCAGCGGTTCATACTGATGCGAAACCAGGTGCGCTTGTAGCTGGGACATGAAGTCCATGACAACGATGACGATGATCAGCAAGGATGTCCCACCAAAATAGAACGGGACGTTCCACGCGAGAATCAAGAACTCCGGCAGCAGACAGACAGCAGTGATGTAGATCGCGCCCACAGCAGTCAACCGCGTCATGACGGTATCGATATATTTCGCAGTCTGTTGTCCCGGACGGATACCGGGTATGAACGCACCCGACTTCTTCAAATTATCAGCGGTATCGCGAGCATTGAACACCAATGCGGTATAGAAGAAGCAGAAGAACACAATGGCGACTGCGTAGAAAATCACATAGAGCGGTTGACCGGGTCGCAGCGTGTTCGCCAACTGCGTCATGAAACCACCGGTTTCGGGATCACCGACCCAGGTTCCCATCGTCGCAGGGAACAAAATGATGCTTGAGGCAAAGATCGGTGGGATCACGCCTGCCATGTTGAGTTTCAACGGCAGATGCGTGCTCTGGCCGGCAAACATCTTCCGGCCTTGCTGTCGCTTGGCGTAGTTAACCGTAATTCGCCGCTGCCCACGCTCAACGAACACAACAAAGGCCGTCACCGCGATAATGCCGACAAACAGCAACAAGATCAACAGAGTGCCGAGCTCGCCTTGGCGATTCAACTCAAGCGTGCCGCCAATCGCACTCGGTAGCCCGGCAACGATGCCGGCGAAAATGATGATCGAGATTCCGTTACCAATTCCGCGCTCGGTAATCTGCTCACCCAGCCACATCAAGAACATCGTCCCTGTTGCCAGGGTAATCGTGGCAGTAAAGGTGAATGCCCAGTCGAAGCTGGCTGCTGGATTGAGCGTCAGCCCCTGACGCTGCAGCGCAACGCTGACGCCGATACCCTGGACAATCGCGAGAACGAGCGCACCATAGCGGGTATATTGAGTAATTTTCCGCCTGCCCGCCTCACCTTCCTTTTTCAGCTTCTCGAGCGATGGCACAACAGCAGTCAACAACTGCATGATAATGGCTGCCGAAATGTACGGCATGATACCAATCGCGAAGATGCTCAACCGCTCCAGCGCACCGCCGGAGAACATGTTGAACATATCGAGGATGCCTTGGTCCTGACTGAACAGATCGGCCATCGCATCAATGTTCACGCCAGGAATGGTGATATGCGTACCAACCCGGAAAATGACCAGCGCGAACAAAACGAACAACAGGCGCTGGCGCACCTCTGTGAGCTTGGTCAATCCGGAGAGTGCCGACATGGGATCAAAGGACTCCAGGGCCTGCTTGAAAAAGCGGCGACTCGCACTGGCGCATCGCCGCTGTAGGCATTCAGATTACTCGACGCGGCCGCCAACCTGTTCGATCGCAGCCCGGGCACCACTGGTGACCTTCACGCCACGGACCTCAACAGCACGGTCAATCGCACCCGACAACATGATGCGGGCAAAACGCGTCTGTTGCGGAATCAACTTGGCAGCCTTCAACGTCTCGAGCGTGACCTCGGTTCCTGACAATTGAGCCAGCTCACCGAGACGCACTTCTGCCGTTACGGTGGATTTGCGTGACTTGAAACCAAATTTCGGCACACGACGCTGCAAAGGCATCTGGCCGCCTTCAAAACCCACCTTGTGAAAACCGCCGGAGCGCGACTTCTGGCCCTTGTGACCACGACCGGCGGTCTTGCCAAGACCGGAACCGATACCGCGACCGACGCGCTTGCGCTCCGGACGACTCCCATCAGCGGGACTCAGATCATTCAAGCGCATGGTTTACTCCTCGACGGCCAATAAATAGGCCACCTTGTTGATCATTCCACGGTTCTCGGGGGTATCGAGTACCGATACCGTCTGGTGCATGCGGCGAAGACCTAGGCCTGCAACACACGCCTTGTGCGAAGCAAGACGACCATTGACACTGCGACGCAATGTCACGTTCACGCGTTTCGGCTCAGTCATGCCAGTCACCCCGTGATCTCGTCAGCTGTCTTGCCACGCCTGGCTGCAACCTGTTCGGGTGAGCGCATGCTGGCCAACCCATTGATCGTTGCACGTACAACGTTGATCGGGTTACGTGACCCAATGCTCTTTGCGAGCACGTTGTGCACACCAACGACTTCCAGCACCGCTCGCATCGCGCCACCGGCAATGATGCCCGTACCATCAGAGGCGGGCTGCATGTAGACCTTGCTCGCACCGTGACTGGCCGACACCGGATACTGCAGCGTATTCGCGGTGAGCTTCACGTCAACCATGCTGTTGCGTGCCTTTTCCATCGCCTTCTGGATGGCTGCAGGCACTTCACGCGCCTTGCCGTAACCGAAGCCAACCCGACCATTGCCGTCACCGACGACTGTCAAAGCGGTAAATCCGAACTGACGGCCGCCCTTGACCACTTTCGCGACGCGATTGACGGTGATCAGTTTTTCCTGGAGGCCGTCGGCCGCGTTGTCATGCTGTGCCATAGTGCCGAATTCCTCCGATTAGAATTGCAGGCCGCCTTCGCGCGCAGCATCAGCAAGCGCACGAACCCGTCCATGATACCGAAACCCCGAGCGATCGAACGCGACCTGCTGAATACCGGCAGCCTGCGCGCGCTCGGCGATCAGCCGCCCGACTTCCGTCGCTGCCTGCACGTTTCCAGTGCTGGTCAACGCTTCGCGAAGACCCTTGTCGAGTGTACTGGCCTGTGCCAATGTCCGACTGCCATCCGGCGCAATGATCTGTGCGTAGATATGCCGTGGCGTCCGGTGGACTGTCAGTCGATGCGCGCCGATCTCGGCCATTTTCTTCCGCGCGCGGAGACCGCGTCGCAGGCGTGCTACTTTCTTGCTCATGACCAGAACCCCGTCATTTCTTCTTCGCTTCCTTCATGATGACCTTTTCGCCGGCGTAGCGAACACCCTTGCCCTTGTAGGGCTCCGGGGGTCGGTAGGCACGCACTTGCGCCGCAACCTGACCAACCAGTTGCTTGTCGACACCACGCAACACGACTTCTGTCTGTGTCGGTGTTTCAACGCTGACGCCTTCAGGCATGACATGGGCAACAGGGTGCGAGAAGCCCAGTGTCAGGTTAAGGGTCGCGCCCTGCGCCTGCGCACGATAGCCGACGCCACGCAACTCAAGTTTGCGTTCGAATCCGGCGCTAACTCCTTCGACCATGTTATTGATCAGGGCACGCATGGTACCAGCCAGTGCAATGTCACCCTGCCGTTTGCCACGAGCAGCACATTGCAGTGATCCGTCAGACTCGACCACTTCCACATTGGGATGAATCTCGAGTTGCAGGCGACCCTTGGGGCCCTTGACCGCAAGGTCCTGGCCGTCAAGGGAAACCTCAACGCCAGCCGGAATGGTGATTGGTTTCTTCGCGACACGCGACATGGCAGCAATCCTGTTAGAAAACCTCACAAATGACTTCACCGCCGATACCCGCGGCACGCGCAGCCCGGTCGGTCATCAAGCCTTGTGATGTCGAGACGATCGCCACGCCGAGACCGCCATTGACTCTGGGCAGTGCATCAGCTGGCTTGTAAATGCGCAGGCCGGGACGGCTGACCCGCCGCAGCATGTCGATAACCGGGCGACCCTGGTGGTAGCGCAGGGTGATCACCAAACGCGGCTTCGCCTGATCGCCTTCAGTTCGAAAATCCTTGATGTACCCCTCTTCCTGGAGCACCGCAAGAACTGCCTGCTTGGCTCGTGACGCAGGCGCTTCCACTGCGGCTTTGCCAGCCGACTGGGCATTGCGGATGCGGGTAAGAAGGTCCGCGATCGGATCAGTCATGCTCATGGTTGTCTACCTGTTCGCCCTTCTGTGCGGGATCGTGGGGACAGCCACGACCGCCAACTGCATTTACCAACTGGCCTTGGAAAGGCCGGGAATCATGCCTTTCATCGCCGCTTCACGCAACTTGTTTCGACCGAGACCGAACTTGCGGTAGTACCCACGTGGCCTGCCGGTGATCTGACAACGATTCCGCTGCCGCGCCGGACTCGCATCACGGGGAAGCGCCTGCAACTTTTGCTGCGCCTCGGTGCGCTCCTCGATACCGGTATCTGGATCGGCAATCACCGCTTTCAGGGCGATGCGCTTGGCAGCATACCGCTCGGCCAGACGGACCCGCCGAACTTCACGCGCCACCATCGATTTCTTTGCCATTGTCGTCGGCTCCGCTGTTATTTGCGCAGTGGAAACGAAAAAGCCTCAAGCAGCGCCCGGCTTTCGTCGTCACTCTTCGCAGTGGTTGTGACGGTGACATTCATGCCGCGTACCGCGTCGACCTTGTCGAACTCGAGCTCGGGGAAGATGATCTGTTCCCGTATCCCGAAGTTGTAGTTACCGCGCCCATCGAAAGACTGCCCACTGAATCCACGAAAGTCGCGGATACGCGGTGCTGCCACGTTGATGAACCGGTCGAGAAACTCCCACATCCGCTCACGGCGCAACGTCACCTTGCAACCGATCGGCCACCCGTCACGAATCTTGAAGCCGGCGATCGACTTCCGGGTGTAGGTCACGATCGGCTTCTGACCAGCAATTGTCGCCATATCGGACACTGCATGCTCGACAACCTTCTTGTCGCGCACTGCCTCACCAAGACCCATGTTCAGTGTGACCTTGACGATACGCGGCACCTGCATGATATTGGCATAGCCGAAGCGCTCCTTGAGCTGCCCGACCACTTCTTTCGTGTACTGCTCCTGAAGCCTTGCCATCATGACACCTTAAACATCGACGGGTTCATTGGTGGACTTGAAGTAACGGACCCGCTTCCCGTCAACTTCGCGAATCGCGACACGATCAGCCTTGCCAGCCTTGGCGTTATACAAGGCAACATTCGAAATGTGCAACGACGCTTCCTTGGTCTGGATGCCGCCAGGCTCGCCGCGCTGCGGATTACCACGTACGTGGCGTTTGATCAGGTTGACGCCATCAACGACAACTCGATCCTGATCTCGCAGCACGCGACCAACAGTACCGCGCTTGCCCTTGTCTTTGCCGGCAATGACAATCACGTCATCGCCTTTCCTGATCTTCTGCATGATGACTCCTGCCCTAGAGCACTTCGGGCGCAAGCGAGATGATGCGCATGAACTTTTCAGTACGCAGTTCGCGCGTGACAGGCCCGAACACGCGTGTACCAATTGGCGCATGCTGGTTGTTCAACAGCACTGCGGCGTTGCCGTCAAAGCGGATCAGCGACCCGTCCGGACGACGCACACCTCGACGGGTACGGACAACAACCGCATTGTAGACCTCGCCCTTCTTGACCCGGCCTCGCGGAATGGCCTCTTTCACGCTGACCTTGATGATGTCACCAATACCGGCATAGCGGCGCTTGGACCCACCCAGCACCTTGATGCACATCACTTCGCGTGCGCCACTGTTATCGGCCACGCTCAACAAACTCTGCATTTGAATCATCGGTGATTACCCGCCCTGTTCATGTCTCGCCACTGCCTGTCGGCGTCTGCCGGTTATCGGGCGCGCTCGATGATCTCGACCAGCTTCCACGACTTCAACTTCGACATCGGCCGGCACTCACCCACCGATACCACGTCGCCCGCTTGACAGGCATTGTCTTCGTCATGCGCATGCAGTTTGGTCGTGCGCCGCATGAACTTGCCATACAGCGGATGCTTGACCAAACGCTCAACCTCCACGGTAATGGTCTTGTTCATCTTGGCACTGACCACTCGCCCGACTTGGGTGCGCTGCCGCTTGCCGGACTCCTGTTGTTCACTCATGCCTGCTCACCCGCCGTCGTCTTTTCATTCATGATGGTCTTGATCCGAGCAATGTCCCGCCGCACCTTCTTGACCAGGTCAGGGCGACTGAGCTGGCCGGTGGCAGCCTGCATGCGCAGGTTGAATTGCTCCTTACGACGATCGAGGAGTTCGGCCTGCAGTCCAACAAGGTCCTTGGCTCTGAGTTCTGAAGCTTTCATCACAGTACCGTCCGTGCAACAAACCGCGTCTGCACCGGCAGTTTCGCTGACGCCAGGCGAAATGCCTCACGCGCAACTGCTTCACTGACACCTTCGATCTCGTAGAGCACGCGCCCAGGCTGGATCTTCACAGCCCAGTGATCAACGTTACCCTTGCCCTTGCCTTGCCGGACTTCAAGCGGTTTACCAGTGATCGGCACATCCGGAAAAATACGAATCCAGAGTTTTCCACCACGGCGTACATGGCGAGTAATTGCCCGACGCGCTGCCTCGATCTGACGGGCAGTGATCGGACCACGCGTCGTCGCCTTGATGCCGAACTCGCCGAAGCTGATCTTGTCGCCTCGCGTCGCAAGCCCGTGATTACGGCCTTTTTGCTGCTTGCGAAATTTCGTACGTTTGGGTTGCAGCATCGCACTTTACCCCTGTTTTCCAGGCTTGCCCGATCCGCTGCGTTCGTGTCTGGTCTCGGCCGCCTGCACGGCGTCGCCGTCAAAGACCTCTCCCTTGAACACCCAGACCTTCACACCGATGATCCCGTAGGTCGTCCGCGCTTCGGCAAAACCATAATCGATATTGGCACGCAGCGTATGCAAGGGCACACGGCCCTCTCGATACCACTCACTCCGCGCAATCTCAGCACCGTTGAGACGCCCGGCAACGTTGATCTTGATCCCCTGACCACCGATGCGCATGGCGTTGCCAACCGCACGCTTCATCGCACGGCGGAACATGATACGCTTTTCAAGTTGTTGTGCGACGCCTTCTGCAACCAGCTGAGCATCCAGTTCAGGCTTGCGAACTTCCTCGATATTGATATCGACCGGGACACCCATCTGACGGCTGACCTCGGCGCGCAATGCCTCGACATCCTCACCCTTCTTGCCGATGACCATGCCGGGACGGGCAGTGTGAATGGTCACCAATGCATTTTTGGCAGGACGCTCGATCTGAATTCGACTGATCGAAGCATTCGACAACTTCTTCTTGATGAAATCACGGACCTTGAGGTCCGTGTTCAGGTATTTGCTGTAGTCGGCGCTGTTGGCATACCACATGGAGCGCCATTCTTCCGTAACGCCGAGGCGAAAACCCGTTGGGTGAATCTTGTGTCCCATGACAGCTCCCGATCTACTGCTCGGCCACTTTGACCGTGATGTGACTGGTCCGCTTGAGGATTCGGTTGGCGCGACCCTTGGCACGCGCACGAATCCGCTTCTGAACCGGCCCCTCGTCGACAAACACGGTGCTGACCGCGAGTTGATCGATATCCGCGCCTTCGTTGTTCTCGGCATTGGCGATTGCCGATTCGAGTACTTTTTTCAGAACAGCCGCTGTCTTCTTTGGGCTGTACTCGAGAATCTGCAAGGCGTTCGCCACAGAACGACCGCGTATCTGATCGGCAACCAGCCGTACCTTCTGCGGAGACACTCTGGCAAACCGAAGTCTGGCTGCAACTTCCATCATTTACCTCTTCGACTTCTTGTCTGCGGCGTGACCTCGATAGGTCCGTGTGGCTGCAAACTCGCCGAGCTTGTGCCCGACCATGTTTTCATTGATGAGCACCGGCACATGCTGCCGGCCATTGTGCACGGCGATGGTAAGACCAACCATGTCGGGCAGGATCATCGAGCGACGCGACCAGGTCTTGATCGGACGCTTGGAGTTCGACTCCACCGCAGCCTCGACCTTTTTCTCGAGGTGCGTATCGATGAATGGACCTTTCTTCAGTGAACGCGGCACGTTGATGCCCCCTAGCTGCGCTTGCCTTTCCGCCTCGAGCGGACAATGTACTGATCAGTGCGCTTGTTCGACCGGGTCTTGTAACCCTTGGTCGGCATACCCCATGGCGACACTGGATGACGACCACCGGACGTCCGTCCCTCACCACCACCGTGTGGGTGGTCAACCGGGTTCATGACGACACCACGAACCGTGGGACGAACACCCCGCCAGCGGCTCGCGCCGGCTTTACCGAGCGACCGCAGATTGTGTTCGGAATTACTGACTTCGCCAACCGTGGCTCTGCACTCCATTGGCACGCGGCGCATTTCGCCAGATCGCAAACGCAACGTCGCGTGAGGTCCGGCCTTGGCAACAAGCTGCGCACTTGCTCCAGCCGAACGGGCAAGCTGAGCTCCCTTGCCGGGACGCAGTTCGATGCAGTGCACCTGCGTGCCAAGCGGAATGTTGCGTAGCGGCAAGGTGTTCCCCGGTCGAATCGGCGCATCCTCACCAGACTGGATCGGAGAACCGCTGGCAACGCCATGGGGGGCAATAATATACCGCCTCTCGCCGTCGGCATAAAGCACCAATGCGATATGCGCGCTCCGGTTCGGATCATACTCCAGCCGCTCGATCACCGCCGGAACACCGTCCTTGTTCCGTTTGAAGTCGATGACGCGATAACGCTGTTTGTGACCGCCGCCCTGATGCCGCACAGTAATGCGGCCAGCGTTGTTACGGCCACCCTTGCGTGGTTTCTTCTCCAGCAGCGGACGGTACGGTTCGCCACGGTGAAGATCCTGGCCACGCACCTGAACGACGAAGCGGCGCCCGGGTGATGTTGGTTTTGCCTTGAGCAATGCCATGTCAGTGCCTGCCTGATTACTCGATTGATTTAGTCGCCACCGGCGAAGTCGATGTCCTGTCCGGGCTCGAGAGCCACATACGCCTTCTTCCAATCAGAGCGCTTGCCGGTCATTCGACCAAAGCGCTTGACCTTGCCCTTGACCAGCGCTGTCTTGACATCCCGAACCTTGACATCGAACAAGGTCTCGACTGCCGCACGAATTTCGGCCCGGGTGGCGTCAGGAAGCACGCGAAAAACAACAAAGTTGCCGTTGTCGCCAAGGCGTGCTGACTTCTCGGACACGTGAGGTGCCTTGATGACCTGATACAAGCGTTCCTGATTCATGCCAACCACTCCTCGACGCGCTGCATGGCAGCTGCCGTGATCAGTACACGATCCGCACCGACCAGTGCGACCGGATCGAGTCCGGCGACATCACTCACCGCGACATGTGAGAGGTTTCTCGACGCCAGATAGAGGTTTTCGTCGATCTGTTCGCTGACGATCAGCGTGCGATCATCCGCATAAGGCTTCAACAGCCCAACCAACTGTCTGGTCTTCGGTTCGGTCACCGTGATGTCATCAATCACAACCAACCGTTCCTGCCGCAACAGTTCAGCAAGGATCGCCGCCATACCAGCGCGATACGCCTTGCGATTGACCTTCTGACTATGATCGCGGGGCTCGGCGGCGAACGTCTTCCCACCACTGCGCCAGAGCGGACTGCGAATGGTTCCGGCACGTGCCCGACCCGTTCCTTTCTGCCGCCATGGCTTGCTACCACCGCCTCGAACCGCTGATCGATTCTTCTGCGCCTTGGTTCCGGCGCGGCCGCCTGCCATGTAGGCGACAACGATCTGATGCACAAGATCTTCGTTGAAGGGCCGTTCCAGTGCTGCCGACACTGTCAGGTTACCAACAGTCTCGCCGGCGCCATTGCGAATTGGCACATCCATTACTTGTCCCCCTCGCCACGATGCTTGATCGAAGGCAATACGACCACATCAGAGCCGGCTGGACCGGGAACGGCTCCTCGCACCAGCAGAAGGTTACGTTCGACATCGACCCGGACAACTTCCAGATTTTGCACGGTACAACGGCGATTACCCATCTGCCCGGCCATCTTCTTGCCCTTGAACACGCGACCGGGCGTCTGGTTCTGACCGATCGAGCCAGGTACACGGTGCGACAGCGAATTGCCGTGCGTTGCGTCCTGCATCGAAAAATTGTGACGCTTGACGGTACCGGCAAACCCTTTGCCTTTGCTGGTGCCGCGTACGTCGACTCGCTGCCCTTCACTGAAAGCATCGACGGTGATCTCGCCACCCACATTCAGATCGAGCGTCTCTGACCCATCAAGGCGGAACTCCCACATGCCACGGCCTGCGTCGACCCCGGCCTTGGCGAAGTGTCCAGCCTGCGGCCGTGTCACCCGAGACGGGCGACGCGCTCCAACGGTGACCTGAACAGCCTGATAACCATCGGTCTCGGCAGATTTCAGCTGCGTGATACGGTTGGGCGTGGCCTCGATCACAGTGACGGGCACCGATTCCCCGGTTTCCTTGAAAATACGCGTCATGCCGCGCTTACGCCCGACGATTGCGATAGCCATGTTTACCTCTTGCAAAGACCAGCGAGCCCGTAGCACATCATCAGTACGACGGGATACGCGATGTTCTTCCCGGAGCGACATGTGTCGCCGGCCATAGGACCGGCGACACGCAGCGTCCCGCAGTCAGCCGGCTTTGTTCAGTACAGTTTGATCTGTACGTCGACGCCGGCGGCGAGATCGAGTTTCATCAATGCGTCCACTGTTTTATCAGTGGGGTCGATGATGTCCATCAGACGCTTGTGAGTCCGGATCTCATACTGATCACGGGCGTCCTTGTTGACATGTGGCGAGATCAATACCGTGAAACGCTCCATCTTGGTGGGCAGCGGCACAGGCCCCTTGACCTGAGCGCCTGTCCGCTTGGCAGTTTCGACAATCTCGCTCGCCGACTGGTCAATCAGCCGATGATCAAACGCCTTCAAACGAATACGTATACGTTGATTGGCCATGAATTACTCGACAATCTTGGCGACGACGCCGGCGCCGACAGTCCGGCCACCTTCACGGATGGCAAACCGCAGGCCGTCTTCCATCGCGATCGGCGCAATCAACGTCACCGTCATCTGCACGTTGTCTCCCG